>Ga0129308_1003568_pt1 | contig 10942 bp, 11 predicted proteins | sample L827metagenome_FD_94440 | JGI IMG/M metagenome (GOLD analysis project Ga0129308, IMG submission 94440) | Ring-tailed lemur group fecal microbial communities from Wisconsin, USA - L827 metagenome | ecosystem: Host-associated > Mammals > Digestive system > Large intestine > Fecal | place: USA... | reverse complement strand
TAAAACACGAATCGATACTGCACTATATTTTGCGTATTCTTCGCAGAAGACAGCCTGTTTCAAATTTACGCATTTTTTTACGCAAATTCTACTCAGAATCCACTAATAATCTACGATAATTTATGGTACTCTATACCGATTACTCAAATTGCTAAATTTGTAGCTGAACACCGGAAAACCCAGCAAATATAAGCTCCGTGAAGTCCCTGAATTCAGACTTCGCTGACATGCTTACATTCCCATCTGTTTTGTGAACTTTTGGATCGCTCCCTTGCCGTCCTGCCGCATCCCACCCGCGTTTTTGCCCGTATTTCCGGCACTTTCCGGTCTCTGGAATGTCGGCGGCGATTCCAGCTATCTATCTTCTCTCCCGGTTTTCCCCCAAATATTTTTTGGAGGAAAGAAAATCGCACCTCAGCTTTTTTCTTTCCTCCGCATTTTCAAATTTGGGGGATAGCTGCTTCAATTTTGGGGAAACGCCTTCCCCCAAATCCTTTCTGTCAGCAATGGCTCTAATATTCCCTCTGGCTCTCTTTGAAAACAACTCATACAATCTGCTTCTCCATATATGGCGACTCATACAACGTATCTAGATCAATATTCAAGTCCAAAGCACAATCTCTGTTTTCCAAAGATTCCATATTGCTGATTTTCTCCGCTTACTATGTTATCTATAAAATGTGTATAAAAATTTAGTGTAACACTGATACTGGAATGCACCAATAATGATCGATGCCGCCATTCCTTATTTGTTTTCACCTTCATCACTCAAAATATTATATACTAGTCGTTCCAGTTCTTTTCTATTAGGCAAGTATAACTCATATTTTGAAACAAACAAATTACTATCCATTCCATAAGTTGCATATTCAACAAGCAGTTCATCCTTATTCCTGCTTAAGATAATACCTATTGGTGCATTATCATCCGGCATATTTTCTTCAATCGCAAAATATCCAAGATACATATTCATTTGGCCAATATCTTCATGTTTTACAGAATTTTTCTTCAAATCAATCAATACAAAACATTTCAAAATCCGATGATAAAATACCAAATCCACATGATAATGAATGTTATTTACCGTAATTTTATACTGCCGCCCAACAAAGGTAAAGCCTTTGCCAAGTTCCAACAAAAAGATCTGAAGATTATCTATGATCCTTTGCTCTAAATCGCTTTCCGAATACTGTTCCAATTCCGAAATATTTAAAAATTCCAATGTATATGTGTTTTTAATTACATCTTCTGGCGTCTGAATTTCAATCCCTTCTCGTGCCAAAGACAATATTCCCTCTTTGTCTCGACTTGCAGCTAATCGAAGGAACAATGCAGATTCCATTTGACGTTGCAGTTCTCTAACTCCCCACCTCTCATTTACCGCTTCCTTTTCATAAAAACTTCTTTCCAAATCATCATCAATTTTTATCAATTCACAAATATGTGACCAGCTTAATTTGTCAGACACTGTCTGACAATTTGGATATCTTAAATAGAACTTCCTCATGTTATTTAGATTAGGACGACTATAGCCTTTACCTAAACGTATCGTTAGCTCTTTTGATAATGTAGACAATAATCTGCTTCCATAAGCCGATTTTACATTTCCATCCTGTTCTGATTCCACAATATATTTTCCAATCAACCAATATGTTTCTGTCATTGTACTATTAACAGATCCAACCAGCTTTTCTTTTGCTTTAGTCACTGTTTTCTCAATATTGGAAATCAAATCAGCCAATATAGCACTTGTTGCAATCTCTTTCATACATTTCCTTTCTTTAATCTGCTAAACACTATCTGCTATTTTTATTCCTATTCGTCTAATTTCGACAAATTTTTACATTCCCATCTGTTTTGTGAACTTCCGAATCGCTCCCTTACCGCCTTGCCGCATCCCACCCGCGTTTTTACCTGTATTTCCGGCATTTTCTGGCCTCTGGAATGTCGGCGGCGCTTCCAACCATCAATCTTTCCTCTCGGTTTTCCCCAAAATATTTTTTGAGGGAGAGAAAATCGCATCCTAACTTTTTTCTCTCCTCCGAATTTTCAAATTTGGGGGAGAGCTTCTTGAATTTTGGGGAAACGCTTTCCCCCAAATCCTTTCTGTCAGCAAAGGTTCCCTTTATTTTTTATTCTCTCAAATATGCCTGAATTTCATTGGCATTATGTTCCCTCTGTGCAGATCAGTTTCAAAAACAACTGCACATATCCTTTTCTCAGTAGCTTGATATCCAGCCTCTTGTATGGCACCAATTACTCTTCTTTTCATCTCATTCCCGCGTTCCAAAGCATCCGCAATAATCGCTTCCAAATACCTTGGCAAAAATTTCTAAAGCCAACTTTACTATTCCAGACTTGCAAATTCTTCCGTCTTTTAAAACCCTATTTTTCTACATCCTTTATAACAGAATCTTCTGCTTTAGATAATTCAAACTGTGCCATACAGTAATTTTCAATTAACAGTATAAATTCGTCTGCTACAGCAACCTGCCTTTCAGATTCTTCTCGACTAGCAATATAAAAATCATCATAATCACTCGCATGACGAATTTCTTCGGCTTCACCGATTCTTCTTCCTATTTCTCTGGGAAAAATCTCAGTTTTAACATAGTCTTTATTAAAATTTCCGATTGCATCTTTGTGACGTTTATAAGCTTTTCCGCTTAATGCATGAATAGCATTGATCGCATGAAAAATAGCATAGTAAGCTCGATTATTCGCTCCCTTATATTCCTCTGCCGCCAATAGTATTCTCGCGGATTTCAAATCAGATCTGGCAGTCTAGAGCCGATAGAGAGCAAGATCTTTTCTGGTTCCAATATCCTCTTTAAGTTGCCCCATACAAAATCATCCCTTCTTTACTAATATTCGCATAAAATGGATAATTAACTAACCACTTTATAAAATGATCTTCACTCTTAGCAATAGGTTTTATATCAAGGTCATTATCCAAATTAAAATCATAGGTCATATAAGAAAGCTTCTGACTATATACCTTTATATCCTTATCAGACAAATCAAGCAATATCATAATATCTATGTCTGAATCCGGCCCAAAATCTCCCCTTGCATAAGAACCGTACAAAATTATCTTGCGCAAATGTGTACCATATATCTTTTTGATTTCTATTATATACTGTTCTATCAAACTCTGTATGATCTGCGGCATGGTCATACCTCCTTCCCATTGTAGAGACTTGCTTTAATTGCATATCTCTATTCTTTCATTTTGTATTTTTTATCCAACACTTTACGCATATCTGCTGTAGTCATCACACCACGTTTTTCCTTTTCTATTAGCTTTTTAAACTCTGGTGACGGTTCCAATCCATCTACCTTAATCATACCCAATGCATAATCCCACTTTTTGTCTGCACTTACTAACATATAAAACCGACTCCTTTTAGATGCAGATATTCTATACTCTACAACTTGTACTACCTTTGGAAGCATAGCATCACCCCTATACTAACGGATTAATCCTGTTCAACGGTTTCCCATCTTTTGACAACTCCCAATTTTGCATCAACTCATCCTAATGCAAAACACACCATGCCAAAATCAATTTTAACTGTCGCGATGGCAATGCACCTTTTATTACCCTGACCTGTTTCTATCTAAAACAAGTATACCACATATTCAGTTTCGGCAAAATACAAATATGAGATTCTTTTTCCAATCTGGAATGCGAAAAAAGAGCCCCAGATTTCTCCGAAGCTCTCTCTAATAATCTTTATTCTTTTACAAAAGTGGCAAAACTTACATTCCGATCTGTTTTGTGAACTTTTGGAAGCGCTCCCTTGCTGCCCTGCCACATCCCACCCGCGTTTTTGCCCGTATTTCCGGCACTTTCCGGCCTCTGGAATGTCGGCGGCGATTCCAGCTATCTATCTTCCCTCTCGGCTTTCCCCCAAATATTTTTTGGGGGAAGGAAAAACACACCTCAGCTTTTTTCTCTCCTCCGCCTTTTCAAATTTGGGGGATAGCTGCTTCAATTTGTAGGAAACGCCTTCCCCCAAATTCTTTTTATCTGCAATGGCTCATCGCTGTAATGACCCGCTGCTGGAAGTCCCCATTTTGATATTCCTCTGGAACCTTTGTCTTTGCCACTCCGAATTTCTGGATTTTCTCATCGTCCATAGCAACTTCCTGTTCTATCTATTGCAGCTGCATCTAATCAAATTCCTCGTTTTTCTATTGCGTTCAGAGAAAAATCCAGTATTCTTTCCTTACGCGCTGCAAGCATTGTCATATAAAACTGACGCTGCAAATCGCTTAAGAACGGCGTACCGTCAACAATTTTCTTAATTTTAGCCATGTCAATTTGTGGAACAATCCGCTTTAAGGCAAGATTACAATCCTCATTTTGCAGGGAAGAAATAAAGTCAAAATACTTAATTTTCTTGCCGTTTATCATAACCGCAGAGGTCGGAATCTCAAAAATTCGGAAATCCCGTTCCTTCTCATTTGTCAGTACAGAAGTCATGATCTTGTCGTCTGCCTGCGGGTAAAGGCAGCTTCCGCAATCATAAACCGGGGCCAATTCCATTTCGTCCGTCATGGTATTATAAAGAAATCCCCAGTTACCGTTATGCCGGTCCCAGTTGCCAATCAATGCATCAACGATGAACATATCCCAAAAGCGCTGTGAGAGTTCTGTCTCATCCACTGCGGTTTGTTCTGAAAATGTATAGAGAATGTCCGATAGTTCTGTCCCATACCCGTTCCGCTCGGAATCAATCATCTGGTTTTTCAACGAAGCGAAGTCCTGCAAAACAACACCAGGTTTTGTGAAATCGTGGCAAGCCACGACTATTTTCTCTTTGCCCCTTACCCGAAAGGTGCCGAGTAACGTCTTTTGCACAGGAATTCCGATGCTTTCATAAATCTGACAGCCCAGATACTCCGAAAAGCAGCCGTTACTATAACTCCTATCCTTATTCTTTTTCGGAACCGATGGAAACTTAAGCATATACTGTTCCTCATTATAAATGACGGAAATCTTGTTACCGTTAGCACCAGCATACGCCTTGTTACGCTTTGGTAAATCTGTAAAATCAAAGACTGTCATCTGCTCACACCCTCTCCAATCTCAAATACTTTTCCCGCAAATACCATGCCTGTTCGGAACTGATTATTTGATTTACTTCGGCATTGTTAATATCCGTTTGCAGATTACAAAAATCACAATCCCAGCGCAAATATTCCTCCCCACGGTCCAGTTTTCTCCATGCATCTTTCATCGCCTGAATGGATTCCTGTAGGAATACAGGCAAACCGCATTCCAGGTAACTGTTATCTTTCGGACGCCCTGTCTCACTGTCGTAGGTCGTTCCAAAACTCATAACATCTTCCATCGTCATTTTAAGGGCTCTTGCCAGTTGCTGAACCGTTTTCGCGGAACACCGGGAAATATCACTTCTCCCCGCACATATATCCATAATCGTTGTTTTCGGTACACCACTTACCCGAGAAAGATGGTACTTTGTTATTTTATTCTGATCAAGATATGTCTGTAAATCCATATTCTGCACCTCCTTAAAGCTCTACCATCAGTATATCGGTATACCGACCCATTGTCAATAGTATATTCAGAATCGAGCATATAATAACAAAAACCCCTGCAAATGGTATTTTCGTACCACTTACAAGGGTTTTTATTCCTATTCACCTAATTTCGGCAAATTATTACATTCCCATCTGCTTCGCCACCTCAGCCGCGAAATCCTCCTGCTTCTTCTCGATGCCCTCGCCGGTCTCGAAACGAACGAAGCCCTTGATTGTGATGTTCGCGCTGTTTGCCTTTGCTACCTGTGAAACGTACTGGCTCACGGACTGCTTGCCGTCTTCTGCCTTTACGTATACCTGGTCGAGCAGGCAGATCTCTTTGAGTTCCTTCTTCACACGGCCCTGGATCATGCCCTGGATAACCTTCTCCGGCTTCTGGGACTCCTTCGGATCATTCATGATCTGTGCAAGCAGGATCTCTTTCTCGTGGGCGATGTACTCCTCGCTCACTTCGCTGTCGCTTGTGTAGAGCGGCTTCAGGGCTGCTACCTGCATCGCGACATTCTTCGCCATCTCTTTGATCTCGTCGTTCACAACGTCTGTTGCAACATCAACGAGAACGCCGATCTTGCCGCCCATGTGTGTGTAGGAAGCGATAAAGCCTGCCTCCTCAGATACCTGAGCGAAGCGGCGGATCTTCATGTTCTCACCGATCACTGCGATCTGGCCTGCAAGAGCCTCGTTCACGGTCTTCGTCGTGTCGAACTTCCACGGCTCAGCAAGGAATGCATCGATATCTGCTGCCGTCGTGTCCATAGCCTGCTCTGCAACCTGTGCAACGTAGCTCTGGAACTTCTCGTTCTTTGCCACGAAGTCTGTCTCGGAGTTCACCTCTACTGCTACGGCCTTCTTGCCATCCTCGGAAACCTTAACCATTGCAAGGCCCTCGGCTGCGATTCTGCCGGACTTCTTCTGAGCGGTAGCAAGTCCTTTTTCTCTCAGCCACTCAATCGCCTTGTCCATATCACCCTCAGTCGCCGTCAGAGCCTTCTTGCAGTCCATCATGCCGGCGCCTGTCATCTCTCTTAACTCTTTTACCATTGCTGCTGTGATAGCCATCTTCGTACTCCTCCTGATCTGTCATTACTGTACAAACTGTCTGATCTTACTCTGCAAGAGCCTCAACCGGCGCTTCCTCATAAGCTTCCTCTACGACTTCCTCTGCACCCTGCTTTGCCTCGATAACAGCGTCAGCCATCTTGGAAACGATCAGCTTAACCGCACGGATTGCGTCGTCATTGCCCGGGATCACATAGTCAAGCTCCTCCGGATCACAGTTCGTATCGCAGATACCGATCAGCGTGATGCCGAGTGTGTGAGCCTCCTGTACACAGATTCTCTCCTTCTTCGGATCAACTACAAAGATTGCATCCGGCAGTCTCTTCATATCCTTGATACCGCCGAGGTTCTTCTGCAGCTTATCCATCTCTTTCTTCAGAGCGATGACTTCCTTCTTCGGCAGCACATCAAACGTGCCGTCCTCCTGCATCGTCTCAATATCCTTCAGACGCTTGATTCTGCTCTGGATCGTCTTGAAGTTCGTCAGCATGCCGCCGAGCCATCTCTCGTTCACATAGTACATACCGCATCTCTCAGCCTCAGTCTGTACTGCGTCCTGAGCCTGCTTCTTCGTGCCGACAAAAAGGATGCTGCCGCCGTTCGCTGCGATATCAGCGACTGCTCTGCAAGCCTCGTCAACCTTGCCTACGGACTTCTGAAGGTCGATGATGTAGATGCCGTTGCGCTCCGTGTAGATGTACTCTGCCATCTTCGGGTTCCATCTTCTTGTCTGATGTCCGAAATGAACGCCTGCCTCGAGTAACTGCTTCATTGAAATTACACTCATGTCTTTTCTCCTTTTGGTTGATTTCTTCCGTATGTCTCATGCTTCCAGGAAGACCGGCAGGTCTCCGATCCGTACACTGAACCGGGTGTGTCGGCACCGTCCCCGGAGTCCACATACGTGTTTGATTCCGCAACTTCCATATTATAACACAAGGGCCCGCCATATGGCAAGCCCTAATTTGCGCTTCATAGATTAGATTACTGCATCCTGCCCGTTTTGTGGCCGGCAGCTCCTACTCTCTGCGCAGCGCCTCTATCGGGTTCAGGTTCGACGCCTTGACAGACGGGATCAAACCGAAGATAACGCCAATCAGCATGGAAAACAGCACCGCGACCGCGGATGCGGGGACGCTGATTGACACGGCAACGTTCGATATTTTATTGATCACCTGCGCCATTCCGATACCGCAGCCTACGCCGAGAATCCCGCCGATGCTCGTAAGAACGGCCGCTTCCGTCAGGAACTGTCCGAGAATCGCGCCCTTGCGCGCGCCGATCGCCTTCTTCAGACCGATCTCGCTCGTCCGCTCGGTCACGGATACCAGCATGATATTCATAACGCCGATGCCGCCCACGAGCAGGGAAATGCTTGCGATCCAGATGAGCTGGTTGTTCGTCGCAGCGCTGAGCTCCTGCATCTTCCGGGCCTGCTCGATCAGGTTGTCGGCCTTGTACTTGATCGTCGTCTGCGAGGATGAGATCGTCGCATTCAGGATATCCTCCGTCTTCTGACCTGCATCCTCCATATCGTCCGTACTCTTTGCCCGGACAATGACATTCTCCGGCTCATCGTACGTGTAGACAATCGGCCAGGACGCCTTCGGCATATACACAAAGCCTGCCGAGTTCGTACCCGCGTACGTGTAATAATCATTGATCGACTCAATTTTCGGCGTAAACGTATTTGACTTGTCTATGACGCCGATGATCACAAAGGGCACCTTGTTGATCTCGATCGTCTCGCCGATCGGATTCTCCCCCTGAAACATATTGTCGGCAGCCTTCTGGTCTATGAGCACCACCTTACGGAAGTATTTGTAGTCGTCTTCGATAAAGTTGCGGCCCGTCCTGATCACATATCCTACCGTATCCAGATACGACGTATCGATCCCGCGCACACCGACGCCGGAGAGCCCCGTATTCTTATAGAAAATCCGGTCTGCATTGCTTCGCGACGTGTAAGCCGTAACGTTCGCGACAGAATCAAGCTTCAGGATTTTCTCCCGCGTCTCCTCGCTGACCTGCGGAATGCCGCCCGGGATTTCCGAATTGGAATAAATCGAAAACTCCCACTGGCCGTTTTCGTTCAGCTTAATATCAACGGTGTTGTTACCGGAACCGACGAGGTTGTTCTTGATTTGCTCGTTCGTCCCCTTGATCGTTGACACAATCGAGATGATCGATGCAATACCGATAATGATACCGAGCATTGTCAGGAAGGATCTCATCTTGTGCGCCCAGATACTCTGGAAAGACAGCCTTAGATTCTCAAGCAAAATTCACACCTCCACCTTTACTGATAAGCAGCCTCAAGCATATCGACCTCCTTCGTCTCAGCTCCCTCCACGACATCCTCTCCGTACGGGAACGCAATCCGGTCAGTCATCTCAAGACCTGATACGATCTCAATCGCGTATCCGTAGGCGCTCTTGCCGGTCTTCACAAACTGCTTCTTCAGCTTCTTGTCTTCACCCTGTATATAGACGTACGGCTTTCCTGAACTGTCCTTGCGGACATAGAAATTCTCGAGATAAATATCATCATCCATATTCGCCATCGTCTCCGAGAGCTGAATCTCCGCTTCGCCTTCCTCCAGCCCATCCGGCTCGTCAATGAGCGCGTAGAACGGATAGTAAGCTGCATTCGTATTCTCCTCGCCATAGCTCATATTCGCGCCGTCCGGATCCGGGTACTCGGAGATCTCCTTGATCACAGCCGTAAAGCTCATGCCGTTCATACTGGACATTCCGGAAATCTTGTCGCCGACCTTGATCTTCTCAAGCGCCAGCTCGCTCATAACACCCTTCGCGTAAAGTCCGGTCTGGTTCGCAACCTTGACAAAGTAGTCATTGTCAGAGTCTCCATCAGAGGAGCCGATGCTGACAACCGTCCCGTCGAGCGTACTCTTGACGACCTTGCCGTCCACAATGCGCTGCTGCTTCTTCACGGAGAGCTCGGTCTCGCGGATCTCAAGCTTGCAGTCCTTGATATCGCGCTCCTTCTCCTCGATCATCTCCTGAATCTCCTCGGCCGTATAGTCCGGACCGTCGCCCATATAATCGCCGCCGTCGCCCCAGTCATCAGGCTCCGTAAACGGCTCGGTAGACGGCTCCGTCTGCGGATCCTCCCACAGGCCATACTGCCTCAGAAGCTGTATCATCATCTCATCCATATTCCAGACAATAGATTTCTGCACGTCCGTCAGCGCCGAATACGCGTCCCAGAGCGCCTGGAGCTGCGCATAGACTACGTCCTGAGCCTGCGTCGTGTCGACCTCCTGTATCAGGAGGATCACATTGTATGCGGTCAGCATGTCGTAGAGCGACGGATACGTCTGTACAGCCTGTGTCTCGCTCTGCACAGTCTTCCCGTTCTTCGTCGCAGTCATCGCTGCCCCTTCCTCCGTCTGTTCCGTCAGAGGCTGCACGCCCGCCTGCGCCTGCTCCGTCTGCCACGCAGCCTCAAGCTCATTCGTCCACGTCACGCCGAGCATTGCATACGCCTCTGACGCAGCCGTCAGATCGTCCCGCACAAGCGCCTTCGGATCCATGCGTGTCACCATAAATTTCACGTATGCAAGGCAGAGTGATTTGTACTGCTCCTGCAGCCCCTCCGCCGTATACTCCTGCTGCGATGCAAGGTACGCGTTCGTCTCGCTGCTCAGAATATATTCTTCCATCTTAGCGGTCATCTCAAGATCCGCCACATCGGCAACCGGAACGCCGAGATACTGCTGATACAGATCGATCGCGCTGCGGTACTGCTCCGGCGTGGGCGAAGCGCCCTCAAGGAAAATCGTATCGACTGCCGTCGCAAAAGCCTTAACTGCATCTGAAACAGGCATCGTGTTTTCCGCCTCAGATTCTGACTCCGACTGGAATTCCGATTCTGATTCTGACTGGAACTCCGATTCCGATTCCGACTGGAGCTCCGATTCTGATTCCGACTGGAGCTCTGATTCCTGTCCGGATTCTGCCTCCGTGCTCTGATCCCCGCCGGACGTCTCCGGCTCCGCAGCCTGCGTCTCATCCCCGCCGGATGTATCGGGCTCCGTAACCTGCGTCCCGTCCCCGCCGGACGTCTCCGATTCTGTCACCTGTGTTTCGCTCTCGTCGGACGTCCCGGATTCCGTGGTCTGATTCTCTCCTGAGGTATCCTCTCCGGAATTTCCCGTATTGTCCGTCCCCTGCGTATCTCCTGTCACATCCTGCGTATCTTCCGTCGGATCAGAAGACTGCGCCGCACGCTCCTCAATCGCCGCGATATCATCCGCATTGCGGACCTCGTCCTTTACCGTACCGTCAAG
>Ga0129308_1003567_pt1 | contig 10944 bp, 7 predicted proteins | sample L827metagenome_FD_94440 | JGI IMG/M metagenome (GOLD analysis project Ga0129308, IMG submission 94440) | Ring-tailed lemur group fecal microbial communities from Wisconsin, USA - L827 metagenome | ecosystem: Host-associated > Mammals > Digestive system > Large intestine > Fecal | place: USA... | reverse complement strand
TGCAGCGCTATTCTGTATTCGATCATCTCTACGGCTCAGGCTAACGGATTGAACGCCGAAAAGTACTTGTCTGAGTTGTTCTCACAACCTACTGTCACAATACTGCTGCCGTGGGAAGATTAATACGCTTATTACTTCGCCGTACACCTCGGCAAGGTTTTTATTTTCGGTGCGAACGCTGGTTATTTGACGCTTACCCTTCTTGAAGAATGCACCTGACTTTACTACAGAATATGAGCCGAACAGTGTAAGAGCAAGTGCTGACAAAGCGTCTGTAACCGTTTTAAGAGAATTATTTCCCATCTGAGGAAGATTGACCTCACTGCCAGCAAGCTTAATCTTACATTTCTTTATCATTTTTGAATGTAATATTAAAATCTCATTTCCACGGGTTCGGGAGTTAAGCCACTTAAAAACTTAACTGTGAAAAATGCCAATTAATCATATCAGTTTCAGTACCACCTGTTAAAAGATATGCATAAAATGAAAGTATTTCGGAAGCATCAGCAGCATCAATTATACCGTCAAAATTGACATCAGCTACAGTTTTTTGAATTTCACTATATGATCCGCTTCCTCCTGTTGAAAGAACTGCATATTCATAAAGAACAAGTGATGCATCTGTTGCATCTACAGAACCATCTTCATTGACATCACCCATAGATATAGGTTCTGCTGGCGTAGTAGGTGGTTCTGTTGTGGTAGTGGTCGACGTTGTCGTCGTAGTTGTTGGCTTGGTTGTGGCTGTGGTTGATGTTGTTGTCGTAGTTGTTGTGGTGGCTGACTCTGTTGTAGTTGTTTTTGATTCAGAAGATACCTCTACCACGCCATTGCTAACCGCTACAGGGACGCTGATAAATTCACTATTGAACGTATCGCTGTCAGAGACAGACAATTCGATCTCATGACTGCCTTCATTGAGGATTTCAAATGAAAGATTTGCAAGTGTTCCATTTTCAGTGAAGTCGCTTGTCGCTAAACCATCGTACCAGATAATTCTGTAAGGTTGTGCAGTATAATCTCCTCCCGGAGTCATATTTGCTGCTTTCCAGAATTCAGCATTCTTGTTAACACTTACAAGCTTTAAAGCGGTTGTATCATATGAAATTTCGGTTACTAAAGAAATAATGCCTTGATTATCCTTGATACCGATCGGAATACTTACAGTATCGCCGGTTTCTCCCGTAGCACTTTCGATATACACCAAGCTTGTTTTACTTTCTTCAGCGAAAACTGTTGTGTTTATTCCAACAGCACAAAGAGCTGCAGAAAGCAACAAAGACAGAATTTTCCTCATATATTTGCCTCCTAATATAGCATTTACTATAAGGGGGCTGAAATTTTTAGCCCCCTTAACATGATCAAACCTTTACAAAATTGTCATCACTTCAGTTTTTATACTCAACAGGTGTCTTTACCAAGTGACGAGAACTATAATAAGTTGTATTTACTGTGTTATAATTTTCGCTTGTGATAAAGAAAGTGTAGTAAGTGCCTGCGTAGTACATTGAGTATCCGTTTACATCTGTCATATTCACACCGTTCTGTGATCCGCCTTGTTCAGCTCCGGGTGCTATGACCTGTGCTGATCTCACTTCGTCAACCGAGAATGTCCATTGATGATGATGTTCCCCATATGCAGGAGAAAGACCATAAGCGTCATAATTTCCGTTTACGCTATAATTTCTGAATTGACGCTGTGTGGAATTAGCTTTTCGAGTAGCATAAAGATCCATATTATAGCTTACAAGAACTTGACTGCTGCGCTCCTCGGTCTTGACTTCAACAGTATCAGAAGCATCTATCTTAGTTGCAGACCAATCTGACCAATCTGACCATGTTTCGGTATATTCAGTCTTTACAGTCACCTTACATAATACGTTTGCGCCGTCTACAGCAGCTGTAATAACAGCAGTACCGTCCTTAACGGCTGTAACGAGTCCGCTTGCAGAAACTGTTGCGATAGAAGGATCAGAAGAGGACCAGGTTAAGTCTTCAGGAGCGATGTCTGAAGGGTTAAGCTGATAAGTCTTACTTTTACCCTCAGTATTCAGCAGTAATTCAGATTTGTTAAGCGTGAATGTAGCCACATTGTTCAAAAGTCGATCAAATTCATCTTCATCAATTTCAACAAACTTTCCGTTATCAAACTTAACAAAGCTCTCGTCCTGAACCTTACCGCATACTGCGATGTTTCCTGTAATATTCAGCTGTGCAATATCTGTATTACCTGAACCGCTGTATGCTTCATTATGTGAAAGAATTGCATAATCACCATTGGAAACAATGTGTGACTGTCCATAAGCAGTAATACTTGTATTGTCAGCCAAGAGAACCACCGCAATGGCAGGAGCTGTGATCTTAGAAGTGCCGATGGTAAGCGAATCAGAAGAGGTTACAAGAGGTCTGCCGATAGTATTGTTCATTGTAACATTCTGTATCTCTGTAGCTTCTGCATCTGATACGATCTGAACATTAGTCAAAGTCTTGCCGGCGCCTTCCAATTTGAAGTATTTTGCCGTATTCGGAATGGTCAGAGTCTTATTCTCAAGAGCATCGCTGCAATCTTTCAGATTAAGCACGATAGAACTTGCACCGCATTCACAAGCTGCTGATGCAACGTCCGCATTTGCAGCATTTACGGTTACGCTGCCAGCCCTATCAAAGGCTTTGCTTCCAAGTTTTTCAACGGTTGAACTTACCGTATAATCATTTAATGAAGTGCAATTCTGGAATGCCTTAGTGCCGATTAATTTAATATTTTTACCAATCACCTTTTGAAGAGAAGTACAGTCCTTAAATGCTCCGGCAGGAATCTCGGTAACAGAATCAGGGAGTAATACTGCAGCGATGTCTTTATTTCCGGCAAATGCATTAGGTGAAATGCCTGTAACTTTAACAGATGTAAATGAGCCGTCTTTGTTATCATAGCTTATATACTCTGGAATAATAACGCCTGTATCGGTTCCGGTATATCCGTTTACGATTCCCGTATTTTTGTCAACCGTTATTCCTTCGGTTTTTGTAGTTAAAGCTCCAATATACTCGTTGACTTCAAACGGAACAGAGAACGGAAGAACTCCATTTTGGTGATCTGTGAAACTACTTGTGGAAGCAGAATAATCCCAGAAAGTATTATACGATTGTTCGTCAATAACATTATACGTGTTCACATAAAATTGTTGTGTAGCAAAATTATAGTTAACAACTGCAAAAACATACGCTGTTCCAACCATCACTCTACGATAATATCCAACCGGTGCATCTTCATTGGTATATTCATGAGCGGTACTTGTAATTTCATCTGTCGAATAAACAAAAGTGTTACTATAAGAATTACTTGCAGATGACTGATACTGCTCTGATCTCGTGCTCGATTCAGCAAGTACATTCTTAACTATTCTTCCATATCGATCAGTCTGTGATAAGGATTGGGTCACTGCCTCCGAGAACGAATCGCTTCCACCTGCTTTGGCACTTGCTGAAATCCCAATATCCGTATTCCAGGAACCAGTATTACTTGTAGTTTCATTGTGTGTCCATCCATGTTCGTAACCACCTGAGATCTCAAAAGTACGCTTCGCTGATAATTTCACGCCTTTGATTGGTACGGATGCTCCAACCTCGCTACCCAGTTTTGCTCCGACATTGATCTTATTTGATGTTCCATCAGAAGTCGTAACAGTTTCACTTCCGCCAACTCCAGAGCTGATAGACCACGCTCCGTTTTTTTCATAATAAGATTCAGCAGCAGCTTTTTTTTCCTTTGTTAAAGACTGATTAAGAACGCTTTCTTTTTCAATAGTTTCATTCCACTCCTTAGATAATGTCCAAGAAGTCGAATTTGTCGTTGCTTCGGATACAGCTTTTATAAAGTTTTCGGCACATTCTTTTGAGTAGGATTCTGTTATTGTTTCTTGTACTGTAGTTTTTATTCCGTTGCTGTTCATCCATTCGCCAATTTGATATAATGGCACATTTTCAATAGTTCCAATATTATAAATGAAGCTGATATTAGCATTTCCGTCATCATCATTCCATTCTGTGATAGCGGCAGCGCCCTCTTTTTCATAATCATTTGGACGTGTAGAATTACGATGGCTCGACCAAACCGGATAGAGTGTCATATTACCAAATGAACCTTTTGAAATACTTTTAACAAGATTGTTATTATCATCAGCCCAACCAATAAAATAATACCCCATCAGAGACATATTCGGGAGAGTAGTTCCTCTGTCAACGGTATATGTAATACTTGGTATATCCGGGTTGTTTAATGTTTTATCTGTATCGAAGTCAATATGATATTCAACAACCGACCAATGAGCATACAGCTTGAGATTACCTGTGTTGTCAGCTGAAATGGAGGTTATCTGCTTTGCATTTTTACCCTGACCGTCATACCAGCCTTCAAAGGTGTATCCCGGGACTTCAAGATCCTGTAAACGAATCACATCGCCTGATGAATAGTATTTAGGATTTGGATTATCTATGCTTAAAGTTGCCAGATATGTATCACTTCCTGTTATACTATATGAAATAGAGTAATCTCCGTTTTCTTTTAGTGCAGGAACTACCTCTTGCTTAGTTAAGATTTCGCCGCAAATACTGCAATGCGAGCCTTCTGTCAGACCGGTTTTATCATCAGTCGGCGCAACTGCCGGATCAATTACAACAGAGTGCTCTCCTTTAGTTACGATATCTTCCTTGCGGATTTCATTGTTGCACTGTTCATCATTAAAATACTTATCACATTCTTTACAATACCAATGTTCAATGTTACCATTTTCCTGACAGGAAGCTGCTTCAACAGCTTCAATATGCTTTACAGAAGAATGACTACATTGGAAAGGTGACGGAAGAAGAGTAACATTATAGCCGTTAGGATTACATCCGCCATCAGCAATGTATCTTGCCAGCAAAACAGCGTCAACTACGGAAATGTTACCATCACTATTAACATCACAGGCTGATTTATTTACCTTCGCTGCATAACCATTTTCATTATATCCATCGTCAGCGATATATCGAGCCATTAATACAAGATCATTCATAGCAATTCGACCGTCACCGCTTGCATCACCCGGAACATAATCAGTAACCGCAAAAGTATTACTATTGATTTTTATTGGAATCTGTTTCAAATCATTGTCAACTGCATCAGAACAAGAAACAACAATAGGATATTCTCCAAGTTGTGCATCTTCTTTCACTTCAAAAGTCAATGTCAGCAATGTACCATCGCTAATCTCTTCAGGCTTTACTGAAGTGCCTGCCCAAACATAGTTTGTACCACTTAACGGCGGTGTAAAAGAAATGTTTTCTCCACTTACCGCTGTTCCATTTTCTGCACTAATCAAAGTCAATGCAGAATCATTGTATGTAATCTGCAAAGTAAGTCCAACTATACCAGGATTATTCTCCATAGAAAGAACAACTTTTGCTTGATTTCCGGAAATTCCCCACGCTTTATTTACAGAAATGACAGTATACTCTGTGTTTACATCATCTGATCCGGAAACTCTTTTGGTGTTTTCTGTCGCATATGAGATCAGCATATTAGGCGGCACCATATTTGCTGTTATGATTGTCGCTAACATAAAAGCGGCTGCTTTACGCATTTTTTTCATCTCAACAACTCCTTCCCTTATAGTTAAATTCACAAAATGCCTTCAAATAAGAAATCCGCCTATACTATTGCATGAATAGATGTTATGAGCTAAGCGTGTTATAATTACAACAGCTGATTTCTTGAAATAGGCAATTTAACGAAAACTGTTGATTTTATCAAAAAAGTATACTTGAAAAATATACTTTTTCTTGTTACAATTATACATGATTTTTTCCTGAAATTGCAAGTGAAATATACAAAATCAGCAGATTGCCTATAAAAGAAATATCTGAAATGTGCATATTGACTATTTCAGAATGTTTGGAGGGTCACAGAATGGAAAATACAAGTGTTAATATAACAAAGCGTAAAGACGGACGGTATATGGGGAAATTTATTGTTGGCTATGATGATAACGGTAAGGCACGGTATCAGTATGTTTATGGCAAGACTTATGTTGAAGCTGAAAGCAAGGTGTTGATTGGTCGGGAAGTGGCGTCACGTTATCTTTCAGGCAGATATATTACTGTTGATAAGGTTTATGAGGAATGGCTCAATGCTGTTGTAAATCGTGTTAAAGAGTCAACTTTTGCAAATTACAAGGCGAAGTTTGAAAAACATATACTTCCCGAATTTGCCGATATTCCGTGTGCTGATCTATCAGCTGGCAGGATAAATGAATTTATAAACAAAAAACTTGCAGAGGGACTTTCTGCAAGCTATGTAAGGGATATTTTCACCGTTTTCAAGTCGATGCTGAAATATGCTCAGGAGGAATACGGATTCAGACTGCTGCTGAAAAATGTTGTACTTCCAAAAGCTGAAAAGAAACAGATTGAAAAAATCAGCGATACGGAGCAGAAAAGGATTGTTTCATATCTCAGGGAAAATATGTCACTCACAGCTTTTGGAATCCTGATTTCTCTTTTTATTGGACTGCGTATCGGTGAGCTTTGCGGCTTAAAATGGAACGATGTGGACTTTCAGCAAAAAATATTGCATATTAGAGGAACTGTTCAACGTATCAACTCAGCTAATGGCAACAAAAAAACAAAAGTAATAATATCAACTCCGAAATCTGAAACGTCATTCAGAAGTGTTGCTATACCCGATTTTCTTATGGAATACTTTGAAACGTTCCGAAACGAAGCTGATTTTTTCATTCTGTCGGGTTCGGATAAGGTCATCGAACCACGTACCATGCAGTACCGCTACAAGAAAATACTCAAATCTGTTGAAATAGAAAATCATAATTTTCACAAGCTCCGTCATACATTTGCTACGAATTGTGCAGAAAAAGGCTTTGATGTAAAAACGCTGTCCGTAATCCTCGGTCATAGTAGTGTAAATCTCACACTTAACCGCTATATCCACCCTGACCGTTCTCACGAACGGAAACTGATGAACAGTATATGTATGCGCCTTTAGTTGTATTTTGTTGTCAAATCAGTATCTTGAAAACTGAATATCCGCTATATTACGCCGTTATTATCCTGTTTCTTGGAATTGCCTATTTCAAGAAATCAGCTTATTTGTAATTATAAAGAGTTACTGCGCTGATACTGCGCCGTTTGTGCGCTGAATATGTGAAAACGATAAAAAGAGCCTTGCATATAGCAAAGCTCTTTTTCGTATACGCCATTATAAGAGTTTTTAAGTGGGTTACTTTTGTGATGATAAACTCTACGTTCGATATGATAGGCATGATCTGAGAGCCGTTTCCGTTCGTCTGAGGGGCTATCCTGTTATTCCAGATAATTCTTCCTCTGCTGAGAGCGTTTCTTTTCCTGATACTGCCTGTTACGCTCCTGCTGTCTCTTGCTTTCGAGATAATTTCGCACTTGTCGTGTGTACTGCGATGCCGTTGCCTTACGTTTGAGGAAAGCCTTTTGTTCGGGGACAAGAGCATTGTATTTCTCTTTCAGCTTATCGGACTTCGCCTGTAAATCGCTCTGCTTAGGTGGCTTGCCCTTGATGTAATAAGCCTTGATATGCTCGGTGATATACTTGTCGGCTTCTTCATAAGCGTCAATGGCGGCGTTCTTCTTGCGAAAATGGCTCTGTGTAAATGCAGAACGCTCCTGATACTCCTTGTATGTATCGGAATGCTTAGTACGTTGTTTCATCATCTTGATGAGCTTATCTATCGGCTCGATCTTCGCTTTCAGCTTGGCAAGCTCGTACGTGTGGTCATCATCGTGATGTGTATTCCAGAAAAAGCCTTTGAGATCGTCAAGCGAAGTGATTCTGCCAGCTTCAAGGTCTGCAATCATTGTATCAGCATTACGCATACCCCTGATTTCAGCCCATACATCTTTTTTCTTTTCAGGTGCTTGACTTTCGGTCGGGTTAGGCGTAGGAACTTGTGTTGTCGGCTTATCATACAGCGGTGAAAGAAATTCTTCCGCAGTAATAATAGTCCTCTCGGTGTCAGGCTTGGGTATGGGCGGTGTAACAGGCTTTTCGGAATCTTTCTTCTCCGCAAGCCTTTCCATAACTCCACGAGCTTTCTGCATCTGCTCTATCTGCTCGGCAATTCGTTCAGCGGTGTAGTCATCGCCCAGCGTGTCGGCTCTTGTAAACCGCTGCTGCCCATTGTCTTTCAGGCGGAATTTCAGCTTGACCTTGTTCTATGGCTTATACACATATTCAATACCGCACTCCGTACACCTTTGTAGAAAGTCTGTAAAGTCTTTGCTGTAAAAGGCAATCTCGGCAATTTTAGCACGGAGCTTGTCTTTCCACGACTTGCCCTGTAACTGCATATCTCGTTCAAAATGAGAAACGCTCTGTCCCTTTTCAGGCTCGTCTATTACAGACAGATTATGCTCACGGCAAATATCATCCGAAATTGCCCTTAACTTCACCCACGCTCTTTCACGCTTGCCGCCTTGATTTTCTTCGTATGTAAAGCTCAACCCATTATACACATTGGTGTTATTGAAAACTATGTGCGTGTGTAGATGATCTCTATCACTGTGAACGGCAAGCACATACTGATAATTTCCTTTTAAGAAACGGTCGCATAATTCCTCGCTGACAACAAGTACTTCTTCGGGTGTAATTTCATCAGGCTTAAAGCTCTGAATTATGTGGTATCCGAGAATTTGCGTTCGTCCTGTGCCTTGCTCTCGCACTCGTCGGAAGTCCTCGGATGCACCTCTGCTGTCTGGTCGGCATAAATAAGACGAGACATAAAGACCGTTGACGGTCTTATCTCCGTTTGTGATGTAGTCGATTGCGGCTGAGATTGTTGCCTTGATTGCATGAATATTAGTAACTGCCAAATCTGATTTACACCTCTCTTTATTTCTGAAATGTCCTCGGCGTAAATACTGCCTGTGCTATTAAGTCTCACGGCTATTTGATTGATGTTCCTGCCGATAGCACTGATCTGCCTATTCGTTTCAGAAAAACCAGCCTGCGGAATATCGCACGGAACACTCGCCCTAACGCAATCCCTGACATATTCGGACTTCTTCTTGTAACCATACTGCTTACACTTGGAAATAATGTCTTGATACTCGCTTTCTGTGAAACGAATGTTGAGTGTCTTGGTACGGTTGAAATGCTGACCGTCAAGGTACTTGCGTTCCTCGTCTGTGAGGGTGTCGGCTGGCTTATCCGCAAGGCTCTTGTCAAGGTCGGATTTTACTTGACGGTCAAGGGCATAGTTGATAACTCCCTCGTAGGTCATGCCGTCCGTCTCGGCGGTAAAAATCTTGGGCGGTCTGCCACGTTTCTTTTTCTCCATGATTTTTGTCTCCTTTGTATCTTTATTTTTTCGGCGTTAGCCGATTTTTTTATGACCGCCGTGCGGTCATTTTCGGGGCTTTGGGTGTCCCCAACAAGCGAAGTTAATTAAGCCCGTTTTGTGGCGCAATTAACAATGCTTGCTATTTTTCCTGCGCTGATGCGTGGTTTTCCCGTCTGTACAGCGTTATGCCGTTAAGACTTTCGCTGTTCCGTCAGCGAATTTGGAGCTATGCGACTTCTCTCTATCTCACACATCTCTATAAATTTTACTGAGCTACGGCGCAGTTATCGTGCTGGATGTGCGGCAGTTTGATGTAAGTGTGAAATAATTGATTTTGCTATTGCTTTTTTAACGGCGGTATGATATAATTTATGTGTAAGGTCAAGCACTCGGCTTGCTCGTGAAAATCGTAAGTTAGGAGATTGGTATGAATCAATTGAACCCAAAAGACTATAGAAATTCTATTCAGTATATTGATGAATGGAGTTGTGGAGCAGTTTATCCTTGTTCTATTGCTGAAACAATTCAACATGGAGATATATTCACAAATAATCGTTCGTTTTTGTTTTGGCATTATTGCGGATTTGCGTTCATTTATGGGGATTATGATGAGAGCTTTCTTAATGAGATATATGAGATGTTCCTTGGTAATAACAGCGTGACTTCAAGACGTTTTATATTGTTTGTGTCGAGCGAGGAAGTAAAGCATTTTTTCTTAGAAAAAGATAATATTATATTAGAACATCGCTATTTTTTTGATTATCAGAAAGGTAGTTCTGCTAATATTCCTATATTACCTGTCGGTTATAAACTCTGTGAAATCGACAAGGAGTCATTGTATAAAATAAATGGCATTATTACTCCGTCCTTTTCTTGGGATAATTCGACTGAATTTCTTAAAAAGGGAAAAGGATATTGTATTATAGATGAAGGAACTGTGGCAGCGTGGGCTTTTACAGTTGCAATCAGCGAAGAAGAAATTGATATTGGAATAGAAACTAATGGTGAATATCGACATCTTGGGTTGGGTACTATCGTAGCAGAAAAGATGATACAGTATAGTATTCATCAACATAAACGACCCATTTGGGCTTGTCATTCAAACAACATGGCTTCACAAAGATTAGCTGAGAAATTGGGATTTGTGAAAATATCTGAATGTTATACTATCAAAAAATGCTAAATTCTGTTTTCTCTGAATGACTTTCTCAATAAAATTGAATAATTACTATAAGCTGTGAAGCATTATCCGCTCCGCAGCTTTTTCATTTTCCCCAGACAAAATGTCGAACTGAATAACTCGAATCAACAAAAACTTCGTGCGCATTACCTATGGACAGGCATAGGCTCGGCGCGCTATAATAATCTTGTGTGGGAGTAACAATCCTGCAACATCAAGCCATTGCGTGTAGAGAAAAAGAAATCGCAGGCAGAGAGGAGATACTTGAACAAAAAGAAAGAGACACTTGCTGAAATGGTGGAGCGATACAAAGACAAGCCCACCGACACGGCAACTTATGAGATCGAGGGACAGACTTTTATTGTCACCGCACACTTTGTCGGGGAGAAAAATCTT
>Ga0129308_1003566_pt1 | contig 10951 bp, 8 predicted proteins | sample L827metagenome_FD_94440 | JGI IMG/M metagenome (GOLD analysis project Ga0129308, IMG submission 94440) | Ring-tailed lemur group fecal microbial communities from Wisconsin, USA - L827 metagenome | ecosystem: Host-associated > Mammals > Digestive system > Large intestine > Fecal | place: USA... | reverse complement strand
TCGGACTGGGCATCATACCGGTGGGACTCATCCTGTTTCTGAAGCAGACCGCCCTGCCGGACACGGGGGTCCCGTACGCGGTCAGCTCCACCGTCGCTTCGGTGGTGGGAATGATCCCGGAGGGCCTGTACCTCCTGGTCAGCATTGCGCTGGCGCTGAGCGTGATCAAACTGGCAAGAAACAGAACGCTGGTCCACGAGCTTTCCTGTATTGAAAATCTGGCCCGGGTGGATGTGCTCTGTCTGGATAAAACGGGGACCATCACAGAGGGACGCATGGAAGTGATGGAGCTGATCCCGCTGACGGAAACGCCCCGGCGCTTTGCCGGACTTCTGGGCGCGTACGTGAACGCATCGGAGAGCGACAACGCCACGGCAAGGGCGCTGAAGGAGCATTTTGACAGACCGGCCGGCATGGAGACGGAATTTCAGGGGGCCGTTGAGACTCCCTTCTCATCGGAGCGCAAATGGGGAGCGCTTCTTCTAAAGGATGGAAGGAGATATGTACTGGGAGCGCCGGAGATGATCCTGGGGGCCAGGTTTGCAGAATATGAGAGCTCCTTAGGGGGATTCTTAGCAGGCGGAAACAGGGTGCTTCTGCTGGCGGAAACAGGGCCGGAGGAAACAGAACCGGCGGACGCAGGGCCGGCAGAAGCCGTCCGGCCGCTGGGATTCGCAGTCCTTTCAGATAAGCTGAGGGATAATGCAGACGAAACGCTGGAGTATTTCAAGAGTCAGGGAGTGACGATCAAGGTGATCTCCGGCGATAACGCGGAAGCTGTGGCGGCTGTTGCGGCGAGAGCGGGAGTGGCCGGCGCGGAGCATTACCTGGATATGGAGCGGTTTGAGTGGGAACAGCGGGAAGGCGCAGCGGAGGATGAAGGGACTGAGAGCGGCGGGGATGGAGAGCGCAGAGAGAGGGCTCTGGGGGATGCCGCGGAGCGCAACGCCGTATTCGGCAGAGTGAGTCCGCAGCAGAAGCGGGAGCTGATCAGCAGCCTGAAGCGCTCCGGTCACACGGTGGCCATGATCGGCGACGGCGTGAACGACGTGCTGGCGCTGAAGGAAGCGGACTGCAGTATCGCCATGGCGGCGGGCAGCGAAGCGGCCCAGCACGTGTCGCAGATGGTACTGCTCCACTCGGATTTTGCGGCGATGCCGCAGATCGTGCTGGAGGGACGCCGGGTCATCAATAATATTCAGCGTTCCGCGTCGCTGTTTCTGGTGAAGAACATCTTTTCGTTCCTCATCACCATGGTACTGCTGTTTGCCGCCATGCCCTATCCCTTCGTGCCCATCCAGCTGACGCTGTTCAGCGGGCTTATGATCGGGATACCGTCCTTTCTGCTGACGCTGGAGCCGTCCTATGAACGGATAAAAGGGAAGTTTATGAAGACGGTGCTGATGAACGCGCTGCCGGGCGGACTGGTCACGGCAGGCAGCGTGCTGGCTGTCCTCTGGCTTGGAGCGTCTGCCGGCATTCCCATGGAGGAGCTTTCCTCTATCTGCACGCTGCTCGCGGGCGTCAACGGACTGATGGTGCTGCTGTTTCTGTGCTGGCCGCTGTCTCTGCCCCGTTTCGCGCTGGTGACGGCCATGGGAGCCTGCTTTTTCGGAGCGGCGCTGTTCCTGGCTCCGATGTTTCGCATCGAAAGCCTTTCGGCGGCGGGCCGGCAGTTGTTTCTGACCGCGGCTGCGGCAGGGCCGATCTTCATGGGGGCCGTGGTATTCGGCGTGAGCCGTTTTAAGAATAGCGGAGGAGGCGGAAGCAGAAGAGGAAAGAAAAGAGGGGTCCCAGGGCCGGGGAGATCGCAGATCGTTTAAAGGGGCGCCGGCGGGCTGAAAATGACGGGAACGGAGGTAGAAAGATGGAGAGAAAATGCTGTGTGATCATACCGGCTTACAGACCGGGGGAAGAATTGATCCCATATATACGCGAACTGCTGTCGGGGGGCGCAGGGCTGGTGGCCGTTGTGGACGACGGGAGCGGGCCGTCCTACGGGGCCGTGTTCGGACAGGCGGCGGAGTGCGATGGCTGTGTGGTTCTGCGCCACAGGGAAAACAGAGGCAAGGGAGCCGCCATCAAAACGGGAATTGCCTGGTATCTGGGACAGCGCGGACAGAAAGCGGAACCGGAGACGGAAGCTGCCGCCGTTTTGGGCAATGGGGCTGCCGCCGCCGCTGCGGAAGGGGTAACAGCCGCGCCGGCGGCGGGGTGCTGCGGCGTGGTCACGGCAGACTGCGACGGGCAGCACAGCGTAAAGGATGTGCTGCGCATGGCGGAACGGCTGTGCCGGTGCGAGACGTCCGGGAGTCAGGAGCTGATACTGGGATGCCGCAGCTTTGATGAAAACACGCCTGCCAGAAGTCTTCTGGGAAATCGGATCATATCAAAGGGGATCAAGCTCTTTTACGGGCTGGAACTGTCCGACACGCAGACGGGGCTGCGGGGGATCCCAAACAGTCTGCTGCCGGAGGCGCTGCGGCTGTCCGGCCAGCGGTACGAATACGAACTCAACATGCTGATCTTCGCCCAAAAACGGGGCATACCGGTTTCTGCGGTACCCATCGAGACCATTTATCTGGATAAAAACAGAGGCAGCCACTACCGCCCGCTGATGGATTCGCTGCGCATTCTGGGGCAGCTGTGCAGAGGGTCCACACGGTCGCCTGACGCCGTTCTGCGGCCTGAAAGAGAGGCAGCGCCACAGACGGCGGAGGCGCCCGGCCGCAGCGAAAAGCGGCAGCCGAAGGCAAGGGGGGCGGCGTTCAGGAGGAGACAGAGTGGGGAATCATATCTATAGCATATCGATCCGCGGACTGCGGGCCCTCATACGGAAAACCGCCATGAGAGGATGGACCGTCGATGGGGACGGCCAATGGGAGAGCGCGGGTTCCGCAGAAGCGGGACCCGCTGTTTACGTGGTCCATCATCAGAATCTGCTGGGGCCGGTGTGCGCCGCCGCGCTCATGCCGGAGGAGGCCAGACTGTGGGTGCTGCACGTATTCTGCAGCCGGCGGGCCTGCTTTGAACAGTATTACGGGTATACCTTCACCCAGCGGTTCGGCTGGGTCCGGCCCGCCGCCTTTGCAGCCGCCGGGCTTCTGAGCCTGTGCATTCCGCCGTTTTTGCACGGACTGGGAGCGATCCCGGTCTACAGGGGAACCAGAGAGATCCGCAGGACCGTTGACCGCTCCCTCTCGGCGCTGCTTTCCGGAGAGAGTCTCATCATCTGTCCTGATCGGGATTATGCCAGCGGTTCGCCGGAGACGGGGAAGATCTACGACGGTTTTCTCCATCTGGAGAAAGTCTATTTCAGAAAGACGGGAATGCACCTGCGCTTCGTGCCGCTGTGCTGCCGGCGGGAGGACCGCCGTCTGGTCCGGGGGCCAGAGGTCCGGTTTTCCGGAGCGGGATCCTTTGCGGCGGAACAGAGAGAGATAGCGGCCCGCCTGGTCGAGACCATGAATCGTCTGGCGGAGGGGAAAAAGGAGCGGCGGGAGCCGCGTTAAGAAATTAGTAAGTTTTTTATAAGAATATCTCAATCTGCGCTTAATGAAGTCAATCTTTCGACCTGTTATGATAGAGATGTCGAAAGGGGAATGGGTAATCTCAAAACGACATTTGAACTGAACCAGAAGGATCCGGGCCGGTGCCACACAGCGGTCCGGTCCCTTCAGGAACAGGAGGGGCTTCAGGGGAGAGCCGCCCTGGGGAGGCGGCAGGGACCGCGGCAGGGGCCGCAGAGGGGCCACAGAAGGGTCGGAAAGCGATTTGACGATCAGGCGCGAAACAGGAGCGCTTAAGACGAACACATAGAATCATGCAGAAAAGGGAGATGGGGATATGAAGAGAAAAAGAGTGACTGAAATGGTGCCGGGGCTTCTGCCTCTCAGAAAGAAGCAGAGAAGGGCCTGCTTTTATCTGAAGATGGCGCTGGACCGGAACCATTACGCAGGTGAGATCCAGAGGGAGCCGCTGGAAAACAGCATTTTCTCGGCCAGTTCGACGGTGATCAACAGAAACAGCGGGTTTGACATCCAGTATCAGTACAACAAGGCTTACAACCTGGAGGTGGCGTCCAAGCCGGTGAGCGGCGTGCTGATCCGGCCGGGCGAGACGTTTTCCTTCTGGCGGCTGCTGAAAGACGCGGACGCCCAGACGCCCTATAAAGAAGCGCTGGCTCTGCAGGAAGGAGAAATGTCCACGGTGGAGGGAGGCGGGCTGTGCCAGCTTTCCAATCTGCTGTTCTGGATGTTTCTGCATACGCCGCTGACGATCGTGGAGCGTCACTCCCACTCCACAGAGTTTTTCTCCGGTGCAGTGTGCGGCATGCCGGAGGGAGCGGACGCGTCGGTAGCGGAGGGCTGGAAGGATCTGAAGGTGCGCAACGAGACGCAGAATGTGTTTCAGATTTTCGTGGCCGTGCGGGAGGACGAGCTCTGCGGAGAGATCAGAGCGCTGTATCCGCTGAACGTACAGTATGAGATATATCATAAAAATCTGCGCTATTATTCGGTGGACAACGATATATACAGGGAAAACGATGTGTTCCGAAAGACGCTGAGCATGAAGAGCGGGGCGCTGCTGGACAACGCCAGACTGTTTCACAGCAGAAGTATGGTGAAGCATCCGCTGGAAGAGGGGACTGTGGTGAGTTCGGAGGAGGGGCACGGAGACAACGGCGTGCACTGCAGACTGCCGGGGAAGGCGCTGAGGATCTGAGCGGGAGAAAAAGAGGGGGATGAACATGGATAAGAAGAGAGTGGCAGTTTTGTTCGGGGGGTGTTCAGATGAATATGCCGTATCGCTGAAATCGGCGGACGCCATATTTCGAAATCTGGACAGGGAAAAATACGAGGTCATTCCGGTGGGGATCACGAAGGAAGGGCGCTGGCTCCGGTATTTTGGCGGGGAAGAGGCCATCAAGGGAGATTTTTGGTCCGCTGACGGCCGCTGCGTTCCCGCATTCTTTTCTCCCAGCAGGGAATTCCGGGGGCTGATGGAGCTGCATTCGGAGGGCATACGCGTGACGCCGGTGGATGTGGTATTGCCGGTCCTTCACGGAAAAAACGGGGAGGACGGGACCGTGCAGGGGCTGCTTGAAATGGCGGGGATCCCCTATGCGGGCTGCGGAGTCTTCGCTTCGGCGGCAGGCATGGACAAGGACGCCGCCCATAAGCTGGCGTCGGCGGCAGGCGTGGACGTGGCCCGTTCCGCGGCTTTTCACCGCGGCGACGACCCGGCGGATATTTCGCAGAAAGTGTGGAAATTTCAATATCCGCTCTTTGTGAAGCCTGCCCGGGGAGGTTCATCCATCGGTATTACGAAGGTGAACGACCCCACCACGCTGCTCTCCGCCATAAAAAGAGCCTTTGAATACGACGATAAGATCGTGATCGAGGAAAACGTGCCGGGGTTTGAAGTGGGATGCGCCGTTCTGGGTTCGGCAGATCCGTTCCTGGGCGTGGTGGATGAACTGCAGCTTCACGGGACGGTGTTCGACTATAAAGAAAAATATAACATGACGAAGACCGTCCATCATGTGCCCGCCCGGATCGACGGAGAAACGGCGGCGCGGATCAGACAGGCGGCCCTGGCCGTATACCGGGCGCTGAACTGCCGGGGAGCGGCAAGAGTGGATTTCTTCCTCACGCCGGAAGGCAGAGTGGTCTTCAACGAGATCAACACCATGCCGGGCTTTACGGCGGGCAGCCGTTACCCGAAGATGCTGATGGCGGCAGGGCTGGATTTTGCAGGGATCCTTGACCGCCTGATCGAAGACGCGGTAAGCGCCGGCGTCGGGGCTGAAGCGTCGGCAGCGCAGCAGGCTTTGGCGGCGGAGACCGCGGAGCCGGCGGCCCGGAAGGACATGCCGTCGGAAAGGGCGGATGCGCCGGAAAACAGCGGGCGGGCGAGGAACAAGCCCCCCGTCGCACAGAGAAAACACGGGGTTGTAAAGCGGACCGGATTTGCGATATAATAGCCGCAGAGAGGCTGTTATATGGATTCTGTGCGCGGCGGACGCCATGGGCGGATCCGATCGAGATGGCCTGCGGCCAGTCGCGATCGGATCGCCCCAAGGACGGCTATTCAGAATAGCTTCAGGAGATGCAGAAGAAGAAAAAACAGAAATTGAAACAGGGGTTGCAGAGGTATGGGGACGAGAGGGAATGAAGCCGCAGACCGCGGCGAATGGATGGATCAGCAGATCCGCGACGAGCAGCGGGAGCGGGAACAGGCCAGGAAACGAAATAGAATGAGAAGAAGAAAGCAAATCCGCCGGAGACGGATTTGCTTTCTTGTGCTTTTGGCGCTGATTGCAGGCGGCGTGATGGGGCTGTTGAACAGAGACCGGCCTTCACCGGAAGCGCCCGCCGTGGCGGAGATCAACGGGATTCCGGTCATACAGGATTACATAGCGGAGGGCACGCCGGGCAGACCGGGCACGAAGAAGAAGGTCAAATTTATCGTGATCCACGAGACGGGAAACACCGGGAGCAACGCCAACGCCGCCTCCCACGCCGCGTATCTGAAGACCGAGGCTGAGACGGAGGCCAAGTCCTGGCATTACACGGTGGACGATCATGAGATCTATCACCATATCCCCGACAACGAAGTGGCCTTTCACGCAGGGGATCAGCTGAAGGAAGACGGCGGCAATCTGAACGGCATCGGCATTGAGATGTGCGTCAATCCGGAAAATGATTATGATCAGACGCTGAAAAACACGGCGGCGCTGACCGCCCATCTCATGAAAGCGTATAAGCTGTCCATCGAAGACGTGAAAAAGCATCAGGACTTTTCCGGGAAGAACTGCCCGGAAAATCTTATCGAAAGCGGCAGATGGGACGAATTTATTGAGCTGGTAAAAGCCAGTCAGTGATGCTGAAGACGACGGGGCTGCCACCGCGGGCCGCGGAAACGCCATGCATAGCCATGCATAAATGACCGCGAAAGATGTGTAAAAATGTTCCCAACATGCAAAAAACGCTACATGTATGGCGCAATATCTCTGAAAACTACACTAAAATGCATAAAAACAGGCAGATTCACTCGAAAAAACTCGAAAAGAATAAATTGAAAAATCTTTCCAAGTCAGTTAACCTGATATAGGGGCCAATATTAGGGGTTAGAAGAACAGGGGGAACTGCGAGCGGAAAGATAACACGAGGAGAGGCGGCAAGGAATGGAAAGAACGGGAAATAAGATCAGGCTGCTGGTGGTAGATGACAATCAGGAACTATGCGATATTCTGGAAGACTATTTCGAGATCGTGGAAGAGGTCGTCCTGTGCGGAGTGGCTCACAATGGGGAAGAGGCGCTCGAAAAGATCGCGGCGCTGCATCCGGATGTAGTGCTTCTGGATATCATCATGCCGCAGCTGGATGGGATCTCCGTGCTGGAACGTTTGAACAGCGAGCCGCCTGAGGACATGCCTCGTATTATCGTGGCGTCCGCCATCGGACAGGAGAATATTACAAACAGAGCTCTGACGCTGGGTGCGAATTACTACATGATCAAGCCATACCAGCTGCCGGAGCTGATGAACAGAGTGCTGTTGATAGCGAAGGAGAAAAGCGGAACGCCGGCGCGTCTGGGAAAAGGGGTCCCGGTGGACGCGGTGAAGGATAAGATGCCGATCTCCGACCAGATCTCCAAAATGTTGATTGAAGAAGGCATGCCGACCAACATCGTTGGATATCAGTACTGTGTGCGGGCGATTGAGATTCTTCTTAAAGAAAAAGGCCACTGTCCGTTGGGCAAATTTGTGTATTCTGTGATCGCGGAGGAGAATGGCACGACAGTGTCGTGTGTGGAAAGTGCCATCCGCAAAGCGGTCCATCACACAGCTGCGGGCGACGATGGGAAACAGCCTTCCAATGGGCGGTTTCTCACAATGATGACGGAGCAGTTCAGGCTTCACTCGATGCGCTAATGCGAGGAGGGATCAGAACATGCCACAGGGGAATGCGGCAAGAGAGAAAACAGCGTCCGGCCGGGCTGGAAACAGCCGAAGCAAGGACAGGTCGGGGGACGGGCAGCCGGGAAAAGCACGCCGGTCTGCGGGCCTGAAAAAAGTGGATCAGGGGGAAAAGGTCCGTAAAGATGAAGACCAATATGCAATCATAACAGATTATCTGCGCGACAGCATGGACTGCAAAGATCTGCAGTCCATAGCTGCCAAGGTGGAACGGGCCGTGCGCCGTTTTGCCGACAACGTGTACGTAGGAGTTTCACTGAACGAAGACGGCAGGCTGGATCGTATCGTTCCAAAGGTAAGCAGCATGCCGGACTATTTTATCTATAAGCCGGATCTTGACGCTATCGCTTATGAGACGCTGGAGCTGGGACAGGCTGTTCATCATCCGGTGAGCCAATGCTGCAGTCCGGAGACGGCTGCCGATCTGAGAAAGATGGGCGGAAGATCGGTACTGTGCCTGCCCATTTTTCATGGGGAAGCGATGACCGGCGTTTTGACGGTGGTGTTGAAGGAGGACGATCCTCCCCGGAGCGAAGTCATCGATTTCTGCACGGCTGTCTGCGGCTTTCTGGCTGTACAGATGAGAAATGCCGTTCTGCATCAGACTCTGGAGAAGGAGCTGAACGATAAAAACCGCGTGGAGGCCGATCTGGATGTTATTTTTCGGGGCAGCGTGGATATGATCGGCATTTTCGACAGGCGGGGCTACATGAAGCGTTTAAATCCCGCCTTTGAGACGAGACTGGGCTATTCCCGGGCGGAACTGTTCAGCATGCCCATCACTGCGCTGGCTCATCCGGAGGACAGAGACTACGTTCAGTACGTACTGGACAATATCGTAAGGGAAGAGAATATGCACGGTCTCTGCCATCGCTTCCTCAATAAGGAGAAGCGGATCATCTTCCTCGAACTGAACGTGAAGTATCTGACCCAGGGCGACGAGATCGTTTTCATCGCAAGAGACGTCACCAATCAGAGAGAAGTGGAAGCCAGAAACATGGCGCTGGAGCAGTCCATTGCTCTGGAACGCATGAAGACCGAGTTTTTTTCAAATGTATCTCACGAGTTCAAAACACCGATCAATATTATTCTGTCTTCGGTGGATCTTCTGAAGCTAAAGCTGAAGCGAAACGACGAAAAACTGTACAATGAGCAGTATAAGAAGTTTTTTACATTTACGCAGCAGAATTCATTTAAGCTGCTGCGCCTGATAAACAATCTTTTAGACTGCACGAAGATCGACAGCGGCGCCCTTTCGCTGCTGGCCAAAAACTGTTTTATCGTGCCCTTTGTCCGTCAGGTGGTGGAGACGACTCAAAGCTATGCCGCCACTCATAAGATCAATATGCATTTCGATACGGATGTGGATGAGAAGCTGCTGCTCTACTGTGATCCTGACAAGATCGACCGGATCCTTTTAAACCTGATCTCCAACAGTATCAAGCATACCCAGGAGGGCGGAGCGATCCGGGTGGGACTTACCGAAACGCCTACCCATGTGCAGCTGTCCGTCGCGGATAACGGAGAAGGCATACCGGCGAAAATGCTCCCGCATATCTTTGAGAAATTCAAAGTCTACGAAGAAGGTTTTGTCAAGAGCTGCGACGGCACAGGAGTGGGGCTGTCCATCGTCAAGGGTCTGGCCGAGCTCCACGGAGGAACCGTGTCGGTCAGGAGCAAGCGCGGAGAAGGAACCATATTTGTTGTTTCTCTGTCCAAAAATCTGGAGAAGACAGTGACGGCCAAGAAGGTAAAGCTGGTCAGCCAGCAGCAGGACGACGAACTCCACCAGTCGCGGCTGCAGATGGAAATGTCCGATATTGAATAGGGGCCGGAACAGGAAGAAAAGAGGAGTACATAGGGCGTGATCCCCACCGGGGATCGCGCCTTTTTGAGGTGTGCCCGGCGGCGCACGTTTCTAACCGGTGCAAGTCCAGGAGTCTTTAGTACGACCGGGAAAGGAGAAAAGAACTATGGGTACAGAAAAAAAGAGGTCTCTGTACGAGATAAGTATTGGCGTGTATAACTGACCTTTTTATTCATTTTCTATGAATGCCTAATGGCAAACGAAAAGGAGCAAGGTATATTCAACCTTGCTCCTAATCAGAATGTATTTGCTATTTAGTTTGACAAATTGGAAGTTACCGCTTTTTATTCAATCCTAACATTCACAGGTTTTATTGTAAGATTTCCTCCACCCACCACTGTATACCATTTACCTTTTTTCAATTTAATTTTTTCTGATACGCCAGATGTAATGTAGCCTATCACATATTCTTCACCCGTCTCAATATCAGTGAAAACTACGTCGGTATCACAGTCGCCGCTTACTTTTACAGTGCCAAATAGTGGTTGTATTTGTTCTGACTTGATAGGGTTCTCGCTGTCTGCAAGTGTGAATGTATGCGTTTTTTGAATATTAGTATAAAAGAGAATTGTAAATACGAATATTACGATTATACATGGAATTAGCCATTTTCTTTTCATTGAGACACCTCCATAACTTCAAGTTTGTCTAACTGTTTCTTTATCTATATAGACGCAAAAATCAATAAAAAGTTCCAGACTTTGCTTGTATTATAGCATACTGTGGCTTGGTTGTCTCACTCCAAGCGGTGAAGTCCAAAAGGTAGTCGTAACTCATGTGAGTAAATTAGGCAGGTAGACGAGGAAAGACGGGCGGCTTATCCCGTGAGGTCTTGACAACGAGAAATTGTAAAAATACAGCAAAAACCGTTCGTGAAATAGGTTATTTCACGAACGGTTTTTTTGACCTTTAACACCCTCAGTATAGACATTTTTCGCCTTTTTGTAAAGAGAATTTACATTTTTTTATCACAAAACCGCCATATTTACATATTGTGGGAACGATTTTGTGACTGGATCGATTTATTTTGCCTGTTTTTTTCTATCTTTGCTCATTCTGATTTTTATGCGCCGTCAGTATCGCCGTCAGAACGTTTGTTC
>Ga0129308_1003565_pt1 | contig 10954 bp, 6 predicted proteins | sample L827metagenome_FD_94440 | JGI IMG/M metagenome (GOLD analysis project Ga0129308, IMG submission 94440) | Ring-tailed lemur group fecal microbial communities from Wisconsin, USA - L827 metagenome | ecosystem: Host-associated > Mammals > Digestive system > Large intestine > Fecal | place: USA... | reverse complement strand
AGACAAAAAACTGCTTCAGGCGGCAGACATTTTCCACATGAATATGGCAAAAAAAATAAAATATATATATGTTCCCAACTGTATTCCCTTTTTCAAAAACAGCGCCTCATCAGGCATAGGCCTTGCGTGGAAGGCAGGAATAGCCGCCGAGGTAATCTGCTCGCCCAACTTTGCCATAGGCAGCAGACTGTATGACGCAAAAATATACCTTGAAACGCCTGAGCTTTTTGCATGGACGGCAACAGTTGTTATTTTAAGCGTAATAATAGAAAAATTAACGGTAAAAATGCTGAACATAATATTTAAGGATTTTTGATATATGGATATTAAAATTACAAACCTTTCCAAGGCATATGAAAGCGATATTTTCAAAAACCTTTCCCTTTCAATAAAGGGCGGACAGACAACAGCCCTTATGGGAAAATCAGGCTGCGGAAAAACAACTCTTTTCAATATAATATGCGGCATTGTGCAGCCCGACGGCGGAAAAATTGATATAGGCGAAAACTGCCGCTTTTCCGCAGTATTTCAGGAAAACCGCCTTTTTGAAACCTTTACCGGCAAAGAAAACCTGCTTGCCGTAACACAGGACGAAGAAAAAATATCCTCTTCCCTTGAAATATGCGAGGCATTGGATTTTGCCCACATAAGGGTAAAGGAAATGAGCGGCGGCATGGCACGCAGAACAGCCATAGCCAGATGCATTGCCTTTGACGCCGATTTATATATTATGGACGAGCCCTTTAAGGGTATTGACACAGCTGCAAAGGATAGAATATTATTAAAGTTAAAACAGCACCTGCGCAAAAAAAGCTGCATTGTTATTACCCACGACATAAAGGAAGCGGTAAAAATGGCAGATAACGTAATTGTGCTTGGCGGCAGCCCCGCCGAGGTTGTTTTTCAAAAGGAAATTTCCAAAGACCCGTCCTGCGATGAACGTCTTTTGGAAGAAATTATAAAAAAACTGTAATTTATTATTTTTTGGAGTGTGATATTAAATTGGAACCCGACGACGTGTACCTTTTGGTGCTTCTTGTAATTTTGATAGCTCTTTCGGCATTTTTCTCAGCCTCCGAAACAGCTCTCACTTCCGTAAGCAAAATTAAGCTGCTTAACATGATAGATGAAAACGTGGAAACAAAGCGTGCCGAAAAGATACTTAAGCTTATGGAAAATCCGCAGAAGCTTTTAAGCGCCATACTTATAGGCAACAACATTGTAAACATAGGCGCATCATCTATTGCCACATTGTTTGCCATAAAGTTTTTTCCTGCTAACGGCGTTGGCGTGGCAACAGCAGTTATGACTGTTGTGGTGCTTATTTTCGGCGAAATTACGCCAAAAACAATGGCGGCGCAGGAAGCGGAAAAGCTTGCTTTGGGCGTTGTTAACATAATAAATATAATAGTAATTGTTCTTACGCCGGCAATAGCCATATTAAACATAGTTACAGGCTTTCTTGTAAGGCTGTTGGGCGGAAACAGCGATGAAAAAACGCCTACCATAACCCAGGCAGAGCTTAAAACAATGGTTAACGTAAGCCACGAGGAGGGCATTCTTCAGGGCGAGGAGAAAAAAATGCTCAACAACGTGTTTGATTTCCGTGATTCAAGAGCCATAGAGGTTATGACGCCGAGAACAGATATTTCCGCCCTTGAAAAAGACGCTTCTTACGAAGATGTGGTAAACATATTTAAGGAAGAAAAATTTTCAAGAATACCTATTTACGAGGAAAGCCTTGACAACATTATAGGCGTGCTTTATCTTAAAGACGTTTTTGCCGCCGGAGAAAAAAACTTTTCCATAGTAAGGGTTATGCGTGAGCCATACTATACCTACGAAACCAAGGATATATCCAACCTTCTTAAGGAAATGAGAACAAAGCGTGTGGGTCTTGCCGTTGTGCTTGACGAATACGGCGGAACAAGCGGAATTGTTACGGTTGAGGACCTTGTAGAGGAAATTATGGGCAAAATTTCCGACGAATTTGATGACGATGATGATGAAATATCAGCCGTAAAAGAGGACGAATATATTGTTGACGGAACAGCCCGAATAGACGATGTAAACGAAATGATAGGCACAAACATAGAATGCATACACGCCGAAACCATAGGCGGCTATGTTACGGTTATTTTGGGCAGATTTGCCAAGAAAGGCGAAATTGTTGAGGATAACGCCAATCACCTTGTTATGACTGTTGAGGAAATTGACAAAAACAGAATTGACAGCCTGAGAATTAAAAAAATAACTGTGGAAGAAAACGACGATAAAAAGACAAAAAAATAAAAGAAAGCACACAAAAAGTCCCCTTTTTTCAAAGGGGACTTAATTTTTTATCAGTGGTGATAATGAACATGAAGAAGCTCTTTTTCTCTGTTTTTAAGAATATCATCATAAAGCTGTTCAATAACAGGGTTGTCCTGACTTCTCTTAATCTGAGTAGCCTTATCACTTCTATAAAGACCACTGCCTCTTACGGCTTTTGCAGCTCTTGTAGCTTCCGGCTGACCTGCGCCTGCCACACAGCCGCCCGGACATGCCATAACTTCAACAAAGTCAAAATGTTCTTCCTTATTCTTAATCTTCTGAATAAGTGCCTCGGCATTTGCAAGACCGCTTACAACAGCAATTCTAAGCTCTGTTTCACCAAAAGGCACTGTAAATTCCTTAACGCCCTTCATGCCTCTTACGCCTGTATATTCAATGTTACGAAGTACGCCGGGGCTGTTTTCTTCATATACTCTTCTCATAACAGCTTCTGTAACGCCGCCTGTAACACCAAATATTACACCGGCACCGCTGTAAAGAGCAAATGGCATGTCAGCTGATTCCGCATCAACTTCATCAAATACAATGCCTATTTCTTTAATCATTCTAACAAGCTCCTGAGTTGTAATTACTATATCAACGTCTCTCATTCCGTTGTAATCAAACTCATCTCTTGCGGCTTCCATTTTTTTGGCTGTACAAGGCATAACCGCAACTGAAACGATTTCCTTTTTTTCGCCAAGCCTTTCCATATAATATTTCTTTATAACCGAACCAAACATGCTCATTGGTGATTTGCATGTTGAAACATATTTCATAAGTTCAGGATGATTGTTTTCACAATACTTAACCCATGCCGGACAGCAGCTTGTAAAAAGCGGATATTCTGTATCTCCGTTTGCAACCTTATTTAAAAATTCCTTGCTTTCTTCCATAACTGTAAGGTCGGCGCCAACCGATGTGTCATACACCTCATCAAAGCCAAGACGTCTCATGGCAGCAAATATTTTGCCTATTGAGTCTACGCCCGGCTCAAGACCAAATTCCTCACCAAGCGCCACTCTAACTGCAGGTGCAATCTGTGCAATAACTCTCTTGTTGGGGTTATAAATGGCTTTCCAAAGCTCTTTTGTATTTTTCTTAACCGTAATAGCGCCTGTTGGACAAACAGCTGCACACTGACCGCAGTTTACACAGTTTGTATCAACAAGCTTTCTGCCAAAAGCAGGGCTTACAACCATGTTTGAGCCGCGGTGTGCAAAGTCAATAGCGCCTACGTTCTGCACCTCGCTGCACATACGCACACAGTCGCCGCAAAGAATACACTTGTTCTGATTTCTGATAACAGCATGACAGCTGTCATCAATTTCATACACTTTATCGTTTCTCTTTGCGCCGGGAAACTCTACATCTGTAAGACCGAAACGAAGCGCAAGCTCCTGAAGACGGCATTTTGCATTCTTTTCGCACACTGTACAGTCTCTGTCATGTGACGCAAGAAGAAGACGAATAATCATTTTTCTGTGCTGGTGAAGCTTTGATGTGTTTGTTTTTATTTCCATTTTGTCTTTTGGCGGTTCCGAGCATGAAGAAATAATATTTCCCTTCACATCCTCAACCATACACATACGGCATGCGCCATAAATTGAAAGCTCAGAATAATAGCAGAATGTAGGAAGGTCAATGCCCGCTTTTCTTACAAGCTCGAGTATGTTCTTTTCCTTGTCAAACTCAACTCTTATTCCGTCAATAATCATATATTTTGACATTTTAAATACTCCCTTCCTTATCAAACACGCTTAATTGCCTTAAAGTTACAGCTATCCATACAAGCGCCGCACTTGATGCATTTAGCTGTGTCAATTACAAACGGATTTCTGATTTCACCTGTAATTGCGCCAACCGGACACTGTTTAGCACACTTTGAACAGCCTTTGCAAAGTTCCGGGTCTATAACATAGTTAAGAAGTGCTTTACACTGTCCTGCCGGACATTTCTTATCAACAACATGGGCAATATATTCATCTCTGAAATTTTTAAGTGTGCTTACTACCGGAAGTGTAGCTGTTTTGCCAAGGCCGCAGAGAGCAGCATTTTTTATTGTTTCCGAAAGCTCTTCAATAAGGTCAAGGTGTTCAAGAGTACCTCTGCCTTCTACAATATCTTCAAGAAGTTCAAGAACTCTCTTTGTGCCTTCTCTGCATGGAACACACTTGCCACAGCTTTCTTTCTGCGTAAAGTTCATAAAGAAACGGGCAACTTCAACCATGCATGTTTTGTCATTCATAACTACAAGACCGCCGCTGCCAATCATAGCGCCAACCTTCTTAAGTGAGTCAAAATCAAGTGGCATATCGCCATGCTCTGCACCAAGACAAAGGCATCCGCCTGACGGGCCGCCAATCTGAACACCCTTAAATTCGCCGTCCTTAACACCGCCGCCGATGTCAAATATAACCTCCCTAAGGGTTGTACCCATAGGAACTTCAATAAGACCTGTGTGGTTTACATTGCCTGTAAGAGCAAATGCCTTTGTACCGTGGTTATTTTCAGGGCCCATACCCTTATACCATTTGGCTCCGTTAATAATAATAGGACATACATTGCAGAATGTTTCAACGTTGTTAAGTACCGTAGGCATATAGAAAAGACCATGCTCAACAGTTCTTGGCGGCTTAACTCTCGGCATACCTCTGTTGCCCTCGATAGATGCTGTAAGGGCACTGCCTTCACCGCAAACGAATGCGCCGGCACCCTTGCTGATATGTACATCAAAGCTGAAGCCTGAGCCAAGAATATTATTGCCGAGAAGTCCTGCTTTTCTGGCGCTTTCAATAGCATTTGTAAGTCTTTCAACTGCAAGCGGATATTCGGCACGAACATAAATGTAGCCTTCACGCGCACCTGTTGCAATGCCTGCAATAATCATGCCTTCAAGCACTCTGTGGGGGTCGCCTTCCATCATGCTTCGGTCCATAAACGCACCCGGGTCACCCTCATCGCCATTACATACAATATATTTCATTTCAGAAGTCTGTTTTGCAACCTGACTCCACTTTTTGCCTGCCGGGAAACCTCCGCCGCCACGGCCTCTAAGACCTGCTTCTGTAATTTCATTAATAATATCTTCACTGCTCATTTCAAAAAGTGCCTTGGCTGTTGCTTTGTAGCCGCCGACAGCAATATATTCTTCAATAGATTCAGCATTTATATGACCGCAGTGTTCAAGGGCAACTCGTGTCTGTTTTTTGTAAAAAGGAATTTCCTCCTGCTGTAAATACTGCTGACCGCCTTCTGTGTATACAAGCCTTTCAACAGGTTCATCGCCAATAATGCTCTTTTCCACTATATCTTCGCAGTCTTCAGCCTTAACCCTAACATAAAGCCAGCCCATAGGCTCAATTCTAAGAAGAGGACCCATTTCGCAGAAACCATGGCAGCCGCTCTTTTTAAGACCAACTGATTCGTCATGTGGTTCTGCCTGAAGCTGAATATCGCATATGATGCCTTTTTCTTCAATAATGTTCTTTAATCTGTCATATATAACTAAAGAGCCTCCGGCAACACAGCCTGTTCCGGCACATATAAGAATCTGTTTTTTCTGTAAGCCTAAAGCCTTCTTGTAAAGTTCTCTGCATTCTTCAAGCATTTTTACATTCTTAATTTTCATTTGCTTTCAGCCTCCTTAATAGCGGCAAGCATTTCTCTTACCTTTTCCGGTGTCATTGCCGGATGTACATCTTCATTTACCATACATACAGGCGCAAGACCACAGGCACCAAGACATGAAACAGTTTCAACCGTGAACATCATGTCATCTGTTGTAATTTTTTCTGCACTTAAAGAAAGCTGCTTTCTCAATTCTTCAAGAATTGGAATTGATTTTCTTACATGGCATGCTGTACCATCGCAAACCTTGATAACATATTTTCCCTTTGGTTCAAGTGAAAAGTTTTCATAGAATGTAGCAACTCCATATACTTTTGCTTCACTTACCCCAAGCTTACCTGCTATGTAAGTAAGGCTTTCCTGAGGAAGATATCTGTATTCCTTCTGGATATCCTGCATAATAGCTATAACCTTGGATTTATCACAGTCGTGAACTGCAATAATTGAGTCCAATTTTTTAATCATATCTTTTGGCAGCATTTACATTCCTCCTATAAATCACTTTTGCCATATAAATATTAATTAATGTTTAACAGTTATGTTATATTGTATAACATTTAACAAACTTGGTCAATATTAACTACACATTTGTCCTACATTTTGTATTCTTTTCTGCTTTTTCCACAAATAAGCCCCCTGTTCAGCGAAGCTGTACGTTAAAATCAGACAAATAAAAACACATTTTTTCCTTTTTTCCCTTTTATCAAAACAGTAATAAGGTTAATGGCAAAAATGAAACAATAAAAATACGTTTAAATATCGGCATAAAAATATGAAATCCTTCACAAACATTTTGATAAAAATATATCATTAAGAACTTCAACAAAGGAGTATTCCGCTGTTTCCTGCAAGAAATACTTTTACGTCATAATAATAGGCTTATCCATGCCGAAAACATCACAAAAAAGGCATAAGAACAATTCTCATGCCTTTTTTATTTTTCGCTTTAAAATTTTTCTGTATTCAGTCTTATCTGTGTTCCATATTAAGATACTTTTCCCTTGTGGCCATTCCGCCGCGTATATGCCTTTCTGCCTTATTTATCTCCAAAATTTTTCTCACATCTGTGGCAAGCATAGGGTCAAGATGCTCAAGCCTTTCAGTTATGTCTTTATGAACCGTACTTTTGCTTATACCAAATTTTTTTGCGGTTTCACGCACGGTAGCCTTTGAGCTTACTATAAAATTAGCAACCTCAACAGCACGTTCTTCTATATATGTTTTCACGCCGATACTCTCCCAAACTCATTCTCTTGCTTATGTATATGACACAAACCAAAGGGATATGAATAGAGATTGCGGCATACAAAAAGGAACACCAAATAGCTCGGTGCTCCTTTAAAGCTTTATTTAATAACGCTTATCTTACATTTGTCCAGATTTCGCTTTCGCTCTTATCATAATCATGGGCGTTTGTAGCTTCCATTATACCATAGAATGCCCAATGAGCTGTTGTTAAATCCGGGAAGTTCTTCAATTCGTACATATGGCTGTCAATGTAGTCCTTGTCTGCTTCTCTGCCAAGCATACGGTTTACTATTGTAACAACCTCAGCACGTGTAATATTCTTTTCAGGCTTAAATGTTCCGTCTGAATATCCGCTTATCCAGCCGTACTTAATTGCGCCTACAATAGAATCGTAATACCATTTTCCTGCCTGAACATCGCTGAAAATGTTTTCGCCTGATTCGTCAAGCTTGCCGAATCTCATGGCTATTGCCGTAAATTCAGCCTTGGTTACAGCCTTGTCAGGTCTGAATGTGCCGTCCTCGTAGCCTGAAATAATATCAAGGCTTGCAAGTGTTTTAACAGCCTTTGCATACCAAGCGCCGTCATCAATGTCGCTGAAGGTTGTTGTTACAGGAACCATCTTGTTTAAAAGAAGGTTATAGAACATCTGAGCAACCTCGGCTCTTGTCATGTTGTTTTCAGCAATAAATTCGCCTGTTTCATATCCGTTTAAGTAAAGGATATGGTCGCCTGTTTCAAGAATTTCGTCTACGCCGGTTTCAACAGGTGTTTTCTTTTCAGTATTATCTGTTATGGAACCTCTTCTTCCGCCACCGTCGCTGCCGCTGCTTTCTTTCTTGAATACAGCTGTTATTGTGTGGTTTGCGTCAACATCTGTAAATTCATATTTCTTTACAGCGCCTACGCTTCTTCCGTCAACTATTACATCGTCAATTACATAGTTGCTCTTAGGGCTTATTGTAAATGTCTTGTCACTGCCTTCTTCAACCTCAACATCGCCTTCAGGGCTTATTGAGCCGCCGTTTCCTGCTACAGCCGTAATGGTGTAAACATCTTTGCATTCAGCGCCTATTGCCACAGGCTCCCATAACCATTCCTCGTCCCTATATTCAAATACTATGAATTTTTCGCCTTCAGGGTAAACTGTATGTGCTCTGTCTACGTCGTCGCTGTATTTTTCAACATATACGCTTGGCTCAAATGTTATCTTGAATTCAAATGTGCCGTTACCGTTAAGCGTAATGTCGCCTATTGTATAGCCGCCTTCAAGCAGACCATATTCCTGCTCAGCATGATCTTCTATGTTATTTATGCAGTATACTTCTACCAATACAGCCTCTTCAAGGTCTTCTTCTGTCGGTTTGTCAGGAACAGGTTCACATGCAACGCCTATTGTTACCTCTTTGCCTGTCCATTCGCCGTCAATGTATTTAAGAACTACAAATTTGTCGCCCTCCGGATCAAGGCTGTGCTTTGTATCTGTATCTGTGTTGTACTGTGCCTGATATACGCTTGGGTCAAGCGTTACCTTGCATTCATATACTCCATCAGAGTTAAATGTTACATCGCCTATTGTGTAGCCGCCTTCAAGCAAACCGTATTCTTTTGTTTCATGCTCTTCAATATTGTTTATGCAGTATACTTCCGCAAATACAATACCTTCAAGGTCTTCTTCTGTCGGTTTGTCAGGTGCCGGTTCACATCTAACGCCTATTGTTACTTCTTTGCCTGTCCATTCTTTGTCAATGTATTTAAGAACTACAAATTTGTCGCCCTCCGGGTCAAGGCTGTGCTTTGTATCTGTATCTGTGTTGTACTGTGCCTGATATACACTTGGGTCAAGTGTTACCTTGCATTCATATACTCCGTCAGAGTTAAATGTTACGCTGCCTATTGTGTAGCCGCCTTCAAGCAGACCGTATTCCTTTGTATCATGTCCTTCAACTTCATCTATGCAGTATACCTTTGCAAATACAGTGCCCTTAAGGTCATCTTCTGTCGGTCTATCAGGAACAGATTCGCATGCAACGCCTATTCTAACCGCTTCGCCTGACCATTCACCGTCTGCATATGTAAAAACTATTTCAACATCGCTGTCAGTGCTAAGGCTGTGCTTTGTATTTGTATCTGTGTTGTACTGTGCCTGATATACTGTTGCATCAAGTGTTACTATACACTCATAACCGTCTTTTGAATTGCCTGTTACATCGCCTATTGTATAGCCGCCTGTAACTGCACCGTATTGCTTTATTTCATGTTCTGCAACACCGCTTGCGCAGTATACTGTTGCAATATTTTCAAGGTCATCTGCCGTAGGTGCTGCAGGAATTTCTGCCCATACGGCATAAAGTGTTGTTTCTGCTGCCGTAACAGTTATTTTTGCTCCGCTTGCATACTCTGCCGCTGTTGCTGCTGATGTTGTTGCCCAACCCAAAAATTCATGGTCTGCGTCAAGCGTAGGAACTGTACTTGATATTGTAAATTCATGGCTTGTATCAGTTGTTGGGCCGTATGAATCATCAGCAGGTGCGCCTGTACCGCCGTTTGCATCATACTTCAGTGTATATGTATATTTAGGAACTGCTCTCCATATAGCATATACTGTTTTTGCTGTGCTGTCCTTTGTTGCTGTTACTGATGTTACTGCTGTTCCTGTTGGTGTTTCTGCCCAACCAAGGAATTCATGATCTGCACGTACAGGTGTGCCTGTAAGTATAAACTCATGGCTTTCCGATGTTGTTGGACCAAATGAAGCTTCTGACGGCATTCCTGTTACATCATCTGTTGTGTTTTTATTATATGTTACTGTATATGTGTATTTAGGAATTACACGCCATACGGCATAAAGCGTTGTTTCCGCTGCTGTAACAGTTATTTCTGCTCCGCTTGCATACTCTGCCGCTGTTGCTGTTGACATTGTTGCCCAACCCAAAAATTCATGGTCTGCGTCAAGTGTAGGAATTGTTGATGTTATAGTAAATTTACATTCTCCTGTTGCGCTTAAACCTTCCTGAGAAGCGATAGGGTCTGATGTTCCGCCGTTTAAATCATACTTTAATGTATACTTGGCATTTATGGTTACCTTTGGTTCGCCTATTTTCTCCTTAGGAATAGTAACCTTTTCATTATTGTTGTTAGGGTCTTCATATACAAGGTATACATCTTTGTTCGTAGGAATATTAACTCCGCTTACGCCTGCTTTAGCCCTAATTTTGAATGTTGCCGTTTTAGTTTCACTTGTAAGGCTTCCGATATTCCATGTAACATTGCCGCTTCCGTCTTCTGTTGCTCCGCCCGTTGCCGAACCTGCAACATATTCAAAGCAATCTGTATTTATTACGTCTGTCATAACGGCTTTTTCACCGGCGTTAATGCTTTTCTCTATTGTATCTTCAAGAGCTTTAAGTATTGACGTAAGTGTGCCTGATGAGCTCTCGTAATAATGAACTCCGCCCTTGTCATCCTTTGGTGATGAAATATTTTTAAGGAACTTTTCCATATCGCCTACTACGTCCATGCCGACGGTCATAATTGTTACACCGGCTTTCATAAGGGCGTCGGCTTCTTTCTTACCGTCATAATATTCGCCTGTTGGGAAACCCCAAAAATTTGTCTTTGCACTCGGCTCGCCGTCAGAAACAAAAATTATAAATTTCTGCTTGTTTTTTCCGGCATCAAGTATTGATTTTGCCGCATTTAAGCCTGCATCATAGTGTGTTCCATCACTATGGTTGGCATTAACATCATCTCCGTTAATCTT
>Ga0129308_1003564_pt1 | contig 10954 bp, 8 predicted proteins | sample L827metagenome_FD_94440 | JGI IMG/M metagenome (GOLD analysis project Ga0129308, IMG submission 94440) | Ring-tailed lemur group fecal microbial communities from Wisconsin, USA - L827 metagenome | ecosystem: Host-associated > Mammals > Digestive system > Large intestine > Fecal | place: USA... | reverse complement strand
CGGGGCAGATCGACGAAGACCGGATAACCCGGGCGGAAAAACCTGAAAAGGACGCCGACTGCATGAATCCCATTCAGCTGCAGAGACTTCTGACGGGAGACGCTTCCGCCATCGCCCCCTGTACGCCGGAGGCGGTGATCGCCATTTTGAAGCATTATGAGATCCCCATAGAGGGGAAACGGGTGGCGGTGGTCAACCGGAGCCTGGTGCTGGGCAAGCCGCTGGCTCTGCTGTTTTTACAGGAAAACGCCACCGTTACCATCTGTCATTCAAAGACCAGAGATTTGGCGGAGGTTCTGCATCAGGCGGACATTGTGGTCACAGGCATAGGAAAAGGGCGTTTCTTTGGCGCCGAGTACTTCAATGAGAACGCCGTAGTGATCGACGTCGGCATCAATTTTCTGGACGGCAGGATGTGTGGGGACGTGGATCTTGAGACGGTCAGGGACAAAGTGGCCGCCATCACCCCGGTTCCCGGCGGCGTGGGCGCTGTGACTTCCACGATCTTGCTGAAGCATATCCTGTAGGCAGATGAGCGGTGACCAGAAAGGCGGATCGATGCGAAAGACATAAAGCGTCCGCGAAATCCGACCCAGTGAAAACGACGTGCTGCAGAGCGATCTGCAGCACGTCCTTCTTTTTCCGGACGCATGCAGGCCGGGACCGGAGCTCTTCTGCATTACAGTATAGATCGCATCATGAGAAACAGCAGAGGATGCAAAAAAATATTTTTTGGGACTTGCACAGATCAAGTTTTGTGTTATAATAAAAAGGTAGCAGTTTTGGGGAATTAGCTCAGCTGGGAGAGCGCCTGGTTCGCAATCAGGAGGTCAGGGGTTCGATCCCCCTATTCTCCACCAAAAATGTTGAAAAACAGCCGTTTTCAGGGAATTGAAAACGGCTGTTTTTTAATCAATTTTGAATTTCCCACAGCTTTCATACATCGGTATTCGCCTTGGTAAAACTTTTTTTATATATCCAATTCTTTCATCAGTTCTTCATGAGATATGATTTCATCACGTTCGATTTCTTCTCTAGCAGCTTTTAATTCAGCGGCTTCAATCGGTGTGAGCTTTGTGAAGTCCGGATCCCACGCCCTTACAAATTTCTTTGTCAGTTCAAGAATCATCTCCTGATCCTGAACAGGAAGAATCTCAACCATTCTTGTTATTTGTTCCGCTCTGGTCATGTTTTTCACCTCCCCATTTATTTGTATACATCACCGCGTGAACCGATTTTCGTAACCAGCAGGATTGTATATAGGTCTTCCACGATCCTCCGGTTTCAGTACGCCGATCGGGTGGGATAGCCGGCTTTTACCCCTCATATTGTTGCCATAAGTCTCATTTAATAGATCTTTGTAAGTCAGGAATCACACCTGCTGCTCAGGGGATTGTTGTCATTATGAGCGGCAACGGGATGATAAGGCGTATCTTTGGGGATCACTTTGTATTACGCTGGATCTCCGAGACGATCAGGCGTGGCAGGGCCGTGCATCGGGCGTATTCCTTATCTAGTATTGTGTCTACCAGATCTTGCCCGTGTTCGTCAAGCCTTCGATATTTTCTGATGTATTCTTGCTCTGCGAAATCTGCTTTAAATTTACTTTTTGTGCTTACTACATCTTGAAATAAATAATTTGCATCTACTTTTAGAACATCCAATAATTTGTACATGACCGATTCTTTTGGATGGCTTGTTTCATTTTCATAATTTGCCACAGCTCCCTTTGTTACACCTAATAATTTTGCCAATTTTTCTTGCGTAAGGTTCTGCGCCATCCTTGCTTCTTTAATTCTTTTACCGATTCCCATATCGAGCCTCCCGTTTATTTAATACTACTATTATATGTTTTAACTGTCAGAAAATAGTACAAGAAAATTGAGAAAATGGCATTGGGTGTTTAATAAAAGAATAGTATACTTTGGTAAAGTTCGAGAAACTGATACAAAGAAGGTGGTGAAGCGGCTTCTGCTATAGCAAACAATCGGTTAATAAGTGAAAGGGGCTATAAGCAATCTTATCCTTTACAATGAAAGAGAGGACGGAGAGAGCCGTCGAATATCATTGTGGAGGAAGTGATGGAATGAAAGAATACGGTTACGCCCGTGTTTCGGGAAAAGACCAGAACCTTGACCGCCAGATCGACGCTATGCTGAAGGCGGGTATCAAGCGCCGGCAGATATACATGGAGAAGAAAAGCGGGAAAGACTTTCAGCGTCCCGCCTACAGACGTCTGATGAAGCGTCTGCGGTCTGGCGATCTGCTGGTGATCAAATCGATCGACCGGCTGGGACGCAACTATGATGAGATCATAGAGCAATGGCGGATACTGACCAAGGAACGCGGCGTGGATATACGGGTGCTGGACATGCCCCTGCTGGACACCACTCACGCTAAGGATCTGCTGGGTACCTTCATTGCGGATCTGGTGCTGCAGGTGCTTTCCTACTGCGCGCACGCAGAGCGGGAGAGCATCCGCCAGCGGCAGGCGGAGGGGATCGCAGCCGCCAGGGCGCGGGGCGTTCAGTTTGGCCGTCGGAAGAAAGAGCTACCTCCGGATTTTCCGGAGCTTTACACTGCGTGGAGACGGGGAGATATGACCGGCGCCGAAATTGCCGCCCGGTGCGATATGGCGCTGGGGGTCTTATACCGCAAGCTGCGGGAGGGAGGCGTACAGGTACAGACAGCGCCGCGGCCCAGGAGGTAGGGCGGCGAGGGGGCGGCGTTCACTGCCGCCCCCGAAGAGACCCTGGTCTTTTGCAAGAGCGAAGGCGCTGGCAACGGCTGACCTTAAGGCAGAACAGGCCGTTCAGAGAGCGCAGCGTCTGGAAACGGCGCCGGAAGGACAGGAAGGCGCCGGACAGGGGACCGGTTCCCAGCAGACGCAGCAGGAAATGAATGGCGGCTGGGGGGACCACTGCTGCCAGACTGCGTAAAGAGTCACATTGCCCGCCGGCATGGAAAAAATATCTCCCGGCCGGTATACTGTTCCGCTGCCGCTGGGATCGAGGGACCACCCCGAAAACCGGTAGCCCGCCCGCCGCAGGCCGCCCGAATTATCCAACACGGTCACTGAGTCGTTCTCCTCGTAAGGATTTCCGGGATCAACGGGGGCCGTGCCGCCGTCGGCGCCATTTTCACGGTAGGTGACAGTGTAAGTCCTGGGAGGAAGGGGCGTCCACTGAGCGGTGAGCGTTACATCCTCTGCGGGCATGAAGAATGTCTCTCCCGGATGATAGATGCGGTTGTCGGCGGAGGAGAGCCAGCCGGCGAAGCTGAAGCCGTCTCTGAACAGCCCGCCGGTATTTTCCAGGACCGTCACCGTGCGGTTTTCTTCGTAGGGGTTTTCCGTATCCTCCGGGGCCGTCCCGCCGTCGGCTTCGCCTCCGTCGTAAGTGACTTGGTATTCCGGTACATCGATGACGCTGAGATCTGCGGGGATATTGATCCTGTGAGAACTGTCGGCGCTGAGGGTGACCACTTCCCCCGTCCGCGGACCGGTGCGCAGAGCAGTGAGCGTGCCTGCGCCGCTTTGCACCGCGTGGATCCCCTGTCCGCCGGCGTCGGCGGATACAGAGCCCGTACCGGAGGAGATAGTCCAGCTGTAATTTCTGTAGTCACTTATGTTTTTGCCGCCGTTGTAGGGAATCTGGTATACCTCGTCGAAATACTCCACGCGGGAATAATTCTCGATGATCTGGGAACTGCTTTCTGCGGAGATCGCTCCGCCCGAGATCACCGCACCGAAAAATTCCGGATCCTCCTGCCCATAGGCGTAGGTGAAGCCTTCGAGGATGCCGTCTTGCACTGTGATGTCTCCGTCTGAGAAGACACCGTCCCGGGTTCCCGTTCCGGTGACGCGTCCCGTTGCTATGGCAATGCCGCCGTTGTACGCGTACACGCCGTAGCTTCTGGGCACCTGGGAGGAGGCGATGCCGGTGAGCAGGCCTCCGTTTTCCACCAGGATGCCGCTGTTTCCTGCGCTTCCCGCGCTGCGGATACCGTATTCGCCCCCGGACGCTGTGAGCGTACCGTTGTTTACCCTGTAGCCGTAGACCATGATGATCCCGGCGTAGGAGCCGGCGCCTGCTTCGGCGGTGACCACTCCGCCGGGGTTTACCGTTATACCTGCTCTGTCGCCCTGGATGCCGTGAGCCACCTTCAGCGTATTTCCTCCGGTACCGGTGAGCGTGCCGTCCACCACAGTAGGACCGCCCAGATATACGCCCACGCAGGCGGCGCCTGTGACACTGCAGCCCGGTCCGATGCTCATGGCGGCATCGGAGTTGTGGCCGGCGTCGCAGAACACGCCGTAAGAATTGTAAGACTCCGGCGCTCCCCTGCCGTCGATGACGCCGCCGTCCGATACGGAAATGCTGAAACCGCTGTAGACGCCGTATTTGCCGGCGCCCAGCACGGTGGGATTTGAGCCTGTAAAGGATCCGTACAGGGAACTGCCGTCGGTAACGGAAAGACGGCTGCTCAAAATGTTGACGGCGTTGAGCCCGTCGGTAGATCCGGCAGCGCGGACGGTGGCTCCGCCGGTAATGGTCACGTCTCCGTTTACCCGGATACCGGATATGCGGCTGTATTCCGTCACGTCCTGATTGTTCGCGACGATCTCGCCGGGGCCTATGATCGTCAGTGAACCGGAGGGGACCGATATTTTTTTTGCGTTCACCGCACTGGAATTATGAAGGGTTATGAACGCTGCTGAGACAGAAGGCGCCGAGATCTGCGTCTCAGGGCCGATGGTGTCGGCTGAGATGGTGTTTCCGCCGTCCAGAGAATAGTAACCGTCATCATATATGATCAGGGAATCACCCATTGTAAGCACGCCCGTGATGGGCGCGGCGTAAGGTTGATCAGCCATGTGTTTCACTCCTTTTCTGACGTACCTGCCGCAGATCTTTGAAGCGGGCTGATATCCGCATGGCTGCGGAACGGAAGGCAGGATCGCCCCGGGCCGCGTATTCCCGGCAGGTACTCGGTACAGTGTATGAAAAAGGCGTGAGCGCGGTGCGCCGCTGCGTTCTGTGGACTGTGCTGCCGCTGTTTTCCGCTCATTCTGTACACCGGATATGCGAAATGGAATTCTGAAATACTGAGAGAAATAGTTTTCCGCTGTGATTTATGGTAAACTGAAAAAAGAAAAACAGCAGGGGGGGAAAGAGAGTTGAAGAGAAAAACGATGGCAGGGATGACGCTGGCGCTGGCAATGCTGACAGTGCTGGCAGCGCTGGCCGGGTGCGGCGCCGGCGAGCCCAGAACGTTTACGTTTGAAGCGCTTTCACAGGAAGAATTTTCGAAAGACGCGGGAGTGCTGGACGGAACTTCGCAGATACTGGGACTGGCGGACGATTTTACCGGGGAGGGGGCGGCGCTGATCCAGGGACAGCTGCTGACGCGGTTTGGTGAACCGCTCTACCTGACAAAAGATCTGGAAAATGCCTACGAGTATATAGTGGAAGCCACGGATGATAAGGGAAATCAGCTGATCCTAAGCGTATACTGCGGACCCACAGGTCCTGCGGTGGGCGGCCACAGCTCGGCGCCGGGCATAGAGCAGGCGGCGGAGGCGCTTAAAAAATACATCGAGGAGGCGGAGCCCTCTGATTTTGATTACTTTGGATATTATCTGGACACGGCTTCAAAAATCGAGCAGGGGGTCTCAGGCGGCCGCGCTTACTTCGAGGAGACGCTGATGACTGAAGCGGAGTTCATGCAGGCGCTGGAGGAACTGCAGAGCGTTGGAGGCGCGGAAGGCGGAGCGGGCAGTGCAGACGGGGCGGCGGATGTCGGCGGAGGATATGGAGCCGACGGGCAGCTGTAGGAGGGAGAACGGGGTTGGGCCCACCGGGTATTTATCGAATATCTGACAGCAGAATGGACATCGATTGTTGTCTGGGCTATAAACGGACGATTTGGTCGTTAATCATATGACCACAGCAGGGACGACAGCCACGATAGCGCTGCTCGTAAATGTTGCCTGGGTTGCATATAAGAAAAGAAAAAACCGCATGCTTTCGGGGCAGGCGGTTTTTTCTTTTCTTTTCTTTTCGTGCCTGGACGTTTATCTGCTGAGGTCGGCTTTTTTTATTGGGATAAATACCAGCGGACAGGATTAGCTTTAGCATACTTAAAATTTTTCCAAGATTTGGAGTATTACCTTTCTACCGGATCGGGAGTACTATACAATCAGGGAAAAGATGGTAATCTTAAATGCTTTTTCAGCATTTACAGCCACGGATTAAAAGAAAATCTCCTTCGCGGATACAGTGATCGCTACAATAGTGTAGCGATTTGCGGCGTATCGCTACACATCGCTACAGGTTCAGCGGCGGAGGAGAAGCGGGACGCGGGTTCGCCGCGTGTGAAATTACTGGCATTGGGGGAATGGAAAGTAATATTTAGTGTCTGATCCACTCTTGGCACGGCTATTGCTTTAAATATAACAATAGCAAATCGCCAGGCACGGCAGCTGTACCACAGCAAGATCGTCGTCCCTGGCGGCAGTTTAACTGCCGGGAGACCGGGAAGGGAGGCACACATGGAATTGAAGGACAAGGTAGCGCTGATTTCGGGAGGGGGAACGGGGATTGGGAGAAGTATCGCCCTTGCACTGGCCGGGGAGGGAGTGCATATATGCTTCAATCATCCGTCTGAAGAGCCGGAGATACCAGATACGCTCAGGGAACTTGGGTCGCTGGGGGTGAGAGGCAAATGCTATCTGGCTGACGTGACAGACGAGAGGGCAGTCCAGGGTCTGGTCGAAAGCGTATTGGAGGACTTTGGGCGTATCGATATTCTGGCAAACAGCGCCGGCGTTACGAAATTCATCCCACACGAGAACCTTGAGGAAATGACCGGGGAACTTTTCGACCGCATTTTGAGAGTCAATATAGAAGGTGTATTCTTCATGTTCCGGGCCTGTGCTGGGGAGATCCGCAAAAATGAAGGCTGTGTGATCAACATTGGATCCACGGCGGGATTTACGGGAAGAGGCAGCTGCATTGCCTACGCTGCCTCCAAAGCGGCTGTGATCAATATGACAAAATCATTCGCCCGTGTTTTGGCACCGGAGGCTCGGGCCAACTGCATTTGTCCGGGAGTGGTAAGGACCCGTTTTATTAAGGGTCAGGAGGAATTCGAAGAGCGGTATCGGGAGGCCACGCCGCTGAAGAAACTGGGGACCCCGGAGGATGTGGCAGATGCGGCCATGTCCTTTATCAAATATGGAGACCATGTGACGGGGCAGTTTCTGACCGTGGACGGAGGCGAGAGCATTAACTATTGAACCGGATCATCTGAATACCAGGCGGAATTATTCCGCCGGCAGCTTTCATGGGGGCAGAAATGAATAAGAGTGGACTGGATAAGGATATCATGAAATCTGAAATATTGGCGTCCTGGTCGCGGTGCATGAAGTTGGGCGTGAGTCAGTATCAAAAAATGCCGAAGGTCATTCTGGAGGGAAAGTCTTTGGACGCTGTGCTGAGGGAAAACGAAAGGCTTCTGGTCTACAGTTCTCCGCTGCTCAAGGAGCTGTCGGAGGTCTTTTCAGATAAGGACATCAGCATTTCTCTGGCGGACAGTGAGGGAGTTCTGCTGAAGATCGTAGGTTCGGAGGGGATTCGGGAGGAGCTGGCGCATCGAGGATTCCGGGAGGGGAGCAAATGGTCAGAGGATTCGGCGGGGACTAATTCCATCGCTCTGGCGTTGGAGCTCAATCAACCGGTGATCGTACAGTCGGTAGAGGCGTATTGCAAATTTATGGATAACATATCGATGTGCTCCGTCTGCATTAAGGACGCTGATTTTAATGTGATCGGGACAGTGAATGTGACAGGGCCCACGGACGAGATCAACAAACACACTTTGGGTATGACCATCGCCGTCGCAATGGCCATAGAATACTATTTCGTCATGTACAAGGCGGAGAACAACTGCTGCATCGCCAACAATTACAAGGAAGCCCTGCTCAATTCCATGTCCCAGAGCGTTTTCTCCGTGGAAAAGAGAGAGTACATTACCCATTTCAATCAGAATTTCAAGCTTCTCATAGGCGTTGGCGAGGACAATCGACTGAAGGGCAGAAGCGTGTTCGACATACTGAATCCCGCCAACTACAAGTTGTTTGAGATCATTAAAAAATCAGAGGTCATCACCGACGAGGAGCTGACGCTGTACGATCTGAACGGAAAAAAGAAGACGGTAATGGTCACTACCAAGATCGTGGCAGATCCAAACGGAAACCAGAACGACCTGGTCTTTGTCATCGACGAGTTAAAAAGAATCAGCAATATCGTAAAGAAGACCTCGGTGACACAGGCGGCGCTTACTTTTAAGGATGCTGTGGGTATCAGCCCGGCGTACACGGAGGCCATCGCCATCGCGAAGCGCTTCGCCGATTCCAGTGCCAATGTGCTCATACTCGGAGAGAGCGGAAGTGGAAAGGATATTATCGCCCAGTCGATCCACAATGCCAGCAGCAGGGCAGGGGGCCCATTTTTCGCCATCAACTGCGGGGCGCTGCCCCGCGAGCTGGTGGCCAGCGAGCTGTTTGGAGTTGTAGACGGAGCGTTCACTGGGGCGAAGAAAGGCGGAGGGATCGGTAAATTTGAGCTGTGTGACGGCGGAACGCTGTTTCTCGACGAGATCGGCGAAATGCCCCTGGATCTGCAGCCGGTCCTTCTGAGGGCAATTGAGACAAAGAAGATCGTGCGCGTGGGCGGAAGCGAGATAACCAACGTAGATGTCAGGATCATTGCAGCTACAAACTGTGATCTGGAGGAGAAGGTGGCGTCCAAAATGTTCAGGGCGGATCTGTATTACCGGCTGAACGTCATGACTCTTCGGATCCCGCCCCTGAGGGAACGCCCGGAGGACATCGAATTGTTGATCCGCCACTTTTATAAAAAGATGTCCGCTCAGGCGGGTAAGGAAATGTCTGAAATACCGAAAGCGTTTGTAAGGACACTGCTTCATTATGAATTCCCAGGAAATGTAAGGGAGCTGCAGAATATCATCGAGCGCTGCGTCAATCTATCGGACAGCGGGCAGCTTCTGGTCGAGTTTCTGCCCGGAAATGTGATAGGACAGCGCCAGCTTCCCGGCAGGACGGAGGGAACGATCAGGGGCGCGACGCCGGGAGGCGGGGAACCGCCGGGGGAACGGAGCGGCTTTGATGAAAAAGCATGGGTGATGGGACTGATGACAAAGTATAACAACAATATCTCCCAAGTGGCGCGGGACATGGGCTGCGCGCGGACGACGCTGTACAGAAAACTGAAAAAATACGGTCTGATGGAAAACGAAGACGGATAAACGCTACAGGTGGACGCTGCGATCTGTAGCGTTTTTTTGTTTTTGTAGCGCTGGCGGCGGGACAGTCTGCGAAAAGCAGGCGGTCACGCCGCGGAAATCTAATGAAATGTAAGTTTATTATTCGTTGATTTTTAGCGGATTCAAAGGCTTCGAAGACGGGTGCTGCGAGACGGTGCAAGGGAATTTGGCATCCGTTGGCACGAGGATTGCGTAAAAAGTGCGTAAAGGAACGAAACGTTGATCTTGTGCGGTCAGACTGCGCAGGAAGAGAAAAAGGAGGAAGAAAAACAAATGAAGAGGGAAAAAAGAATGACCGGAAAGAAGCTGCTTGCCTTAGTTTTGGCACTGGCCATGGCGCTGGCTTTGCTGGCCGCCTGCGGCAGCGGTGACAGCGGCGGAGGCGGAATCCAGGAGGACGACGTGGTCACCTTTTCCATCACCACGGGCCTGGTTACCGCGGATTGCTTTCAGAATCAATCTGTGCAGAGATTTGCCGACGAGGTGAAGGAGCTTTCGGATGGGAAGCTGGTCTGCAATGTGCTGGCCGGCGCTTCCGTGGGCGGAGAGGCGGCTATCATCGAGGCGCTGCAGATGGGAACGCTGGAGATGGCCTACTCCTCAGATATCGGCATCAACCAGACCATCGGGACGATCGGCTGGGCTCTGCTGCCCATGATGATCACCACGAAGGAGGACGCTGAGACATACTATAGAAACGGCTGGATCTCCGAGAAGATATCCGAGTATATGCTGGAAGCCGGCATCGTCAGGCTGGGGGAGGGGAACAACGGCATCAGAGGGCTGGCCACCACGGGTCAGATCATCGATTCCATCGACGATCTGAACGGCTTCAAGGTGAGAGTGCCTGGCCTCGACCAGCTGCTGGACTTCTGGAGCAACGTGGGCGCCATGTCTGTCAGCGTGGCCTCGGAGGAGCAGGTGTCCGCCCTGGAGCAGGGAGTCATGAACGGAATCGACAACAACCTCTACGGAGATATCGGAAACGGCGTATACGATTATCTCTCCGTATGGGTGCCCACCAACCACGAATACTGCAGCAGCGCTATCTGCGCCTCAAAAGACTGGTACGAATCCCTGCCGGAGCAGTATCAGGAGTGGATCCGCACTGCAGCCACCAACGCCGCGAACTGGCTGTCGGAGAGCACCTGGGAGCTTGAGGAGGACCTGATGGCCGGAATGGACGGCACCTCCTGGACTTATGTGGAGATCGACGAGGAATTCCAGGCGCAGTTGAAGGATGCGGGTATGAAGGTCTGGGACAAGTACAAAGACAAGTATCCGCAGGACATTATGGACCGGATCTATGAGGATTTTGGGAAATAGAACTCCGTCTTATGACACATGGAGATCGGGCAGCTGAGGCTCCGCGCCGCACGCCGCCCGATCTCCTGAGGGAATGACAGGAAGGGTGAAACTGTGAAAAAGCTGCTTAGTATTTTAGGCAAAATAGAAAAACTCATGATCCGATGCGAACGAGCTGTCATGTTCGCCGTGTCACTGGTGCTGATCGTTGTAGTGTTTACCCAGGTTGTGTGCCGGTACGTTCTGTATATATCCACACCGTGGGCGGAGGAGCTGGCAATATTCACCTTCATATGGATCG
>Ga0129308_1003563_pt1 | contig 10960 bp, 10 predicted proteins | sample L827metagenome_FD_94440 | JGI IMG/M metagenome (GOLD analysis project Ga0129308, IMG submission 94440) | Ring-tailed lemur group fecal microbial communities from Wisconsin, USA - L827 metagenome | ecosystem: Host-associated > Mammals > Digestive system > Large intestine > Fecal | place: USA... | reverse complement strand
TATAATAAGTACACCGAAAACTATGGCGTCTGCCATCTGAGATGAAATATACGCCTTTGAAAGGTTTTCGATAATTCCAAGAAGAATGCCGCCAATCATTGCCCCCGGTATTGAGCCTATTCCGCCGAATACTGCGGCAACAAAGGCCTTAATGCCCGGCATAGCGCCTGTATACGGAGTAAGAGAAGGATACACAGAGCAGAGAAGCACACCGGCAATGGCCGCAAGAGCCGAGCCTATTGCAAATGTTATGGCTATGGTTTTGTTTACGTTAATACCCATAAGCGTTGCGGCGCCCTTGTCTTCTGAAACAGCAAGCATAGCCTGACCTGTTTTTGTTTTGTTTATAAATGTTGTAAGGGCAATCATATTTACAATACAGCTTAAAATAGTTGCTGTTGTTTCGCCCGTAACCGTAATCTGACCGCCGGCTAATGTCATTGACGGAATATTAACTACTGATGTAAATGATTTTGTGTTTGCTCCGAAAATAAGAAGAGCAACGTTCTGAAGAAAATAGCTTACGCCTATGGCTGTAATAAGAACCGCCAAAGGAGTTGAATTTCTCAGCGGCTTATAGGCAACCCTTTCTATTGTTACTCCCAAAACCGTACAAACGGCAACCGCCACCAAAATGCCAAGCGCAGGCGGAAGACCAAGACCGCTTACAATTACATAAACCGCAAAGGCGCCTATCATAATTATGTCGCCGTGAGCGAAATTAAGCATTTTTGCTATGCCGTAAACCATTGTATAGCCCAAAGCTATTATGGCATAAACACTGCCCAAGCTTACACCGTTTATAAGATATGATATAAATGCCATACCAACACATCCCTTCCCCAAAAATAACTGATTAGTTTTATTTTACGCCTTAAAAACCCTAAGGGCAACCTTTTATAACAAAAAAGACCTGTTTACCGCCTCCAAAGGCCTTTGGAAACACAAAATTTTTATGTTATGTTTCCAAAAGCCTCCGGTCTGCAAATTAAAGGGGGAGGTTATCTTTCGACAGCCTCCCGCCAAGTTAATTTTACGTACTTAATGTACTTAACAAATTGGACAAAAAGAGCCTCAAATCGGCCTCATTGCCTTATATGCTTTAACCAAAGAACAATTACATTGCTGTGTAAGCACCGTCTACAATTTTAACAGCCTTAGGAGCCTTGTTAGGTTCACCTGCTTCATTCCATGTCATGCCTTCGCCTGTAAGACCGTCGATAGAAATTTTAACCATTGATGCCTTAAGAGCTTCGCAGATGTCTGAAACACTCATATCAGGTGTAATGCCTGCATCTTCAGCTGCTGCCTTAATAGCATAAACTGCGTCGTATGCGTCAGCTGCAAACTGGTTAGGAATGTCACCGTAAGCTTCTTTATATTTAGCAACAAATGCCTGTGTCTTTTCATCGTCAGCGTCAGCAGCAAATGGTGTAAGAAGCATTACGCCTTCTGCAAGAGCTGTGTCAAAGTTTTCTACGCTGAGAAGACCGTCAAGACCGTCGCAGCCGAAGAAAATTGGAGCAAAGCCCATTGAAGAAGCCTGTTTAAGAATGATAGAAGCCTCTGTGTAGTAGATTGGAAGGAATACCATTTCAGCGCCGCCTTCCTTAGCCTTCTGAAGCTGAACTGAGAAGTCTGTTTTGTTGTCAGCTGTGAAAGCCTCTGCAGCTACAATTTCTATACCCTGGTTTGGAGCTTCTGCTGCAAACTTTTCATAGATACCTGATGAATATACGTCTGAGCTGTCATAAATTACGGCAATTTTTGAAGCAAGCTTGTTTTCGCCGATATATTTAGCTGAAGCTGTACCCTGGTCAGGGTCTGAGAAGCAGATACGGAAAGCATTTGCGCCTTCAACGCACTTAACAGCTGAGCCTGATGGTGTAATCTGGAACATATTGTCTTCAAGTGTTTTAGCTGCAACAGCAACACAAGGTGTTGATGTAACTGTACCGATGAGCATCTGCATACCCCAGTCTTTAAGTGTGTTGTATGCGTTTACTGATTTTTCAGCGTCGTGCTCGTCATCCTGGAACTGATATTCAATCTGAGCGCCGTTGATGCCGCCTGCTTCGTTAACTTCGTCTACGGCAATCTGAATAGCGTTCATAACGGCTGTACCATATACAGCAGCGCCGCCTGTGATAGGTCCGATACCGCCGATTTTGAATGTTTCTCCGCCTTCAGCTGCTGCTGATGTGCCGCCTGATGCTGAAGAAGATGATGATGAGCCGCCGCATGCTGCAAGGCTGAATGCCATAACAGCCGCAAGTGTTAAGCTTAAAAATTTCTTCATAATAAATTCCCCCTAAAAAATTTTTGGCAGAATCCAAAAACATATAAATACATCTGAAAGATATACCAATATTCTCAGACCTCTGTCGTAAGTAAAAAGGTATGCTGCCGTAAGCAGCGGGTAAATTGTATTCAAAAAAATACAATTTAAATTAAAAATGATTTTATCACAGCCGACGGCGTATTGCAATAGTTATTTTATAACATTGAGCAAATAATTATGTTGTATAAGCCAATGCTGCGCAAATACAGCTGCATTACGTCCTGTCTTAGAGGTATGATAACATCTATATTCCTAAAGTATATTCCTTTTTATAAAAAAAGCAACTGTTTGTTGAAAAACATTTATCCGCACATAGTATAAAAGCAATATATTTTCGGTATAAATTTCACTTTCAGGGCAGCTTTGTCCGTACACATGTGCCACGAAAGCCTTATATGGCGCACAACACGAATTTTGCGTTTATAATGTAAGAAAATAATTCTTCCAAAAATAATGTGCGTAAATTTTATGCATTTTTGAAAAAATTTGTGTTGACAACAAAAAAAAATGGGTCTATACTAACAGCAAATATCACACTTTTATGAAAGGAATTTGACTAATGTTTAATCTTAACCTTCTCAACGTCATTATTAACATTATTAACCTCATCGTAGATGAGGCTATTTGTGTTAATTAACAGCGAGTTGGTAAATAAAAAAGAGGCAGCATTTTAAAATATATTTAAAGCATAAAGCCCTTACAGCCAATCGCTGTAAGGGCTTTTCTTAATTTATCAGTCAGATGGGAAATAAAAAAAGAGTTACTTTGGGGAGGAGATTATTTTATGAAACTTAACGGCTGCGACATAATAATGGAGGTGCTTGCAGAGCAGGGCGTTGACACTGTTTTCGGCTATCCCGGCGGAACGGTGCTTAACCTTTACGATGCCCTTTATAAATATCAGGATCGTATACACCATGTGCTTACAGCCCACGAGCAGGGCGCAGCGCATGCTGCCGACGGATACAGCAGGTCAAGCGGAAAGGTTGGCGTGTGCATAGCCACCAGCGGACCGGGTGCGGCAAACCTTATAACAGGCCTTGCAACAGCCAAGGCAGATTCCATACCTATGATTGCCATAACAGGCAACGTGGCTACCGACATGATAGGAACCGACGCTTTTCAGGAGGTTGACACAATAGGTCTTTCAATTCCTGTTACAAAGCACAGCTTTCAGGTTAAAGATGTAAACAAGCTTGCCTACACATTAAGAGAAGCCTTCCGTTTTGCAAAAAGCGGACGTCCGGGCCCTGTGCTTGTGGACGTTCCTAAAAACATTCAGCTTGCGGAGGCGGAATTTAAGCCTATGCCCCCTGTTGAAAAAACACCTGACGCAGAGCCTGACATGGAGCTGCTTAAGCAGGCAGTGGAAATGATAAACGAAAGCAAAAGACCTCTTATATACTGCGGCGGCGGCGTAATAAACGCAAACTGCTGCAATTATATAACGCCTCTTGCCGAAAAAGCAGACGCTTACACAACATTTTCAATGATGGGCCTTACGGCTATGGACGGCACAAGCTTCCGTTATTTGGGAATGAACGGCATGCACGGCAGATACGCCTCAACAAGAGCCTTTTCAGAGGCCGACCTTATAATTGCCGCAGGCGTGCGCTTTACCGACAGAGCCACAGGCAACAAGGATAAATTTGCCGCAAACGCAAAGATAATTCACCTTGATGTGGACACAGCAGAGCACGGCAAAAACATAGACGCACATCTTCAGATTGCAGGCAGCCTTAAAACAGCTTTGGAATACATACTTGAAAATATTGAGCAGAAAGACAACCCACAGTGGCATGAAATAATGGAAAACTGCAAAAAGCAGGAAGAAAGCGCAAAAATGGAGCGTGACTGCCTTATGCCTTGGGACGTAATAAGAGCCGTAAACGCAAAGGCTTCACCTGACACAAACATTGCCACAGACGTAGGTCAGCACCAGATGTGGGTGGCTCAGTATTATACCTTTAAGCAGCCAAGAACACACCTTACAAGCGGCGGCCTTGGAACAATGGGCTACGGCATGGGCGCAGCAATAGGCGCATGTATGGCAACAGGCAGGCGTTCAGTGCTTTTTACGGGTGACGGCAGCTTCGGCATGAACCTTAACGAGCTTGCCACAGCCGTTACACAAAAGCTTCCTCTTACAATAGTTATTTTAAACAACAGCCGTCTTGGAATGATTCGTCAGTGGCAGAGCCTTTTCTTTGGAAACAGATACCTTGCTACGGTTCCTGACAGAAAAACAGATTTTGTTAAGCTTGCCGATGCCTTTGGTGCATGCGGTTACAGAGCCACAACAATAGACGAGGTAAATGCGGCACTTGACAAGGCATTTTCCATAGATACACCTTGCATTATCGAATGTATCGTTCCCGAGGAGGAAAATGTTCTTCCTATGGTTCCGCCAAACGGCTCACTTGACAACATGATACTGAAATAAGGAGGACAGCAGCAATGAATGAACATTTCGCTTTATGTATAATAGTAACAAACATGTCGGGTGTTCTTACCAGAATATCCTCGCTTTTCAGCCAGAGAGGCTTCAACATAGATACATTTACATCGGGAGAAACCGAAAACCCTTCTTACGCCCGCATAACCATTACGGCAACAGGCGATAAGAGAAAGAAGGATCAGCTTATCAAACAGATTTCAAAGCTTTATGACGTAAAAAAGGTTGAAGTAATGCAGCCTGAAAACACAATACTCAGAGAGCTTATGATAGTAAAAATAAGCGCCACAGGCGAAAAGCTTCGTGAAGTGCTTGACGCAGCTTCTGTTTTCAGAGGCAAGGTAGTGGACATGTCGCCCGGTTCAGTATGTGTTGAAATTGTAGGCGAATCCACAAAGCTTAACGCATTTTTGAAATATGTAGCCGCTTACGGCATTTTGGAATATTGCCGTACAGGTCTTATAGCAGTTGAAAGAGGTAAAAACTGTATGTTCAGTCAGCCGGTAGGAGAGTAGGCAGAGGAACAGGCAGAATAAAATATTAAAAAAATTATATAAAAGGAGATTAAAAACTATGGCAAGAATGTATTATGAGAAAGACGCAGACAAAAATGTAATCTTAAACAAAAAAGTTGCTGTTATCGGCTATGGCAGCCAGGGTCATGCACATGCCCTTAACCTTAAGGAAAGCGGGGTTGACGTAAGAGTTGGTCTTTACGAGGGTTCAAAGAGCAAGGAAAGAGCAGCAGCAGACGGACTTAAGGTTATGAACACAGACGAGGCTGTAAGAGAGGCTGACCTTGTTATGATTCTTGTAAACGACGAAACACAGGCTAAGCTTTACAAAACAGACATCGCTCCAAACCTTAAGCCGGGCGCAACACTTGCTTTTGCTCACGGCTTCAACATCCACTTCGGTCAGATCGTTCCTCCAAAGGACGTAGATGTTATCATGGTAGCTCCAAAAGGCCCCGGCCACACAGTAAGAAGCCAGTATCTTGAAGACTTCGGTGTTCCAATGCTTATTGCCGTATATCAGGACGTATCAGGCAAGGCTAAGGAAACAGCTCTTTCATATGCTGACGCTATCGGCGGCACAAGAGCAGGCGTTCTTGAAACAACATTCCGTGAAGAAACAGAAACAGACCTTTTTGGTGAACAGGCAGTTCTCTGCGGCGGCGTATGCGCACTTATGAAGGCAGGCTTTGACACACTTGTTGAGGCAGGCTATCAGCCGGAAAGCGCTTACTTTGAATGTATGCATGAAATGAAGCTTATCATTGACCTTGTTGTTAAGCAGGGCATGTCATTTATGCGCCACTCTATAAGCGACACAGCAGAATACGGCGACTACTATGCAGGACCAAAGATTATAACAGACGACACAAGAAAAGCTATGAAGGCTCTTCTTAAGGATATTCAGGAAGGCAACTTTGCTAAAGACTGGATACTTGAAAACCAGGCTAACCGTCCTCACTTCAACGCTATGAGAAGAATACAGAAAGAGCATCTTTCAGAAAAGGTTGGCGCAGAGCTTAGAAGCCATATGAGAATGAAATAATTAAATTTCATACATTTTTGGAATAAAGTTTTAATACATAACAATAAAAATCCCTTTGTTTTTATGAACGAAGGGATTTTTTAAATGTATTTCTTCCTTATTATATACAGTTTTTAAGTATATCAAAACATATACTGTATATACATAATTTACTAAAGAAAATAAACAAAAAGTAAGCCCATGAGTAATTTTGAAACTACCCATGAGCCTGTTTTACTTAATTTTATTTATCGCAGTGTCCGCTGCAGCCGTCGCAGCCGCAACCGCAGCCGCCGCCTTTTTTCTTTTTTTCATGCAGGCTTTTTATAATGCAGCCCACAATAACAATAAGTATAACCAGTACAACAAGTGTACCCATTATAAATCACCTCCAAAGGCGTTACTGCCCTTATCAATTAGCCTCTACCGCTCTTTCAGCCTTAATGCCGGTTTCCTTTACAGGTCTGAAAAGAAGATATATAAACACAATTATCAATATTACCGCAACTATCGTGCCTATACCAATGCCGCCGCCTGTAAGCGCCATGCCAATCTGATTAATTACAAGGCTTACAAGGTAAGCAAAGCCGCACTGATAGCCTATGGCTATAAAGAACCACTTTGTATTGTTCATTTCTCTTTTTATAGCGCCCATAGCCGCAAAGCAAGGTGCGCAAAGAAGGTTGAAGGCAAGGAAAGCATAGCCGCTTACCGATGTGAAGGCTGCCGCCATATTCTGGTAAACCGTTGCATCGCCGGCGCTGTAAAGTATGCCCATGGTACCAACAATGTTTTCCTTTGCAACAAGACCCGTAATAGAAGCCACTGTTGCCTGCCAGTTTCCAAAGCCCTGAGGAATAAATATCCACGCAACCGCCTTGCCTATTGAAGCTAAAATGCTGTAATCAATTTCATCTTCGGCAAGCATTCTGAAGGCTCCGTCAACAAAGCCAAAGTATGTTGTAAACCAAACGATTATTGTTGAAAGAAGTATGATTGTGCCTGCCTTTTTAATAAATGACCAGCCTCTTTCCCACATACTTCTGAGCACTGTGCCCACAGTAGGCATATGGTATGCAGGAAGCTCCATAACAAAAGGAGCAGGGTCGCCAACAAAGAGTCTTGTTTTCTTTAAAATTATGCCTGAGCATATAATTGCCGCTATTCCAATAAAGTATGCCGAAGGCGCAACCCATGGAGCACCGCCAAATATAGCGCCGGCAACCATAGCAATAAATGGAAGCTTTGCTCCGCATGGTATAAATGTTGTTGTAATAATGGTCATACGGCGGTCACGTTCATTTTCTATTGTTCTTGACGCCATAATGCCCGGAACACCGCAGCCCGTACCTATAAGAATAGGAATAAAGGATTTGCCCGATAAACCGAAACGGCGGAAAATTCTGTCCATAATAAATGCTATACGTGCCATATAACCGCAGCTTTCAAGGAAGGCAAGGAATATGAAAAGCACAAGCATCTGAGGAACAAAGCCCAAAACAGCGCCTACGCCGGCAACAATACCGTCAAGTATAAGTCCGTTAAGCCATTCAGCGCAGCCTATTGCCTCAAGTGCGCCGCCTATAATAACAGGAACACCCGGAATCCATACGCCGTAATCGGCAGGGTCAGGCTCTTCTGCGCCAAAGGCCTTGTAGGTTTCAACTGCCTCTGCAAGCTCTGCGCCTGTTGCCGTAACCTCCTCAACAGCAAGGGTTTCCTCGTCCTCAACAGAATATACAGCCTCTGCCTCAGGGGCAATTTCTGCCGCAAATTCTTCAACTGCCGCCATTGCCGCCTCAGCGTCAAATTCTTCGCTTTCAGGGTCTATAATTTCTGCCAAATCATCAGCACCCTCAAACTCTATAAAACCATTGATAATTTCAGCCGCACCGCTGTATTCCTCGGCAACCTCTTCGTAAGCCGCCGTTCCCATGCCAAAAAGATGCCAGCCGTCACCAAAAACACCGTCATTTGCCCAGTCGGTAGCTATTGTGCCCACAGTTGTAACCGACACATAATAAACAATAAACATAACAACCGCAAATATAGGAAGGGCAAGTATACGGTTTGTAACTATTTTGTCTATTTTGTCTGATACCGAAAGCTTTTCTGTATTCTGCTTTTTAACTGAGCTTTTAATAAGAGTGCTGATATATGTGTATCTTTCGTTTGTAATAATGCTTTCGCTGTCATCGTCCATGTCAGCTTCAACTTTAGATACAATTTCCTCAATTTTATCCTTCTGTGTCTGAGTAAGCTGTAAGCCTTCAGCCGCCTTGCTGTCACGCTCAAAAAGCTTTACGGCAAACCATCTTCTCTGTGCTTCGTCTGAGCATAAAGAAATAATGCTTTCAATATCATTAAGTGCGCTTTCAACATTTGCGCTGAATTTATGCGCTACCTTCTGACCCTTTTTCTCCTCTGCAAGGCTTATTGCCTTTTCAGCCGCCTCCATAGCGCCTGTTCCCTTAAGGGCTGAGGTTTCAACAACAACACAGCCAAGCTCCTTTGAAAGCTTTTCCTTATCTATTATGTCGCCTCTTTTGTTTACAATATCAATCATGTTAAGGGCAACAACGGTAGGTATGCCCATTTCCATAAGCTGAGTTGTAAGGTAAAGGTTTCTTTCTATGTTTGAAGCGTCAACAAGGTTAAGTATTGCATCCGGTTTTTCCTTTATTATGTAATCTCTTGTTATTACTTCCTCAAGTGTATATGGCGAAAGAGAATAAATGCCCGGAAGGTCGGCTATTGTAACATCCTTGTGTCCCTTAAGCTTACCTTCCTTCTTCTCTACCGTAACACCCGGCCAGTTGCCTACAAACTGGTTGCTTCCCGTAAGCAGATTAAACATGGTAGTTTTTCCGCAGTTGGGATTTCCCGCCAAAGCTATTGTAATTGCCATTTCACATATCCTCCTAAAATATCAGTGTCTTTATTCCACCTCAATAAGCTGCGCGTCAGCTTTTCTTAAAGAAAGCTCGTAGCCTCTTATATTAACCTCAATAGGGTCGCCCAAAGGCGCAACCTTTCTTACAAAAATTTCGGCGCCCTTTGTAATTCCCATATCCATAATTCTTCTTTTAACAGCTCCGTCGCCGCCCAGTTTTTTTACGGTTACGGTTTCTCCAATTTTAGCGTCTTTTAAGCTCTTCATTATATCCTCCTTATTTTCAGTCCACCATAATGCGGTTTGCCATCTGGCTGTTTATAGCAACTCTTACATCTTTAACATTTACAATCATATTTCCGTCAAATTCTGAAATTACTGTTACATTTCCGCCCTGAACAAAGCCAAGGTTGGCAAGGAAGCGTTTTGTTTCATCCTTACCCTTTATAAGGTTTATAGTCATTTTTTCTCCCTTTGGTGCAAACGATAAAGGCATCATTTATTCCTCCTTCAACAAGCATATGATTTTGTTCATTCGCCGACGTTCATTTTTATTAGCTATCGCTAACTTTCGGATTAAGTTTACTACTTCTAATTTTAATTGTCAATAGCTTATTATTTTTATTGCTAAATAATTTTTATTGTGCTATTCTATATTGCATAAAGCAAAACTTACTTTTATATATGCCAAAAGGGTGAAAAACGATGACTGTAACAAGATCTGCCAAAGCCTATCTTGAAGCGATTTTAATACTTGAAAAGAGAAACGGAATAGCCAGAAGCGTTGATGTGGCAAGAGAGCTTAATTTTTCAAAGCCAAGCGTAAGCCGTGCCATAGCCGCCTTAAGAGAGGACGGGCTTATAGAAATAGGCTGTATAAATCAAATTCTGCTTACGGACGAGGGCAGAAAAATTGCCGAAAAATTTCACAGCCGACGCAATGTAATAAATAAATTTCTTACCTCGGCAGGCGTTGACGAAAAAACAGCCGCCCTTGACGCCCAAAGGCTTTCTCACATAATAAGCGACGAAGCCTTTGTAAGCCTTAAGAGGCTGTTGGAAAACAATTAGCTTTGCCTGCAAGTTAGCACAGAACAAGTTTTATTATCGTATGTAAAGGAGAAAAACATGCTTTCCGCCATTCAGATTAAATTTCTGCTTACCATATATTATTTAAATAAGGAAGATATTCCTGCCAAAAACATGAATTTAGCCGAGATACTTGGCACATCACAGTCTGCCGTTTCAAGAATATCTGCGGTATTCCAAAAAAACGGAGTAATAGAAAAAAAGCCCTCACAGGGCGCTGTTTTTACCGAAAAAGGTGAAGAAGAAATTAAAAATTTGATATACAGATATAATAAGGCGGCGGATTTTCTTACATCCGCCCTTAAGATAGACAAGCTAACCGCACACAAGGACGCCGCCGGCATTGCTGCGGAAATATCCGACGAAAGCATTGAGGCGCTGCATGGGCTGCGTCTGCGGTTTTAAGACCTTGGGCTTAAGACCTTGGGGCGTTGCCCCAATACCCCACAAGCCTTTGAAAAGGCTTGAGCGAAACTTCTATGCCAATAAAACTTTGTGGGCGCTGCCCACACCCGTGAACCTTTAAGATGGTTCAATCCAAACTATTATAAGACCTTGGGGCGTTGCCCCAACACCCCACAAGCCTTTGAAAAGGCTTGAACGAAACTTTTATGCAAATAAAACTGCGTTTTATTGGAGGTTA
>Ga0129308_1003562_pt1 | contig 10961 bp, 8 predicted proteins | sample L827metagenome_FD_94440 | JGI IMG/M metagenome (GOLD analysis project Ga0129308, IMG submission 94440) | Ring-tailed lemur group fecal microbial communities from Wisconsin, USA - L827 metagenome | ecosystem: Host-associated > Mammals > Digestive system > Large intestine > Fecal | place: USA... | reverse complement strand
GTTATATGCATGCGCCAGGTGAGATGGCGGATATGAAAGATGTGAAAGATTGTATAGAATTGATTGCGGAATTTTTGACAACTGTTCACTATAAGGAAAGAGGATTGACGTAGAAAGTTTGGGGCATGGTTTTAGTTATTGTCTATAGAGGAAATTTGGAAAGAACAATAAATAATGTAATTTTAAATACGAAATAGGGAATGATAAAAACAGTTTCTGATATGTTTCAGAAAGATGAATTAAAAAAGGAGAAAGCTATGAATCATTTAAAAAATGAAAAGTCTCCCTATTTATTGCAGCATGCCAACAATCCAGTAGACTGGTATCCTTGGTCAGAGGAAGCTTTTGAGAAAGCCGCCAGCGAAGATAAAATGATTTTTTTGAGCATAGGTTATTCTACCTGCCATTGGTGTCATGTTATGGCACGGGAATCCTTTGAGGATGAAGAGGTGGCTGAAGTTTTAAGGAAAAATTATATTTGTATTAAAGTAGACCGAGAAGAACGTCCAGATATCGATGCTGTCTATATGGAGGCCTGCCAAGCAGTAAATGGATCTGGTGGTTGGCCACTTACTTGTATTCTCACTGCGAATCAGAAGCCCTTTTTTGTCGGAACTTATTTTCCAAAGCATGGGCGTTATGGACAGCCAGGATTGATTGATTTATTGAATCAGATTTCTCTTCTTTGGGATACCCAAAGAGAAATCTTGATTCAAAGTGGAGAGCAGATTACAAATCTTATTTTTTCAGATCAAACTTCTAGTCACAAAGATATACAGCCAGTAGACCGTACGCTGGCTACGAGAGCATTTTTATCGTATAAACAGCAGTTTGATAAAGTATGGGGTGGTTTTGGAAGACAACCCAAATTTCCGATTCCTCACAGTCTGTTATTTTTAATACGGTATTCCTATTTAGAAAATAATACAGAGGCAATGCAAATGGTAGAAAATACTCTTATCGCTATGGCGAGGGGAGGAATTTTTGATCAGATTGGCGGCGGTTTTTCTCGGTATTCCACAGATGAGAAATGGCTAGTTCCTCATTTTGAAAAAATGCTCTATGATAATGCTTTACTTTCGATTGCCTATCTGGAGATTTTTCAATTGACTGGAAAAACGGAGTATGCAGATATAGCGAAAAGGACATTGGACTATGTTTTGCGAGAACTCACAGGAGAAAATGGAGAATTTTTTTGTGGGCAGGATGCGGACAGCGATGGAATAGAGGGAAAATATTATGTATTTTCTCCTGACGAGATTAAGAAGGTATTGGGAGAAAAAGAGGGAATAAGGTTTTGCAGGCAGTATGATATCAAAGATGCAGGAAATTTTGAGGAAAAATCCATTCCAAATCAGATTCATTTAAAATCTAAACCGTCCTGGAAATATAATGACAAATTGGAACAATTGTATCAGTATCGATTGACGCGTACGAAACTTCACAAAGATGATAAGGTGATTTTGTCTTGGAATGCTCTTATGATAATGGCCATGGCAAAGGCTGCGCAGGTATTGGGAAATACTATATATTTAGAGGCAGCAGTAAAAGCAGAAAAGTTTATTTCTGAAAATATGACGGATTTGGATGGAACTTTATTTCACAGATGGAGAGAAAATGAGGCGGCCTTTTTGGGACAATTGGATGATTATGCGGCATATGGGCTGGCATTACTAGAGTTATATGAGATGAAATATGAGCCTCACTATTTAGTTAAAGCGGCTAAAATAGCAGATAGAATGACAGAGTTATTTGAAGATTTTAAAGAGGGGGGATATTTTATTACTGCTTCTAATGCAGAAAAATTAATTACTCGCCCGAAAGAAATCTATGATGGAGCTCTTCCGTCGGGAAATTCCATGGCAGCATTATTGGCAGTAAAATTGGAGGGATACACGGCAGAAATGAAATATCAGGACATGGCAAAGCGGCAAATCCAGTTTTTGGCGAAAACAATATATGATTATCCGTCTAGCCATAGCTTTGGTCTGCTCGCTTTTTTGGAAGTGCTCTATCCGACGAAAGAACTTATTTGTGTTTCTAGAGAAGAAAAAATACCGATAGCTCTTGAGAAATATAAAAAGGAAAATTTTTCAGTTAATACACGAATTGTTTTCAAGAGTGAGGAAAGAAAGGAGTTACTAAAGGAGGTTGCTCCGTTCACAGAAAATTATCTGATTCCAGAGGTGGGAGCTCTATATTATCTTTGTGAAAATGGAATGTGTCGGGTACCAGAGACAGAATTTGAAAAATTAGAAATATGATGATAAAAGCTTCCGCATAGAAGTTTAGTATGAAATAAATAAAATATGAATATTAAAATTAATATTAGTTAGTGTTGAGGCAGTTTTAGCTTAAATTGCTACAGGATATTCTTATAGGTTATCAATGGGTAAAGTCATATCGAGGATTTTGCCCATTGATTTTTTTGTGCTTTTTTACTGTTAAATTTCGCGAAATTATTTAAAATAACTACAGTTTACTATGGAACTGGAATCACTGCCGAAACATAAAACCATCCATCCTCACATTTAAAAACGATTATCCCTTCCTTTCGCTTAACTACCGACTTAACATTGCTAAGACCAATTCCGTGAGATATTTTATCCTTCTTCGTAGTTATAACTGTATTATCTCTTATCTTTATCGATTCTTTTACTGGATTTTTCACAGAAAGAATAAGCTCTTTTTCTTCCAGGACAAGCTTCACTTTTATAATTTTATCTTTATCCAGTTTCTCACACGCTTCTATTGCATTGTCAAGGAGATTCACAAGAATGATAACGATATCTTGCTCGCTTATCGCAAGTTCTGACAAATCATTCACTTCCAAAATCATCATAATTCCTCTATCCTTTGCATACTGATATTTTTGATTTAGAATTGTATTGACTGCCACGTGGTTCGTATTGACTACAATCCTGCTTTTTTGTATACTTCCTAATAATTTCTCTGTATATAAAATAGCATCCTGATTTTTCCCCTCTGTCAGCATCCCCTGAATACAGATGAGCTGATTTTTATAGTCATGTATATATCGTCTTTGCAATTCATAGTGTTCTTGCATACTCTGATATAGATTCATTTGATTTTGCATACGCTCCTGTGCTATCTCAAGTTCTTGCATCTTGGTCTCTTTTTCCAAAATATTTCCGATAAAATAAAATGCAAGTATATTAATAATAGTAAATCCCACCGCAATCATTAATAACATACTCTTATCTGGTATCGTTTCTGACCATATAAAGGCAGAAAGCAATACATTCACAAATAATACCACCACTGGAAAATAAAAAAACTTTTTCCAACTCTTATTTTTCATAAGCTCCTTACAATTTTTATATCTATAGTGGAATAGCATTGCCAATCCAAAAATAATAAACCCTACAAAAAAATCTACCCAGTCAATGAAATATGTATATTTTATAGTAAACGTATAGGCAATGGCTACAAGCAAAGTATTGCTAATCCAATACACCATACAAAAAATTATTGACATCATCAGATTCTGTCCTATCGAAATTTGGTAAAAAATCTGTGCTACAAGAAAAATTATCATAATCAGACGAATAGGTTGAAATAAGTATGGTACAACCTTTGAAAATGAAATTATCATAATGCCAACCATGTATGCTAATATATCTATTCTATTAAACCACTGATATCGCCATTCTCGCTGCTCAACTAAAGTTTCAAAATAGATTTTACAGCTAAATGCCAGCATCAACGACAATATCAAACATTTTAAAATTACTGCCATCTATAATGCCCCTTTATATAAAACGAATGCTTCTCTCACTGCTTGAAACTTAAGCTTTGGAACTGGAAGTTCCTCTCCACAATCTAGCACTGCCTTATAATTATTAATTTTTTGTATATGCTTCATATTCACAAGATAGCTTTTATGAATTCGAAGAAATCCATAGCCATTTAATTTCTTCTCAATATAATCCAGTTTCTCATAAATCTGATAATTCACACGCTCCGCTTCAAGATATGTAAACACTGATTTATGTTTTCTACTCTCAATATATAGGATATTATCTGTATATAGTTTTTTCTTGCCATCAATAAAGGAAAAAGTCACCTGACAAAGCTCCATTTTCTTTAAAACCGCATTCATAGCTTCTGCCACGCCTAAATCCAACGAATCTTTCATCACATACCGCAACGCTTCTACCTTGTATCCATCTAACACATAATCAATAAATGACGTTACAAATATAAGATACGTGTTTGAATGATACGCTCTCATCTTCTTCGCAGTCTGAATTCCATCTATTTCCTCCATACTGATATCCATAAAAACAACATCGTATTTCACAAGATTATCCGTCATTTGAAGAAATATTTTTCCTGAAACAAAAACATCAATATTAGCCTCCAATTGATGTTCCTTAAAATATTTTTTTATAAGTTGGTATATCTTATCTCGATAATATTTTTCATCATCACAAATAGCAATTTTAAGCATTCTAATTCCTTCCCATACGTATAAATATTCTGTCTCTTAATTGGCTTATTGAAATTTCCAGCATAATTATAATCGTTCTATTCCACAGTTATTATGTTATTATACCAAACCCATTCAATTTTTGTCTATATTTCTCTTAATATGAGCATGGAAATCAATTTCTATACTTACAGAGTGCACCGCATCCTATGCCCTTAGGGCGAAGCTATTTTCTATTTCGAAGGGATATGGAATGTGGTCTGTTCTATGGGTATGTAATTTTGTAAGCAAATCGCTTTTATTGCATTGATGTTTGGTATTTCATTTTTACATACTTGTGATTTTAGCCATGTAAGCCTTCATATACGGTCTGATATTTTCTATAAAGGAAACTGAAAATAATTCGTATATATGGAGAAAATGAAATAAAATTTGTGAATATATACAAAAAATAAGCGAAAAACATGTTTATAATTGACAAAAATGTCAAAACGAGTTACAATTATTACAGAAACAAGAAATTAATTCATATATATGAATTAAAGAGGAGGTGTAATATGGCAGTTAAATCAGCAGAAAGAGTATTGACGATATTTGAACATTTGATGGGTTTTCCAAATGGTTTGACGGCAAAAGAGATTAGCACTTATCTTGGTATTGCACCAAGTAGTACTCATGAGCTTTTAAAGACTTTAAAAGGGCGAGATTATTTGACAGAAGATGACAATAAGCGTTATACTCTTGGACCTAAGTTAATTCAGCTTGGCACAAATGCCGCATCGTATTTCGATATTAATAAAATTGCGATGCCAGTTTTAAGACAGATTATGGAGGAGTTAGAGGAGACCGTTTTCATGGCGATTCTCTCAGGAAAAGAGGTTGTCTATGTGGCTAAGGTGAATAATAATAATACGATGATGACGAACGCCAATCTTGGCAGTAGAAAACCGATTTATTGTACTGGTCTTGGAAAAGCTTTTTTGTCTTTTATGCCTGAGGAGGACAGTAAAAAAATAATTGATAATCTGACTTTTTGTTCTTTTACAGAAAATACAGTAAAAAATAAAGAAGAATTATACTGTCAGATGTCTGTTTTTCGCAAACAAGGCTATGCCGTAGATGATGAGGAAATTGAGGAGGGGCTTTATTGTGTGGCGGTCCCTGTATATGACGCCAAATATCATATGGCCGTAGCCATCAGTGTATCTGGTTTAAAACCGAGAATGCTGAATAAGAAAAATAGAGTTGTAGAATGTCTTTTGCGGTTTTCAGAGACGCTTTCGAGAAAGTTATGCTGTGAAACCGAAAAAATAGAATTTTTATAAAAGGTAAAGGAGGAGAAAATGAAAACATTGTATGGTGTTTGTCCGCCAGTAATTACAATTTTTGGAAAAAATGGTAAAATTGACTATGAGGCGAATAAAAAGCATGCGGACTTCCTAATTGAAAAAGGTGTGGATGGTCTGGCTTATTTGGGAACATCTGGTGAGTTTAGTATTATGACGCTGGATGAAAAAATGAAATTTATTAGAGAAATGTCAGCCTATGTGGGTGACAGAGCACAGGTGATTGCGGGTGTGGGAAGTACAAGTCTCAAAGAAACACTTTCCTTGCTAAAATGTGCAGAACAATCTGGAGTGGATGGTTGTCTTTTAGTGAATCCATATTTTAGTGTTTACGACGAATATATGGTTGAAGCTTATTATGATTATGTGGCTAAGCAGACAAAATTGCCGATTATTATTTATAATTTTCCAGATTTAACGGGATTTAACTTTTCTTCCGCTCTTGTGAGGAGATTAGTACAAAAGAATGAAAATATTGTCGGTATTAAAGATACAATTGGAGATTCGGCGCATTTGATAGAAATGATAAAGATAAAAGAGATTCGTCCTGAATTTACTGTATTTTGTGCCTATGAGAATCAGGCATTAGGATCTTTAGTGAATGGTGTCGGAGGATTTATCAATGCCACAGCGAATTTTGCACCTGAATTTACTGTTGGTTTATATCAGTCTTTTAAGAGTGGAGACATGGAAAAGGCGAGTCAATATTTCAATCAACTCTGCCATGCGATGGATATTTATGGATTTAGTAAACCATTATTTCTCGCATGTAAACAGGCAGTTTATGAGAGAGTCATCGGCTATAACGGTGTAGAGCGTCTACCAGCTGTCTCGCTTGAGGAAGATACAAAGAAAGCCATTGCAGATAAATTAAAAGAATTAGGATTATAAGAGAAAGGAAGTATGAGTTATGAGTTTAATGGGCAGAAAAATTGTAGCAATTAGAGCGTATGTAGTTGAGGGTGGTGGCGCAGATTACCATGATCAGAGTGAGGAACATTGGATTGTGAAACAAATCGCAACACCAATGAGCATTTATCCAGAATACAAAGCGACGCGTACAAGCTTTGGAATCAATGCATTAAAGACTTTAGTTGTAGAAGTTGAAGCAGATAACGGTGTGACAGGTTTTGGTATCACAACAGGAGGTTATCCAGCAGCATGGCTTGTGATGAATCATTTAGATCGGTTTGTTATCGGAAAGGATGCAGCCGAGATTGAAATTATTTGGGATCAGATGTATCGCGCTTCCCTATATTATGGAAGAAAAGGGGTTGTTATGAATGCAATTTCCGCAATTGACCTTGCGTTATGGGATTTATTAGGAAGATTACGCGAGGAACCAGTATATGCGATGCTTGGTGGTAAAGTGCGAGAGGAACTAGAATTTTATGCGACTGGTCCAAGACCAGACTTGGCAAAGGAGATGGGCTTTATCGGTGGAAAACTTCCTCTTGTATATGGACAGGCTGACGGCGAGGAAGGTTTGAGAAAGAATATCGAGATGGCTAAAGAGATGAGAGAAAAATGTGGCGATGATTTCTGGTTGATGTGGGATTGTTGGATGGCGCTTGATTTGCCATATGCAAAGAAATTGATGAATGCATCCGATGAGCTTGGTTTTAAATGGATTGAGGAATGTTTTAATCCAGATGATTATTGGTCATACAGAGATTTGAAGAAGGCTGCATTTTCAAAAAATATTCTCGTGACAGGCGGAGAGCATGAAGCGAGCAGATATGGTTTCCGTGCGTTAATCGAGGAATGCGATATCGATATTATTCAGCCTGATGTTGGCTGGTGCGGTGGTATGACAGAGCTGGTTAAAATTGGAAATTTGGCAGAAGCTCACGGCAAGATGGTTATACCTCATGGAAGCGGTATTTATAGTCATCACTATGTGACAACAAAAGTTAACTCACCGTTCACCGAACAGCTAATGATGGCACCTAAGGCAGATAAAGTTCTTCCACAGTACTATCCGCTTATTAAAGATGAGCCTATTCCAGTAAATGGTAGATTGAAGGTTGGTGATAAACCAGGTTTTGGTGTTGAATTAAATAAAGATGCCAATAATTTAATTGAAGTGAAAAAAGGCACAAGATTATAGTGATAAAGATAAATAAGTAGAGGGAGGATAAAAAATGTCAACAGGTTTTTTAGTTTTATCATTAGTATTATCCATCGCCTTGATTATGCTTTTAATTATCAAGGTGAAATTAAATCCCGCTATTTCTCTTGTATTGGGTGCATTACTTTTAGGTGTACTGTCAGGACTGTCCTTAATCGATACGATTAATGGTATTAATGACGGATTTGGAAGTATGTTAGGAAGCATTGGTTTCCCTATTGGTTTTGGTATCATTCTTGGACAGTTGGTCAGTGACTGCGGCGGTGCCAATGTGATTGCTGAGAAATTAGTGCAGTTATTCCCAGAGAAATATGCTTTATATGCAGTAGCTTTTGCAGCTTTTGTATTGTCCATACCAGTTTTCTTTGATGTAACATTTGTTATTTTAATTCCAATTGGTATTGCTCTTATGAAAAAGATTAATAAAGGAATTGCCTATATTGTCGGTGTTATTTCGATAGGTGCGGGCGTGGCTCATACGCTAATACCACCTACACCGAATCCTTTGGCGGCAGCTTCAGCTGAATACTTTGATTTTGATCTTGGTATTATGATTGGTGCAGGTTTTTGTATTGGTTTTATCATGGTTTTGGTTGCAGTTACAATTTATACAAAGATTCTTGACAAAGGCCTTTGGAAAGTCGCAAGCGATGAGACAGGGGAAGGTCCTGCTGTCGAAGAAATGGAGATGCCAGAGAAAGTGCCATCATTTGGTGTGGCAATGATTCCAGTTGTTCTTCCTGTTATTTTGATTCTTATAAATACAATATGGGATATGGCTTTTGAAAACACCCCAGTATTCATTAGTTTCCTTGGAACTAAGACAGTATCTTTACTTATGGGTGCCTTGGCTGCATATTTGATTGCTGTTAAGACAATTGGTATGAAGGAAACGGAGAAATCAGCGACAGAGGCCTTGAAATCAGCAGGTATCGTATTCCTCATCACAGGTGCTGGTGGTTCCCTGTCAAAGATTATCGGTCTTGCAGGTGTGAACGATGCAATCGTAACGTTAATTGGTGGTTTATCTTCTAATATTTTGGTTGTATTATTAATAGGATATTTCCTCGGATTGATTTTTAGACAGATTACAGGTTCTGGTACGACTGCTTCTTTGACTTCCATGAGTATTATGACAAGTGTTGCTGCTACAGTAAGTATTCATCCAGTATTTCTTGCTCTGGCATGCCTAGATGGCGCACTTTTTGGATGTACCATTAATGATAGTGGATTTTGGATTGTAACAAATATGAGTGGTTTTACTGTGACTGGTGGTATGAAAACATATACTCTTGGGCAGGCCATTGCATCGGTTATCGGTATTATCATCATTATTATCGCAGCAATGATATCTGTCATGTTCTAGAAAAAGGGAGATGAAATGTATGAAAAAGATAATAAAAAAGGGCAATAATAGTTGCAGCTATTATTACCCAGATGTTGAATTGAATCCTTGACCATTGATTCTCAACTGTATTATGATAACATACATTTATTCGTTTAGCAAGATACGAAAAAAGAAACGCACAAAAATCAACGATATAATAAATGCGATTTCATAAATAAAGTTTCTCGTTTATTCATTTGGCATATTTTTTGAGCATGAAAAATTTCTAGATAAATATCAATTAAATTAAAAGCAAAAAAAGGGACTTTACGCTCTTAGTGGTAACACTGAAAGGTGGCGACAAAAAAATATTGTTCGCCGCCTTTTTTTGATGTCTAACCGTCGATTTATGTTAGACTCATTGTCTTTCTAAATGAAGTACAATAGAATAATATTATTCAATAAGATTGTTTTATTAAGAAAGAGGGGAAGGGAAATGTCAAGGATTCATAGGATTTTTTCTGCATCTAAGAAGAATGGATGTTTGTTTATGGTAAGCGAAAGGAGAGTTTTATGAAAATATTAAGAGGTATAATAATGACATTCTTTATAGTAGTGGCAACGGTTTTAATATTTGTTTTTGAGGGTCAAACGGTAGTTGCGATGGAGGCAAAAAGTAAAAACCAAAAGATTGTAGAGCAGACAATAGAGAGTGTAATGACGGCGATAAGAGAACTGGATTTTACTATGCTAAATAAATATACGGATAACTATGTAAGAATATACCGAAACTGGATTGGAATACCGAAAGGGATAGAATATCGCCTGTTTAGCGAATTGCAGCAACCTAGTTTGATAAAAACAAAGAGATATAAGAAGAAATATAATAAAAATCGTGAGTTTGCGGAGGAGATGGTGAAACATCTTGATTGGAAAATCAAAGAAGTGCGTGAACAAGATGAGATGGCAGAAATTGATTTGGTAGTTTTTAATAAAGATATGTCAGATGTTATGGGATATTATACAGTGGACTGTATGGAAGATATGATTGCAGAGGAAGGAACAGGGATATCTTCTTTTATAAAAAGTCTATTTGATTTGGCAAAATACGAGGATGACAGGCTTCTTCAGTATGTAAAACAAGCAGATCAAGATTATGAGACAGAAATTACAGTGATGGCTACAAAAGAAAAGAATGGCTGGAAAATACATCTAAGTGACGAGTTTATTAATGCGTTGATGGGAAATTTAAACACGGAACAATTTTCTGATGAAGTTCAAGATCAACTCGATGAGCTAGAGAAAAAATATGAGGAGAAAATGGATCAGTGGGGTGAAGACTTTGAGGTGAAGATGGATGAGTGGAGTGAAAATTTTGAAGAGAAGATAGGATGGTGAGCTGAAGAGTCGAAAATATTTTTGATTAGATAGAGAGGATAAAATAATTTAGTTAGGGACTTTTTTCACCGCCAGCCGTCGGAAGTCAGCAAAAGCCAGAGAATGATGTTTCTCGCTCTCAAGACAGAGGATGGCAGGATCAAAGGGAAAATTGCATTTTATTGCCGTATGCTTGGTGTCAGCCGACAGGGCTTCTACAAATATCTTGCTAACAAAGATCGCCCTTGGAAGTATCAGGATCTGGCCGATGTAATGAAGGAAATCTGCAGCGAGGACGAATGCAACGATACTTACGGACGGATTAGG
>Ga0129308_1003561_pt1 | contig 10962 bp, 10 predicted proteins | sample L827metagenome_FD_94440 | JGI IMG/M metagenome (GOLD analysis project Ga0129308, IMG submission 94440) | Ring-tailed lemur group fecal microbial communities from Wisconsin, USA - L827 metagenome | ecosystem: Host-associated > Mammals > Digestive system > Large intestine > Fecal | place: USA... | reverse complement strand
CAGGTCCATGAAAATAGATGCTCCTCATGATACACCAACACATGAGTTAAAAGATCCATCATTGATGATGACAAAATGGGGTGCATTTATCAGGAAGTATTCACTGGATGAACTGCCACAGCTATTCAATATCTTGAAAGGTGATATGAGCATCATTGGTCCCAGACCAGCTTTATGGAATCAATATGATCTGATTGAAGAAAGAGACAAATATGGTGCCAATAATATCAGACCGGGATTAACAGGATGGGCTCAGGTACAGGGCAGAGATGAGTTAGAGATACCTTTGAAAGCAAAATTAGATGGGGAATATGTCAAAAACATCAGTTTCTTGATGGATGTGAAATGTTTTCTGATGACGATCGGTGTTGTGGCAACTTCCAAAGGTGTTGTCGAAGGCGGCACTGGCAGTATGGGTGGTTCATTATGAGAATAATGATCATTACCAATCATTCATATATGCTCTATCAGTTTAGAAAAGAACTGATCGAAAAACTATTGGAAGAACATGAAGTAATCATTAGTACACCATTCGTTGGTCATGAAGACGATTTGAAGCATATGGGATGTCAGATGATTAATACCTATGTAGACAGAAGAGGCGTTAATCCTTTGACAGACTGTCAGCTTTTAAAAAGCTATCGTCAGCTGGTCAAAACATATCAACCAGATCAGGTGATTACTTACTCTATTAAACCAAATATCTATGGCGGCATCATCTGTCATTTGATGAACATCCCTTACTATGCAAATGTGCAGGGATTAGGAACAGCCTTTCAGAAGAAAGGACTGGCTCAGTTTGTCACTATCTTATATAAATATGCATTCAAAAAAGTCAATATAGTGTTTTTCGAAAACAAAGGAAACGCTCAAACATTTATAGACAGAAAGATCGTACCTGAAGAAAAAATAACTGTATTAAATGGTGCAGGTGTTAATCTGGAACGTTATCAATACCAGACATATCCTGAAACAGATAAGGAAGTGCATTTCTTATTTGTAGGAAGGATCATGAAAGAAAAAGGTGTAGATGAGTTATTTGAAGCAATGACAAGACTTCATGAAACATACAGGGATCAAGTTATATTGGATGTTGTAGGATTCTTTGAGGATGAATATAAGGATACAGTGGAAAAATTAGAAGCTAAAGGAATCCTGAAGTTTCACGGATTCCAGCAGGATGTAAGACCCTATTACAAAAATGCCCATTGTGTTGTATTACCATCATATCATGAGGGAATGTCCAATGTATTACTGGAAGCTGCAGCGAGTGGAAGGCCATTGATTACGACAAATATCCCTGGATGCAGAGAAGCTGTCAATGATGGAGAGACGGGGCGGTTGTGTCATGTTCAGGATTCACAGGATCTATATCAGAAGATGAAACAATTTCTGGAAATGGGTATCAGAGAAAAAGAATCGATGGGGAAAAAAGCGAGACAGAAAATGGAAAAAGAATTTGATAAATGTCAGATAGTCAATCAGACCATCAAGGCAATAGGCGATCACGAGGAGTGGATGTCATGACAATGATTTTAGTTATTCTCTTAATTGTGACAGGATTAGCTTATTTATCTCAGAGAGAATCTATGAAATATACGCAAACAGACGGCAGAAAACATTGGGATATCTTTCTCATTCTTTTGATCATCTTTTTAGTCTTATTTGCGGGATTAAGAACTGCCTATAACGATACAGCCAATTATGCCAAAGGATTTCAAAACTCAGTGACGATTAGAGAATTTCTCAGTGATTCAGACAATCTGGATTTATTACATAATCCATTATTTTACGGATTTCAGGCACTGATCAGAACATTTACAGACAATACGAGTGTTTTCTTTATTATATGTGCCCTGGTTGTAAATATCCTGAATGTGCGGTTTATCAAAAGAAATACGGACACTCAAGACTTTGCCATGAGTATGTTTTTATATGTGACACTAGGCACATTAATGTTATCTCTGGCTGCCCAAAAGCAGTCATTAGCTATGTCAGTACTGACATTAGCCCTAACACAGCTATTTGATAAACACTATGTCAAATACTACATCATCGTATTTATAGCAGGATTGATCCATTCCTATGCATGGCTATTTTTATTTTTACCATTATTGGATTGTAAGCCATGGACCATCAGAACATATATTCTGCTTCTGGGGACAATTATCATCATGAATACATTTGAAGGAACGATTATGACAATTATTGAGGTAGCTGACCAAATTGGGAAAAATGTTTCTATAGATGAAGTATTTGATGGAAACAGAATGAATATCTTTAGAGTATTAGTATACGCTATGATTCCTCTTGCTACTCTTATATTTAAAAAAATGTTAGATGAACAATTAGAACGGAAAGAATGCATCTTTATTCAAATGTGCATCATCAGCCTAATGTTTATGATGATGGGGACAATGAATGGAGCAAATATGTTTGGAAGAAGTGCTAATTATTTTGAAATGGGAATGATTTGTGTAATGCCTGTGATGATTCGAAAATTATTTACCAAGAAGTCTGCTTTTATTGTATTTGTTATTTCAATATTATGTTTTTCATCTTTTTATTTATATGATAGTAAAAACTTCAATATCGAGTATAGACATAAAACTATCACTCAGTTTATTCAAGAAGTGATTTAGTCAAAGAGGAGGAGTGCAATGACATTATCTATAATTGTTCCAGTTTATAATACTGAAAAATATCTGGATAAGTGTATAAACTCTCTTTTATCTCAAACATATAAAGATTTAGAATTTATATTAGTCAATGATGGAAGTACGGATAACTCTTTAAAGATTCTCAATAATTATGCTCACATAGATGAAAGGATTATTATTGTAAATCAAAATAATGTAGGATTATCAGGTGCAAGAAACGCGGGCTTAAAAATTGCCAAAGGAAGCTATATTATGTTTTTAGACAGTGACGACTGGATAGAAAATGATACCTGTGAAATTGCTATGAAAAAAATAGCATTGGAAAATGCTGATATTATATTTTGGTCTTACAAACGAGAATATGATAACAAATCCATAAACAATTATATATTTGGAACTAATGAACTTATTTGGGATGAGAAAAATATAAAATTTCTTCATAGAAGAATTGTGGGTTTAGTTGATGAAGAACTTAGTGAACCTCAAAAGTTAGATTCAATAGTAACTGTATGGGGAAAAATTTATAAAAGGGATATTATTCAAAATATATCTTTCATCGATACTAAGATAATTGGAACCGAAGACGCGCTTTTCAACATTTACGCTTTTGAGAATGTGAAAAAAGCAGTTTATATACCTGATTGTTTATCCCACTATAGAAAAACAGTTATCAACTCTTTAACTCATAATTATAAATCTAATCTCGTTTTTCAATGGAAGAATCTATATAAAGAAATATTTTCATTTTTAAAGAAACAAAATAAATCAGAGGATTATTTTATAGCGTTACAAAACCGCATTTCGCTTGGTCTTATTGGCTTGGGAATAAATTTGGTTGAAGATAAAAAGTTAGGAGTAAATAACCAAATAACAATTTTGCATTCTATTCTTGCTATGCCTCATTACCAGGATTCTTTGAATCAACTAAAATTGAATTATTTCCCAATTCACTGGAAAATATTCTTTTTTTCATTAAAAAAAGAATATGTTTTTATGGCGATATGTATGCTTAAATTGATGAATTATTTGAGAAAATACAAGTAAGGGAGATGAATATATGAAACCAAAAATATCCATTATTATGGGAGTTTATAATTGTGCTTCCACTCTTCCTGAAGCTATTGACTCAATTATTTATCAAACATTAAATGATTGGGAGTTAATTATGTGTGATGATGGATCTACAGATGATACCTATGAAGTTGCAAATAAATACGTAAAGAAATATCCCACCAAAATTAGATTGATTAAAAATGAACAAAATATGGGGTTAAATTTTACACTTAATAAATGTTTGAAAATGTCGTCAGGAGATTACATTGCTAGAATGGATGGTGATGATATTTCATTATCTAATAGATTAGAAATAGAAGCTAATTTCTTAGATCAACATCAGGAATTTGCAATCGTTAGTACACCAATGATTTTTTTTGATGATGATGGAGAATGGGGCAAGGGAAAAGCAATTGAAAAACCTAAGATTCGTGATTTTGTTTTTCATGCTCCATTTCATTGTCATGCACCCTGCATGATTAGAAGAGAGGCTTTTTTTAAAGTAGATGGCTATACAGTGGATAAAAGATTATTGAGGTTTGAAGATTGTAATTTATGGTACAAGCTATATGCTGCAGGATATCGAGGCTATAATTTACAGATTCCATTATATAAGATGAGAGATGATCGTAATGCTTATCATAGAAGAACTCCCAAAGCTAGGTTAAGAGCCGTTTATGTTCAGTATACTGGTTTCAAACTTATTCATATGCCCTTAAAATACTACCCATATCTAATTATTGAATTTGTAAAAAGCCTTTTAATCATTATTTTACCCGAAAAAATTTATATGATGATCCACAAAACTAAACAACAGCAAGGAGAATAAAATGAAAGTACTATTTTTAATTCATGATTTAGGTCAAGGTGGCGCTGAAAAAGTTCTGGTTAATTTAGTGAATAATATGAATTCAACAAAATTTGATATTACTGTCGTTTCATTATTTGGCGGTGGAATAAATGAACAATTCCTGTCTTCTAATATCCGTTATTATTCTGTTTTTCAAAAAGCAATTCCAGGCAATAGTAAAATTATGAAATTATTTTCTCCAAGAATCCTTCATAAAATTTGTGTAAGAGAAAGATATGATATTGAAGTTTCTTATCTAGAAGGTCCCTCAGCTAGAATCATTAGTGGCTGTAGAAACCAAACAACAAAACTGGTCTCATGGATTCATGTTGAACAGCATACAATAAAAAAATTGTCCAGTGCCTTTCGAAATAAAAAGGAAGCAAAAAAATGTTATGAACAATTTGATCAAACAATTTGTGTTTCAGAAAATGTAAAACAGGATTTTTGTAAACTTCTTCAATTTAAGCGAACATGTCAAGTTCTATATAACACTGTAGAGTCGGACAAAATTCTAAAATTATCTAAGGAAATAGCAGAAGAAATTATAAAAGATGATAAAAAAAATTTAATCGCAGTCGGAACATTGAAAGAATCCAAAGGTTATTTAAGAATGCTTAATATCCTAAAAAAGTTAAAAAAAGAAAATTACAAATTTCGTCTTTATATATTAGGAATTGGACCACAGCAAAAAATAATAGAGAACTATATTAGAGATAGTAACTTAGATGATACAGTAATACTTTTGGGTTATCATACAAATCCTTATAAATATATTTCTAAATGTGATTTATTTGTTTGTGCAAGCTATGCTGAAGGATTTAGCACTGCAGTTACAGAAGCTCTCATTGTTGGAACACCAGTTTGTACTGTAGAAGTTTCTGGAATGAAAGAACTGCTTGGAAGTAAAAATGAGTATGGCATAGTCACAGAAAATAGCGAAAAGGCTTTATACAATGGAATCAAAGGCCTTTTAGATAATGATACTAAATTAAGTTTCTATAGAAAAAAAGCAAAAATAAGGGGACAAATGTTTTGTACAGAGAAAACCATACAAGCTGTAGAAGATATGTTTTATAAATTAATGGAGGAAAAAAATGAGAAGTTTACTCTCTAAATATATGACAAAAATAAATTTATTTGCTTATATTAGAAGATTTTTAATGAGAAGAAACTTAAAAAATACTGATATGACATTTTTATGTCCAAATTGTATTGGTGGTATGTTATTTCATGATTTAGGACTCAAATTCCAATCCCCAACGGTTAATCTTATGATAAAGCAAAAGGATTTTATCAAATTTGTCCTTAATTACGAACAGTATATACAAAAAAAACTTATTTTTTTCTCTCATCCATATTATCAATGTCCATGTGCAAGATTAGATGATATTATTATACATTTTACTCATTATAAAACAGAAGAAGAAGCTGAGAAAAAATGGTATGAGAGATGTAAGAGAATAAATAAACAAAATCTTTTTATATGTGTAATGGAAAAAGATGGATTAACAAAAGAAGAAATCCTTTCATTAAAGAGTATCCAAGCTAAAGGATTAGTAGTTTTTACTGCTAATGAATATCCTGATATTCCTTATACTCTATTTGTAAAAAAATATAATGCTGATGGACGTATAGGTAATATATTAAAAAAGAATCATTTTTTAGATAGTAAAGAATATGAAAGATACTTTGATTTTGTTGCTTGGTTTAACAATGCTAATGGAAAGAATTTTGATATTTCTCAGTTTAAAAAATAAAATTAAAGTTTAGGAGATTTTTATGGATTTAGTCTCAATAGTTGTACCTGTTTATAATATGAAAAATTATTTAGATAGGTGTATGAATAGTTTATTGAACCAAACTTATTCAAATATTGAAATTATTTTAATCGACGATGGATCAACTGATGGAAGTAAAGAAATATGCGATATTTATCAAAGTAATTATCCAGATAAGATTCTTGCAATACATAAAAAAAATGGAGGATTATCTTCCGCCAGAAATGAAGGCATAAAATATGCATCTGGAAAATATATTGTTTTTCCCGATCCTGATGATTGGGTAGAGCCTAATTATGTGAGCAGAGCAATGGAATTACAGGGACAGTATCATGTTGATTTGGTTTGTTTAGGATACTATATTGATTATGATTATTATAGTATACCAGTTAATATATCTGTAAAGGCATGTGAGTTTAATCAAGAAAATGCTAAATTGGCATTATTATTACCACCACAGATATCAGGATTTGCTTGGAATAAGTTTTATAAAAAAGATATTATAGAGAAAAATAATCTGTCATTTCTTGATGATGTGGGAACAACAGAGGACCTAGATTTTGCCTTCCGTTACTTACAATTATGTAATAAAGTCTATTTTGATCCTGCATCAAGGGTTTATCATTATTATCAGCGTGATGGAGCTGCAACTAATAGTGGTTTTTCTTTAAAAAAAGTAAAAAGTATCCATACATATGAAAAAATAATTCGAGAAAGTAATAGCTCAGAATATCTAAGAAAAGCTGCACAATGTGAGATATGCAATACAGCAATTAATTTGATTTTAATGTATAAAAATGATGGTTGTGATGATAAAGAAACTTGGTTTCTTTTAAGAAGTTATTTAAAAAATAATTTATCAGCACTGTTAACTAGCCATCATAGTTTAAGTAGAAAAATACAAGGATTGCTTGCATATTTTGTGCCAAATATTTTTGTGAAGATAAAAAATGTGAGTAGGGACAGATAAGGAGGGAGAGAATGTATGCTTGCTGCAGTTATAGTAACATTTAATAGAAAAAACTTGTTGAAAAAGAACATAGAAATGATTTTAAAGCAAACAATTCATATTGACAACATTTACATAGTAGATAACTGTTCAACTGATGGTACATATGATTTATTAAGGGAATTAGGTTGGCTTGAAGATTCTAGATTTAAATATGTGAAAACAGAATCAAATATTGGCGGAGCTGGCGGATTCTATACAGGTACTAAAGAAGCTTTTGAAGCAGGCGCTGATTGGATCATATTGATGGATGATGATGGACGAGCAGCTGATGAACATACATTTGAAGTCTTACTTAATGCTGCACAGAATTTTTATATTAACAACCAGAAATTATTTGTGAATTCCTTGGTCCAACAAGGAGATATGCTTTCATTTAAAATAAATAATGCGTATACAGTAGAAGATGCTTTAAAAATGAGCAAAGATAGAATCATCTTGAATGCTGCTAATCCTTTCAATGGAACTCTTTTATCAAGGGAGCTTGTGTCAGCTATTGGATATCCTGACAAAGATTTTTTTATTAAAGGAGACGAGGTTAATTATAAGCAAAGAGCTTATGATGCTGGTGCAGATGTTATAACTGTTGTAGATTCCAGATATATTCATCCTCGCCCAGAAACTTTTGAAAAGAAAGTTTTAGGGAAAAAAGTTCCATTTTTTGTAGAGGCACCCTGGAAAGAATATTATGCAGCAAGAAATTTTACATATATGTATAAACAAAAAAAGCAGTATAAAGCAATTATGTTTGAATTAATATTTGTAAAATTGTTAGCTGTTCTTTCAATAAAATGCAAAAAGTTCCAAACTATTTGTATGGTCCTCAAAGGAATAAAAGATGGGTGGAATGGGCATTTGGGTGCATCGGTTAAACCATAATAAAAGGAGGTATAAAAATGGTCCCCCTTATTTCAATCATAATTCCTGTGTATAATGGCGAATTATTTGTTCAAAAATGCTTAGAAAGCATATTATCACAAAGCTATAAAAATTTACAGATTATTGTTGTAGATGATGGTTCATGTGATAAAACTCCCTTTATTTTAAGAGAAATGGCATCTATGGATTCTAGAATAGAGATTGTTTGGCAGGAAAATAGCGGTGTGTCAAAAGCAAGAAATGCTGGTTTAAAAATTGCGAATGGAAAATGGATATGTTTTGTAGATGCGGATGACCTTATTACTTCAGATTATTGTTTGTCTATGTTAAATGCTGCTGAATCCCTTTCTGTTGATGTATTAATTGCTAAGCCCTATACAGAATCAGATAAAGAGACATATTACTTATATGATACTCCAAAATTGATTCAATCATGCTTAGCATTTGATGAAATTAGTTTTCCCTTTAATATAGATGCACCTTGGGGTAAATTATTCAAAGCATCTACACTTAAGGAAAATGAAATTTTATTTCCAGAGACTTTAGTTAGATCAGAAGATGCATATTTTTGTATGTGGTTTTACGAGTTCTCAAAATCTATTGGTATTTTAAATAAATTTGGTTACATTCATATTGAGCGTGAAGGATCACTTTGTAGAAGATTTTCAAAAAATGCAATGCAAATTTTAGAAATAATATTATCAGAAAATCAAAAATGGGTCGAAAGGTACCATCCTAACGATACAGACTACATTTGTAGTCTTTGGTATCGTGTTCTACCAGGTATTATCGAATGTGAAAAAACATATTTCTTTCATACCGATAATCATGATTCATATTTCCATAATGCTCTAGTTTATCAACAGTTCCTTAGTCAACCTATGGTTCGAGCAGCAATATCATCCTTGAGATTTGAAAGAGTAAAAAGTATTCATTATCGTTTTAGATTACTGATTTATAAATTGAAATTAGGATGGTTCTTTATCCTAATGAAAAGGAAGTGAAGTATTTATTTTATTCGATATTCAAAATACTAGTAAACTAATATCAAAGTTTAACGTATATGATGAAATATAATCAAAAATATTAAGAATCCATGGTATTTACCAATACTTTATTTTTTAAATAGCAACCTTGAGGAGATACATATGTGTAATGAGCCATTAATTTCAGTAATTATTCCTGTGTTTAATGTAGAAAATTTTCTAAAAGAATGCATAGAAAGTGTACTTAATCAGACAATGTCGCAATTACAGATTATTTTAGTCGATGACGGCTCGTCAGATTCGAGTGGTTTAATATGTGACCAATACGCTAAAAAAGATTCACGAATTGAAGTCATTCACCAAAAAAATTATGGTGTCAGTGTAGCTAGAAATGTAGGATTACAATTAGCAAAAGGAAAATATATTTCTTTTGTAGATTCAGATGATATTTTAGCTGTACAAACTTATCAAATTTTTTTCAATAATTGGAAAAACGATACGGAACTCATTATAGGTCGCATGCAAATGATTAGTGAGACAGGTGACATATTAGGAAATATTAGATGCAGATGCTTTTCATTAGATAAAATTTCATCTATGGATTTTATGATAGATTTATTTGAAGAAAAAAGATTCTCTTATTTAGGTTATTTATGTGATAAATTGTTTTTAAGAGAAGTAATCATGAATAATAACATACAATTTAATTCTTTAATTAAATTAAATGAAGATCGTTTATTTATTTTGCAATATCTCTGTTATATAAAAAATATTACACTATCAAATGATATCGTATATTACTACCGTCAAAGAAATCAAGGAACGATTATACAATCTAGAAGAAATTGTACAGTATCAGAAAATGAAATGACAGTTTTAACATCATTTATTGAAATGAAAAAGATATGTAGAAAATATTCGGAGAAATTATTTTATATTTGTAGTCGTAAAGCATTTGAAAGTGCATTAGATTTATTAAAACGGGTATCAAAGAGAGATAAAGAAAAACATAGACAATTACTAAGGTTTTTATGGGAAAATAGTTTGATTTGTATGAAAAATCCGAGTTATTCATATTTAGAAAAATTAAAGATTTTTGCTCACGCTACTTTAAGAAGATAGGGGGAATTTAATGAAATTCTTAATTTCAATCATTGTTCCAGTATATAAAGTTGAACAATTTCTGCACCGTTGTGTAGAAAGTATTCAAAAACAAACTTATCAGAATTTAGAAATCATTTTAGTGGATGATGGTTCTCCTGATAATTGTCCTCAGATATGTGATCAATTTGCTAAAGTAGATCATCGCATTAAAGTAATTCACAAAATTAATGGCGGACTTTCTGATGCTAGAAATGCAGGTATAGCAGTAGCTACAGGAGAATATTATTGTTTTGTTGATAGCGATGATTATATTCAACCTACGATGATTGAGAATATGCTAAAAGTCATTAAAGATAAAGAAATAAAGTTAGTAATAGCTAATATAAAAACCATTACTGAGGATGGGATAAGAGTTGTCGATAAAGCAAATAGTCCTATCCATAAGGGAACATATACAGCTCAAGAATTATTACCTAAGCTTTATCAAGAGTTAGGTTGGTATTACATTGTCGTTTGGAACAAATTATATCATCGTAGTTTATTTGAGCAGATAAAATTCCCTATTGGAAAAATTCATGAAGACGAATACATTATTGCTCAAATTATGTGGGAAGCACAAAAAATAGCTTGTATTTCCAGT
>Ga0129308_1003560_pt1 | contig 10963 bp, 12 predicted proteins | sample L827metagenome_FD_94440 | JGI IMG/M metagenome (GOLD analysis project Ga0129308, IMG submission 94440) | Ring-tailed lemur group fecal microbial communities from Wisconsin, USA - L827 metagenome | ecosystem: Host-associated > Mammals > Digestive system > Large intestine > Fecal | place: USA... | reverse complement strand
CTTTAGGGCGGAGTATTTGTCTTGCCGGACATACCCCTATCCTAATCGGTGGCTCTTCTTTATTCAATTCATTTGCTCGATGCCCCTACCGACATCCCACAGAAAAAGTGATTGACCCAAAAAAATTGTGCTATTTGGCGGAGGGCTCCGGTCACAGGTCGCGCCACAGGCCGCCGCAGGAGGTGGAGATGCACTGGGCGCCGGCGGAGAGCGCGCTGATCACGTCCTCCTTTTCGGCGATCAGCCCCCCGGTGATGACCGGGACGTCGGTCATCTCGCACACGCGGCGGATCATTTTGGGCATCACGCCGGGCATGATCTCCACAAGGTCCGCGCCGCAGGCGTCGATCTGTTTGCGGAGATTGGCCAGGGACAGGGAGTCCACCAGAAAGATCCGCAGCACGGTCATCAGACCGATGGATTTGGCGCGGCGGAGCTGGAGGGGGCGGGTGCTGATGACCCCGTCGGCCCGGGTGAACTCTTTGATGAAGTCGGCGGCGATCTCCTTCCCGGCCAGGCCATGGGTCAGGTCCAGGTGTACGAAAGCCAGCTTGCCGGCCGCTTTGGCCCGGTCCACCAGACTGCCGATGCTGCAGATGCTGCCGCACAGGAAAAATAAAATGTCACAGTCGGAGGCCAAGGCCTCCTCCAGCTGTTCTTCGTCAATCACCGCCGCGATGATGGGGTTTGACTCGAACAGCTGTAATTCCGGTTTCATCATTCGGATCCCCCTATCCGCAGAGGCCGGGCAAGAGACCCCGGGAAAGTGAGAAGCCTCCCCCGGTTGTCTGCGCCCGTGGAACAAAGCGCCTGAGCATGTATTTCTTATACTATACTACAAACCTGCCGAATCAGCAAGCAAAAGATGGAAACGGACGGGAAATTGGGAAAAAGCTCCGGCTGTGTTCGGGGGACAGGGGGAGGAAAAGCGTTTGACACAGAGGGGGAGATAAGGTAAACTATATAAAAGTATTGTCATGTTATCTTCCGTTTGGGGAGCAATGTCTATGAAACGCAATTCCAAAGTATCTACGGCGGTGATCCGCCGTTTGCCGCGCTATTACCGCCAGCTGTCCGAGCTTCAGGAGGCCGGGACGGTCCGTATCTCCTCCAGCGCCCTGGGAAAATCCATGGGGCTCACCGCCTCCCAGATCCGGCAGGACCTGTTTTGCTTCGGCGGTTTTGGCCAGCAGGGATACGGCTATAAGGTGGACAGCCTGAAGGAGGAGATCGGCGAGATCCTGGGCATCAACCAGGGCCATACCATCGTGGTGCTGGGTACCGGCAACCTGGGCCGGGCCCTGATCCGCAACTTCAAGTTTTCCAGCAACGGCTTCCGCCTTCTGGCGGCTTTTGACATCAGCGCCCAGGTGGTGGGCACCCAGATCGCGGGCGTGCCCGTATACCACACGGATTCTCTGGAGTCTTTTCTGGCGGAGCATCCGGTGGATGTGGGCCTGCTCACCGTGCCGATCTCGGCCGCCCAGGAGATGGGCGACCGGCTGGTAGCCGCGGGGGTCCGGGGGATCTGGAACTTTACCAACTGCGAGATCTCCGTTTCCCGGCCTGAAGTGGTGGTGGAGTCCGTCCACTTTTCCGACAGCCTGCTGGCGCTGAGCTACATGATCTCCCGGGAGGAGACCGGCGGGGACAAGGAGGAGCTTCCATGAAACGACCTGTGCTTCGGCTGGCCTGTGCCCTGGCTGTCCTGGCTCTGCTGGCCTGCGGGGCATACGCCTTGACCTCGGGGGACAGCCTGATCTCACTGAGCTATTTGAAAAACACATTCCTGCCCCAGGCGGTGAGCCAGGGCGGGCAGGCGGCGGAGGAGAAGCTCCAGCAGACCTATGACGGCGCCAAGAGCACGCTGGATCAGCTCCAGAAGGGCTATCTGGCCCAGATCACCGGAGAGGAGGGGAGCGTCCTGTACAGCGGGACCCTCCAGCCCCGGGACTGGAACGAGGGGGATGAGGTGGAACTGACCACCGGCTCCGGCGTGCTCATGCTGGAGGGGGCCGCCTCTGTCACCCACGATGGGGCGTTTATCGATGTGACTGCCGGAGCGGAGGTGCCCTCCGAGGGACAGCTGACGGCCAACCACCGCTATCTGGCGGGGGAGGACACCCTGGCCCGGATCACCGTGCTGTCGGGAGCCGCGCGGCTGGGGGTCCAGGGGGCCTACGACTATACCGACGGCGGCGTAAAGGCCACTCCTTTTTATGATGTGTGCCGTACCGACTGGTTCTACGGTCCGGTCAATTACGCCTACCAGAACCAGCTGTTTTCCGGCGTGGACGCCCACCATTTCGGACCGGCCACGGCCATGGACCGGGCTATGCTGATGACGGTGCTCTACCGGCTGGCCGGGGCCCCGGAGGAGGAAATGGCGGCCGCCGACGTGAGCTTTGCCGACGTGTCCGGCTCCGCCTGGTACGCGCCCTATGTGAAATGGGGGGCGGCGCAGGGCATCACAGCCGGGATCGGTCCCGATCGGTTTGGACCGGAGCAGAAGGTCACCCGGGAGCAGATCGTGGTGCTGCTGTACCGCTTCGGGACCCATTACCTGGGCTTGACCCTGGAGCAGCGGGCGGACCTGTCAGGGTATCAGGACCTGGCGCAGGCCAGCGAGTGGGCTCAGGACGCCCTGTCCTGGGCGGTGGCCGCGGGGATCATCAGCAGCTCCTCCGCGGACGCCCTGATCCTCAATCCCCAGAGAAGCGCCAGCCGGGCCGAAGTGGCCACCATGCTGCGGGCCTTTGGGGAAAAAATCCTCTGAGCGGCAGAACCCCTGGGTGATCTCCGCATATGATGGAATTGAGAGCGGCAGTTGACCCTCTCAAAACTTCATAACAGGAGGTACTCACAATGGGGTGCTGCAATAACGGTTGGGGCGGCGGAGGCTGTCTGTGGATCATTATCCTCATTATCATTCTGTTCTGCTGCTGCGGCAACGGGAACTGGGGCGGCTGCGGCAATAACAACTGCGGCTGCAACAACGGCTGCTGCTGAGCCGGCGGGATATGCTGGGCGGGCGCGGACCTTCGGGTCCGCGCCCGCTTTTGTCTGTAGGCGTGGGAGCCACATAAAAGAGGGGCGTTCTGGAAAAAATGCGCAAGGAAGAAAACTCTTGTCCCCCAAATGTCTCTTTTCTCCGAAGACCGTTCCGGGAAAAAGCCCAATTTTTCGCTGAAACGGAAAAAATTGAAGGGCCACTTCATTCCGCGCCTGGGAAGGGATGACTTTTCCCATTTCAATCTTGAAATTTATCCGAAAAAGGTGTATCATATCCTGCATGAACAAGGCCGACGGTCCTCCCGGATTTACAAAGAAAAGCGGGAGAAAGGGACCGGCGGGTTTTGTCGTGCGTCTACTGGACGTGAACGAAACAGGATGCGCTGTAATTCATTTCAGGGAGGGCAATTCGTTTGGGACCGGCCCTCGCTCCGGCAGGGAAGTGGGATTCTGAACACAAAAAGAATGAAATGTGTATCCATTGTTCCGGCGATTGCAGTATTAGGGAGGTCGAAATCTGAATGAGCAAATTTCTCAAACGTTCCGCGCAGGGCGCGGGAGTCCCTCATGAGAAGCGGACTTCCAGCCTCGAGACGGTAGTGATGCCCCTGCCGTCGAAGATCGTCCTGTCCATGGCCCAGCACATCGGTGCTCCGGCTGCCCCCACTGTGGCCAAGGGCGACCAGGTCTACGTGGGCACCGTGGTGGGCAAGGCAGGCGGCTTTGTCTCCTCCGACATCCACTCCGGCGTGTCCGGCATCGTGGACGGCATCACCACCATCACTGCCCCCAACGGGGCGACGCAGACCGCCGTGGTCATCATCCCCGACGGCGAGCAGAAGGTGGACCCCTCCATCAAGGCCCCCGAGGTCACCGATCTGAAGTCCTTCCAGGACGCGGTCCGTGCCAGCGGCCTGGTGGGTCTGGGCGGCGCCGGCTTCCCCGCCGCGGTGAAGCTGGCTCCCAAGAACCTGGACGAGATCGACACGCTGCTCATCAACGGCGCCGAGTGTGAGCCCTTCATCACCTCGGACAACCGCTGCCTGCTGGAGGACACCCATTTTATCCTCAGCGGCATCAAGGCTGTGATGAAGTATCTGGAGATCCCCAAGTGCGTCATCGGCATCGAGGGCAACAAGCCCAAGGCCATCGCCAAGATGAAGGACGCCATTGACGTCCCCGGCATTGAGGTCAAGACCTTGGAGTGCCGTTACCCCCAGGGCGCTGAGAAAGTGCTCATTGAGAACTGCACCGGCCGGGAAGTGCCCTTCCCCGGCCTGCCCTCTGATGTGGGCGTCATCGTGATGAACGTCACCTCCGTGGCCTTCGTGGGCAAGTATCTGGAGACCGGTATGCCCCTGGTCACCAAGCGCCTTACCGTGGACGGCGACATCATCAAGGAACCCAAGAACGTGGAAGTCATCATCGGCACCCCCGTTCAGGAGCTGCTGGACTTCTGCGGCGGCCTGACGGACGAGCCCGGTAAAGTGCTGTACGGCGGCCCCATGATGGGCACCTGTATCGCCGACCTGTCCCAGCCCGTCCTGAAGAACAACAACGCCGTGCTGGCCTTCTCCAAGAAGTGGGCCCATCTCCCCAAGGAGACCAACTGCATCCACTGCGGCCGCTGCACCAATGCCTGCCCCCTGGGCCTGTCCGCCAAGGAGATCGTCCAGGCCTATCACGACGGCAACGTGGACCTGCTGAAGGAGCTGAACGCCGACCTGTGCATGAGCTGCGGCACCTGCTCCTTCGTCTGTCCCGCCAAGCGGCCTCTGGCCCCCTCCATCGCCCAGGCCAAGATCATGATGAAGAATGGAGGTAAGAAGTAATGGCCAATAAGCTGATCGTCACCGCCGCGCCCCATATCACCAGCGCGGACAGCACCCAGAAGATCATGCAGCGGGTGTGCATCGCCCTGGTGCCCACGCTCATCGCTTCTGTGGTTATCTTCGGCATCAATTCCCTGATCCTCACCGCCATCACTGTGGCGGCCTGCGTCTTCTTTGAGTGGGCCTACTGCAAGCTGGTGGGCCGTGAGATCCCCATCGCGGACTTCTCCGCCGTGGTCACCGGCATGCTGCTGGCCTTCAACATGCCCGCTACCCTCCCCTGGTGGATGGCCATTGTGGGCGCGTTCATCGCCATCGTCATCGTCAAGCAGCTTTTCGGCGGCCTGGGCTATAACTTCGCCAACCCCGCCATCGTGGCCCGTATCGCCCTGGCTGTGGGCTTTGCCAGCCGGATGGCCAGCTATCCCAAGCCCGCCAACGGCATCGACGCCCTGGCCTCCGCCACTCCCCTGGCCGTTCCCGGCCAGCTGGGCGCCGGCGAGTACGTCACCCTGCTGCTGGGCAACCACGGCGGCGTCCTGGGCGAGACCTGCGCCATCACCATCCTGCTGGGCGGCATCTACCTGATCGTCACCAAGGTCATCAGCCCCATGATCCCCGTTACTTATTTGGCCACTGTGGCTGTCCTGTCCGTCTGCTTCGGCCTGGACCCCATCGTTCAGCTGCTGTCCGGCGGCCTGATGCTGGGCGCCTTCTTCATGGCCACTGACTACGTCACCTCTCCCACCACCGACAAGGGCAAGCTGGTCTTCGGCATCGGCCTGGGCTTCATCACCATGATGATCCGCAAGTTCGGCACCATGAACGAGGGCGTGTCCTTCGCCATCCTGTTGATGAACCTGCTGGTGCCTTACATCGATGTGCTGACCCGTCAGGATAAGCTGGGCATCGCCAAGGTCAAGAAGGAAAAGGAGGGTGCCGCGAAATGAGCAACTGGAACAAAGTATTTAAGCCCATCGTGGTGCTGTGCGTCATCTGCATCATCATCACCGGCGCTCTGGCCGCCACCAACAGCGTGACCGCCCCCATTATCGAGGCCGCCACCATCAAGGCCCAGAACGAGGCCCGGTTCGAGCTGCTGCCTGACGCCGATGACTTCACCAAGGTGGAGGGCATCGCCGTGGACAACGTCTCCGATGTCTATACCGCCAACAACGGCGCGGGCGCTGTGGTCACCTGCACCGGCAAGGGCTACGGCGGCACCATCACCGTCATGGTGGCCTTCAATCCCGATGATACCGTGAAGCAGATCAAGATCACCGATCAGTCCGAGACCGCCGGCCTGGGCGCCCGTATTTCCACGGACAAGGAGTTCCAGAACAGCTTCTCCGGTCTGCCTGCCGAGGATTTCACGGTCACCGACATCCACGCCATTTCCGGCGCCACCATCTCCAGCAAGGCTGTCACCGCCGCGGTCAACGCCGCCATTGACGCCTACAACATGATTCCTTGAAAGGCGGGTGAGTCAAGATGAGTAATAGCAAAATGAAAATTTTAACCAACGGCATTCTGAACGAAAACCCTGTTCTGCGGCTTGTCCTGGGCACCTGTCCCACTCTGGCTGTCACCACCATGGCCTCCAACGGCATCGGCATGGGTCTGGCCGCCACCTTCGTGCTGATCTGCTCCAACATCGTCATCTCCGCCCTGCGGAAGATCATCCCCGACCAGGTCCGCATCCCCTGCTACATCACCGTTATCGCCGGCTTCGTGACGCTGGTCCAGATGATCGTCAAGGCCTATGTGCCCTCCCTGGATAAGTCCCTGGGCGTGTACCTGCCCCTGATCGTCGTGAACTGCATCATCCTGGGCCGCGCCGAGATGTTCGCTTCCAAGAACGGCGTCCTGGATTCCGCTCTGGACGGCCTGGGCATGGGCATCGGCTTTACCATCACCCTGACCATCATGGGCTCCATCCGTGAGATCCTGGGCTCCGGCACCTGGATGTCCGGCCTGGGCGGCCTGATCCCCGCTCTGGGTTCTGACTTCGCCATCCGTGTCATCCCCGAGTCCATCGATTCCTTCTCCCTGATGACCAGCGCCCCCGGCGGCTTCTTCGTGTTCGGCATCCTGATGGCCGGCGCCACCTGGCTGACCAGCCGCCCCAAGAAGGAGAAGGCTGCCGCGCCTGCTGAGACTGCGGAAGGAGGTAATGCGTAATGGCAGTGAAACTTGCCAGCATCTTCTTTACCATGATCTTGGTGGACAACTACGTCCTTGCCAAGTTCCTGGGTATCTGTCCCTTCCTGGGCGTGTCCAAGAAGCTGGACAGCGCCGTGGGCATGTCCCTGGCTGTTACCTTCGTCATGGTCATGGCCACCGCCGCCACCTGGCCCATCTACATGGGCATTCTGGAGCCCAATGGCCTGGGCTACCTCCAGACCATCGTGTTCATCCTGATCATCGCCATCCTGGTCCAGCTGCTGGAGAACTTCCTGAAGAAGTTCATTCCCGCCCTGTACAAGGCCCTGGGCGTGTATCTGCCCCTGATCACCACCAACTGCACCATCCTGGGCGTGACCATCCTGAACATCGACAACGGCTATAACTTTGTGGAGTCCATCGTCTGCGCCGCCGGCGCCGGCATCGGCTTCCTGGTGGCCATGGTCCTGTTCTCCGGCGTCCGCCGCCGCGTGGAGCAGGCCATCGTCCCCGAGTGCTTCAAGGGCCTGCCCATCACCCTGGTGGCCGCCGCTATGACGTCCCTGTCCTTCATGGGCTTCGGCGGCATCGTGTCCGCCATCTTCGGCGTCTGATAGGAGGGGAAGAGTAGTATGAATCCGATTTTATTGGCAATCGTCATTGTCACCGTCATCGGCCTTATCGGCGCGGTGATCCTGGTGGCCGCCTCCATCTTCATGTATGTTCCCGTGGATGAGCGCGTGGAGAAGATCACCGCCGTCCTGGCCGGCGCCAACTGCGGCGCCTGCGGCTGCGCCGGCTGCGCCGACTACGCCAAGAGCATCGTGGAAGAGGGCAACGCGGTCAACAAGTGCACCCCCGGCGGCGCCAAGACCGCTGCCGCCATCGCGGAGATCATGGGCGTGGAGGCCGGTTCCTCCGAGTCCATGAAGGCTGTGGTGGCCTGCTCCGGCACCTGCGAAAAGACCTCCAAGCGCTTTGAGTTTGAGGGCATCCAGACCTGCCAGTCCGTTAAGGGCCTCTACGGCGGCGACGGCATGTGCAAGTACGGCTGCCTGGGCTACGGCGACTGTACCCGGGCCTGCCCCTTCGACGCCATCCATCTGGTGGACGGCATCGCCAAGGTGGACCGGGAAAAGTGCGTGGGCTGCGGCGCCTGTGCCGCCGCCTGCCCCAACTCCATCATCTCCATCGTGCCCGAGCACAAGCGCAAGCCTGTGGTCCTCTGCCAGAACAAGGATAAGGGCGGTGATACCCGGAAGGCCTGCACCGCCGGCTGTATCGGCTGTATGAAGTGCACCAAGGTGTGCCACTTCGATGCCATCACTGTGGAGAACAACCTGGCCCGCATCGACCAGGAGAAGTGCAAGGGCTGCCAGCTCTGCGTCAAGGAGTGCCCTGTGGGCGTCATCCACGTGCCTGCCAACGAGTAAGCACAAAATGTACATGAAAAACCCGCCGCACAGCTGTGCGGCGGGTTTTCTGTTGGGGTTCATATTGAGGATCCTTCCGCAGTACGGCAAGCCGGGGCGGGCGGATTTTCCACCCGTCTGTGCCGCCGGTCCGGAGGCTTTGAGAGAAAAACGTTCAAACCTGGCTCCGGTCCCGCAGCCAGCTGGGTAAGGTCCGGGCCTTGATACTGGAGACAATGCCCATGGCGGCGAACAAGGTAATGATGGAGGAGCCCCCGTAGCTGATGAAGGGGAGGGTCAGGCCCATGACAGGGAGCACATACAGGCACATACCCACGTTAAACGCCACCTGGGCCAGCAGCATGCCGGCCATGCCCATGCACACGTAGGCGGAGAAGGGGGAGCTGGCGTGCCGGCCTACCCACACACAGCGCAGCACGATGAGGGACAGGAGGACCAGCAGCAGCAGGCACCCCACCATGCCGAACTCCTCGCCGCAGACGGCGAAGATGAAGTCGGTGCTCCGGGCGGGAAGGGCGTCATCGTTGAGGGCTTGGGTCTGGGTCCCATGGAGGTAGCCCTGGCCGAACAGCTGTCCGGAGCCGATGGCCAGAAGGGAGCGGCTCTGCTGAAATCCTTTTCCCAAGGGGTCCAGATCGTGGTCAAAGACCACCCGGAAGCGCATGATGCGGTAGTCGGTCCAAAGGCTTGTTTCCGGGAGCACGAACAGCCACAGGATCACCACGGCCAGCGCCATGCCCCCTCCCACCAGAAGGAACCAGCGGAGGTCGACGCCGGACACCCAGGCCATGGTGATGAAGATGGCGGAATAAATGACGCACATGCCCATGTCGCCGCAGACGGCGGCGATCAGCCCCAGCATGAACACGGTGAACCCTCCGATCTGAATGACCGAGGGGAGAGAGCTGATGCTGCGGCCCTGTTCCTGGATCTTGGTGATCTGGAGGGCCAGCAGGAGGATAAAGGGGAGCTTGACGATCTCGTTGGGCTGGAGATTCATGGGAAAGCCGGGAATGATCCGGTCCAGTGCCAGCCAGTTCCGGTTTCCGCCCACAGACTTGCCCAGGGGCGTCAGGAGCAGCAGAATAAAAACCACGCTGAAGCCCAACAGAACCTTCCAGTTCTTTTCCGTGAACAGTTGCAAATCTACAAAGGTCAGCAGCATGTAAGCGATGACACCCAGACAGATGCCGATCACCTGAACGATGACCGCCTTGTGACCACCCTCGTACCGGGTAGCGGAGTAAATGAGCACCAGTCCGAAGCCGCTGGCGGCCAGACAGAGGGTAAGCAGGAGCAGATCGCCCTTCCGGAAGAATTCCCGGATGGGAGAAAACAGGGTGACCAAGACGTCACCTCCTTGAACTTGAGATTTAGCACTATATTTTATCACATTTTGGTGGAAAGGTAAACGGAGACTGTGGTATAATCGGTATCGCTTTGAAAATTTTTTGTAAACGGAGGTCCTGGACCTTGACCAAAGAATATATCACCAATGGACCCGAGGAGATGGAAGAACTGGGCTGCCGGCTGGGGCGTGTGCTGGAGCCGGGAGCGGTAGTTGCCTACACCGGGGACCTGGGGGCGGGGAAAACTGCCTTTACCCGGGGGATCGCCCGGGGGCTGGGCATTCCGGACCGGGTGACCAGCCCGACCTTTACCATCGTGAACGAGTATGAGGGGGGACGGCTGCCCCTGTTCCACTTCGACATGTACCGCCTTGGCTCCTCCGAGGAGCTGTTTGACATCGGCTGGGAGGACTATTTGGCCCGGGGCGGTGTGTGCGCCGTGGAGTGGAGCGAGAATGTGGAGGACGCCTTGGACGATGACGCCATCCGGGTGGAGATTCGCCGGGGAGACCGGGATGACCAGCGGAGGATCACCATCATAAACGCACCGGACTTATAATAGAACGGTAAATTTTAGTTTTCTGAGGATTTCGCCTGCGGGCGGGACGGGAGATAGGGATATTTCGCCCTCGGGCGAGCTACTTTCCAGGGAAGGAAAGTAGCCAAAGTTCCCCGGGGCTGCGGCCCTGGACCCCATGGGAAGTCCTACCCCAAAGGCCTCTCTCGCGTCCGGTGCGCATCCCCTGGTTTTGCTGCCCCGCCATCCGGGCCTTCGGCCCTGGGTGGAGTGAATTTGAATACAGGCAACCGCTGAATATCGGCACCTGAGTTTCCGAATTGTGCGGCGTGATCCTTGGCTGCGCTGCCCTACCCCGTTGCACATACCTTGATTCGGAGGCATCCCGCACCGGGCGGCCCCGGCGGGCCACGGAAGTAAGAAGCATCAAGAACAGGTTTTGCCTGTATCGAGGTGGGCTGTATTGCTGATCCCCCGTAAAACCGCCGAATTTTGCGAAGCAAAAAGGCGGTGTGAGTCCATTCAAATTCTGCAGCCTGGGGCCAACCCAGGGCCGCTGGGCTCCCGTAGTGGGGTCCGGGGGTAAGGCCGTTGGCGGCGGAGGGCGCAGCCCGAGGCCGGCCTGGCCGTCCCCCGGCCATCTTTTGGTGACTTTTG
>Ga0129308_1003555_pt1 | contig 10974 bp, 9 predicted proteins | sample L827metagenome_FD_94440 | JGI IMG/M metagenome (GOLD analysis project Ga0129308, IMG submission 94440) | Ring-tailed lemur group fecal microbial communities from Wisconsin, USA - L827 metagenome | ecosystem: Host-associated > Mammals > Digestive system > Large intestine > Fecal | place: USA... | reverse complement strand
TCTATCTGTATATTCAATAGCTAAATGCATATCATGAGTAATAAATAAAATAGTAATTCCAAATTCTTTATTTAAATGGTCTAAGAATGTCATGATTTCTGTATAAACACGATAATCTTGACCAGCAGTCGGTTCATCTAAAATCATAACATCAGGTTTCATCGCTAAAATAGAGGCAATCGTCACACGTTTCTTTTGACCATAACTCAATGCTGATACAGGCCAATTTCTCATACTATAAAGATTGCACATTTTTAATGCTTCTTCAACATTTTGATTTATCTCTTCTTGTGAATAGCCATGTAAAACTAATCCTAAAGCAACTTCATCTTTGATCATATCTTTAACGATCATTTGATTAGGATTTTGCATAACATAACCTATTTTTTCACCAATTTCTTTAATTGAATACTGTAAATAATTTTGACCATTGATAAGGATTTCACCTTCAGTAGGTCTTATGATACCACAAAGAAGTTTTGCAATTGTACTTTTTCCAGCACCATTTTTTCCTACAATGGCAATTTTTTCTCCCCTTGTTACTTGAAAAGAAACATTTTCAAGAATTTTTTTACGAGGATCATAACCAAATCCTAAATTCTTAACATCAATAATAACTTCTTTTTTCTCTTTAAGTGTTGAAGTTATAGTTTTATGAAAATCATTGATGACTTGTTGTTGATATGGCTCAAGATCTATATCATTAACATTACTAATATCATGTCCTTCTAACTTACAGCCAGCATTTTTTAAAGCTGTAATATAAAGTGGTTCTCTAATACCGTTTTCTTTCAATAAATCACTCAATAAGAGTTCGTCCGGTGTCATATCTGCAAGTATACCACCATCTTTCATTAAAATAATACGGTCAACATGACGATAAAGCACATCTTCTAATCGATGTTCAATAATGATAACTGTTTTCTTTTGTTCATGATGAATACGATCAATTAAATCAATAGCATAATTTCCCATCATTGGATCCAAAGCCGCTAGTGGTTCATCAAATAATAAAATCTTTACATCATCATGCATTATTCCTGCTAAAGCAACACGTTGTTTTTGTCCACCGCTTAGATCATAAGGAACAGCTTCTAAAAAATGATGCATATCTACAATTTTGGCTGATTGATAAACACGTGGAATCATTTCTTCTCGTGGCATATTATTATTTTCCAGTGCATATGCAATATCTTCGCCTACTGATAATCCAACGAATTGAGCATCTGAATCTTGTAAAACTGTTCCAACTTGACTACTTAACTGAAAAATGCTAGATTGAACAGTTTCCAAGCTAGCAATTTTACAAGAACCTTTGATTTCCCCATCAAAAGAAAATGGGATCAATCCATTGATACAATGAGAAAGTGTTGATTTTCCACAACCTGATGGTCCTAGCAATAAAACTTTCTCTCCCTCATAAATCGTTAGATTAATATTCTTTAAAGTATCTTTAGTTTGTGATTTATAACGAAAACTAAAGTCTTTAAATTCAATAACAGGTTTTCTCATTATTCAGCAGATAAATTTTGTCCACGAGAATTTCTATTTGCTAAAACTTTAAGAACTGGAATACCAATAACTAATAACACGATTAAATTAGAAATTGAACCAGCTACTGATTGATAAAGAGTAATTGTTAACTCTCCACCATACCATAAATATGTAAAGAATGGTGTAACGATACCAAAACCTACAGCACATCCTACAACACATAATAAAGCATAAATAATCATATGTTTAACTTCAAAAATACCATCTTCAATATAAGCTCCATATAAAGGAAGTGCTCCAACAAATAAACCTAATACTGCATTTCCAATAGACCAGTCAAACCAAAATCCCCATCCACCGATCAAGTCAGCAATGACGTTTCCAATACCAGCTGCTACAGCTGCAGGAACAGGTCCAAATAATCCACCTACAATAATAGGAACGATCATAGCTGTTGTTAAACTTGTATTTGTCATAACTTTAATTGAACCATAGTTCATTAAAACACCAAATAACGCAGCTCCAATGGCTACTCCAACAATAGTTTTTGTGTCCCATACACCAATAAATTTTTGTAATGTTGTCTTTTTACTCATTAGACATACCCCTCTCTTTTTTATTTTTTCATTATAAGACATAAAAATACTAAATCTTTCTTCTACATTTGTCAACAAAGTTTTATCATTCAATCAACTTTTTATTAACTTCACCTCCCTTTATGCAATAAAATAAAAAAACGCCCTCTATAAAGGGCGAGTGATCGCGGTACCACCTTTTTCAAAATAATTTCACAATTATTTCCTCATCAAGTACGCTTATTCCATAAGTTCATACTCTATCATTCTAACGGGTGCATCCGTCATAACCTAACATATGCTCAGCTATGCAACTCCAAGACCATCTTCATCTATTTTCAAAGTTTCTTTTTCACCAAACAAGAACTCTCTCTACTTCTTCAATAAACTACTCTTCTCTTCACTGTCTTTATTTTATTGTACATTATCATAGTAAACCTATAGGAATTAATTGTCAATCATTTTTTATTCATAGATGACTTTTGGTGCACGACGAATAGTTATTTTCCAGCTTGTACCAGTTCCAACATTATAGGCTTTCGCAAAACTTCCCTGATTGATTGCAACGGCCATATGATCTAAACTATTTGTATATAACAATGTTTCACCCGTTGATACATCAGCAAAACTTTTTGCATATACTAATATATTTTTATAAATAATACGATGATCATGTTCAATACAAATTTCAACACGTTCACCAAAAGAAACATTTAATTTTTTGAACATTTCTCTTGGAATATTTGTCCATAAACTTCCAAAACGAATATCTAGGACATCTATAGTCCCTTGAATAATATCTTTTCTTAATACTGGTGCAATAGTCTTTAATTCAACAATAGAATCAACATCGATTTTTGGACCAACACCTTCAAAAGTAATAATTCCAGAAGCAAGTCTAGCAGCTGTATAAGCATAAACATCTCTACCATGGAAAGTATAACTTTCTCCTGAATTTGGTAAACGATTGATTGTTTCATCTATTTCTCTTGCTTCTTCAATTCCAACCAATTTCTTAATATGTGTCAATGTTCCATTATCTGGTGTAACAATATATTGTCCTCCTGTTGTTTTAACAACGACACTTTTTCTATTTGATCCTACTCCTGGATCAACAACAGAAACAAACACTGTTCCTGCTTTCCAATAACTTACTGTTTGAATTAAACGATATGAAGCTTCCCAAACATCATATGGATTGATTTCATGAGTTAGATCATAGATTTTCAAATTTTCATCAACACTAAAAGCAACTCCATACATTGCACTAACAGCTCCATCAGCTAAACCAAAATCTGTCTGTAATATGAGTGGGTTTGACATTTTCTATACCTCCTTATGTTTAACGTCATTATTATACATAAAAATGATTTTATTGAAAATGTTTTTTATAAAGAATTTAAAGATAAAAAGCAGGATTTATACCTGCCCATTTGTTAAAGAAATTTGATATGATAATTATTTTCATTTCTTATCCTTTTTTATTTAAATACTCTTGTAGCTTCGATTGCTTTTTGCCACCCTTGATAATTTTGGTTTCTTTTTTCTTCCTTCATCGAAGCATGATAAGTTTTTGTAATTGAATGTAATGATTTGATTTCGTCTTGATCTTTCCAAAATCCTACAGCGAGTCCTGCTAAATAAGCAGCACCTAAAGCTGTTGTTTCTTTCACACGAGGAATCATAATATCTACATTTAATATATCACTTTGAAATTGCATTAGAAAGTCATTAGCAGTTGCCCCACCATCAACAAATAAATGATCTAAAGAAATATTTGACTCTTCTTTCATTGTTTCAATGACATCTTTACTTTGATAAGCAATTGATTCTAAAGCAGCACGAGCAATATGTTCCTTCCTTGTCCCTCTGGTTAACCCAAACATTGTTCCTCTTACATCATTATCCCAATATGGTGTTCCCAAACCAACAAAAGCTGGCACTAAATAAACTCCTTCATTATCTTCTAAACGATATGCCATTTCTTCACTTTCTGCGACATTATCAAAAAATTTCAAACCATCTCGCAACCATTGTAGAACACTTCCGGCAACGAAAACCGAACCTTCTAAAGCATACGAGATCTTTCCATTTATACCCCAGGCGATCGTTGTCAACAAGCCATTATCAGAACGCACTGCTGTTGTTCCTGTGTTCATCAACATAAAACAACCTGTACCATAAGTATTTTTGACATCACCTTGATTAAAACACGTTTGACCAAATAGGGAGGCTTGCTGATCACCAGCAATACCACAAATTGGTGCTTTAAAATGCAAACCTGTTAATAATGTTTCATCACTATAACCATATATGCAAGAAGAGTCTTTAACTTCTGGTAACATGGAAGCAGGAATATTGAATAATGATAATAAATCATCATCCCATTTTAAATCATAGATATTATAAAGTAATGTTCTTGATGCATTTGTATAATCAGTGACATGAACCTTTCCGCCTGTCATCTTCCAAACTAACCATGTATCTATTGTTCCAAAAAGTAAATCATCTACATTTTCATTAACATGATCTAATATCCATCTTATCTTACTGGCACTAAAATAAGGATTGATCAATAAACCTGTTTTCTTTTGAATATATTCACTATATCCTTCTTCAATAAGTTGATCACATATTTCTTGTGATTGTCTTGATTGCCACACTATTGCATGATAAACTGGCTGGCCTGTATGTTTATTCCATACAACTGTTGTTTCTCTTTGATTAGTAATACCAATTCCTACGATTTGTGAAGAAGTGATATTATTTTCAATGAATAATTGTGAAACAACTTCAACTACACTATTCCATATTTGATTAGCATCATGTTCTACCCAGCCACTTTGGGGAAAATATTGAGGGAACTCTCTTTGTGAAACATAACAAAGATTCCCTTGTTTATCAAATAAAATAGCTCTTGTACTCGTTGTTCCTTGATCAATTGATAAAATATATTTTTCCATTCTTTACACCTCTATATTATTATAATAAAAATGTAACTGTTTTCATAGTTAAAAATGACTACAAAAGATTTTAAGTAAATAAAAAGACGAATTATATCGTCTATTCTTTACTACATTGTTTTCTATATCTTTCCATCATTTCTTTAAAAATCTCACCATTTGTTGGGGGTGTATAAGTCACAGCATTTGCTCCTGCTTCAATAACTGCTTTGATTGTTTCATCAGTTGGTCCACCAGTTGCTATAATCGGAAAATTATTATCGATTTTTCTTAATTCTTTAACAATTTCTACTGTATTTTTACCACCTGAAACATTTATGATCGTTGCTCCAGAACGTAACATTCTTTCTTCTAAAGGTTCATCTAAAGAAACGATTGTCAAAACAATGGGAATGTCTATATGAGTTGCTAAATCTTGAACAAATTCTGTTTTTGTGGGAGCATTCAATACAACAGCACAAGCCCCATTTAATTCCGCATCAAAAGCTATATTCTTAACTCTTTCTCCCATCGTTGTTCCACCACCAACACCTGCAAATACTGGTTTTTGTGAAACTTCAATGATTGATTTTGTAATCTGCAAAGTTGGTGTAAAAGGATATACTGCAATGACCGCATCAGCATTACAATTTGCTATAATTGCTACATCCGTTGAGAATACTAATGATTTTATTCTCTTTCCATTCACATTAATTCCTGAAGCATGATAAATACATTCTGGAACTTCTACGATATGTCTTAATTTAGACTGAATTTTAGGCATTTCCTTGACCATGATTAATCACCTCATGAATATTATAAAATTCTTTTATGAATTTTCTATGACATCAATGATTTCATTAACAACTTTTTCTAAAGTTGAATCATTGATAAGATGATAATCACAATATTTTAAATATAATTGATGTCTTTGATGGTATAAATCATATAATTGATCCGGTCCATCTTTCAACAATGGGCGTGAAGCTGTATCCACATCATCTAAAATATTGACAATAGGTCTATCTAAATAAATCACATAACCATTTTTCTTTAAATATTCCATATTTTGTTCACGTTTGATAACTCCTCCACCAGTAGATACAATATAACCCTCTAGTAAAGAAACATCTTGACAGCATTCACTTTCCCTATCTCTAAAATAATCTTCTGAAATTTCAAACATTGAAGGTATTGTTTGATTATATTTTTTTACTAAATAATCATCTAAATCTATCAATGGTCGATGAAGTCTTTCACTTAACAATTGTGAAATCGTTGTTTTTCCACAACCCATAATTCCAATTAAAACTATATTTTTCATGACTCCACCTTATTTCTTTTCATAGTTTCCTAAAACTCTTAAAGTATTTGTATGAGCAGCCATATCTTCCAATGCCGAAATAATATTGACATCTTCAATATGTCCATCAAAATCCATATAAAAATAATATTCCCATGGTGTATGTTGGACTGGTCTTGATTCAATACGCAATAAGTTGATTTGATGATCATTGATGATTTTCATTACTTGATACAATGTTCCTACTCTATGAGCTAAAGTAAACACCACAGAAACGCAATTAGCATTTTCATTTTTTTCTAAATGCTCACCAAAAATAATAAATCTTGTATGATTTGTTTTCGCATTATGAATATTTTCTTTTAAAACTTCTAAGCCATATAATTTAGCAGCTTTTTTTGAGGCAATAGCACATAATTCAGGATTATTTTGATCAGCCACAAACTTTGCAGCAGTTGCTGTATTCGCATATTTCACTTGCTCAATATAAGGATGTTTATCTAAGAACTTAGACGTTTGTAATAATCCTTGAGGATGTGAATAAACCTCTTTTAGATTTTCAATCTTAGCCCCTTTGATTCCTAATAAATGTTGAGCAATAGAAATACTCTGTTCACCAACAGTATAAAAACCATAATCTCTAATTAAATCGTAATTATCATTGATTGCTCCAGTTGATGAATTTTCTAATGGTACGACTCCATAATCTATTTCTTTATTCTTTAAAGCTTTAAAAACATCTTCAAATTGGTGATAGTTCTTTCTTTGTGTATCTTCACTAAAATATGTATCTAATGCAGCTTCTGAAAAAGATCCTGGAACACCTTGAAATCCCACTACAATATCTTTTGTTTTTGGTGGATATAATTTCACTCTTAAACGAGGCGGTATGAAAGAAGCCTGATAAGATTTAGAAACATTCATCATATTTTGAACATATAATTTAGCATACGTTTTCAATTCAGGATTTTCTATACGATCAACATTTTTTTCTATGACTTCTTTTTCTCGTTCTGGCTGAAATATTTCCATCTTCTGAGATAATTTATAAGTGACTACATCTTTAGAAATTCTCATTCTTTTTTCAAATAATTTGATCATCTGCTCATCAATAGCATCGATTTCTTTTCTACACTCATTTAAATCTTTCATCATTTCTCACCATATCCAATATTCCTAATGCAGCCATTGCTTCTACTACAACGATTGCTCTAGGAACAATACAAGGATCATGCCTTCCTCTAATTTCTAATGTTGCATTTTCTTTTGTTTTCACATTAACAGTTTCTTGTTTTAAAGAGATAGAAGCCGTTGGTTTTATACCCACTTTAAAAACAATTGGCATTCCATTACTGATTCCACCTAATATTCCACCATTATGATTTGTCTTTGTTTTTACTTTATCTCCATCATAGTAATAACTATCATTAGCTTCACTACCATATAATTCAGTTATCTTTTCTCCTAAACCAAAGCTGACACTTTTAACTGCAGGAATAGAAAATAATAACTGCGATAAATGAGCTTCAATTGAATCAAAGAATGGATTGCCTATTCCCGCAGGAACATTGATAATAGCACATTCTATTGTTCCACCTACAGAATTTTGACTCATTCTTGCTTCTTCAATTGTTTCTTGCATTTTTATAAAAGCATCATCATTGATTGTCGGATATTGTTTAAGTAACAGCTTTTCTAGTATTTCCTCGGTAATATTGACACCAAATGAATCATCATATACATCTTTTATACTTTGGATATGTGCTCCTACATAAATACCTTTTTCTTTTAATATCTGTTTGGCGATAGCTCCAGCAAATACAATTGGTGCTGTTAAACGACCAGAAAAATGCCCACCACCTCTAACATCATTAAATCCATGATATTTTTCATATGCACTATAATCACTGTGACCAGGACGCATCAATTCTTTTAAATAAGAATAATCCTGTGAATGTTGATCACTATTATAAATTAAACCAACTAATGGTGCTCCAGTTGTTACACCGTCCACGATCCCACTGATGATTTCAACCTCATCTTTTTCTTTTCTTGCGGTCGACATCCTATTTTTTCCTGGTGCACGTCTTGATAAATCCTTTTTGATACTATCAAAGTCTAAAGTAACTCCTGCTGGTAAATTGCCTATAACAATACCAATAGCTTTTCCATGACTTTCACCAAATAATGATAATTCTATGTTTTTTCCCCAATTAGCACTCATCAATCATACCTCCTAACATGGTAAAATGCTGCCAAAAACTTAGATATGATTTTTTTACACATTCTCTATTATCTATTGTGATCTTAGCTTCTGATACAGTTGAAGCGATAGCTTCCATCATTGCCATACGATGATCATTATACGAAGAAACATATCCTCCCTTGATTGTTCCTCCTTCAATGATCATTTCTTCTTCCTTTTCAATAGCTTTAATTCCTAATTGATTTAAAACTTCAACAGTAGCTTTCAAACGATCACATTCTTTAATTCTTAATCTTTTTGCATTATATATTCTTGATACTCCTTGAGCTTTTGCACAAGCTAAAGCAATGACTGGTATAATATCAGGACATTGTGAAGCATCAATATCCGTTGCTTTTAATTCTTCACTTCTCATTTGATAACCATCTTCACTATATTCAAATTGACAACCCATGCGTTTTAATATTTCAATAGCTTCTTTATCACCTTGAGCACTATTGATATTTAATCCTCTTAATTGAACATTATTATTGAATGCTCCAGCAACTAAATAAAAAGCAGCTTGAGAATAATCTCCTTCAATTGTGTAATCACAAGGCTGATAACTTTGATTTCCCCTAATATAAAAACTATTATCTTTGTAATCAATTTCTATGCCATATTGATTTAACATTTGGAGTGTTAAATCAATATAACCTTTCGATTGTAATGGTGAAGTGATATGAATGATTGAATTTCCTTCTAATAATGGTAAAGCAAACAACAATCCACTAATAAACTGTGATGAAACATCACCTGGAATATAAAATTCATCACTGGATATTTTCCCTTGAACATAAAGATCTAAAACATTTTCTCGATATAAATAACTGATATTTTGTTTATCAAAGATTTGATAATAAACGTCTAATGGTCTTTTCCCTAATTGACCCTTCCCAGTAAAATGAACATTTGCATAATCAACTAAAGAAATAGGAACCATAAATCTTAAAGTTGAACCTGATTCTTCACAATTCATTTCACATTTATTTTTAAAGAAAGTTGTTGTTCCGTCTATTTCTAAATAATCTTCATGTTCAAATATAATTGTTCCTAATTCTTTCATACATGAAATCGTTGCTTTAATATCTTTAGAATATTCAACATTCTTAATAATACTTCTTCCTCTGGCAAGTGAAGCACATATGATAGCACGATGTGCTAAACTTTTAGATGGCGGTATATTCACACTTCCATTTAATTTTGAGGGTTGTAATATGATTGAACTCATTTATACTTCTTCTCCTTCTATGAATGATAAATCATTTGGATATACATAGGCATCACCAATTGTATGGAGTAACACATATGATAATTTTTTGTTGATATTTTTTTTATCTAATGAAATAGCATGATACAATTGTTCAGCTGTTAAATGAGAAACAGTTGGTAAATGATATTTCTTTAAAACATTTTCTATTTTTACAGCTGTTCCTTTTTCTGTTTTTCCCTTTTTTTCAGCAATACGAGTCAATTGGACCATTCCAATAGCAACTGCCTCACCATGTGAATAGTTTTCATAATGATAATATTGTTCTATCGCATGAGCAAGGGTATGACCAAAGTTTAACAATAAACGATCACCAAAGTCAAATAAATCTTTTTCAACTACATCTCTTTTAATGTCCACACAAGTTGTAATGATCGCATCTATATCCTGATATAAATCATCAAAATCTTTATAAGAAGCTAATTGCTCAAATAATTGAATATCTTTGATACATCCATATTTAATGACTTCTCCCATACCATCATTAATAAATTTTGGATCTAATGTCTTTAATGTTAGTGGATCAATGATAACAAGTGATGGGTGCTTAAATGCCCCAATAAGATTTTTCCCTTCTGGTAAATCAACAGCTACTTTTCCACCAACACTTGAATCAACTTGAGCAAGCAAGGAAGTTGGGATCTGTACAAGTTTGACTCCCCTTAAAAAACTACTTGCGACAAATCCCGCTAAATCTCCGATAACTCCCCCACCTAAGGCAATGATTAAATCTGTTCTTGTCAATTGAAATGAAAGTAATTGGCTGTAAATTGAAGGTAAAATATCAAATCTTTTTGTTTTTTCTCCATGTGGTAAAACAATGCTTCCTACTGTATATCTAGACTGTAATTGACTTTTTATTTTTTCACCATAAATAGAATAAACATTATCATCAGAAATGATCATGATTTTTGAGCCACTAAAAACAGGTTCAATACAATCTAAAATATGATCTAATAAGCCCTTTTCAATAAGTATATCATAACTATCTTTGCCTAAATTAACTTTCATTTTGTTCCTCCTAAATTTCCTTACCTACGATTTCAGCTATTCCTTTTAACTGTCCTAATAATTCTGTGTATTTCTCTGGTTTCAATGATTGTGGTCCATCACATAATGCACATTCTGGATTGTTATGCACTTCT
>Ga0129308_1003554_pt1 | contig 10980 bp, 7 predicted proteins | sample L827metagenome_FD_94440 | JGI IMG/M metagenome (GOLD analysis project Ga0129308, IMG submission 94440) | Ring-tailed lemur group fecal microbial communities from Wisconsin, USA - L827 metagenome | ecosystem: Host-associated > Mammals > Digestive system > Large intestine > Fecal | place: USA... | reverse complement strand
GGCGCCTCGTACAGGGTGCTTGCGACTCCCGGTTCAGAACGGTCCGTCGTGTAATACACTTTACAGTCCTTTGGCACCTGCACTTCGATCAGCACCGGTTTCGCGTAATTGCCGGATGCCGGAAACACCTTGGGCGAATCGGGCAGGCTTACCTCAATATAGTAAGTTTCCGACACAATATCACTTTTCACGCCGTATTGATTGATGAAAACCGCCTTCACGATATGGCTCCCCGGTTCCAGCAAAATGGGCGCGGCATAGACCGCCGCATTTTCATCCGGATCGCTGCCGTCCAGCGTGTAATAAATTTCCCCTGCCGCACTGCTGATCAGCCGCAGATTGATCATCTCATGATAGGTGCCGCCATGAATATCAAAGCCTGGCGGGTTTGCCGTATAATCCAGATACAGATTCTGTATCGTCCTGTCCTTACAATTCTGCATCAGCTCATGAATGCTTTCATATTTCTGCTGCTGCTCATAAATTGACACAAGACGGGCATAGGCCTCCTCATTGGAGCCCTCCAGAGAAATGATGTTCTGACAGATTGCGGCGGCTTCTTCCATTTTACCCATCGCATAATAGCATCCGGACAATCCGTTTTGATAGGATACATTATTGGGAGAAAGGTATACTGCCCTTTCAAAGGAAACGGCTGCGCTCTCATATCTGTTTTTTTCCATCGCACTTACTGCTTTTTTATATTGGGCGTCCGGAATGAAATACATAACCGTGGCTACGATAATCCACAGAATCAACGCGGCAAAAAGCAGCAAAGCTGCGCTCAATACCGCTCTTTTTTTTCTTCCGGCCCGAGTTATTTTCTTCCAGCCTTTATCCTGCTGTGCCCGCCTTTTTAAGTCTTTCCCGGTTGTCTTGATCTCAGTTGCCACATTTGATAAAGTCGCATGGATGCTGTTTTCAATTTCAGGCTCAAAATCAGGGACAATATGTATCTCGTTGCCGCAATGCTCACAATACATCTGCCCTTCCTTCATTTGAGCCCCACAGTTCGGACATTTCATAAAAAGTTTCCTTCCATCCTGCCTGTATCGGGCTGCCGATCAGCGAGAAAGCTTCCTGCTCTCCAGACAGTTATGCATCAGCATGGCAATCGTCATGGGGCCGACTCCACCGGGAACCGGCGTGATCGCTCCCGCCACCCCGGCAACATCCTCAAAATCCACATCACCGCAAAGCCTGTTGGACTCATCCCGGTGCATTCCTACATCAATGACCACCGCTCCCGGCTTTATATATTCCTTCGTAATCATCTGCCGTCTGCCGATGGCAACCACCAGAATGTCCGCCCGCCTTGTGATTTCCTTTAAATTGACCGTATGAGAATGAGCTACCGTCACCGTCCCGTTTTCCCTAAGCAAAAGCTGTGCCATGGGCTTTCCCACAATATTGCTCCTGCCGATGACCACACACTCTTTTTTGTCTATTTCAATACCTGAACGCTTCAGCAGTTCAATGATTCCCGCAGGGGTTCCCGGAACAAAGCCGGGCTCTCCTGTAGCCAGCGCTCCTGCGTTATAGGGATGAAAACCGTCCACATCCTTTTTGGGATCGATCGCTGAAATCACCTTTTTCTCGGAAATATGCGCAGGAAGAGGAAGCTGCACCAGAATTCCGTCCACATCTGACCGCTCATTCAGCTCTTTTACCAGCGAAAGCAGCTTTTCTTCCGCAACCTGCTCCTCCAGTTCATAGGACAGACTCCGGATTCCCAGTTCTTCACAGGTTCGTTTTTTATTGCGGACATAGACACAGGAGGCAGGATCCTCTCCAACCTGAACCACGGCCAGCGTCACTGTAATGCCCTGCCGTGCAAGAGCTTCCACCTCTGCCTTTACTTCCGCTTTGATCTGGGCGGCAATCGCCTTACCGTCAATTATATATGCCATGAAAAATTTCCTTTCTGATTTAGAAGAGGCCGGTAATCTTTCCGGACGCATCCACATCAATGCCATAGGCTGCAGGCTTCTTGCCCAGTCCCGGCATGGTCATGACCGTGCCTGTCAGCACCACAATAAATCCTGCGCCTGCGGAAACATAAGCTTCCCGCACGGTGATCTCAAAATTCTCGGGACGCCCCAGAAGCTCCGCATTATCGGACAGGGAATACTGTGTCTTCGCCATGCAGATGGGCAGTTCTCCAAATCCCAGTTCCTCCAGCTTCTGAATCTGTTTCTCCGCCCCCGGCGCATATGCCACGCCTGCCGCGCCGTAGATTTCTTTGGCAATGATCGAGATTTTTTCCCTGATCGGAAGCTTTTCATCATAGAGCACATGGAAATTGCTCTCCTTTTCTTCCAGGCTCTTCAATACCTTTTCGGCCAGAGCGATGCCGCCCATGCCTCCCTTTTCCCACACTTCGGAAAGGGCAAATTCGCAGCCTCTTTCCTCGCAGAAGGAACGGACAAACTCCGTCTCTGCCTTCGTATCGGTCACGAAGGAATTCAGCGTCACCACCACCGGCACTCCGTATTTCTGGAGATTCTCTATATGCTTTTCCAGATTGACGATTCCCTTTTTCAGCGCTTCCAGGTTCTCTTTGGAAAGATCCGCTTTGGCAACGCCTCCATTATATTTAAGAGCTCTGACGGTTGCCACCAGCACCACCGCATCGGGCGCAAGTTTAGCCTTCCGGCACTTGATGTCAAAGAACTTCTCCGCACCCAGATCCGCGCCAAAGCCCGCCTCCGTAATTACATAATCGGCCATCTTCAAAGCCGTTTTAGTCGCTCGTACACTGTTGCACCCATGCGCAATATTGGCAAAAGGACCGCCATGTACAATGGCAGGAGTATGCTCCAGCGTCTGAATCAGGTTGGGCTTTAAAGCATCCTTCAGCAGAGCTGCCATTGCGCCTACCGCCTGCAGATCCCCGGCCGTAACAGGTTTGCCCGCGTAATTATATGCGACCACAATTTTGGAAAGCCTCGCCTTCAAATCCTCCATGTCATCCGCCAGGCAGAGCACTGCCATGATTTCAGAAGCGACCGTGATGACAAAGTGATCCTCCCGCACGGTTCCGTCCATCTTGCTGCCAAGACCCACCACGATGTTGCGCAGTACCCTGTCATTCATGTCCAGACAGCGCTTCCACACCACCTGTCTGGTATCAATTCCCAGCTCATTTCCCTGCTGAATGTGATTATCAAGAAGTGCCGCCAGAAGATTATTGGCGGAAGTGATCGCATGAAAATCCCCGGTAAAGTGCAGGTTTAAATCCTCCATAGGCACAACCTGCGCGTAGCCGCCGCCGGCGGCGCCTCCCTTAATTCCAAAGCAGGGGCCAAGGGAAGGCTCCCTGAGTGCAATAACAGCTTTTTTCCCCAGCTGTCCGAAGGCTTCTCCCAGTCCCACGCTGGTCGTTGTTTTCCCCTCTCCCGCGGGGGTGGGATTGATGGCCGTCACGAGAATCAGTTTTCCGTCCGGGTTGTTTTGGATGGAGTTGATATACTCATCAGAAATTTTGGCTTTATAACGGCCGTATAACTCCAGATCCTTTTCTTCAATTCCGAGCTTTTCCGCCACATTGACGATGGGCTCCATGACCGCTTCCTGTGCGATTTCAATATCTGTCTTCATGCGTCATCCTCCTCATTCGCTATATAATTTCTTCCACGAGCTGTTCAAATTCATCCATGGTCATCAGAACCTTGCGGGGCTTGGTTCCCTCTTCTTCTCCGACCACGCCCACCTCGGCCAGCTGATCCATAATTCTTGCAGCACGGTTAAATCCGATCTTGAACACGCGCTGAAGCATGCCGATGGACGCTTTGTCCTTATCGATGATGAACTTGCCTGCATCCACAAAATACTCATCATATGTGGAGCCGCCGCCCGAAGCAGCGCTGCCTGCGCTGCTTCCCAAATTCTTCATTTTTTCTTCAATATCCGTATTATAGACATTTCCTATCGCCTGATTTTTCAGAAAATCGACCACGTCGGAAACTTCCCCGTCCGATACAAATGCTCCCTGTATCCGGGCAGGCTTGGAATAGCCCTGGGGATAAAAGAGCATATCCCCCTTTCCCAGAAGCTTTTCTGCGCCGTTCATGTCCAGAATCGTGCGGGAATCCACGCCGCTGGATACGGCAAAGGCAACACGGCTGGGCATGTTCGCCTTGATCAGCCCCGTGATGACATCCACGGAAGGCCTCTGTGTGGCGATGATCAGATGAATGCCCGCAGCACGGGCCAGCTGCGCCAGACGGCAGATGGATTCCTCCACCTCTCCGGGCGCCACCATCATCAGATCTGCCAGCTCATCCACTATTATGACGATCTGGGGCATGGAATCCGGGACATCCGTCTCTCCCTTCTCCCTCAATTCAGCCATTTTTTTGTTGAATCCCTTTAGATCACGGACATTATAGTCCGCAAATTTCTTATAACGGTCTGTCATTTCCGCGACGCCCCATTGCAGCGCCGCTGATGCTTTCTTGGGATCTGTCACCACCGGAATGAGCAAATGGGGGATTCCGTTATAGACGCTCAATTCCACCACCTTGGGATCGACCAGAATCAGCTTCACGTCCGTGGGCTTTGCTTTATAGAGAATGCTCATGATCAGCGTATTGATGCAGACCGATTTACCCGAACCCGTAGAACCTGCAATCAGCATATGGGGCATCTTGGCAATGTCGGAGACGACCACCTTTCCCGCAATATCCTTTCCCACCGCAAAAGCGATGTTGGACGGAAACTCCTTAAATTCTTTCGTCTCCAGCAGCTCCCTGAGGCCCACGGCCGTATTTTCCTTGTTCGGCACCTCAATGCCAATGGCAGCTTTCCCCGGAATCGGCGCTTCAATCCTGATATCGGTGGCGGCCAGATTGAGCTTAATATCGTCGGAAAGACTTAAAATCTTGCTGACCTTCACTCCCTGCTCCGGCTGCAGCTCATAGCGCGTGACAGCAGGGCCCTGGCTGATGTCCGTAATGGTCACGCGGACACCGAAGGTCTGCAGAGTCTCCTGAAGGCGCATCGCCGTTTCTTTTAACTCTTTTACGCTGTCCTGGCCGTTTTTTCCTGCGCTTTTATGTAACAGGTTCAGCGGCGGGAAACAATAAGGCCTGTCCGCCGCTTTTGGAGCTGCCTTCTCCTGCTTCGCCATCTGCTGGCCCACAGCGGTTGCCTCGGCAGCTGTAGCAGGCTTTACAGGAGGGACCGCTCTGGGGCGCACCCTCTGACCTGCATTTTCAGCAGGCTGCGCTGTATCCTCAAAAGAGGTAGAATTTTCCTCCTCCGCTTTCCCAACTTCCTTCAGATCCTCCTGCTCTTCCCTTTGTGAAGCCTTCTGAAAGGAAATCACGTTATCCGAAGATGATTTCTTCCTGCCCGATGTAAGGCTGACTTCCTTCATATCACGATAGACATCCGCTTCCCGGGCAAAGAGCGTTTCCGTCACCACCGCAGGGCTTTCCTTGTAGGATTCTATATCCTCCGGAACCGTCTCTTCAAAAACGCCGTCAAAAGAGGCTTCCTGCTCAGTCTGCACGCTCTCCTGACGCATGCTGTCAAAATTTTCCGTTTCCTGTAAAGTCTGCTGATGCACACCGTGGATTCTGATCTGATCAAAACTGCCTGCAGGATCTCCCATCGGCTTACTTTTGCGCACCTCTTCTATTTTCTCTTCCGGCAGGCTTTCCACTGTGATCTCATGAATATCGTCACGGGATTTTACTTTTCCGGCATTTTCTTTCAGGGTGGTATCCGCCATCACGCCGGACACTTTCCTGTCCATACGCAGGATCTTCTCCGCCTCCTGACGCGCCTTTTCCTCTTCCTTAAGGCGCACCTGCTCCCGTTTCCTTGCCATCGCCTCTTCCCGCCTGGCCTGATTTTCCTCTCTGCGCCGCTCGCTGCGTTCCCGTCTCACCTGAACATCCGAGCGGGCTGTCTCATAGACACGGCGGCCGGAAGATTTGACGCCGCCAACCAGCGACTTTTCCGTGATGACAACGATACAGATGATCGCCAGAACCAGGATCAGCAGCACCGTGCCGACCATTCCCAGAAAATGGTGCAGCACCCAAGCCAGAGAGCCGGCAGTCACGCCTCCTCCCGTCTTGCCTTCAGCACTCACCGTATACAGATCTTTCACGGAATAGGCCGCGTCCATCAGATTATTGGCGCTGATCAGTTCACAGACGACACCAACCAGGAAAAAAAGGACGATTCCGGCTGTCAGCTTCATGATCGCAATTCTGTTGCCCTGATTGGATATTCCAAAAGCGACCGCCACAAAAGCCAGCACCGGAACGGCATATGCAGTCAGTCCGAATATGCCGAACATCACATTGCTGACCGCATCGCCCACCACGCCTATCACGCCGAAATTACATAAAAACAGTAATACGGTCAGCGCAAAGATGCCGATCAGCACGATTTCATTCGTGATCGCGCTCTCCTGCATAGTCCTTTCGGCAGGCTGTCTGGACTTCGTATTCGTCCTGCTGTTCGTATTGCTGCTGCTTCTGCCTCTTGCCTTTGAAGCGGAAGAAGCCGTTCTTTTTCTGCTTCCCTGAGCAGATGATGCCATACTTATCTCCTCCATTGATACGGCCGGAATATAGACCGAATCTAGTATAGTATATCACTTTATTTTTCTCTTGTCACTATTCCTGTTTTTCTTTTTCTGCCGGTCAGCGAGTTCATGAATCTTTCTGACAGCTTCTTTTATTCCTCCTGTCTCCGAAATAATCCCTTCACTGACTGCCTCCTGGCCTACGAGTATAGTGCCCAGATCCTTGGTCAGCATCCCCTGATTCATCATCAGCTCTTCCATCCTGTTTTGCGTCACATTACAGTGGCTGCATACAAAACCCGTAATCCGGTCCTGAATCTGCTTGAAATAATCAAACGTCTGTGGAGCGCCGATCACTGTGCCGTTCATTCTCACCGGATGGATCACCATGGTTCCGGTGGGCACAATATAGGAATAATCCGTGCTGACCGCGATGGGCACGCCGATGGAATGGCTTCCGCCCAGAACAAGAGAGACGGTCGGTTTGCTCAGCGAAGCGATCATTTCTGCGATTGCTAGCCCCGCCTCTACATCGCCGCCCATTGTATTGAGCAGTACCAGCAGCCCGTCAATACGGCTGCTGTCTTCGATGGCCGCCAGCTGGGGCAGAATGTGCTCGTATTTTGTTGTTTTGGAGGAGCTTCCAAGATTATCATGTCCTTCGATTTCCCCAATGATCGTCAGCAGATGAATCGTGCTTTCACCAGCCTGACTTTCCAGAGTCATCTGCCCGGTTTCCTCCACACGTTCATCCCTGTGCTTTTCCAGTTCTTCCTTTTTTCCCATAAAAAATCACCCCTGCACATCCTTTCCTTGTTTTTAAGGGCAGTATGTGCAGGAGTGATTTTTTTTATTCGGAAAGAAATTCCTCTGAATTTCCTTTTTATTCCTGTGATACTCGCAGCAATTTTATATATCAAAGTCGTCTTCATCTGATACCGGGATTTCGAAAAACATTTGATCCGGCCCGGGATCAAATCCGTAATCCATTTCCTTTTTCACATGGCGCTTCGGCACGGGAAGCGGATTGTCCAGATACTCACCCGGCTTCGGCTTTCGTACTTCCTGCTCTATGCTCTCCTCAAACGAGATATTTTGCCCCTCCTCCTGCATCATGATCCGCTCTTCCTCCTTTGTGTCAGCCTTCCTGATTTCCTGCGCTGAAAACATCTGTGTCAGTCCTGTCCCCGCCATGATCCCCAGCAGGGCAAAAAAGATTCCCTGCTCCTGATAGGGTGCCTGTCCAAAGATATTCATTCCAAGCGCCCAGATTGACGGAAAAATCCAGATTATGCCGCTTTTGCGCGTCGCACGCCCTGTTCCAAAGAGTGACAAAAAGGACAACAGATACAGCGGTATGACCGCCCAGTAATCCCCAAGCGCAGGACTGTGCAGGAGCGCGTCATAAACCCTGTCGTTTTGGGGCTGATACCAACGGACAAGAAAGGAATTCAGTTTTTGTACCAGCGCTCCGCTTTCCGGACTCAGAAAATATTCCATAAAAAAGAAAAGAAAAAATCCGGCCACCGCACAAAATGTACAGGCAAGCAGGGCTCTGCCGGTCCGCTTCGTGCCCCTGAGGATAAAAATGAGCTCTGCGCCTGTCAGCAGCAAAACTCCTGCCAGCGAAACATTGACTGCCGCAGCAAAGCCGAAGATCATTGCCAGAAGACAGGCGGATACCAATCCCCCTCCCCTCTTTTTTTGGGAACGTATCCTGTTTAAGCCTAAGCTTCCCAGAAAAAGAAGCAGGGTATAAATACAAAACAGCAGGCTCTGAGGCTCTGCCATGTAGGCAGTATAATGGAAAGCGGGAATACAGGCAACACTCAGCACAGCACAGCAGGCGGATACGGTACCGGTAAGGCCATGGACGGCCAGAAACAGAAAAGCAGCTCCCGCCACCTGAAGAATCAAGTTTAACCCAAAAGAAGCATCGTTCTCCCCGAAAATGCGCATACAAAGACACAGAAGCCGGATATACAGTTCTCCCGCTCCGAAACCGTATCCTGACCGCAGCGAAAAGGCCCGGGCCTTCTCATAGCAAAACTGTCCTTCCACGCTGATTCCGGCAGGCGTTCCATACAGACGCACGCAGAACAGCACCTCCAGAAGAAGCACGAGAAACACCCACTCTCTCAGGGCCATTTTTCTCTCATATTCCCAGCCTGACAACCGCCATCTGCCGGTGCCAAAAATCAGCTTTGCAGGCAGGTAGACCAGAATCAGCACAGCAAATATGAGCGCTGCCGTCAGCAGCAGATAAACCTGCACCGGCAGCCCCATCATCTGAGTCAGAGCCGCCGTTGTTCTGGAAAAACCAAACAGCAGGGCACATGCATATAAAAACCAGATGTGTTGATTCTTCTTTTCCATATCCCCCTCTGAAATTAAAGTGCCTGCTTCAGATCCGCGATGATATCCTCCACATTTTCGATTCCTACGGAAAGACGAATCAGATCAGGCGCAACGCCTGCCTCTTTTAACTGCTCGTCGTTCATCTGCCTGTGTGTATGGCTTGCGGGATGGAGCACGCAGGTGCGGGCATCCGCCACATGGGTCACGATCGCCGCCAGCTTGAGCCTGTCCATCATCTCTTCCGCCGCCTTACGTCCGCCTTTTAAGCCGAATGAAATGACCCCACAGGTACCGTTGGGCATATATTTTTGTGCCAGTTCATAATATTTGTTGCCGGGAAGGCCGGGATAATTGACCCATGCAACTCTCTCATCCTGCTCCAAAAACTGCGCTACCTTCAATGCGTTGTCACAATGACGGGTCATACGAAGATGAAGGGTCTCCAGACCGATATTTAAAAGAAAAGCGTTCTGAGGAGACTGGATGGAGCCCAGATCCCGCATCAGCTGTGCACATGCCTTCTGAATATAGGCCGCCTTTCCAAACTTCTCTGCATAGACGATACCGTGATAGGATTCATCCGGTGTGCAGAGGCCGGGGAATTTGTCCGGATAAGCCATCCAGTCAAAGTTTCCGGAATCCACAATCGCTCCGCCCACACACATCGCATGGCCATCCATGTACTTGGTGGTGGAATGGGTAACAATATCGGCTCCCCACAAAAAAGGGCTGCAGTTGATCGGCGTAGGGAAGGTATTATCCACAATCAGCGGAACATGATGCTCATGAGCCGCCTTTGCAAATTTCTCAATATCGAGAACAACAAGAGCCGGATTGGCAATGGTTTCCGCCAGCACGCATTTGGTGTTCGGCAAAAACGCCTTACAGAGCGTCTCATAATCCGAATCGGGATCCACCACCGTGCAGGAAATCCCCATCTTCTTCATGGTCACAGTCAGAAGATTAAAGGTTCCTCCGTAAACGGTGGAGGACATGATCACATGATCTCCCGCCTCACAGATATTGAAAACCGCATAATAATTGGCTGCCTGTCCCGAAGAGGTGAGCATCGCCGCCACACCGCCCTCCAGCTCACAGATTTTCTGCGCCACCGCGTCATTGGTGGGATTAGCCAGACGGGTGTAGAAATACCCGTTCTCTTCCAGATCGAAAAGCCTGCCCATCTGTTCCGAGGTCTCATATTTAAAAGTGGTGCTCTGATAGATCGGAAGCACCCTGGGCTCACCGTTTTTGGGCTTCCAGCCCGACTGAATGCAAATCGTCTCTTTATTCATCTCTATACCCCTGAATCCTATTCCTCTTCCCAGTTGTGGTAAACCGCCTGCACGTCATCATCCTCATCCAGCAGGTCCAGCGTACGCTGCAGATTCTTCAAGGCGGTCTCATCGCCAAGCTTCACGTAATTCTGAGGAATCATGGTCACTTCCGCTTCCGCCATCGCAATGCCTGCGTCTTCCAGGCTTTTGCGCACCTCTTCAAAGGAATCGGGATCGGTCAGAATTTCAAAGCTGTCCTCCTCTTCGGAAAAATCCTCCGCGCCGGCATCGAGCGCCAGCATCATCAGATCATCCGCTTCCATCTCGCATTCCTCTTTGTCGATGATGATCTGTCCCTTCTTATCAAACATGAAGGAAACGCAGCCGGGCGTACCGATATTGCCGTTGCCCTTGGTAAAAGCGCTTCTCACATTTGCCGCGGTCCTGTTCTTGTTGTCGGTCAGAGCGTCCACAATGATCGCGATGCCGCTGGGGCCGTATCCTTCATAGGTCACATATTCGTAATTGACATTGCCCACGTCTCCGGCAGCCTTCTTGATGCCGCGGTCGATGGTATCGTTGGGCATGTTGTTGGCCTTTGCCTTCGCGATTACCTGGGCAAGCTTGAAGTTATTGGCAGGATCCGGACCGCCTTCCTTTACGGCGACGGCAATTTCTCTTCCGATGATCGTAAAGATTTTTCCCTTTGCTGCATCATTTTTCTCTTTCTTATGCTTGATATTCGCAAATTTTGAATGTCCTGACATTTTTCCTCTCCTTATACATTGGATTTATTTTCTT
>Ga0129308_1003553_pt1 | contig 10988 bp, 11 predicted proteins | sample L827metagenome_FD_94440 | JGI IMG/M metagenome (GOLD analysis project Ga0129308, IMG submission 94440) | Ring-tailed lemur group fecal microbial communities from Wisconsin, USA - L827 metagenome | ecosystem: Host-associated > Mammals > Digestive system > Large intestine > Fecal | place: USA... | reverse complement strand
TTATCATCACTCTGACATGAGCATACAATCCATGCAAGAAAAAGGACTGATAATATGGAGTATATCTTTTTCATTTTACTCTGTAATTGTTATTGTTAGCACCTTCTCTACCACTTTATCATTTATATCGGTCAATGTGATATAAAATTGATGGGTTCCGGCAAACATATCCAAAAAAGTAAAGAATGTCGCAATAGGAAATATATACTCAGTAGCACCCTCTACTGGTGTTTTCTTTGCACTACCATCTGTCTCTTTTAATTCTAATGAATTAAATAAATCTTGAATTCCTTTATTTGCAATTAAATTAGCTCCTATTAATAACGCTCCCGGCTCATCAAACGCAGCATCTTGTAATGTAGTTTTAAACTCCTCATTATCGGTAACGATTTTCACCAAAGCACTTTTCATTCCAGCCGGAGCTTTTAGAATAGCATCCGCACTCGCAGGTTTCTCAGGAATACCACTCAATGAGTACGTAAAATCCTCTGGTAATGTTACACTAACTTCTCCCTGATCAGGATCTGGATCCGGATCCGGTTTCGTCTCCTCCTTATCCTCTACCGGAATATCCACGACCTCGTTATGGTTCTCAAAGATAACACTGATCGTAACAGAGATACCCTTAACCGTACCCGTAGTAGGATCTTCTTCATTTCCCGGCTTCAGATCAATAATAAGCGCTTCTCCACCCGTAAAATTAGGATTATCAACATCATCATACTTTTCTGCCGCATCCTCTTTTTTAAACACATAAGGTGCCATCGTGACCGTATTACCTTCTATGGTTTTCGCCCGAATATTCAGTGTTACGGTTTCCGCACCATTATCTCCGAAATACCAATAAATAGGAGCAGGACTCGTAGATGCACTCGCACTTGTCTCCGTAATTGACAACGCTGTCTCCGAACCATCATCCAACACGATCGTCCATGAGGCGAACTTCGCTAAAAACTCCGTGCTATAATTCAATTGGATTCTACTATTCTGCATCTTGCAAGTCACCTTTGCGCTGCTTGTGATATCCTTCTTAATCTCCATATCTGAACTTCCCTTATAATATGGAAATTCCATTTTCTTTCCTAGTTGGCCCTTTGTATGAGAAATCACGGAATAAGTTCCTACCGGCAATAAAATAGATTCAGGTAACTCAGCTACCGCATCATAAACTCTTTCTACTTCTTCTCCATCTACACTTTTACCAATAATAGAAACAGGAAAATCGTCCGTACTCACTGCAGCCTTCGTTACTACTGGAGATTTAGCTTGCACGCTTAACTCCAAAAGCCCCATACCCGAGTCTTCGGAACCACCCTTTATCTCCTCTCTCATCTCACAAGAAATAAAACTTGCCAAAACAAACAGGCTAAAAACTATATAACTTGATAATTTCATGATTCTTTTTCTTTTCATTAAAATTAAACCTCAATGATTAAATCCATTCAGAGGGTATCACTATATCTATAGATTGATCATTTGTCTTCTCATCAATAGTAATTGCAATCCCCAATTTACCAGTAACATCATTATAATTAGGTGACACTTGCAAAGTCCATGCTTTATTCGGTGCCAGTTCATAAGTCCGGACAACAGTAGCCGCCTTTGTTTGATATTGAGATTTTGGTGTTAAATAGATCGTAGCGGTCACCGTCTCTCCTTCTTTATTGAGTTTCAAATACCAAGGCTCCGTATCCGCTTTAGCCCACTTCGCCGTTGTGCTGCTACCCAAGGCTGAAGTAGAATAAACAACGTAGTAATCACTAAAATAAGTATCCATTTCATTAAATTCCACTTTTACTTTCCCATAGGTTGGTGTACATGTAAGAGAGACAGATTTATCAGTTTCTCCATTTAAGTTGAAAGTATTAGAACCTTCCACATAGAATCCTGTCCGGGAAGCGGCCCCAGTTTCCGTTCCACAAAAGGCCTTCACGGTATAAGCACCGTTATTTAGTTCGATAGAAGAAGGGATTTCCTCATATTTATATGATTTTACCGGGTCACTCTCACCCACCTTCAAGATCTGTACCGTATAATTATTCAAATTTCTATAATCATCCTCATTCACAGCTTTAGTCTCCGTATTGAAACCTGCTGTAGCAGATAAATCCAAAGTGACGGTTCCTTTTCCCTTTGAAAAAGAAGCCAAATCTTCCACTTGACAAGATGTTATCAACAGGCATCCTGAAACGAGATAAGCCATCCCAGACAATAGCACCCTCAAATTTCTCATATACTAAATATTTACTGATTAACTTGTTTACCTTAAAAAAAGAGATTACTCCTAAATTCGGATGCAAAATAACGACAATTCAAAAAAAACTACAAGGTCTATTTTAGGGAATGAGTGTTCTATTTATTATATCGTGTTTAAATTTTACAAGTTTTGACCACGACCTTCAATATTGTATCAAACCTTTGATTTCATGTGTTTTTTAGACCGATATACATATTATCACAGAAAATAAGCCTATATTTGTATCGTTCAAATTTCATAATCGATGCAAAAAGATCTACCCAAAATAGATATCCCAATCCAGAGTATCGTGGGTACGGATATTACTAAAGAATTATTGAATCTATATACAGATTCTCCTTGCCGCTTAAAAGCTGGAATATTCGTCTTATTGCTTGATGGCGACATAGAAGCCTCTATTAATTTGGTCAGATACCAAATACAGCCGAAGAGTTTCATCATCTTATTACCACAAAGCATTTTGCAAATTCATCAAGCGAATGGAAACTTGAAGATCTATTTCATCGGATTCTCCTCTGAGTTCTTGCAAAATAATAATCTGTTCAAGATAATCCCCGAATACTATTATCAGATGAGGGAAAGGCCGATTATCGCATTGGAAGAGAACGATAAGCTAATTTATCACAGTTACTTTGAACTTCTGCTAAAAGCGCAAGAGAATGGGTACCTACCAGAAAACAGCGATATCTGTAAATCCACGTTGGGTTTGCTACTTTCTTATTTAAAAGAGACCTATAAAAAGGTCGCTCCGTACAACACTATGTTAATAAAGAGCAAGAAAATTACCAAGCAATTCTCAGAGCTGGTTATCCAGAACTACATGAAAGAACGTAACGTCTCATTCTATGCGGATAAATTGGGAATTACGGCGGCCCATTTAAGTACGACTATAAAAGAGACAACAGGACGAACTTGCACAGAGATTATCTCCGCCATGGTAATTATGGACGCCAAAACCCAACTTAAATCAACAGATCTACCCATCAACCAAATAGCAGACTCCTTAAACTTTTGTAACGTCTCGTTCTTCGGCAAATACTTCAAAAGATATGTTGGCGTCGGGCCACAAAAATATAGGAACAGCTAGTTAATAACGCTTTCCACGCTTCTCCTGGATGGTAAAAAACAAGAAGCCGACAACGGCGATTACCATTAATAAAATACTCATGAAAATCATCCCATTCATACCATTATCTCCTATTACGTTGTTTATCGTTTATTTTTTCTCTCGAAAGAACCAGTCCTATTCCCAGCAAGAATAACATAGCTCCCCCACAAATCCAATAAGCGGCGGTAGACTCTCCCAAATCATTGAACACGGAAGAGATCAACACCGCCGTAGCCAAATACTTGGCCACATCCATCAACCATTTTCCAAATTCCTTTTTCATAGCAAATATAGGTTATTCTTTTGACATATAGTTATCTTTCACGCAAATTCTTACATCCCCCAATTCTCCCGGTCGAGGCTTCTATACTGTATCGCCTCCGCCAGATGCCGTACCTCTATCCGTTCGGAATTATCCAGATCCGCTATCGTGCGGGAGACTTTTAGGATACGGTCGTAGGCACGGGCGGAGAGGCAGAGGCGTTGCATGGCGGTCTTCAGGATGGAGAGGCCGGAAGCGTCGGGAACGGCGTATTGATGGAGGAGCTTGGAGTTCATCTGGGCATTGCAATAGATGCCGTCGTAAGCGGCAAAGCGCTTTTCCTGAATCGCACGGGCCTTGATCACACGTTCACGGATGGTAATACTCGGTTCCGAAGGTTGTTGCTCGGATATCTTCTCGAAAGGGACAGGGACTATCTCTATCTGGATATCGATACGATCGAGTAATGGGCCGGAAATACGGTTCATATATTTCTGGACAGCTCCGGGCGAACAAAGGCAAGGGCGGTCCGGATGGTTGTAGTAGCCGCAGGGACAAGGATTCATGGAGGCTACCAACATAAAGCCCGCCGGATACTCTACCGTGAAACGGGCACGGGAAATGTTAATCAGGCGATCTTCCAAAGGCTGGCGCATCACCTCCAACACACTGCGGTTAAACTCGGGAAGCTCATCGAGGAAAAGGACTCCGTTATGCGCCAAACTAATTTCCCCGGGTTGCGGAAAAGCCCCACCTCCTACCATCGCCACATTCGAGATCGTATGGTGCGGGGAACGGAAAGGGCGTTGCACCATTAAAGAAGTCCCCCCACTTATTTTACCGGCAACCGAATGGATCTTGGTCGTTTCCAAGGATTCTTGCAAGGTAAATGGAGGCAAGATCGTCGGGAGACGTTTCGCCAGCATAGATTTACCACTTCCCGGAGGGCCTACCATAATTAAGTTATGTCCACCGGCGGCGGCAACCTCCATCGCTCGTTTTACATTCTCTTGCCCCCGGACATCCGAGAAATCACAATCGAAGAGCTGTTGCCGATCATAGAACTCCTTGCGGGTATCAATAATCGTAGGAGACAAAACTCGCTTTCCATCCATGAATTCCAGCACTTCCTGGATGTTAGAGGCCCCATAGACTTCCAGATTGTTCACGACCGCCGCCTCACAAGCGTTTTGCTTAGGTAAGATAAATCCTTTGAAACCTTCCTCCCGGGCCTTGATAGCGATAGGCAAGGCTCCTTTAATGGGCTGTAGACTTCCGTCCATAGAAAGCTCTCCCATCATCAGGAATTTGGATAAAGCGGATGAATCTATCTGCTCTGCCGCCGCCAATATACCGATCGCTAAAGGGAGGTCATACGAGGAACCTTCCTTGCGGATATTCGCAGGAGCCATATTAATGACAATACGATTACGGGGAAACTTATAGCCACAGACCTGTAAGGCCGAGATAATGCGTTCATGGCTCTCACGAACAGCCACGTCCGGAAGACCGACTAGAAAGAATTGTATACCTTTGGAACAGTCCACTTCTACGGTAACAACCGTAGCGGAAATACCCTGCACAGCAGCGGCATAAGATTTTACCAACATAGTTAAGATTTATGATTTATAATTTGTGATTTAATTGTAAACTGTCACTTATCAACTCTCATCGAATAGGCTTTCCAAGGTTTGCTTGATTTCTATTCCGTTCTCAGTTTTCATCAATATCTTATGATCCTCGTCGATTAAAAAACAACGAGGCAATACACTTACATTATATAAATCGATCAGCATAGCCGCTTGCCCCGCCGAATCAGTCACCAAGTTCCAAGCGATACTGTCCTTTCTTAATATATCGCGCACATTCATCGGGTCGTCATCCAGGCTAACCAAGAGAATATCCAGCTGATCTTTCGGATATTTCATCGCTACCTTATCCAGATATAAATCCTCTGTCTGGCACATATCACACCAAGGAGCGGTAAACGTCAGCAATAAATATTTCTGAGGGAAAGAATCTAAACTAACCGTATTCCCATAAATATTCTTTACGGAGAAATCGGGAGCTTCCGCACCCAAAGCCGTACGTTTCGCACGGGCGCTATATTGCTCTAGCTCCTTTACCAGATAAAAGTCTTTCAGCCTAGGATTCAATAACGCCAGCAATTCATCGATTTTACGAGTATCATCGGGATCTGAAAAGAAAGATTGAATCAAGACAGCGGAAACCTCTTCATTCGGGTTCTCTTTCACGTACCGGATCGCTTCCTCGCTCAGTTGCATATTCACATTCGCCAAACGAGCGGCAATATCTGTCTCCTCGATCGTATCGTTCAAATCCTTGCTATTTAAAGAATTTGATAAATTTGTCAATTCCGTCAATAAAGGAGCGAGTTTTTTCTTAAAAGCGGTCAACTTATCATTTGTCCGTCCCCCTTTTACCTGCAATAGCAATGGAGAGTTAGCGTCGCCCGTGATTTTTACGGTTTCTCCCGGTTCCAGATAAGCCGTAACCCAATGCTCTTTATCCGCAAAGAAGATAGTCACACAATGGAAACCCGCTTCATTTTGATCGATCTGGAACTGCCCGGGTTTCGTACAAGCCACTGTATCAACCACTTTATAATTATCCTTCTCAAATACAGCATATACGGTTTGATCTTCCAGATTAGAAAGTTCCCCTTCAATCCGATAGACATAATCCTTGCCACAAGATGACAAACAAATTATAAAGCCAATAATAAGTGCCAGTTTTTTTATCATTACTCCTTTTTAAGCTCTTCTTATAACAGATAATCCGGTCTAAAGGTAGGAATATTTTTTAAAACCACTTTACATTTATAATAAAATTAACGTAGTTATCATAAAAAAAGCGCAGAATTAGTAATTCCACGCTTTTTTATAAAGATATTTTTAAACCTTGACCTTTTTTGATCAAGGTTTTTTAAGCAATTATAACTGAGGACCAGCAGCAACCAATGCCTTACCAGCTTCGTTGCCCGTGAACTTAGCAAAGTTCTTCTGGAAGCGAGCAGCCAAATCCTTCGCTTTCTCATCCCATTGAGCAGGATCAGCATAGGTATCGCGAGGATCTAAGATCTTCGGATCTACGCCCGGTAATGCAGTCGGAACCTCGAAGTCGAAATACGGGATCTTCTTTGTCGGAGCCTCGTTGATAGAACCATCAAGGATAGCGTCGATGATACCTCTTGTATCTTTGATAGAGATACGTTTGCCGCTACCGTTCCAACCAGTGTTCACCAAGTAAGCCTTAGCACCAGTCATTTCCATCTTCTTAACCAACTCTTCGCCGTATTTTGTCGGGTGCAATGACAAGAAAGCAGCACCGAAACAAGCGGAGAATGTAGGAGTCGGTTCCGTGATACCACGCTCTGTACCTGCTAATTTAGCGGTAAATCCAGACAAGAAGTAGTATTGAGTTTGCTCCGGAGTCAAGATAGATACTGGAGGCAATACACCGAATGCGTCAGCAGACAAGAAGATAACTTGTTTTGCGTGCGGGCCTTTAGAAACCGGCTTAACGATGTTCTCGATGTGATAGATCGGATAAGAAACACGAGTGTTCTCTGTAACTGACTTATCAGCGAAATCGATCTTACCATCAGCGGCAACTGTTACGTTCTCAAGAAGAGCGTCACGTTTGATAGCGTTGTAGATATCCGGCTCGCTCTCTTTATCCAAGTTGATAACCTTAGCGTAGCAACCACCCTCGTAGTTGAATACACCCTCGTTATCCCATCCGTGCTCATCGTCACCGATCAACAAACGTTTCGGGTCTGTAGACAAGGTAGTCTTACCTGTACCAGACAAGCCGAAGAAGATAGCAGAGCTAGTACCCTCTTTATCCGTGTTAGCGGAGCAGTGCATAGAAGCGATACCACGCAACGGATTCAAGTAGTTCATGATAGAGAAGATACCCTTCTTCATCTCACCACCGTACCAAGTATTCAAGATAACTTGCTCTTTAGTCTTCAAGTTGAAAACAGTAGCAGTCTCAGAGTTCAAGCCTAATTCTTTGTAGTTGTCAACTTTAGCCTTAGCTGCGTTGAAAGAAACGAAATCAGGTTCGCCGTAGTTAGCCAATTCCTCAGCTGTCGGACGGATGAACATATTAGTTACGAAGTGAGCTTGCCAAGCAACCTCCATGATGAAACGTACTTTCAAACGAGTAGCCTCGTTAGCGCCACAGAATGTATCGACAACGAACAAACGTTTGCCAGACAATTCTTTTACAGCTTTAGCCTTCAAGTCTGCCCAAGCAGCCTCAGAACAAGGCTTGTTATCATTCTTATATTCATCAGAAGTCCACCATACAGAATCTTCGCTGGCTTCATTCTTTACGAAAAATTTATCTTTAGGAGAACGACCAGTATAAATACCAGTCATCACGTTTACAGCACCTAGCTCAGTTACTTGGCCTTTCTCGAAGCCTTCCAAACTCGGTTTAGTTTCTTCTGCGAACAGAACATCATAAGACGGATTGTGAACGATTTCTTTCACATCTACAATTCCGTACTTGCTTAAATCTAAATTAGCCATCTTGAATTTAATTTAAATGATTGACTTTATATAACTTTTCTCTCTACTCTAGTTCGATACGGTGAGGCTTTCCGACCTTTTGGAGCTTGCTGCAACTCCACCTTGTTAACCGCGGTACAAAAGTAATATTTTTTTTTATCGTACACAGCTTATTAAGGAAATTTTTCAGTAATAATTACTCTTTTCCATGCAATTAACAAAACCCTTAGTCTATTTGTAATATGGAGTTTACAAATCATATACTTTTAGCTAAAAAGCGCATCATATTCCCCTTTATCAATATCTTTAAGAACCTTAAGAAGCACCTTTTCCAACGGCAATAGATTATTCTTCAAAATATCCAAAATGATACCGGGATCTAAAGATATATATTCATGAGAAAGAATATTACGCATGGCAAAAACCTTACGCCAAGGTACTTCTTGATAATTTACGAATATCTGACCATTCGTCTCAGCATCAACCTGCTTTAAAACCTCGCCTATAGTCTGAATCCTCATGCAAGTCGCATCAAACAGATCCATTCCAGACGGTGATAGCAAAAAATCATTCACGTCTTTAACATCGCAAGTCCTTTCCACGGCAAGCGTTATCCTCTTGACGACAAATAATAACTTATCAACTACGGTATTTTTATATATAGATTGCATCTTGCTCTATATTACGCTTAAACAATGAACGCATCGTCTCATGCAGGGTTATTAAATCGATCTTCTTATTGAATAGATTCTCCAAATCTTCTTTAATATCCATCAACGTATAATAACTAGTTTTTCTCAACCTTATAAACACATCAATATCGCTTTTCTCATCCTGTTCCCCACGAGCTACACTACCGAAAAGCCCCAGCGTCTCGATCCCATATTTTTCCGCATACTGTTCCTTGTAACGGCGAAGCATCTCAACTATTTCTGAAGTCGTCCTCATAGGCATTCGCTTTAATTGTAACTGAAACAAAGATACATACATTTTTCCACATGAACAAACCTTGAGTATAAATATAACAAAGGCGCAAGATATCCTCCTGCGCCCCGTCCTGATTCCTTTTCAGAAATATATTACTTTACCTCCCAAATCTCACCCTTCATCAAGAAGTCGTGTAATTTGCGGGTCGGATTCTTTGCTTGTACCTCCTCGATTTGTTGGTGGACGGCCTCATCGTAGGTCGGTCCCTCCACATCTCGTATTACGCCTAACGCGATTGGCATATCACCGCTCATCATGGCAAGCATCATATGCAAGGTGTTATCCTTCTCATGGGCGTCGTGTACCAATACGTCATCTATCGTATAACCATCTTGTCCTATCGTTACGGATTTCAGTTTCAGGCCGTCTAGCACAAGACCTTTATCCATGTTAGCGCCGTAAACCATTTTCTCGCCATGGCGAAGGAAAATTGTACGATCCGCACGGTATTCCTTGTCTACGATACCTTTATGGATACCATCATTAAAGATCACACAATTCACCAGTACCTCCGTAACAGAAGCGCCTTTATGACGGGCGGAAGCCGCCAATACCTCGGTCGTATTCTTCAAATCTACGTCAATCGCACGAGCGAAGAAATTACCACGGGCGCCCAAGGCCAACTCGGCCGGGATAAACGGATCTTCCACCGTTCCATAAGGGGAGCTCTTGGATACGAAACCACGGTCGGAAGTCGGGGAGTACTGTCCCTTCGTCAAACCATAGATCTTATTGTTGAAAAGAACGATATTCAAATCGATATTACGACGGACAGCGTGGATAAAATGATTACCGCCGATAGCCAAGCAGTCGCCATCACCCGTAATCAACCATACGCTCAAGTCCGGGCGAGCCGTCTTTACGCCGGTAGCGATAGCCGCTCCACGACCATGGATCGTATGGAAGCCATACGTATTCATATAATAAGGTAAGCGGGAAGAACAGCCGATACCTGAGATAACTGCCATATTGTGAGGAGCCACTCCTACCTCGGCCATAGCCTTATGCAGGCAATTCAGTACCGCATGGTCGCCACAACCCGGGCACCAACGTACGTACTGGTCGCTTTTATAATCTTTCGGTTGAAATTTAGTTTCTTCTGTTATCATCTTTTAAGCCTCCAATATTTTAGTGAATTCCTCAACTAATCTCGCAACGACAAAAGGTTGTCCCTTTACACGATTGAAGCGATACGGGTTAAATCCGGGTACCTTTCCACGCAAATAGTTAGCGAACTGGCCGTTGTTTTGCTCAGCCACCACCACTTTCTTATACTTAGAAAGAACCTCAGCCGTATTCTTAGGCAGCGGGTTGATGAACTTGAAGTGAGCTAAAGCCACTTTCTTGCCATTCTCCTGCATCGTCTCCATCGTCTCGTAAAGGTGTCCGTAGGTACCACCCCAACCAACGATCAACAAATCAGCGTCCTCATCTCCGATCACTTCCAGTTCGGGGATATAGTCAGCGATCTTATCGATCTTAGCCTGACGGGTCGTCACCATCTTCTGGTGGTTAGCCGGATCGGTAGAGATAGCACTTGTCTCGTAGTCTTTCTCCAGACCGCCTAGGCGATGAGCGAAACCTTCCGTTCCCGGAATCGCCCAGTAACGAACCAAGCTTTCCTTGTTACGACGATACGCCTTCCAAACTTTTTCGTCTTGATAATTAGCTACGTAATTCGGCTTAATCTCCGGATATTTATCCATTTCCGGAATTCTCCAAGCGGAAGAACCGTTCGCGATAAAGGCATCGGTCAACAAGATAACCGGAGTCATATGCTCCACAGCCAACTTACTGGCCCAGAAAGCGGCATCGAAACAGTCGGTCGGCGTA
>Ga0129308_1003552_pt1 | contig 10992 bp, 11 predicted proteins | sample L827metagenome_FD_94440 | JGI IMG/M metagenome (GOLD analysis project Ga0129308, IMG submission 94440) | Ring-tailed lemur group fecal microbial communities from Wisconsin, USA - L827 metagenome | ecosystem: Host-associated > Mammals > Digestive system > Large intestine > Fecal | place: USA... | reverse complement strand
CTTATATTACGGATTATATACATTTGAGGGAATGCAAAGAAGAGAATGTGACACTGGCGAGTTTCAAAGCGGAGCAGGCGGGCGTGTCTGATGGCATACAAGAGAATTTGCTCACCGAGAAGCAGATGGATGAAGGAGTTGCGGACGAATTTTCACTGACGGACACCGCAATCGCGTATCGTATTTCTCCGCAGTCCTTCTATCAGGTGAATCCGGGACAGACCGAAAAGCTTTATAGTCTGGCGTTAGATTATGCGGGATTGACCGGAAAAGAGACGGTTTGGGATTTATATTGCGGCATCGGAACCATTTCTCTTTTCCTCGCGCAGAAAGCGGGAAAAGTCTATGGTGTGGAAATCGTACCGCAGGCAATTGAGGATGCGAAGAACAACGCCAAATTAAACGGCATTACGAATGCAGAATTTTTTGTGGGAAAAGCGGAGGAGGTATTGCCGGAGTTCTATGAGCGTGCGAGCCGTAAGCTTGGGAAGGAGAGCGTGGCTGGAGCGGACATGCTTCATCCGGATGTTATTGTTGTGGACCCGCCACGAAAGGGCTGTGATGAGAAGTGCCTGGAGACGATGTTAAAAATGCAGCCGGAGCGGATTGTGTATGTGAGCTGCGATTCTGCGACGCTGGCAAGGGACTTGCGGATTCTTTGCGACGGTGGATATGAGCTTAAGAAGGTGCGGGCGGTGGACCAGTTTGGACATACGACACATGTCGAGACAGTCTGTCTGCTGACGAGAAAAGCGCGGTAAATCAAAGGGTTTGGGCGATTAGAGGTCGATATGTTTCTGGGTTTTCTGTTTGGTGGGACTGAAGATATGTTTCCGCGGAGTAGATGGGGTAAGAAAAATTGAACTTTCGGTGAAAGGCTGAATTTTGTCGAATAAAGATTCGGGTGAGAAATTGAAGAAAACGAAAAATCGGAAGTTTACGTTCTCGCGAGTGAAACTGAGACAAAGAGGAATGAATCATGAGAGATGTACATGTACACTTTTTACATGGAAATCCTATAGGCTATAATATTGATTTTTTTGAGGGATTCATTAAAGTCGCACAAGATGCTGGGCTTGATGAAATATATATGCTTGAGCATACCCATCAATTTACTGAGTTTGTGAGAGTATACGAACCGATAAAGTCATATAACGATTTTCAGCATAACTGGATAACAAAAAGAATGAATGGATCGATAGACGAGTACATTAGTTTTATTAAAAGAGTAAAAGATACCAGATATCCTGTAAAAGTGAAGTTTGGTCTTGAAGTCTGTTATATTCCTGAAACTGCTGATATTCTGGCAGATATTCTTGATAAATATGATTTTGATTTTCTTACAGGCTCTGTACATTGGATTGATGGTTGGGGATTTGATCATATGGGACAAAAAGAGATTTGGGAAAGCAAGAACATAGAAGAAGTATATAAAAGATATTATGGTATAATGTTCCAGTTATGTGAGAGCGGTTTATTTGACGGTCTTGCCCATCCTGACTCAATCAAGTGTTTTGGCTATACCCCGAACATTGATTTAACGGAATATTATAATAAATTGGCTGTGCTGTTAAATAAGCACGATATGTATGCTGAGAATAGTGGAGGGTTACAATTAAATTATAGCCCTGATATTGAGCTCGGCTTAAATCCCCAATTACTATCTATTCTAAGAAAAAATAATGTGAAAATTGAGACTGCTTCTGATGCGCACAAACAAAGCGATGTTGGTGCAAATATCCTGGAACTTGAAAATATGCTAAAAGCTTAGTAAGCTTAGATAGTTTAACTAATTTCTTTGCAACCTGGATCGCAAAATCTACATACATATTCGCTCTTGCTTTTTGGGCGGAGGTGGAGTAAAAATCAATTTTTCAGGTACTCTCCGGCAAAAACCCGTACTTTCGCTCTGTAGTATAAAATTCCCGTTACAGCGCATGTAGAAAGCACGGTGTTGATGATAAGAGCAAATCAGCCGTAAAACTATGTGTGGGATTAGGCTGGGGTATGAAAAGCTATAATTTATGAAAAATACCCCCATTCCTTGAAAAAAGCGAGGAAATTAGATGCGTGGGGGGTATCAGTATGATCGGATTGGGCTGCCATACCCAATTTGAGAGAAAAGTGGGGTATTTTGGCTCATAAGAAAGCTGTCATACCCGCAAGCTTCTTTTTGGGGGAAACAATAGTCATATTCTGAGGCAGAGGTATATTTACCCCAAAGGGATATTTTAACAAAAGAGACATTCTAATTAGAAAACGTATTTGACGGCTGTTTCCTTTAGCAGAAATATTCTTTCACGATATTATCAACTGTTTCCGAGCTAAGGGGATGTGCTTTTGTTTCATAGGTTGTGATTAATTGGATAGTTGGAACAATATGATAGGATGCGTATAGTTGTAATTTGGAATATGCATTTTTATAATAGCAGGGGTCGTCCATCAAGCCAAAATGCTCCCAATAATAAATTTTTCCGGTTTGTGGATGTTTAATGGTGAAATCTGGATAAAGCGTAGTATCTCCCAAATCAAGTGCACATTCATATCGAAACGGGACATGATTCATATAGAGCGCCATGTCGATGATGGCTTCCGATTTGGAGCGGACATTATTTCCAGAAGGGGTTCGATGTGCTAATTGTTCCGGATATTTTTGATTGTGTTCATAAGGGGAATTCACCCAATCAAGAAGCTCCTTGGAGTAGGATTTAAAAGAGGAAGAAAGAAGTTCCTGATATTCAGGTATGTCAAAAAGCTGATGGGCTGTCTGCCCTACATTGGAATCATGGATTTGTAAATAGGAATCAAGCGCTTTTATTTCGTTGCGCAAATCTTTCAGTAAAAGTGATACATACTTTTTTGCTGCCAGTTGTTTCGCAAGTTCCCGTTCTTTTTTGGGGAGATAGGTGGGAGAATGGTGAATGCTGTGATACCATTTAAAGCGATTTCCGTTGCGGGCGCAAATGAGATTCCCTTCCGGGAAAGTTTTGAACTGAGATTCCAAAACATGGATTTGGTCTGCCAAACGCTGTCGTTCGGCAAGGATACGTTCATAAATCGTAAAACAATCCTCCTTTACTATATTATTAGTTTTATTAATAGCATAAAAAGGCAACTTCGTAAAGGGAAAAATAATTAACGGTTTGCAGTGAGGCATGATATAATGACGACAGGCATCAATTACCCAAGGCGGACTCACGGGTGCTTCAAATAAAAGAGAGGAGAATAATCATGTTATTTATAGAATATCCGAAATGTTCCACATGTAAAAAAGCAAAGAAGTGGCTGGATGACCATGGCGTAAAATATACAGATAGGCATATTGTGGAGAATAACCCTTCTTATGAGGAATTAAAAGCATGGCATCAGAAGAGCGGCTTGCCATTAAAGAAATTTTTCAATACCAGCGGACTCCTATATAAAGAAATGAACTTGAAGGATAAGCTTCCGACTATGAGTGAGGAGGAAATGCTTCGATTACTTGCTTCAAATGGAATGTTGGTAAAAAGACCGTTAATGGTTGCAGAGGATACGATATTGACAGGGTTTAAGGAAGCCGATTGGGCGGAACGAATCAAGTGAAATAAGAGGGGAGTGCGATATGTTAGAAGTAGGAACCAAAGCGCCGGAATTTTCATTGCCGGACCAGAATGGAACAATACATACATTAGCAGAATATGCAGGAAAGAAAGTAATCTTGTACTTTTATCCGAAGGATAATACGCCGGGCTGCACAAAGCAGGCTTGCGGATTTAGCGAGAGATATCCACAGTTTATGGAAAAGGGAGCCGTGGTTCTTGGAATCAGCAAGGACTCGGTAGCGTCTCATAAGAAATTTGAAGAAAAATACAACCTTAGTTTTACATTGTTATCAGACCCGGAATTAACGGCGATTCAGGCATATGATGTATGGCAGGAAAAAAAGAACTACGGTAAGGTATCTATGGGTGTGGTACGCACGACATACTTGATTGATGAAAATGGTATCATCGTAAAAGCCTTTGACAAGGTAAAAGCGCCGGAAAACCCGGAACAGATGCTTGGAGAACTTTCATGAGAATTATCATTTCACCGGCAAAGAAGATGAAGGTTCGGGAAGATTGTCTGAATCATCACGATTTGCCGGTATTTTTAGAGGACACTGCGCGAATTATGAACTGGGTGAAGTCCCTAAGCCTTGCGGAAGCGCAAACACTTTGGGACTGTAACGAAAAATTGGCAAGGGAGAACTTTGACCGATTCTCTAAGATGGAGCTTTGCGGGAGGTTGACACCGGCAATTCTTTCTTATGAGGGAATCCAATATCAGTATATGGCACCTGCTATTTTTGAAGATAAGATGCTAGCCTATGTGCAGGAGCATCTTCGGATTCTCTCCGGATTCTACGGAGTATTAAAGCCGTTGGATGGGGTTACACCTTACCGGCTGGAGATGCAGGCGAAGACAAAAATTGGTGGTATCAATGGCTTGTATGACTTTTGGGGAAACAGATTATATCAGGAAGTGCTGGATGCTTCCCATGTGTTCATCAATCTTGCTTCCAAAGAATACTCAAAATGCATAGAGCGCTATCTGATGCCGCAAGACCGGTTTGTTACCTGTATTTTCGGAGAACTGTCAAATGATAAAGTGGTTCAGAAGGGAACCTATGCCAAGATGGCGAGAGGTGAGATGGTTCGCTTTATGGCAGAAAAAAATATCACAGAGCCGGAGAATATAAAGCAGTTTGACCGACTTGGATATCGGTTTGTGGAAACATTGTCTACGGATACGGAATATGTGTTTATAAAACAGTAAAAAAGCAGCCCAGGGTGGCTGCTTTTTTTATGCCGTTTATTCTGTGACAAATTTATATTACTTGCATATTGCCTTAAAAAGATATATGATGAAATAGAATAATTGCATGGTGCGATAAAATGATGCCGGGACGGGCAAATAAAAAAGTTATGTGGGGAACGGCAAATAAAATAGGAGGAAAAGAGATTGCAGTGTGCAAGAAATTTATAGGTGGAGGTAAATAAAATGGAAAGGTATCTAAAATCATGTAAAAAATGGCTTTGCATCAGCATCGCCATGATGCTTATCAGTATGATTTGCGTGTCGGTTATTCAGACAAGCGGTGGGACAATTGAAATCAAGCAGCTCACAGTAGAGACAGATGAGGGCTGGCAGATGGATTGCGACTTGTATATTCCGGATACGGCAACTGTGTATACCAAAGCGCCTGCGGTGGTGACAAGTCACGGTAACTACAATAACAAGGAAATGCAGGATGCCAATTGTATTGAGCTGGCAAGACGGGGTTTTGTTGTATTAAATGTTGACCAGCCAAATCATGGTAATTCAGAGGCAAAAGAAGGGGAGGACTTTACGGTCATATTCAGCGCGATTTATCAGGGAGCGCTGGTAGTATCGCGTCTGCCTTATGTGGATGATTCCCGTATCGGGGTGACGGGACATTCGGCTGGAGCGTATTCCAGCAATTATGCGATGCTGTCAGAAAAGGATCATGAAACGCATCTGATAAGCGCAGTGCTGCTAAACTGTGCGGATGCCATATATGTGGACGATAATAAGGAATTCTCAAATGACTATTATGGCGCCCGTTCCGTTGGAATCGTATCTGCCCAGTATGATGAATTTATGCATTATGGATATGCAAATGCGACAGACACAACGCCTGCTACTTTTGCACCTGCTTTTATGGAATCCGATAATGCACAGTCATTTCTTCATTTCGGAAAGGACCCTTCGGGACTTGAGAAAAGAGAAAGCGACACTGTGTATAAAGAAAGTATCGATGGAGTAGAGTGTATTCGTGTCATTTATAGACCGGACATCATTCATCCATGGTCACATTTTAGTGTGAAGGCGACAGCAGATGTGGTTGATTTTTTTGATGAGGCATTTTTTTCGCCAACAGAAATCGAATCTTCAAATCAGATTTGGATGTTTAAAGAGCTGTTCAATTTCATAGGTTTGATAGGAGTAGTCATCTTTATTGTTTCATTTGCAGTATTGATGACCAATGTACCGTGTTTTAAATCGCTGCAGCAGTCAGAACCGGCAGAGAGACTGGTGGTAGAGAACCGAAAAGGGAAAGCGTGGTTCTGGGGTCTACTGTTTGCAAATGCAATTTTTAGTACCGTCATTTTCCTGCCGGTTATCACGGCAACCATTCAGGTAAATGTACGCCAGACAGAAACGTTTGCAATCGGATGATGGGCAGCACTTTGCGGTTTATTCAATATCTTATGTATGGTTGTTTATTACAGAATGTATGGAAAGTCCAATGGGTTGAATCTGGCAGAACGCGGCGTGACACTTCCTTTAAAAAAGCTGGGACAGACAATCGGACTTGCGTGTATTGTTGTCGGAGCTGCATATTTGTGGGTATTTTTTGCAGACTTTTTCTTCAAAGCCGATTTCCGGTTATGGGTTCTTGCCATGAAGACTTTCACGGCAGATAAAGTTGTTTTGTCAGTGAAGCCATATCTCTGGCTCTTCCTGATTTACTATATTGCAATTTCAATCTCTGCGAACAGCTTTAATTACAATGATATTGGCAGCAAAAAATGCAAGATTGGAAATGGAGTGATTGTGGCATTTTTCACAGTATTTCCGGCATTGATACTGCCATGGACGCAGTATGGCTATTATTATGCAACGGACAAATTATTGTTCTGGGGCGTGAATCCGGCAAGGCTTCAAATGTATGTATTGTGGTTATTCCCGATGGTGCTGATTCTGCCCGCAGCAATATTTGTTTCGCGAAAAATATATAAAGCCACGAAAAATCCGTATATTGCGGGCATCATATTGGCAATTATTGTAACAATTATTTCGTGCACAAATTCAAGAGACTTTATCCTTTAAGAGACAGAAGAGAGCCATTATAGATTCTGGCTTTAGAAAAATAGCAGAACTGCCACAGTAAAATGTCAGGTACTATGGGAATACATAGGGCATTGCTGTGGCAGTTCGCTTGTTTTGTGCACATATTTTTGATATACTTAATTCAAATTTTAAGAAGGCGGGTAGCGTATCATGGAACTAAAATGGATGGGAGAATATCGTGATTATGTGGAAAAAATGATAAAGTTTGGGAATGCCTATGCCAACCTGTATCAGAAGGAACAATATTACAATTACGAAGTGGAATTCTCACCATCGCAGTTGCAGGTTTTGGAGTATCTGCTTGAGACAGAGGAGAAACAACAGAATATGGCAGAAATTGCGGCGCGTTTAGGAGTATCTCCAAGTACATTCTCAAGAAATGTAAAGAAAATGATTAGTAAAGGATTGCTGGAAAAGTATCATACCATCAGCAATCGAAAAAATATTATTGTGCGTGTTTCGGATAAAGGGCGGGAGGCATATCAGGCGTATTCAGACTATGTTTTAAAGTACCGTTTCCGTCAGGTGTTTGCGGAATTGGACAAGATTCCCAAAGAGAATCTGGCTCAAATCACACATGCGACCGATGTCTGGGCAGAGCAGCTTTTAAAGAACCTGCCGGGAAGAAAAGAGGAAAAATCTGAGGAGCTTGTACGGATTGAATAAGCTATAAGAAGAAAAGACAGAAGGAACTTTTAACGTGGACGAATTAGAAAGATATTATAATAAATTTCCCGAAGAAAAAAGGCTGAACTCCAGACGGGGGCAGGTAGAATACCGTGTATCCATGAAATACATACATGAATATATTCCGGCGGGAATTCCAAAGGAGAAAGTGAAAATACTGGAAATCGGCGCAGGAACCGGCAGATATTCCGTCGCATTGGCGAATGAAGGATACGATGTTACGGCAGTAGAGCTGGTGAAGTATAACCTTGGAATTTTAAAGGCTAAGGGGAGCGCGGTAAAAGCGATGCAGGGGAATGCATTGCATTTGAAGAAGCTGCCAAATGATACGTTTGATGTGACACTTTTGTTTGGCCCGATGTATCATCTTTTTGGAGAAAAAGATAAAAAACAGGCACTGGCGGAGGCAAAGCGTGTGACAAAGCCGGATGGGGTGATATTGGTAGCGTACTGTATGAACGAATACGGTGTACTGACCTATGCGTTTAAGGAAGGACACATCAATGAATGTGTGGAAGAGATGCGTCTGACAGAGGATTTCCATACGATTTCACAGAAGGAAAATCTCTACGATTATGTGAGAATCGAGGATATTGACGCACTCCTTGAAGATTCCGGACTTGAGCGCATCAAGATTCTTTCACCGGATGGACCAGCCAGTTATATGCGACCGTTTTTGAATCAGATGTCGGATGAGGAATTTGAACATTTCGTGGCATATCAGATGGCGACCTGCGAGCGAATGGACCTGATTGGTGCGGGTGCGCATACGCTCGATATACTCAGAAAGAAATGCTAGAGGGCGAAGAAGAAAAATAAAAAAATCACACCACCATAAAATCTAAAGTATATTACCCAACCCCCTCTTTTGTTAGAGTTTATTATGAGGAAATAAATTCTGACAAAAGAGGGGTTTTTTATGGAACAAATGATCAAAATGACGGATATCAACAAAGAATTTAAGATATTAAATCGGCATGAGGGAATAAAAGGAAGCATTCAGGACCTGTTTTCCAGAGACTATCAGATATTAAAAGCGGTAGATGGCGTGACCATGGATATTATGCCGGGGGAAATGGTGGGGTATTTAGGACCGAATGGCGCGGGAAAGTCAACGACGATTAAGATGATGACAGGAGTGCTCGAACCGACAAGCGGTGAAATTTTCGTGAATGGCAGAGTGCCGTATGAAAATCGTACCAGAAATGCACAGGATATCGGTGTTGTGTTTGGACAGAGAAGCCAGCTGTGGTGGGCTTTGCCGGTAATTGAATCCTTTCGCATTTTAAAAGAAATTTATCAAATCAGTGACAGGGATTTTAAAGAGAATCTGGAGTATTATGACGCGCTGGTGGGAGCAAGTGAGCTTTATCATAAGCCTGTGCGTCAGATGTCTTTGGGGCAGCGCACGCTGTGTGATATTCTTGCGGCCTTTTTGCATAATCCGGGTATCGTATTTATGGACGAACCTACGATTGGCTTGGATGTGTCTATGAAAAGCAAAATCAGAGAACTGGTAGGTACTTTGAATAAAGAAAAGGGAACCACGATTATTTTGACGACGCATGACATGGGAGATGTGGATGCACTGTGTAAGAGAATCGTGATTATTGATAAGGGCAGGATGATTTATGATAATGATATTGAACACCTGCGAAGCTTTTTTGGCGCATACCGTACTATCCGGATACAGTTTGACCGGCATGCACAAGCTTTAGACGGCGAGGTGCTAAAACAGCAGGCGATGGAGGCGGAAGAATGGTTAAGGCTGAAATTTCCAAACGCGAAATCACTTGCCGTATCCATGGAGGATAACTGGATACAGATTTTAATCAATGAAGATGAAGTACATATGATGAATGTGGTGAACTGCATTCAGGAGAAACGGCAGATTGCAGATATGAATCTTCAGGAAATATCCACCGAAAGTGTTATCCGCAAAATCTATGAGGGAGGGATTGTATGAGAGGCAAAAGATACATCGCAGTTTTGCGGGGAAGTATTATGGAAGGATTATCTTTTCGTGCGAGCACTTTCCTGCGAATCGCAGGAAATCTGGTCTATCTGATAATTATCTACTTTTTATGGAAGGCAATTTTTGATTCGAGTCCGGCAGATACGGTAAACGGAATGAACTTCTATGATACGATGATTTACCTTGTCTTAGCGGCGGCTATGTTCAATTTTATGGATACCTTTGTGGTATATCATATAGGCGATGATTATCAGACCGGACAGATTGTTCTGTATCTGACGAAACCGATAGAGTATCAGCCGTTTCTGCTTTTCTCCAGATTGGGGAACTGCGTCATATCCTTTTTTGTCACGTTTATGCCTACGTTTATCATTGTATATTTCGTGACGAAGGGAAGTATTGTGCTTGGCGCAAATTTGTTTTTCTTTGTGGTTAGTATCCTGCTGGCTATCGGGGTGAATTACTGCATTGATTTTTTTGTGGGGACTATCTGCTTTTACACCCAGTCTGTCTGGGGCGTGAATATCATGAAAGAAGTGGTGGTGTCATTGCTGTCCGGCGCTACGATTCCATTGGCATTTTTCCCGGAGACATTTCGGAAAATCGTGGAGGTGCTTCCGTTTTGGACGATTTATCATATGCCGCTGCACATTCTGACAGATGAAACCATGCAGCTGTCGGACTATATGACAAGCCTTGGCATACAGTTGTTCTGGCTGATAGTCATGCTCGGCATCAGCAGATTGTTCTGGAGAGTTTCTGTCAGAGGGCTGACGGTGAATGGAGGCTAGAATATGAAAAAAGAAAAACGAGGATTTACATATTATGCCCATATCTATAAGATGATTTTATTTCAGGATATAAAAAGTAAAATGAGTTATCGGGCGGATTTTATTATCTCTACGATTGGCATACTGTTTACGGATATTGCAGGCTTTATTTCCTTCTGGATTCTGTTTTTGAATTTCACGGAAATTAGGGGATGGAGTTATTATGAGGTATTGTTTCTGTATGGGTTTTCTTTGCTGGCAATGACGCCGGTGCAGTGTTTTTTTGACAACAACTGGAATCTGATGGAGGCTTTGTACACCGGGAACTTTATTAAATACTACTTTCGGCCGATTAATTTGTTTTTCTATTTTATTTCGGAAGTATTTGACATCAAAGGAGTGGGACAGTTTGTTTTTGGAGTAATTACTGTTGCTTACGCGTGGAAGAAGCTGGGAATTCTGTTGACATTTCGGAATGTTGCGGGCTGTTTGGTCGGTGTCGTCTCGGCATCCCTGTTTCTGATTGCGATTATGAATTTTGCAGCGGCGGCAAGCTTCTGGATGGCGGGCGGCACCTCACAGCTTATGATTTTAATGTTTAAGTTTAAGGACTATGCAAGATATCCGATTACGATTTTTAACAGGGCATTTCAAATCATATTT
>Ga0129308_1003551_pt1 | contig 10997 bp, 13 predicted proteins | sample L827metagenome_FD_94440 | JGI IMG/M metagenome (GOLD analysis project Ga0129308, IMG submission 94440) | Ring-tailed lemur group fecal microbial communities from Wisconsin, USA - L827 metagenome | ecosystem: Host-associated > Mammals > Digestive system > Large intestine > Fecal | place: USA... | reverse complement strand
GTTCGTGAAGAAATGGAATTTGTCTTGCTGAAAACGGTCAATGATGCACTGAAACAGGTTCTGGTAAAGGAAGCATAACATGAAAATTACAAAATCTGATTTAGAAGCGATCGCAGTAAAGCCGGAACAGTATCCGGCAGAACCCCTGAGCGAGATTGCCTTTGCAGGCAGATCCAATGTGGGGAAGTCATCCCTTTTGAATTATATTACCGGTAGAAAAAAGCTGGCACATGTCAGTGGAAATCCGGGAAAAACGAGAACCATCAATTTTTATAGAATTAACGATGCTTTTCGCATTGTTGATTTGCCCGGCTACGGCTACGCCAAGGTTTCCAAATCCGTTTCCGAGGGCTGGGGCGAAATGATGGAACGTTATTTGAAAAACAGAGAAACTTTGCTGAAAGTGGTGCAGTTGGTGGATATCCGCCATGCACCATCCCGGCAGGATGTGGAGATGTATCGATTTTTGCAGCATTATGGGCTGGATGGGATCGTGGTGGCAACGAAGTCAGATAAGATATCGCGAAATCAGATCCAGAAGCAGAAGAATCTGATCAGACAGACTTTGGGAATGTCGGCCGATGATCTGGTGATTCCGGTATCGTCGCTGAAAAAAACAGGCTGTGATGAATTGTTGCAGGTGATGGAGCAGTTGCTGGAGGGGTAAATGCAGTTTTTAAGCTTTCGGGTATTGATTAGAAGAATCAAGGCGATTCGATTTATGATGGCAGACAAATCGGTGTCAAAAGGGAAAAAACTTTTGATTATCGTTGGTATTGTCTATTTGTTTCTGCCGGTTGATCTGATTCCGCCGATTTTGTTCCCGATTGCCTGGATTGACGACCTCATTCTGTGGCTGTGTATCCTCTGGTATTTGAGCAGTGAATTGGATAAATATTGGACCGGTGGAAAAAGCAAGGATCTTTCGAAAAAATACCGTGGAAAAACCGTTGTAGATGATGTAGAATATGAAGTAGATGAAGAAAGGGGACATTCCCATGATGCACGAGACGATCGGAACAGTGATGATCACTCAGGAACAGATCAATGAAAAAGCTGCGGAAATTGCCAGAAAAATTGAGGCGGATTTTGCAGGGCAGGAAATTGTTTTAATTGGAATTCTGCGCGGTGCTGTTCTCTGGATGGCGGATATTATGAAAAATGTCAATCTCGATATGACGATTGATTTCATGGCATGCAGCAGTTACGGCTCTTCTACCAAGTCTTCGGGCGTTGTTAAGATCAATAAGGATCTGGATACCGATATTGAAGACAAAAATGTTATCATTGTTGAAGACATTGTGGATTCCGGAACAACTTTGAGCTATTTGAAGAGTTATCTGGAAAACAGAAACGCCAAGTGTGTGAGAATCTGTACACTGCTGGATAAACCGGATGGCAGAAAAGTGGACATCGATGTTGATTACATAGGCTTTACCGTGGACGATAAATTTATTGTCGGCTATGGTCTGGACTATGATCAAAAATATAGAAATCTTCCATATATTACATATCTGGAGGAGTAGAACAGACAGACAAGGAGAAGGAAAATGGGTTACAAAGTTAAGGTTGGTTTATCAAACAAGCACGTTCATTTACAGCAGGATCATTTGGAAATTCTGTTCGGAAAGGGTCATGAACTGACTCCGACGAAGCCGCTGGTACAGCCGGGACAGTTTGCATCCGAAGAAAAGGTAGATATCGTTGGTCCTAAGACAACGTTGAAGGGAATTAGAGTTCTGGGACCGGTAAGACCGGAAACACAGGTAGAATTGTCGATGACAGATGCCAGAACACTGGGCATCAAGGCTCCGATCAGAGAGTCCGGAAAGCTGGAAGGAACTCCGGGATGTAAGCTGATTGGCCCTTGTGGTGAGGTAGAGCTGGATCACGGTGTTATGGTGGCTCTGAGACACGTTCATCTGAATCCGGAACAGGCGATCGAAGCAGGCTTGAAGGACAAGGATGTCGTATGCATCAAGATTGACGGCGAAAGAGGTCTGATCTTTGATAATGTACTGGTTCGTGCAGGCGAAAAGCATGAAAGAGAAATTCATCTGGATACCGATGAAGGAAACGCAGCAGGATGTGGACCTGATACTGTTGCAGAGATTATCAAATAATCGAATTGCTGGCAGCAGCATAGTATAAAAAGAAAAAGCGTGGTCGTTGTACCACGCTTTTTTATCAGCTTTCCATTTGTTTTGCCAGAAAACCGGCACCCAGTTCCGCTGTTTTAAATTCCAGATCGCTCAGCTCGCGACCTTCCTGCGGAAGGATGGTGATAGAGCCGATCGGATCACCGTTTGTCAGAATTGGGATCACGACACGGGAATTATTTTTGAACTGGCTTTTTTTCTGAATGATTGCATCCAGGTCATCGTCAATTTCTTTATTGAGATAGTCTTTTCGACGAAGGCCGGAAACTGCAACAAAGCGGTCCGTATCAGAAACGAGTACAGGCATGCCGAGTACAGATGATGCGGTTTCTGCGAAGCCTTCGGCAATCTGACCGAGTTCGCTGATCGGAGAGTATTTTTTTAAGATTACTTCGCCGGTCGTACCCGTATAAATTTCAAGGGGATCACCTTCCCTGATGCGTAGTATTTTTCTTATTTCCTTTGGAACAACCACTCTTCCCAGATCATCAATTCTTCGCACTATTCCGGTTGCTTTCATTTTATTTCCTCCAGTGTTAATTTCTTTACTGGTATTATCTGCAGAAGCATTGGAAATATACGCTTGAAAATCTTTGACTTTTCTGGATAATTGCAGTACTATCTATTGTGAATAAGTATTTTTAGGGAGCAGGGAATGAATCATAAGTTACGCGGCCTTTGGAAAATTATATTCGGACGAACTGCAATTTTGATTTTTTTGATGGCAATTCAGGTTGTTGTTCTGTTCGGCGGTTTTGCAATATTGGAAAGTAAAATTGTCATTTTGACTTATCTGACTGGTATTTTGGCGGTCATTATTTTGATGTATCTGGTCAATAGCAAGATGAATTCCAGTTTTAAATTGATGTGGATTGTTTTTATTCTTGTTGTTCCGGTTGTGGGTGTGACTTTTTATATTTATACGAAATTGCAATTTGGAACCAGGATGATGTCGGAACGTGTCGAAGCCATATTGGACGAGCAGGAACCGTATTTGCGGCCGAGACAGGAAACTGTCAATCAGGTGTTTGTGGAATCAAAGCAGGAAGCCGGACTCTTTAAATATCTCTATGAAGAAGGAAAGTATCCTGTTTATCAGGGAGCCAGTGTAAAATATTTTCCGCTGGGTGAAGATAAATATCAGGAACTGCTTTATCAATTGGAACAGGCCAAAGAATTTATCTTTCTGGAATATTTTATCATTGCGCGCGGAGAGATGTGGGATAACATTTTAAAGATTCTGGTAAGGAAAGCACGTGAAGGCGTGGAAGTCAGACTGATGTACGATGGGACCTGTACACTAACGCTGCTTCCCAAAAACTATCCGCAGAAGATTCGGGACATGGGCATCCAGTGCAAGGTTTTTTCCCCGATGGCGCCTTTCTTAACAACACATCAGAATAACCGCGATCACAGAAAGATTCTGGTAATCGACGGTCATACGGCATTTACGGGCGGTATCAATCTGGCAGATGAATATATCAATAAAAAGGAGCGGTTCGGACACTGGAAGGATACAGCGATCATGGTACAGGGGGAAGCGGTTAACAGCTTTACGCTGATGTTTCTGGAGCTGTGGAATATCGATACGAATGGCAGAGAGCTGTACGAAAAATATCTGCGTTATGGCACCATGATGAAGCCGGGCATGCGCAATGGCGGTTATATCGCGCCATATGGAGACAGCCCATTTGATAATGAGGAAGTCGGTGAAAAGGTTTATCTGGACATCCTGAATCGCGCCAAGGATTACGTGCATATTATGACACCTTATCTGGTATTGGACGAACAGTTGATTCATGCGCTGATATTCACAGCGCAGCGCGGTGTGGAAGTCAAGCTGATCCTGCCGCATATTCCGGACAAGAAATACACTTATTATCTGGCGCGAACGCACTATGCGGAGCTGATTGAAAACGGCGTTGAAATTTATGAGTATACGCCGGGATTTGTACATGCGAAGGTCTTTACCAGTGATGATGAAAAGGCTGTGGTCGGCACGATCAATCTCGATTTTCGAAGTCTTTATCTTCATTTTGAGTGTGCCGCATACATTTGGAAGAACCCGGTCGTTCATGATGTGGAGCATGATTTTCAAAATACACTGGCGCAATGCCATAAAATGACTCTGCAGGATTGTAAAGAATACAATATCTTCGCGAAAATTGCAGGACGGGTACTTCGCTTTATTGCGCCGCTGATGTAAGCCGGAAAGGAGTTAGGATGCTATTTAAAAATATTACGATCGTAAATGATCAATTTGAAATCGAACAGGGAAAATATGTGGCAACAGAAGGGGAAAGGATTGTATCGATTACAGATCAGGCGCCAGCCGGAGATTACGGGAGAGTTTATGATGGTACGGGAAAGCTGCTGATGTGCGGTTTTTACAATGCACATGCGCATTCTCCGATGTCGCTGATGCGCGGTTACGGAGAAAATCTGGCGCTGCAGGATTGGCTGAATACGAGAATTTTTCCATTTGAAGACAAGCTGGATGGCAACGCGGTTTACTGGGGAACGATGCTGGCAATGGCAGAGTCCTTCCGATTTGGAATCGTGTCTACCAGCGATATGTATTATTTTTGCGAGGATATGGCAAGGGCTGTTGCGGAAAGCGGAGCCAAGGCGAATATTTCAAGATCAATCGTCAATCCGTCAGGGGCAGATCCGCATAAGCTGGAGAGTCTGCGGGAAGCAGAACGCTTATACCGGACTTATCATAATGCAGAGAATGACAGAATTAAAATCGACATGAGCCTGCATGCCGAGTATACTTCAGACCCGGAAACGGCAAGAACACTGGCGGATCTCGCAGGCGGACTTGATACGGTGATGCATATTCATGTATCGGAAACGGAACGGGAGCATCAGGAATGCATACAGCGTCATGGTATGACACCGGCGGCTTATCTTGCAGAGATGGGATTGTTTGATGTTCCGGCAATTGCGGCGCATTGCGTTTATTCAACGGACGATGATCTGGAGATTTTTCAGCAGAAGGGTGTGACTGTAGCAACCAATCCGGTCAGCAATATGAAGCTGGCCAGTGGAATTTGCAATGTGGCAAATATTTTGGAAAAAGGCGTCAATGTGGCAATCGGTACGGACAGTGTTGCCAGCAACAACAGCCTGAATTTTATCGAGGAAATGAAAGTGATGGCGATCGGGAACAAAGCTGCGTCAAAAGATCCGACGGCGGTTACGCCGCAGGAGGTGATCCGGGCAGCGACCTATGGCGGTGCCAGAGCGCAGGGACGCGGAGACTGTGGCTTGATGCGTGCGGGATATCGGGCTGATCTGATCGTAATCGATATTTCGCAGCCCAATATGCATCCTGTTCACAATCTCATCAATAATATCGTGTATTCTAGTTCGGGAAGCGATGTCAGGATGACCATGATTGATGGAAAAGTGGTATATGAAGATGGCATTTACTGTACAATTAATTTAGAGGAAACAACTGCTCAGGCTGAGAAAGCTACAGAGCAGATTTTGGAAAGGCTTTAATGTTATGGCGAAGAAGTCACTTGTAAAGGGTGCAGCGATTCTTGCTGTAGCCGGATTGTTGGTCAAATTTTTAGGCGCTTTTTTCCGTATTCCGCTGGCGAACTGGATCGGGGATGCCGGGATGGCGAACTACTCTCCGGCATATAATATCTATGGATTTTTGCTGGTTTTTGCAACAGCAGGACTCCCGGTAGCGATTTCCCGAATGGTAGCGGAGCGTTGTGCGGTCGGACAATTCCGGGAAGCGGAACGCGTCTTTAAGCTGTCCAGGATGTTGATGATGATGATCGGCGTTATCGGATTCTGTCTGCTCTTTTTCTTTGCGGACTGGATTGCTGCTCGCGTCAATTTGCCGGATTCGGCGCTGGCGATGCGGGCAACGGCTCCGGCGCTGCTGCTGGTGCCGTTGATGTCTTCTTACCGCGGGTATTTTCAGGGAATGCAGGAAATGACACCAACTGCACTGTCACAGGTAGTTGAGCAGGTTTTCCGCGTTGGCTGCGGATTGGCACTGGCTTGGATTTTAATGCACAGCGGCAGCACCTTTGGAACTTATCGTACGGAGGTATTGGGCGCTGCAGGAGGCTGTTTCGGAGCATCGGCCGGAGCCGTGGGCGGACTGACTGTGATGCTGCTGATCTATTTTATGGTGCGCGGAAAAATCAAGCGCAGAATTCGAAATGACAGAACGGCGGAGCGGGAAAGCAATGGCACCATTCTCAAAAAAATTGCGGCAATTGCAATTCCGGTTACCCTGGGTTCTGCGATTATGCCGATTGTAAATCTGATTGATTCCGGGATTGTTATGACCCGTTTACTGGCCGCAGGCATCGATCATGCGGCGGCAGAAAGCATGTTGGGGCAGCTGACGGGATTTGCTTCTCCGATTATTGCTTTTCCGGAGGTATTGCTGCAGGCGATCGTAGTCAGCCTGGTGCCGATGGTTTCCGCTGCAAACCGTATGAAAAATCGTGCGGAACTGCACTGGAATATCACGCTGGGTATGCGTATGACGACAATTATTGCGCTTCCGTGTGCGGCAGGGCTATTCACTTTGGCGGTGCCGGTTATGACGCTGCTTTATCCGTCACAGGCCGCCAGCGCCGCTGGAGCAGGACCGTGTATGCAAATTCTGTCCATTGGCTTCATTTTCCTGGCGATTATTACGGTAATTACAGGCGCTCTGCAGGGAATCGGAAAGCAGGCCTTTCCGGTGATCAATCTGTTTATCGGTGTTCTGGTTAAGTTTGCAGTGACCTGGACGTTAACTGCGGTTCCGGCGATCAATGTAAAGGGTGCGGCCATTGGAACTGCCTGTGCATATCTGGTGGCTGCGGGGCTGGATCTGATGGCATTAAAACGTTTTACGCGCATTAAGCTGTCTGCAAAGCAGCTGATTGTAAAACCGCTGATTGCCTCTGTGATTATGGGCATTATTGTTTTCTTCGTTTATAAAGGCGTCTATCTGGTACTTTCCAGCAATTCATTCGCAACCCTGGTGTCAATTCTGATCGGTGTTGTGGTATATGGTCTGATGATTTTGCGAATAAAAGCCATTACACGGGAGGAAATGATGGGAATTCCGGTAGGTGCAAAGCTGGCTGTAATCTGTGATAAACTGCACTTGTGGTAGGAAAAGTTATCCTGCAAATCAGCCGGTAAAAAATATATGCTAATGAATGAAAAAGACTTGACAATCCGATTCTAAGATGGGAAAATAGAACATAAAGGTAGACCCTACGAATGAGAATTTTGTAAAAGTGTAGTAAATCTACTATGTTATTATTAAGGAGGATTTATTGATGAATAAGGCTGAATTAGTAGCTGCAGTAGCGGAAAAGACTGGCTTTACGAAAAAGGATGCAGAGTTAGCTGTCAACGCTTTCGTATCCAGCGTTGAAGGCGCACTGGTAAAAGGAGATAAAGTACAGTTAATCGGATTCGGAACTTTTGAAGTTCGTCAGAGAAAAGCCAGACAGGGAAGAAACCCTAGAAAACCAGGAGAAGTTATCAAGATTGCAGCTTCCAAGGCACCTGTATTCAAGGCTGGTAAGGCATTAAAGGATGCAGTAAACAAATAAGAAAGAATGCAAAGGGGATAGCGTAAGCTGTCCCTTTCTTTAATACATAGTGGTATTTTTACGAAAGAGCTTATGAGAATCGATAAATTTTTAAAAAACTCAAGAATCATCAAACGCCGTACGGTAGCGAAAGAAGCCTGCGAGCAAGGCCGCATTACCGTCAATGGAAAGACCGCAAAACCGGGACTGGAGGTAAATGTCGGCGATGAAATTTTCATCCAGTTCGGCAACGGCAGTCTTCGCGTGGAGATTCTTGCTCTGACAGAATCCTGTCGGAAGGAAGATGCGGCAAATATGTATCGCGTAATTGAATAATAGAACCTCCTGTTAGACATTGTATCCGACAGGAGGTTTTTTATTGCTTCGAGTTTGTAAAACCCGCGGGGATTTTCAACTATAGTATATTGGCGGGTGTTGGAGCTTCGGTATCGTAAAGCGCTTTTAGCTGATCACGAAAGCAGGCAATCTCACCGGATGCATTGGAAGGGTCTTCGTTTAAGATATAGTAACGTGATTTGGACATGGTGTAGTCAGCTTCATTGACAGCTTCGGTGCTGAGAAAGTAATAGGATATCCTGCGGAAGGATTGCCAGGTATCTTCCAGCGCATCAAAACTCTGTTCTGCTGTTTTCCAGTTTTCCTGATCAATTGCCGGCAGAAGCTGTGTTTCGATGGTCTCAAAACATGTCTCTGTGGTATGCAGTGCGAATAACCCGTAAACAGCCCAGACGCCGACCAGAACCAGTATGCAGCAGATGGATATGATTAAGTCTTTCATGATGCTGTAACCTCCTGTGCGGTTGAATTTTCCTGATCAGACAGAAATACATGCAGCTTTGCATCCGCATCGCAAAATGCCAGAAAAACATCTCGCTGATCGGAGATTCCCAGCTCCAAAAGAAACTTCTCAAGCTGTGCCTGCGTCCATCCGGCCTGTACGACATTTTTTCGGTACAGGGTGCCATCGGTGATAAAAACCACAGGCATGATTTCCGGATCTTTTTTCAAACCGAGGTCATTGGGTGTCAGCGGTTTTTTATCGGCTTTGGGAATAATGGAAAGATCGCCGTTTGATTCCATGATCGCATATTCAACTTCTGAAATCGAGGGGCAGTTGCCAATTCGCATTTGTTCCATCAGATCGGTAATGGTAACGCGCAGCTTCTTTAACTCTTTATGTTTGATCTGTCCTTTTTCAATTAATACGCTGGGTGTGCCGCTGAAAAGCGTTTTCAGTTTTTCGCTTTTTAAAGATAAAAATGAAATCAAAACCTGGAGGAACAGCAGTGTAAAAATTGCAGTGACACCGCTGATCAAGGAGACGTCAGGGGATTCGATCGGAATTGCGGCAAGTTCGGCGATCATAAATGAAACAATGAGCTGAAAGGGCGACATTTTGGATAGCTCGGCCTTGCCCATGATCCTCATAACGAAAAGAATGATCATATATAAAATGACAGTTCGAATCAAGATGTTAATCAAGGTAAATACCTCCCCATATCTATTTGTAATCTATTGTTTCCCGCAATGCGGTTTGTTATACTGAAAGCCATGAAGAAAACTGGAGAAAGAAGGAAGAGGGTCATATGTATGGGAAATATGCGGCACTTTATCATTTTTCATATCTGTCGTTAGGGGCGCTGACGCCAATGATCGGACAGTATTTAAAATCCATTGGGTTTTCCGGCACCCAGATCGGGACGATCACCGCAACGGGAACTGCAGTGGCGATCATTGCTTCGACCTTCTGGGGCGGAGTCTACAGTCGCTGTGAACGAAAACAGGTTCTGCTGATGATGTTATGCCTCTCTGCGGCAGCTGTCTGTGCAGTCTTTTCTCAAGCAACCTTATACGCTTTTGTTTTGATGTTGTTTGGAATGATGTATTTTTTTCAGGCTCCTATTATGTCGCTGACAGATGCCTTTACCATGGAAAGCAGTCAAACCTTTGGAGGTCTGCGTGCCTGGGGTGCGGTCGGATTTGCAGCAGGTGTTTTTCTGACAGGAATTTTATCAGAATATCTGGGGCTGAAGCTGATCTTTATCTTTTATATCGGCGGATTCATTATGGCGGCACTTATGATCTATCTGATCAGAAGGAATCAGAAGCAGAAGCGATATGTACAGACAAATACTGAAACACAGAAACCGATATGCAGCCGGGAATGCCGGCAGAAACCGCAAAAAGGATACCGGATGATCTGGAAAAACCAAAAGCTGAGAAGATTAATCCTGTGTGCATTTTTCATGGGCGGAACGAATGTTGCCAATAACACCTATTTCAGTTTTCTTTACATAGAAGGCGGCGGCACGGTTGCAGGAGTCGGTATTGCGATGTTATTGATGGTTGGCAGTGAAGTGCCTTTCATGGCATGGTGCGAGAAGCTCTCACGGCGTTTTACGCTGCAGAAGACGATTCTGGCTGCGATGACGATTTCCGTTGTGCGTTTTTTGCTTTACGCTGCAGGACTTCCCTGGTGGCTGCTGATTGCACTGTTCTTCAGTCAGGGTGCGGTAAATGGGATTTTGTTAATTGAGTTCGTAAGATATGCGGCGCTGCTGGCTCCGAAGGGTAATGAAAGCCTTGCGATTTCCAGTTACTATATTATCGGGAGCAATCTCAGTACAATTTGCTGTCAATTGGCAGGCGGCGTGTTGCTGGATGCATTTGGTGCGACGGGAGTTTATTTGTTTTTCGGGCTGTTCAATTTATGCGGTGTGCTTTTGTATTGGAAATTTAGACTTTACCGGCGTTCTGCAGGGGATAAAACCCGCTGATGAAATGGTTCTCAAAAAATGACAAAAAGACAGAAAAGAATTCAAAAAATGTCTTGACGAAACGGGAAGGGTTTGGTAATATAAAAAAGCTGTCGCATGAATAGCAAAGCAACTGTCAAACAGCATCAAATCGGATCGAAAAAGTTCGAAAAAGATTTAAAAAAGCGGTTGACAAGAAAGAAAAGCTTTGGTATTATAGACAAGCTGTCACATGGAACAGCGAAGCGAAGACAACGAGAGGCAGAGAAGAAGCGGACAGAAGCGACTCGAAAGAGGAGCGAAAAAAGTAAAAAAAGTTGTTGACAAACGCTGGGAAATGAGATACAATTAAAAAGCTCGCTAAGGTGAGCGCAGCCAAGAGAGGCTGAAGGACATTGAAAACTTCATAGTGTAGAAATTTGAGTCAACGAAAAAAGATTCAAATGGAAACAGGAAATGCATACCTGAAAAGGAAATGTAAAGAACAGTTT
>Ga0129308_1003550_pt1 | contig 10997 bp, 8 predicted proteins | sample L827metagenome_FD_94440 | JGI IMG/M metagenome (GOLD analysis project Ga0129308, IMG submission 94440) | Ring-tailed lemur group fecal microbial communities from Wisconsin, USA - L827 metagenome | ecosystem: Host-associated > Mammals > Digestive system > Large intestine > Fecal | place: USA... | reverse complement strand
CAAGAGCCGTCAGCAGGCAATTACTAACGAGTTACTCGATATTGTGGGTGGCTCGATGGCATAATGTGCTTGGTCGCGCGATTTCTCTGAGAAGGGCATACAAATAAGCGAACCGCGTTTAAAGTAGAAAGTAAAATGAACGACTTAAAAACCCGCATAGAATCCCTGTTACAGCAACTTAACGAACGTGTTTTCGAGAAGGAGCATGTGGTGGCACTTTCCCTGCTGTCGGCAGTGGCAGGAGAGAGCATCTTCTTGCTCGGCCCTCCGGGGGTCGCCAAGAGTATGGTGGCGCGCCGTCTGAAACTGGCTTTTCGGGATGCCTCTGCTTTCGAGTACCTCATGTCCCGCTTTAGTACGCCCGATGAAATATTCGGACCGGTGTCTATCTCCAAACTGAAGGATTCGGATACCTACGAACGTATTGTCGATGGCTATCTGCCTTCGGCTACCATTGCCTTTCTGGATGAAATATGGAAGGCAGGGCCTGCCATTCAGAATGCTTTGCTGACCATTATCAATGAAAAGATTTATCGCAACGGACAGTTTTCCATCCGTGTTCCCCTGAAAGGTCTGATAGCGGCATCCAATGAGCTTCCGGCACAAGGGCAGGGGCTTGAAGCACTTTGGGACCGTTTCCTTATTCGCTGTCTGGTGGGAGGAATAGAAGATATGGGTGAGTTCGACCGTATGATTTCGTCTACCGACGAAACGGAACCGGTGATAGACGAACGGCTCCAAATAGCCGGTGAAGAATATGCCCATTGGGAAAAAGAAATAGCTGCCGTAAAGATTCATTATTCCATTTTTGAAGTGATTCATGCCCTGAAAGACGGTATCGAACAATATAACTTGCAAGCGCAAAACGAGGGAGGCATTTCAGCTCCTCTCTATGTGTCCGACCGTCGCTGGAAGAAGATGGTAAAGTTACTTAAGACATCGGCCTTTCTGAACGAATCGGATACCATCCGCTTGTCGGACTGTACACTTTTATCATATTGTCTGTGGAGTGAAACAGAGCACATGGAAGCCATAGAGGAAATGGTTGCTGCTGCCATACAGAAGAGTGCCGAGGGTTATCTGCTCAACATAAAGGGTCTGGAACAGGATATAGAAGAGCTAAAGGACCGCCAGTCTTCGGAACACAGTCTGCGCGAACTCAACGACCCCGGTATTCAGGTGGTGGATACTTATTATTATCAGATAGAGGGTGTCCGCATGAAAGAGCGTTTGTTGATTTTTGCTTCCGACTACCAGCATCTTGACAAAACAGGAAAGCTGTTCTATCTGCATAAAGATAAATATAAGGCAAATTGTTGCATTCTGAAAAAATATGATTCGGTGCTTCATGCCAAAGTTCCCCGTAGCAAGATATATACGTTGAAGCGGGGGACTCGTTCCGTTTATATAAATAATTATGAATATCACCTGATGTGTTATGAAAACTGTCCGCCTCCACCGCCCGAACCGGAACCGGAAGACTTGGGGATGAAATACCGTTCGGTGACCGAAGCTTTGGGAAGAATGGAGAAAGACTGGAACGAGTTGCTTGCTGCCGAAACGGAGTATTACGAAAACCATCTTTTCCTGAGTGCAAAGCAACGCCTCCTGATGCGGAGGATGCTTACCCATCAAAAGAACAATATAGAAAGATATAAGAACGAATTGAACGAAATGGCTGATGCGTACCGCAAAGAGAACCAGGAATATAAGGTTGAGAGACCTGAAGATGATTTATTCACAGGAGCTTAAGGACAGGACGTTCAAAGCTTACGAGGAAGATATCGGCAACGGAGTGGTGCGCCGGCACGAACTGGAGGAAAAAGTGCTTGCCTACTATCGTCGCACGACTCCCTCTCTACAGGAATATTATTCGCGCTACACTCCCGAATGGGATGCTTTTTATTCCTCGGAACACTTGCCGGACCTGGCATTCCTGCAATTTTTGAGACAGATGCGTGGTGCGTTTAAGAAGCGTTATGAGCTTTCCGAACTCAATATTGATTACTATATCTCATGCATGGAAGGTTGCTCTCTGTTGAAGGGAGAAGCGGCGCAGACAAAGGAGTTTTTCCTGGATAAATGGCATCAGTTGCTCACCCGCAAGGAGTACGACTATCAGTATATGCATATTGACAGCCTTTGCGAAAGTTTCGACCTGTTGGTAAAGAAACATGGACAGCAGTCGGGCAATCACCTGCTCGGGTCGCGTATGGAGTGGCTGCTTCACAACTACCCGGACTTGTATCGCAAAATGCTTCCTTTTGAGCAAGTGATGAAACGTAATCCTGCCATCCGGCAACTGGCACATCTTTTGGGGAGAAAGCATCGGGAACCCCTGAAGTATGATTCCCTTTCGGGAGTGGATAAGAAGATGTTGATTCGCCATTCTCCGCACAGCGATATAACGGGCGTCACTTTGGGCAATGACCTGAACAGTCTGTTGCCGATAGAATATTGTTATCTGGCGGACGATTCGCTGCGTGCCGTGTTCATGGAGCGGTATGCCGAGAAGCGGTTGCAACTGTTTGATTATAAATCGAAAGAAACAGATTCGGTGAAGAATGACAAGCAGAAAGTTTCGGGACAAGGGCCTTATATTATTTGTGTGGATACGTCCGGCTCTATGCAGGGCGACCGGGAAATCCTGTCCAAGTCTGCTATCCTTGCCATTACCCAGTTGACGGAAAAGACTCATCGCAAATGCTATGTCATCAACTTTTCCGATGAGGCTGTATCTCTGTTGGTCGAAGATTTGTCGCGTGACATGCCCAAACTGGCCGAGTTCCTCAATAAATCTTTTGATGGGGGAACGGATATCGAACCTGCCCTTCGCGAAGCGGCGCATATCATTAATGGGAATGATTTCAGGGAGTCGGATATTGTTCTGATTTCAGACTTTGAGATGCCTCCGCTATCCAAAGATTTAAAAGAACAAATAAGGGTGATAAAACGTCGGAAGACTTCTTTTTTTGCACTCTCTTTTGGCAATCAGCCCGAAATGGAATATCTGAATCTTTGCGATAGATATTGGGAGATGTGACGGAGACGAAAAGGACGCTGCATTTTAAAATTCCAAGGTTCTTGAAAAAACTCTTTCAGCTTTTAAAAAAAGACTTAGAGCTTTTCAGAAAAGACTTAGAGCTTTTGCGAAAAGACAGTGGAGTTTTGCAAAAAGACAGTGGAGTTTTTCGGAAGTACTTTTTCATGTTTTATTTTCCGTTTTTATGTCTTTATAGAATGGACTGCGGATTTGTGATGTGGACTGTTGTTAAGTGGTTGATTATCAGTTATGTTTCTTCTTTTTTTGGGACCACAGGACCAAGGCTCACCTATATGAGATTCCGGTCCCAACTTTATACTGATATGGAACATATATTGTTGTATATCAGTACGTTGTTAATTTGTAAAACGGACAAGCTTATTTTATGAATTACGAATTATTATTACATGGAGAATATCTGTTGGCAATGAGTTTATTGCTTCGCTGGATATGCTCTTGAATGACTTATCATCTCATTGATTACAGTGCTGAATTTCATCTGATAGGCTTGTCCGCTTTATTGGTTTGATTATCAGTTTTTAATGGTTTCTGTTAGGACCGGAATCTCATATAGGTGAGCCTTGGTCCTATGGTCCTAAATAAAATATTAATTCATTGATAATCAACAGTTTTTCTCTTTTGGTATGGCGAGAAACAATGACCACTTTTATGCGGGAAGATTTTAGGCCTTTATTGTGCTTTTTATGGCATCAATCAGCCGGCTGAAATCTTCAGGAAATACATCGCCGATATTTCCGATACGGAATGTATCTGCCTGTGAAATTTTACCCGGATAAATCACGAATCCCTTTGTTTTCAGTTGCTTATAGAATTCTTTGAAATCGAAGGCCGTGTCCGGATACAGGAACGAGGTGATAATGGGAGACTGTATGGCGTCATCCAATAAGGTTTTGAAGCCCAAAGAGCGCATTCCTGCCACTAATACCTCGTGATTGCGGCAGTAGCGTTCGTGGCGTGCCTTCACGCCGCCTTCGGCCTCTAATTCGTCCAAGGCCTGCTTGAAAGCGCGTACCACGTGGGTAGGAGAGGTAAAGCGCCATTTGCCGTGTCCCTTCTCCATTGCTTCCCATTGGTCGTAAATGTCAAGAGAGAGGCTGCGTGAAACGCCCTTGCAGTGTGCCAGTTCGGATTTGCGGGCTATGATGAACCCGAATCCCGGTACACCCTGAATGCACTTGTTGGAGCTGCTAATCATAAAGTCGATGCCCAGTTCCTCTACATCCAAAGGTACGCCTCCAAAGCTGCTCATTGCATCCACAATCAACTTCTTGCCGTGCATCTTCACTACGTGGGCAATCTCCTTCAACGGGTTCAGAATGCCGGTCGTTGTCTCGCAATGCACCACTGCCACGTGTGTGATTTCTGCATTATGTGCCAGATAATCGTCTACATATTCCACCGATACTTGTTCGGTTTCATCAAAAGCGAGCATATCATAGTTCATGCCATGGTATTCGGCAATGTTTCCCATACGGTCACCGTATGCGCCATTGCTCAGGATGAGTAATTTGTGTTTCGGAGTGATGACACTTCCCAATGTCGCTTCTACGCAGTAAGTACCGCTTCCCTGTAGCAGAATGGCTGTGTATTCGTCGGTTTTATGGGTGGCGAGTTTCACCAGTCCTTTGCGGATTTCTTCAACGATATGCACATTGTAATCCTCGTCCCATGTGCACCAGTCGGTCATCATGGCGGTTTTTACTGTTTCGGATGTTGTTAAAGGGCCGGGGGTCAAAAGTAAGTATGGTCTCATTTTTCAGTTCATTTTATGGTTAATAATTTCAATAATTTCGGGGAGTTCGGCAATGCTGTTTACCACATAGTGGGCGCCTGCCATATACATACGCTTCCTGACGGCTGCCATGCGTCTGCCCAGTTCATCAGAGGAAAGCTTTTCGGTTTCTTCTTGGGTAAGCCCCATTTCGTTGCTGCCCAAAATGACACCGACAGTCCATACGCCTGCATTTACTCCTTCTTTGATGTCGGCAATGGTATCCCCATATTTCACGACACTTGTCACGGAGGGCACATTCAAGTCTGTCATGTTTTTGTAAATCATAAAAGGCTGCGGGCGTCCGGCAGGAAGACCGTCGGGGGTGACACAGTTGTCGGTGGTATAACCTTGGGCGGCAGCTCCCGGCAGGACCACCTCCATCATGGCGCGGGTATATCCTGTGGTAGAGCCGATTTTAAGGCCTGCCTTTTTCAGTCCGCCAATGGTTTCAATGACTCCGGGGATGGGAGTGGTATATTCTTGCAGAGAGGTAAAGAGATATTTCTCAAATTCGCGGTTCATGGCAACCACATCTTCTTCCGTCCAAAGTCTGTTGTATCGTTTTTGGAATTGCTCTGTCACTCCGGGCAGTTTGAACAGTTCACGTATATGGTCTATTTTTGCCATTCCCATAGGGCGGCGAGCTTCTTCCATGGTGACAGTGATACCTACTTCGCCGAAGGCTTTCAAGAAAGCGGCAACAGGTGCAAAACATCCGTAATCGACTGCCGTTCCCGCCCAGTCCATAATTACACATTCTATTTTTTTCATCTTGCTATTAGTTATTTATGATTATTGATTTCCGGTAGGAGTGGATTGAATCTGCGGGAATGTATGTGCGGCATTGTCTGCCGAGTGATAACATTCCGTAGCCAAGTTCTGTTTTTCCATTTTATATCGTTGCATCAGATAGATTGCCGAACCGATGAATGCAACGCCGGCAACGATTCCCACCCATCCTGAAAATTGGTTGTAGAATTGCATCCAGTTGATATTCGGGCTGCAATATTCTTTGAACAGAAGTACGCAAACCGTTCCTGTATATCCGATAAAGTCGATAGTGGCGATAAAAAACCCGACATTTCCTTTAATCTTGAAACAAGCAATAAACCGTTCGAAAAATAGGGTTTGGAAGCTAAGGTAGACGATGTACAGGCTTAAGCTTTGTATAAAAAGCCAGTAGAGGGTGGGCAATTGCTGTGTGTCATAATTGAATGCCAGATAGCTGATGGTTACGGCTCCGCCTAACACCATGGAAAGGAGTACCAACAACACTCTGTAATTGCTGTTTATCAGTGACATCATGGCAAATATTCCCAGAATAATCAGCGTAACCATGCCGTCTACTTGTGCAAACAGCCATGAAGAGATAGTGCTTACGTCAATAATGTTGACCAGAAAATCTTCCTTGATATCGCGTAGGATGGTGATGAACAGATTGGCAAAAAACAACATAATCAGCAGAGGCATATAGCTTTTGAACAGTTGCCGGCGTTGTTCTCCGTTCAGGGTTACGCGTTCCGAGCGCAGGGCACGGTCTTCATCGGTGGGTTGCGGTAGCTTGTTGAGCGACCAGCCCATCAGGACAAGCAACGGAAAGGCCAGTCCACCTATCAGGGCAGGCATCCAAAACTCAGTGACACCGAATGTGTTGACAACAAATAACCCCAATGATTTGGCCATTCCCGAACTCACTGCCATGCTTACCCCCAACAGGCTGGCCAATATGTCGGTCACTTTGCGCCCCTCAATGAAACTGAAAATGACTCCCCACATACATCCCAACGCCAGCCCGTTAAAGAACAATGCAAATACATTGAAAGGGGTAGGGAGTAATCCGAAAAAGACCAATGCAAGTTCGGCAAAGGCTACGGAGAATATCATGAATTTCAACCGGTTCTCCCGCTTCAGCTCAGAGACAATTTTGATGGCAAAGAACTTGGAGATGAGGTAGCCGAAGATTTGCATAATAGTAGTGGCTACCTTGTAATCCATTCCGAAGAAGTCCATCCCGTCGAAAGTGGCAGCCGTAAAAGGTTTACGCAGCGCATATACCAGTGAATAAGAAAGTAAGGCCGTTCCCCCTGCCCATAGGATAAACAGGAAATTGGATATTGGTTTGTTCGTTTCGCTTTTTGCTTCCATTATTGTTTCTACTTGTTTTTGCAAATTATGTTTTTATCATCGTAAAAGTGGAGTCTTGTATCTCGTCCCGATGATTTCCGGCAGCAAAAGTATGCTTATCCGACCGGAGAAAAAATGAATGTTTATGATTAATATTTTTCATATAGTGAGGGGCTGATGATGTAATATTAATGTAATGTGTATGTCATTGTAAGTTCACACGGAAACTTGTATTTTGCAAGTTCAATATAGAAAATAATATCCATGAATGATTTAATAGAAATTTATAGAAGAATAGAATATCTCCGTAATAACGGATTGAAGATGAAAGAGATAGCGGATTTTATCGATATGGCTCCCAGTGTGTTGTCTGCGCTTTACTCCAGTGTTTTGCCCACTTATGTAACCTCATTGAAACAAGGACATTCTGAAGAAAATTCATTAGATTTGGCTTTGGGACAGGTCAATAACATTTCAAAGAAACGTTTGATGGGGAATTTATCAACTATCAAGGAACTACTTTTCAGTTTGGAGCCTGCCAATGGTGCGACAAAGGCGAATCCGTTTATGGAAATGATGACTGCCGAGATGCAGCGTTCCGTTCAGGAGGTTTATAATTACAGTGGCAGCTATTTGAGTTACAGTCTTTCTTCATCATGCAACTGCCTGAAAGTGGAACCTTATCTGATAGAGTCTTCCGAAGATAACACGTATGTGAAGGTGACTCACATGAGTGCTTATAACACGACTCATCGGGGCGTCGGGTTGTTCAATAACCATCAGAACGGATATATTTTCTTCAACGAACGGGAAACTCCCCAAATGGCATTGTTCAGCATTTACCTGCAATTGCCCATGTATGATTTTCCTCCTTTTCTGAAAGGGTTATATCTCAGTTTGGATTATAACAGGAATCCGATAGCACGTCGTATTCTCTTTGTAAAGCAAAGTGACAGTACGGACATGGAGGAGTTCCTGGAATTGAAAGGGGAGCTTGTGGCACTTGAAGACTTGACGGAACTGCAAAAGAAATATTATGATTACACTTGTCGGGAGGGGGACTGTATCCGTACTTGCATGATACCGTCCCCTCAACTGAATGAAGATGATTTGGAAATAGAAAAAAGGATTCTTGCCTTGTAATATCATCATCAGACGGTAACATTTCCGACCTAAAAATTGTTGTTAATAGAAAAGGATTTATCCGCATCGAAAAACACGAGACTATAAATGAGCGAAGCTCGTGAAAAAAAGATATAATTGTATCATCCAAATCTCAAGATTATGGTAAAGAATAATTTGTTGAGCGAACGGCTGTCTTATGTTGGCGATAGTCATACACCTACCCATTTGCATCTATGCAGTTACAATGCCGAAGGCGTTTCTATGTATGAGGGAAAAGAAATAGACGAATTGACACCCTATTTAGAAAAAGAAAGCATTCATTGGATACAGGTGCACGGGCTTCGGAATACAGAAGCCATCCGGCGTATTTGCAGCTATTTTAATGTGGATTTTCTGACAACGCAAGATATACTGAATACCGACCATCCAGTGAAGATAGAAGAACATGATACTTACAATGTTGTGATTTTGAAAGTACTTTTTCCATCAGACGGTACTTACGCACCACAGCAGATGGCTATTATTCAAGGCAACGATTATCTGTTGACTTTTATGGAAGGAGAAAATAATTTCTTAGGCGATATCACTCAGGCTTTAGAAAAGAATGTATTGAAAATCAGAAACCGGCAATCGGATTATTTACTTAGCGTGGTGCTGAATAGTGTAATGGCAAGTTTTATGTCCCTCATTTCGGAACTGGAAGATGAATTGGAGGATTTGGAAGAACAATTGCTTTCACCCCATGCAGACAATCTTCCAGGTATTGAGGATATACAGCAATACCGCCGTAAATTTCGGATGATAAAAAAATGTATCCTGCCTTTTAAAGAGGAGATTAGTAAATTGCTGCATGCAGACAATGATTTGTTGCATAAAGTGAACCGTCCTTTCTTTAGTGACGTTAATGACCATTTGCAGTTTGTACTACAAACATCAGATGGTTGCCGCGACATGATTTCAGCTTTGGTAGACCTTTACCTTTCTAACAATGACCAGCGTATGAATGCCATTATGAAGCAGTTGACCGTTGTTTCTACTATTTTTATTCCATTGACTTTTTTGGCAGGTATCTGGGGAATGAATTTCCAGTGGATGCCTGAACTGGGATGGAGATATGGTTATATCTTTGCATGGGCATTGATGTTGGCATTGGTCACTATCATTTACTTTTTCTTTAAACGCAAAAAATGGTATTGAGCAGAGGGGAGGTAAAGATGATGTTTTCATATATTATTGATAGTATTTTTTATGGAGTCATATTCAGTCAAAGTACCTTATCTGAAGTGGCAACTTTTGTACCAATAGGACATGGATACACTGATTGGTTATACGGAAAAGTTGTCGATATGTTCTATTTCCCTCTCTTTGAATTTAATTGGCCCGCTTGGATGCCGTTTATTGGGGGGGATGATTTTATTAAAAATAATCAGCTCTTTATTTGGTAAAGTGAGATTAATAGGTTACGTTTGTTTTAACACTAATCATAATGAGGATGAAAATAGTGTTTCTACATATTATATGTCTATTGTTACTTGCTTTCAGCAGTCCACTATACGCCCAAGTGGAGATAGCGGGAAAGGTGCTTGACAGACAAGGGCATGGCGTTTCTGATGTAAACATCACAGTAGTGCAGAGCTTTGACAGGCCCGTACTTATGGGCTATGCACTGAGCAATAAACAAGGGGAGTATATTTTGAAGGTAAGCTCGGCAGCAGACAGCCTTAACATCATCATCCGGGGGTTTAATGTTTCCACCGTCTATCGAAAAGTACCCAATGTTTCCGGGCGACAAGACTTTAGAATAGAAGAAAAACCTATAGAAATAAAGGAAGTTATTGTGAAGGGGCGGCAGATTTGGCAGCAAAAGGATACGGTCAATTATCTGGTGAGTTCCTTCAAGGACAAGAATGACACCAGTATCGGTGATGTGCTGAAGAAGATGCCGGGTATTCAGGTGGACAAGGTCGGCAGGATTTCTTACATGGGAGTGCCCATTAATAAGTTCTACATTGAGGGAATGGACCTGATGAAGGACCGCTATGGCATTGCTACCAATAATCTTTCTCCCGATGACATTGCCACCGTGCAGTTATTGGAGCGACACCAGCCCATCAAGGCTCTGAAGGAGTTGAGGCACTCCGACCAGGCTGCCATCAATTTGAAAATGAAAGAGGGTGCTAAGGGAGTATGGGCTTTGTCGGCGCTGTTGGGAGCTGGGGCGGATTTCGCGCCTCATGTTAAAGGAGAAGGGGAACTGACGGGCTTTTATTTTACTCGGAAAAGGCAGCACTTGGCTGTTGGAAAGTCCAACAATACAGGAAAGGACTTGGAAGCGGAAGTAAAAGGCATGAATAGAAACGAAGACGAAAGCATTTGGACCGATGTGATTTGGCCGTCACCTCCACCCATTGACAAGTCTCTCTACCACGACAACGAGACTTATCTGTTGACCACCAATAACCGATTTAAGAATAAAAAGGAACAGGAATGGTCGGTAGATGCATATTATCTTAATGACTGCGATAACCGGTATGGGAATTCTGTCACTTCTTACTTGTTGCCGGATGGCACGCAGAATGTGATTACGGAAGCCATTTCAGCCGGAATGGACAAAGACAGGCTGACAGTGAACGGTAACATGATGATGAACCGTGAAGATACTTATCTAAATGCGACAGTGGAAGGCGAGGCTGAATGGAGACATACATTGGGAAAGGTGTCTAATGGTAACATGATAGACCAATGGGCCACAAATAAACGGCTGAAGGCTGCCGGAAAAATCAATTGGATTACAAAGAATGACCGAAATCGCGGATGGGAGGTGAATTCATCTTTCAATATTCAAAATACTCCTCAAAGTCTGTTGGTACAGCCTTGTCTGTTCGGAGAAATTTTGGAGAAGGACGGCCT
>Ga0129308_1003547_pt1 | contig 11020 bp, 15 predicted proteins | sample L827metagenome_FD_94440 | JGI IMG/M metagenome (GOLD analysis project Ga0129308, IMG submission 94440) | Ring-tailed lemur group fecal microbial communities from Wisconsin, USA - L827 metagenome | ecosystem: Host-associated > Mammals > Digestive system > Large intestine > Fecal | place: USA... | reverse complement strand
GGCTTCCCTTTCGTTCCGCCGTCGCTCATTACTTCTTTTTGCCCTTTCGGGCTCTCATTGGAATCGTCTGGCTTTTTTCGTTCGTCTTCTTTTTCCTGCTCTATACAGTTTTCAAGGTCCGTTGTCGTGGGCGCTCGCCTCAGCGACAGGTATTATTATAGCCGCTTAACTTCACTTTAACAATCTGATTTTTCGCGGTTTTCTAATGATTTATCACTATATATATCTTTTTATTTAAAATATTTCCCTATTTTTATCTAAAATACGATTTTACTAATTATTTCTCTTTTTTTCTCGTTTCTTCGACACGTCCGGCAAAGTGTTTATCGGCTTTTTATACACCGGTATGAAATTTATATTTATTCGAATTTTATTTATATTTATTCTCTTTTACCAAACCTTATCAACTCTCTTCCATTTTATCATTCGTATTGTATTGAACTTATTTTTTCCGACTTCTGTTCTTTCTCCAGGTTTTCCTTATTTCTTCGTTCATTTTCTACTTTTTTCCTCTTAATTGTTTTCTGAAAAAAGCAGAGCCTTTGTTTTCCGAAAAATCAAAATAGCCGCGCCAACCTGCGGACAGGCGGTACGGCTGTTTCAGTTTTTCAGCTTTGAGATCACTTAATGGGCTTCATGGTGGGGATTTCCACAAGAAATCGCCGGCAACTCTGCCTAATCGTCCATAACTCTTTGCTCATAACAATGCCATCCTTTCTTCCTCTCCACAACTCTCTGCAAATCTCTGTTGACATTGAGCGCTTTGTGGTAAGGTCTGTGGTAAGGTGGTAAGCTCTGAGCTTGCGGAGCGAGCAACCCCAGACAGATTACCTGCTGACACGGAAGTTAGTATAGCACATTTCCTTTACATTGGCAATAGGTCACTTTTCTTAGCCTTCGTCTGCTTCTTCCAATCAAAGAACCTCTTTCGGATTTCTCTGACATCGGCTTCTGTGTCTGATCTGATGAATATGTCCTTTTTCCGAAATCCCCGCTTTATTCCCTCGGCAAGCTCTTCCTCCTTCCCTCCTATGCCAAGCGGAATATGTACGAGTTGTATGCCCTGCTTTTCACAGATGAACTCTTTTACCTTTTGCTCATAGGTCATCTTTCCATCTTTGCATGGTGCTGATTCAAAGGCAAGCCTAAGCTCTGGAATATAGGCAACCAACGGTAATCCTATACTCTCGCCGCTGTCTATCCTAACTGCTATGTCAAGGCTTCGTGCATAAGCCGAAATCAACAGCCGAGGAAGTGCCATCTGGAACTCTTTTTCGCACTCCTTACAGCCGACACCCTCATCCGCCCGGTTAAACACTCTGTCACGCCATTCATGCCCAAAGGCATCTTTCCACCATACAAAGCGCAGAGAATTTCTTGAAACACGATGGGGAGAAAACCCTTTATTTCTCTCTACATTCCACTCTGCGGCTATCTCAGGGTCAGTAGTCGCAAGGTCGTTGTACCCCTCTTTAACCGCCCGATCAGCACAGACGGGACAAGCCGTTCCCTTGATACGGCTTTTTACAAGCGACTGCCATTCAAAACCACAAACTCTGCATTTCCACCACACTTTCTTTCTCGTCTTCTCGTTTACCATGTCCGGTGTCAAAGGGAAATTTCTTTCTGACCATTCTCCCGCAAGCTCTGGTTGCCGAGTAGCAAAGTCGTTAAACCCTTTAAGTAGCTCAATCCCACTACAATAAGGACATTTACTTCCCCCTGCTCTTGTGGAAATCAGCGTGTACCACTCATGCCCCTTGCTGCACTTCCACCATGCCTTTCTGTTTGCAAATGCTGTTACCATCGTTGGCAGCAGAGGCAAATTCCGCTCAGACCACTCGGCGGCAACCTCTGGAAATCGTGTAGCAAGATCATTAAACCCCTCCAGCACCTTGTTGTGGGAGCAGTAGGGACAGCCGGTTCCCCGTACCCTTGCTCTGATCTCGGTTCTCCACTCATGTCCCAACTTGTCCCTCCACCATACTATCTTATGCGAACCGGCACCCACCATCGTAGGTCTTAGCGGCAAGTTCTGCGGCGACCATTCAGCGGCAATCATGGGGTGCGTGGTTGCAAGGTCATTAACGCCCACTACAATCCTTTTTCCGGCACAGATGGGGCATTTCTCACCGCTGGATCGTGCTTTTACGCTTGCTTCCCACTCATGCCCACATTCGCCTCTCCACCAAACGACCCTCTTAGAACCGTATGATACTGTTTCGGGTGTCAGGGGCAGGTTCTTCTCCGACCACTCCGAAACAAGCTCAGGGTGTACCTCTATCAAACTGTTCTTCATGGCTATATGTCCTCCTCTCTGGCTACATATATAATAGTATAGGCAAGGAGATTTGGGAAACCTGCGAAAAGGCTCTGCGATGGCACATCGCAGAGCCTTTTCTTATGCCGAAGCCGTTATCTGCCGTTCCGCCTCTATATATGAGCCAAAGGCGGCTATTTCCTTCTTCTTCAGCTCTTTCGTCACATCAATATAGATGTTCATGGTCGTGTCAATATCAGCGTGTCCAAGTACATCTTGAATTACCTTGATGTTCACCCCTGACTCGCATAACCTCGTTGCGAATGTGTGTCTCAAGATGTGGCAGCTAAAATGCGGCAGGAGAACAGGATCAGAGTCGATACCGTATTTCTCAAGAACCTCATCGTTGCAGTCTCTTATAATCCGCTGCAAAGCCTTATTAAGCGTACCCTGATGTTGAACCTGTCCGTCACGGTTGATAAAAATGAAATCGTCATATCCGTCCACTCGTCCTACGCTCTCAAGCCCAGCTTCCTTCTGGTATTCTCTTTCCATGATGAAAGCCTCTTTTACACCATTCACCATCGGGATTGTTCTATCCCCCGCTTTGGTTTTGGGGGTATTTATACTGAAATAGCAGCCCTTCTCGTCACGATGGTTATAGTAGACAAGTGTGTGATTGACGGAGATCTCGCCTTCCTCCAAGTCCACATCACACCAGCGCAGACCCGTTATCTCTCCAACTCTCATTCCGGTGTTCAGCATGATGTAGAATACCGGATACCAATGCTGATACTGTGGACGCCGCTTGAGAAAGTCGAGGAACAATGCCTCCTGCTCTACAGACAGAGCCTTTCTCTTCTCGGTATCGAGGTTATGAGCCAAACGAAGTTCCTTCATGGTATTGAGCGTTGGATTGCCCCGTATCATATCGTCCTCAACTGCGATTTGAAAGACTTGGTACAGAACATTGTGGATGTTCACGACTGTCGAGATTTTCAAACCCCTATCGTCTACCAAGCGATTGTAAAAGCGCTTAACATCTGACTTCTTCACATCTACTAAGCGTTTCTTGCCAAAAGAAGGTCTCACGAATGTCTCATACATATAGATGTAGTTCTTAAAGGTGCTGTCCTTGATCCCTTTCTTGAGCTGACACCACAGGTCAAACATATAGTTGACCGTCAAGCTCTTTACATCTGACCTGATGCCATCGTGATGATCGACTGTGACCTGCTCTTCAATCTCACGCAGCTTGTCCAGCGTCGGAGCATAAACATTGTGCCTTACTCCATCTTCCGTAGTCCATCTGAACTCATAAGTACCGTTCTTTCTCTGGTACTCTCCTTTTTTCAGTCTCAGACGATTATCGTCCATTCGTGCCTTCGACTTCACCTTTGTTGCCATAGTTCGCCTCCTAAATTGATTTCAGCCCTGACAGGTATTCCTCTAATTTCTTTCGCTTAATCAAGCGCTTACTTCCTACCCAAAGAACGAATGGACAGTTATCCTCGTTGGAAAGCTCCCTCAACTTGGATGTGCCTATTCCGAAATACTGAGCTGCCTCTTCTATCGTAATGGTAAACCTTTCCCAGACAGGGACTTCGATTTTCTTTGCCATCTTGATAACACCTCCTTGTTGTGCCATCAAGATACACCTTTTCCCGCCTGTCGGCAAAGGTGCGACTGCGAGGATCGCACACTTGAAATCTCATACAGAGTATGCTTTGTCCAGATACTCATCGAGCTTTCTGCGCTTCAACAGCCGTTTAGTTCCTACCCACAATACAAACTCGCAGGCTTCATCATCGGACAGTTCCCTGAGCTTACCCACCCCAATTCCTGTATAAGCTGCGGCTTCTTCAAGCGTGAGGTTTGACTTGAGCCAGATAGGTACTGCCTGATCTTTCTCTTTCTTATTCACGCTTGCCACCCCGCTTTGTAGGTACGGGATAGCTCCCCACACTTATCGAAAGCGCCCTATCGACATCTCTCATCGTGAGTGGATCGACGCTTCCAACATATTGCGAGAGGCGGCTTTTATCAATGGTGCGGATCTGTTCAAGAAGCACGATTGAATCTTCTGCCAGTCCAAACCGCCTTCCCAATTTGGAATGTGTTGGCATATCCAGCCGTTTTACCTTACTCGTAATAGCGGCTGCAATGATCGTGTTGCTGCTCCGATTCCCAATGTCATTCTGAATGACAAGTACAGGACGGACACCACCCTGCTCTGAGCCTACCGTTCCAGATAAGTCGGCATAGAAAATATCCCCTCTGTGGATAGTTTCCCTGATGTTCTTGGTTTCGTCCACTTTCTGACCCTCCGTTGTTGGATTGGAGGTCTCCCTCCAATCCACAACAGCAAAAAAAAGGCGAAAAATTAAACCTGTTCTGCAAAGAAATTTTTTATAAACTCATCGAGCAGCCTTTTACGCTTTGACATAGCCATTGCTGAGATACCGTACTTTTCACCGAGAACCCTTGCGCTGCTCTTCTTATTACCATCGAGATAAAAATCAAGCAGCTCCACCGCCCAAGGTTTCCAACCGGAAAGCTGCTCCCGTAGCTTCTCAAGCAGCATTTCATCAACGACACTCGCCTCAAGGTCATCGCTACCTACTAAAGTGTCCATTAGCGTCTCCCCTTCATATCCCTTAAGTGGACAGTCAATGGAGAGAAACTGACACTCACCCTTGCGCTTTCTATTTATATCTCGTAGTGCATCTTCTCTATGCCATTCCATGTACGCCTCATAGGATACCTCTATAAACATACGGTCTACCACGCCGCAGTCTTCAAAGCTGTCCTCTATGAAGCACCTGCGCTTGCACATGGGCAATCCCTTATTTGATTTCAGAATAGCGCTCCATTCCTTCTGTGTTGCCTCTTTCAGTCCTTTTTTCGGATCGGTAGAATCCTTGTAAATGAGAATTGTTGTCCGTTTCATCGGGTTCCTTTCCCGAAGCCGATGAAACGAAAACGCAAAAAGCCACTTGACTTGTTGACTGGCGCCACGCTGACAGACTACACCCTTGGGTGTAAGTCATAGTCAAGTGGCATTTGGAAGTCAACGCATCAAGCGGCTCCGTAGCACAAATCTTGCTTTAGATTATTTTGTTGTCGGTCTTGCTGAACTGTTAGTCTTAGCTGGTCTTTCTAAAGGATACTGGCGGGAACACCACCTCCTCTCCGCAGTTTGAGCATTTCGCAAATGTATAGCCATGCTCGCCTCTTACGACATTTTCAACTCTGTGGTCGCAATATGGGCAGAGCCTAACCATCTTCATCATTCCGCTGCATTGTCTCCTCAGAGAGTCCTGTGCAGCCTTTACCTGAGCATATCGCTCTGGGTTCACCTGTTGAATATTCACCTTTGGCATTCTAATATTCCTCCACATCTAACAGCCTGTACGGGTTATCGAGGTATTCCTTTTCGATATAACCGAGCTGCTTCATGCGGATTGCCAATGCAGTTTTAGAACACCCCAATAACTCTGTCATTCCAACAAACCGGTCATATTCTTCCCTTGCGAAAACCTTGTTGAGCGTCCGTATTCCTCCCTGAACATCAAACAGGCACATAGCTTGTTCAACAAGTCCTTTCGGAAGGAGCAGAACGGAGGCAAGAGCGTTACTCTGCCATTCCTCCCAATCCTCAATAGGTTTTCTTCGAGCTGTGTTTGCTCTGCAAAAATGAACCGGCTTTTCATGCGGCTTCACGCCGTAGTCCTTCGGGAAAAGTAATTTCAGGATTTGATGGCTCAACTCGTGCATGATCGTGAAGTTTCTCCGTCCTCCCTGCTCTACGCCTTCCCGCAGGTCGCTTTCAATCAAAACAGTCTTTCCGTCGAGGAAGTATACTTCCCCACTATCATCACAGCCCGGCAACTCAAGCCCAATCCCTTCAAAGGAAGTCAACCCAAGGATAGAGCCATCAGCGGAAAGGTGCTGATAGTCGATTTTCAGACCCAGCAGTTTCTCGGCAAGTATTTCGGGGTATATCCGATAAATCGGACGATCCGCTACCTCCGGCAATTTCATGTACGCTCTGATAACCCGATCAGCTATAGCTTCAAGGTCTTTTCGGGATAATCTTTTCAACTTGTCCTCCTATTAGCCAAACTTTGCCTCAACAAACCAGCGTCCGTTCTGCTCATCAAAAAGATGGGTCTCACTACGACCAATTCTAATGGTGTAGCGAATGCCACGACCGCCAACATCTGAAGCCGCTTTACGAACTTGCAGCACCTTGTCGATCTCAAACTCTTCCTCGCCCGCCATTCTTATCGTTTTCGGCAAGCATGAGCCGTCTGGCTTGTGTTCGGCATTTACAGTCACATATACCTTCCTTCGTGTCATTTTCTCACCAGATTTCAAAAATTCTTTGAAAAACCCTTGACGAATACAAATTCACATAGTAAGATATGCTTGTGAACTTAAGTTCGCCTTGGTGACCATATTATAGCGTGAACTCAAGTTCGTGTCAATAGGTTTTTGAGAAATTAAGTTCGCCTTTCAATTTACACTATAGTCGGAGGAGAATGGATATGGCATTCAGCGAGCGTCTAAAGAAAATTAGAGAGAATAAAGAAATGACACAAGAACAGCTTGCACAACGCTCCGGCATCTCCCGTCGTATGATCCAGAAATACGAAAGTGGAATTGCCCGCCCTCGATATGATGCCGCTGAGAAACTGGCATCTGCTCTTGAACTGCCTGTCTCGGAGCTGCTCGGTGAGAGCGGTACGCTTATTGCCCAAGCCGCTGAGAAATACGGCGCAAGAGGCGCTAAGCAGGCTGATGAGCTTATGAGCGAAGTCACCGGTCTTTTTGCTGGCGGAGAACTGGCAGAGGAGGACATGGATGTGATGATGAAGGCAATCACAGAGGCTTACTGGATTGCAAAAGAGAAAAACAAGAAGTTCACGCCCAACCGCTACAAGTCGCAGGGCTGAGTCCCCTTTAACGGACTTCACTCTTGATAGAATAATCCACGAGGAAGGGGTGAGGGTCATTGTACGCCTCTACATCTGAGATCGTTCAAAAAGCAAATCACATTGTCCGGCTGTGTGGGACTCGTGATCCCCACAAAATAGCCGATGATCTTGGTATAGAAATCATATACTGTCCATTCAAAGCCCAGCGGGGCGCATATAAGGTCATAATGCGAAATCGCTTCATGTTCGTTAAGGAAGATTTATCCCCTGTGATGGAGAACATTGTTCTTCTGCATGAGCTGGGGCATGACAGCCTACATAGGGATGAAGCCACCAAAGTTGGCGGCTTCCAAGAGTTCAATATCTTTGATATTCGAGACAGCCGAATGGAGTACGAGGCAAATATCTTTGCCACGCAGATAGCCCTTCCTGATGATGACTTCTTAGAGCTTGCGGAGCAGGGCTATGATGTGCAGCAGATCGCCAGAACCATGCACTCCGATGTAAACCTTGTCGCTCTCAAAGCAGACACGCTCATATCGCAGGGGTATCGGCTCCGTCCGCAGGAACACAGGAACAACTTTTTGAAATATAACCGTTAGGGGTGAATGAGTATGCCGGTTTATCATTGTACGAACTGCCATTTTACATTCAAGCGTGAGGGCAAAGTCGATAGTTGCCCTGACTGCGGCAAGCCTGATGTTCGACCCGCCACCGAAGCAGAAATTCAGGAGTTCCAGCGTTATGTTGCCGAAAGCTGGGACGATAAATAAAGCCTGTCTCCCTTGCCTTTGGAGGAAAACATGAAAGAGAAAACCTATATTGCCATAGATCTCAAGAGCTTCTATGCTTCCGTCGAGTGTGCCGAGCGTGGGCTTGATCCGCTGGACGCCAATCTTGTAGTTGCTGACGAGAGCAGGACAGATAAAACCATCTGCCTTGCGGTCTCCCCTGCTCTGAAAGCGCATGGTATATCCGGTCGAGCAAGGTTGTTCGAGGCAAAGCAGCGTATAAAGGAAGTCAATAGGGAGCGAAAGAGGAAAGCTCCCGAACATCAGTTCAGGGGTAAATCTATCTTTGGCTCCGAGCTGGCAAGTGATCCTTCGTTGGAGCTTGACCTTGTGATTGCTCCTCCGAGAATGGCTTACTACATGGATTACAGCAAGAGCATAGTTGAAATCTATATGCGCTATGTATCATTTGATGATATTTTGGTCTACTCAATCGACGAGGTTTTCATTGACGCCACTCCCTACCTTTCCACCTACAATATGACCGCCCATGACTTTGCAATGATGCTGATACAGGAGGTTTTGAAGGAAACCCGTATCACCGCAACAGCAGGCATTGGCTCGAATATGTACCTTGCAAAGATTGCAATGGACATTGTTGCAAAGCATATCCCCGCTGACAAAGACGGTGTGCGTATTGCAGAGCTGGACGAGATGAGCTATCGGGACAAGCTGTGGACGCACAAGCCTTTAACTGACTTCTGGCGTGTTGGCAACGGTATTGCCCGAAAACTGGAGCAAAACGGATTATATACGATGGGCGATATAGCCCGCTGCTCAGAAGGCAAAGACACCGATTACTACAACGAAGATCTGCTTTACAAGCTATTCGGGGTCAATGCTGAGTTGCTCATAGATCACGCTTGGGGCTGGGAACCTACCGTAATTGCCGATTGCAAGGCATACAAGCCTGAGTCAAAAAGTCTCAGTCAGGGGCAAGTTCTGTCCTGTCCCTACTCTGCCGATCAGGGCAAAACGGTGGTTATGGAAATGGCAGACCAGCTCTCGATTGACCTTGTTCGGGCTGGCTTATTCACCAATCAGGTGGTACTCGATGTAGGTTATGATATTGAGAACCTCACTGATTCCAAGCGAGCTGCCAAGTATAAGGGTGCCATCGTATCAGACCACTATGGGCGACAAGTCCCCAAGGCAGTACATGGATCAAGAAACTTGGGCAGGTTCACTTCTTCTACCAACAGGATTGTGGAGACAGCGGCAGCTATTTATGATAGCATTGTAGACAAGAATCTCTTAGTCCGGCGATTTACTGTTGCCGTTACGCACTTAGTCTTGGAAAATGAATCAGAACCCGCCGTTCCGCAGATGGAGCAGCTCGACCTCTTCACAGATTACGAAGCCATAGATAAGGAACGGCGAGCTGAGGAAGGGGATTTGGAAAGAGAACTGAAAATCCAAAAAGCCCTTATCAACATACGGGACAGATACGGTAAAAACGCCATTGTCAAAGGCTTGAATATGAAAAAGGAGTCTACCGCCATGGAGCGCAACAAGCAGATCGGCGGTCACAAAGCATGAGGTGATGAGAATGTCCAGCGGAAAAGAAGAATACAGAGACATCTATAATCGTCCTCACCATGTTTCCAGTAAGCGCCCTCAAATGTCTCGGCTCAATCGTGCAGCGCAGTTCTCTCCCTTCGCTGCGCTAACCGGCTATGATGATCTGGTGGCTGAGTCTGCAAGGGTGACGGACGAAAAGCATGAACTCGGTGAATACGAGCTGGAACAGCTCAATAGCCGAATCCAATACTTGAGAGATCATCTTTCCGAGGAACCGGAAGTGAGCATTACCTACTTTCAGGCAGATGAGCGCAAAGCTGGCGGTTCCTATATCGTTTTCACCGGAGCAGTCAAAAAGATCGACGAGTACAGTAAATCCCTTCTCCTTAGTAATAGCAAGGCTATCTTATTTGAAGATATATGCTCCATAGAAGCACCTTGTTTTGTGGAAGAAATAGTGTAAGACCGCCGTTTTTGAAACGGCGGTCTTTGCTTAGAGAAGATCATTCAGCAGATTCATACATAGCGCTTTTTGCCTCAAGTTGGCACTTCCATAAACATTCAAAGTGAATGAGACATTTTTGTGTCCCAAGATCTCGGAGAGCGACTTAATATCGAACTCCGGTATCTCAATGGCTCGAACAGCAAAAGTGTGGCGTATTTCATGGAACTTCACCTTGGGCAAGTCATTCCTTTTCAGGAAGCGAGCAAAGAACTGACGATAGGTTCTCGGCTCGGTTGGTGAGGACTTCCCTGTGAGGAAATACTGGTTCGGTTTGTCTGTCAGGAACTTCTTGATGATGTTACCGAGCAGCGACGGGATAGGAATGGTGCGAGCAGAACTTTTTGTTTTCGGTGCGCCGATGTTGATATACGATGAGCCTTTTCGCTTATCATATATCCTCTGAACAGTTCGACTTACGGTAATCGTGTTGTCTGCCAGAGAGATGTCTCCCATTTGCAGACCGCACAGCTCACCAATCCTCAGTCCTGTCATAAGAGCGATAAGTATCCCAGCCGTTTTCCGGTTTAGATGCAGGTATATACATTGGATGAGCTGCTGCTCTTCCTCTTTCGACAGGGATACAACCCGATGAATGCCAAGTTCCTTCGGATACTCTATCAAATCCCAATTCAGCATGGGAATTGCCTTTTCCTTATAACCGTAGGTTAAAGAGAGCCTCAGTACAAGAATAATATCTCGAATCGTCTTGACTGTCAGACCGCCCTTCTTATCCAACCTCCCCTCTTTGCTGAGGTACATGATGTACCCCTGAATGTCGGACTCTGTTATCGTCCCGATCTTCCTTCGTCCAAATTGCGGAATAAGATGATTTTCCGCAGTGAGGACAAAGTTGGCGTGCGTTGACACTGTAATCATGGCTTGCTTTGAATTGAGCCATGTGTTCAGCAGCGTCTTGTAATGGGTATTTTCAGTCATATAGACCACCTCCCGAAACCAATTATGGAGGTGTTGAACTAACCCTCAAGTAATAGTCAAGGGGTTC
>Ga0129308_1003546_pt1 | contig 11020 bp, 9 predicted proteins | sample L827metagenome_FD_94440 | JGI IMG/M metagenome (GOLD analysis project Ga0129308, IMG submission 94440) | Ring-tailed lemur group fecal microbial communities from Wisconsin, USA - L827 metagenome | ecosystem: Host-associated > Mammals > Digestive system > Large intestine > Fecal | place: USA... | reverse complement strand
CTAGGGCGCCGCCGGCCCCCGGGGCGCGTTGCGCGGGCTCGGGGCGGGGAGGCGCGAGGGAGGCACCTGGGAGAGGGGGACCCGAGAGGGTCCCCTTTTTCGTTTGCGAGGGCTTTCCCGCTCACGCGAAGAGGCCGCCGGCCCCCTCGGGAGCCAGGCGGCCTCTTCGCGTTGGGGTGCAAGCCGCCCTCGGCGCATGGTGCCCGACGGGGCCTTCCGCTCGGCTGTCGCGGCCGGTCCTCCTTCTGACGTTGCACCCTTAAAACGCCGGCGTGCGAACCCGGCGGGGCGGTCGCGGGCCAGGCTCTCCCCGGGTAGGTCGGGGCCTTTGTATCTGGGGGCCGCCCGGCTCGCATCCCTCCCCATGCTGATTTGTCGCGCAGGCGAGGGGCCGGCGTGCTGTGTCGGGCTTGGGTGGCGCTTTCCGACAGATGTGAAAAGGCCGCCGGCAAACCTCAAATTTGGCTTGTCGGCGGCCTTTTTGCACGTGCTTTTCGCTCTTTACTTGGCTTAGCGGGCGAGGACCTTGAAGACGGCCTTCTTGTTGTGGCTTGGGGCCTCGGCGGGCGTCAGGCTCGGCATGTGGCCGTCGGCGGGCATGACGGCGATGAACTTGCCCGGGACAAGCAGGTACTGGTCGCCGATCTGCTCGTTGGAGTAGAGGGCAAAGTCGTCCTTCTCGTTGAAGTCGGTCGTGGCGCTGAGCGTGGTCACGGGGGCGACCTCGATGAGCTCGCTGCCGGAAATCACCATCTGGATGTCGACATACTTCTTGTGGGCCTCGTAGCAGGCATCTTTGCGCGCCTGGGTGTCATATTCCATGACGTTGACAAACTCGTCGGGGCCAATCTCGTAGCTACCGCAGGGGAGCTCGGCCATGTCGTGCGTTGCGAGGAATTGGGCGGCAGCCTCGGAAATATAGGCGAGGTCATCAATCGTATTTGAATACAGCATGTCTGTCCAATCTTTCTAAATGGTGTCCGTTCGACTGCCGAATTGTAGCCCTTATCGAAATGCCGTGAGTGGCCAAGAAAAATCTTGCTATAGTTTCGACTGATTGGCACGTACGCAATGCCAATTTCCATGCACGTAGGTTTATCTGTAATCCGAGTGTCGTGCTATTAGGAGGACCCATGAAGGATCTCACGCTCTCTCGCCGTTCGCTTTTCGCTGCCAGCGCTGCTACCGCCGGCATCCTCGCTGCTGCCAACGCTGGCCTGGGTAAGGTCGACTTTGCCAAGGCTGAGGGCGGCACCATCACCGCTACTTGCGCTTACAGCTCTACCAACTACTCTCCCATTGGCTGCTCCTCCGCTCTGATGCTCGGCGCTACCTGGCACGTCTTCGAGGGTCTCTATGAGCTCGACCTGCATGACTACACCACCTATCCCGCCCTTGCTGCCGGCGAGCCCGAGAAGGTTTCCGACACTGAGTACAAGGTCACGCTGCGCGATGGCGCCAAGTATTCCGATGGCACTGACGTTGTCGCCGCTGACGTTGTCAACGCCTTCGAGCTCAACATGGCCAACGACACCTACAGCGCCTTCCTGTCGTTCATCGACTCCGTCAGCGCCGTTGATGACAAGACCGTCGACTTCGTCCTGAAGTTCCCCTTCGAGAGCCTGCTCCAGGGCCGTCTTGCCGTTGTCAAGATTTTCCCCGCTTCCATCAGCGCCGACGATATGAACGTTTCCCCCATCGGCTCTGGCCCCTGGGCTTACTCCAACCTCAACGGCGATGACGGCGGCTCCATCGACTTCGTTCCCAACGAGTACTACAACGGTCCCAAGCCTGCCACGGCTGACGCCATGCACTGGGACATCCAGAAGGACGGCACTGCTCGTACCACCGCCATCATGGCTCAGACTTCCATGGTCATGGAGGCCGTGCCGGACGCAAACGTTGACGCCATCCAGGGCGCTGGCGCTACGGTTGAGTACAAGGACGGCTTCAGCCTGCCCTTCCTGATGTTCAACACCAAGAAGGCCCCCTTCGACGACAAGCGCGTCCGTCAGGCTTTCTTCTATGCCATTGACGTCCAGAAGCTCATCGACAACATCATGGCTGGTCATGCCAACCTCGTTAAGAGCTTCCTGCCCGAGAACTTCGCCAACTTCCACGAGGCCTCCAACGTCTACACCTATGACCCCGAGAAGGCAAAGTCCCTGCTCTCCGAGGCTGGCTATGCTGACGGCATCGACGTCGAGCTTCTGTGCAACAACAACTGGGTTGCCGACCTCTCCATTCAGATCCAGAACGACCTCAACGCCGCTGGCATCAACACCACGCTGCGCACCGAGGCCATCAACTGGGCCGAGCTCGGCGAGTCCGACGATGTCCTTCCCTACGACGTCATGCTGACCCCCGGTGACCCCAGCTGCTTCGGCGCTGACCCCGACCTGCTTATGTCCTGGTGGTACGGCGACAACGTGTGGACCTCTGGCCGTTCTTGCTGGAACCACACCGAGGAGTGGGCTACCCTTCAGGACCTCATGCAGCAGGCCCGCGAGGCTTCTGGCGACGAGCAGCAGGAGCTGTGGAACCAGTGCTTCGACCTGCTTTCCGAGGAAGTGCCGCTGTACCCGCTGTTCCACCGTCAGCTGGCCACCGCTTACCTGGCCGACCAGATCGACGGCTTCGTGCCGATCGCCACGACCGGCCTCGTCTTCCTCGGCGCTTCCGTCAAGTAAGTCGGCTGCATAGACAGCTTGTTCTGAGAGGGGTCGCCTTCGGGCGGCCCCTTTTTTGTTTGCTAGCTGCTGTTCTGCCTTGAAACTGCGTATGCGTATGAGATTGCGGATGGGAACTGGTATTGTTCTAGCGCTCAGTTTTTGGCCAGCGCCGATTGGCTGGATGTCCGGGATGGGAAGTAGAGGAGAGGGCAATGCCTCGCTATGTGTCAGTGTTGGGGGATTCGATCAGCACGCTTAAGGGCTGGAATCCTGAAGGGTTTGCCGTATTTTACGAAGATGGGCGAGATGAGCTGGCGGGTCTGCAAGGTCCGCAGGATACCTGGTGGGGCAAGGTCATTTCCCATTTGAACGGAACGCTTCTTGTAAACGGCTCATGGTCGGGCTCGATGGTACAGGGACAGGAATGTCCTGCCGCGTGGAGCCCTGAGCGCATCGCTGCTCTTTCTCGTGACGGTATCGCCCCCGATGACATCCTTGTTTTCCTGGGAACCAACGATTATGGCTGGGCGACGGCTGCGGCACAGGCATGCGGACGAAGCTCTGCGGCTCCTGCTTGCTTGAATCTGGAAGATTATCCTGAGTCTGTTGCTGGTGCTGCCCCTGCCGGCGCGCTTGACGGTTTCAAGGATGCCTATGCCACGATGTTGCATGCGCTGCGCGAGGCCTATCCACAGGCACGCGTCTGGTGTCTCACTCTTTTGCCTGGTCGCGTGATGGGCACCACTCATCCGACCCATGCCTGGAACCTGCGAGGCATCAACATGCGTGCTTACTGCGACGCAATCCTCGAGACCGCCGATGCCTGCGGGTGCACGGGCCTCGATGTGGCCGGCTTTGGTTTTGACTATGAGGCGCTTGAGGGCACGCACCCCACGAATCTTGGCATGAGCCAGATTGCCGACATGGTTGTGGCGGCCATGGAGAAGCAGCCTCTTTCCATGCATCATTTTGCCCCTGACGTCTCAACTCACTGCGATGTCCCTGTCGACTGGCGATCAAAAGATTTGTGCGGCACCCGCATGTGCGTTGGTTGTCCCTGGGCGAAAGGTACGGGGAACGCCTGGTATACCGTGTGTCAGAGCCCTGAGTTTAAGTGATTCTGTTTTTGATGGCTGTTGTTGAGACGTTTAGGCGTGCAGATCTTAACGTCAATGTACTTTTTTCTTTCAAATGAGGTTGTAATCGCTTGCATATACCCAATTCTTGCGTGCATGGATTGCGCAAGGTAGGTAGAATAGGCCAGTCTGTACATTGCGCGGGCGAAGTGTGCCGCGTTTGGTGAGTTTGGAAGGAGGGGAGCCGTGAGCAATTTGCTGCGCTTGATCGGTAGGCGTCTCATCGCACTGCCTATCATGATTCTTGGCGTTACTTTGCTCGTGTTCTTCCTTATGGCTCTGTCGCCGGTCGACCCTGCCTATTCGGCATTGGGTGAGACGGCATCCGCTGCTGAGGTAGCTGCATACCGTGAGGCCCATGGCCTCAACGACCCCATTGTGGTGCAGTACTTCAACTATCTGGGCGGTCTGATTCAGGGCGATTTGGGCAGCTATGGCGCAAACGACTCGATGTCGGTTGGTGCCCAGATTGCCAAGGCCCTGCCCGTCACGCTTCAGCTGACGTTCTTCGGCCTTATCATCGGCGTGATTCTCGCCACGATCCTCGGTGTCATCTCGGCACTGTATCGTGACCGCTGGCCTGACCAGGTCATCCGTGTCATCAGCATCGTGTGCATCGCCATGCCTTCGTTCTGGCTTGCCGTGCTTCTCATCATGTGGGTCTTTGGCGCACACATCCAGTCGATCCTTCCCGTGTCTGGCGCCCTGCCCGATATGGGAACCGATTTTGCTGGCTGGGCCCGCCGTATGTTCTTGCCCGCTATCGCTCTTGCTGTGCCGCTGACCGGCCAGCTTACCCGCGTCATCCGCACCTCCATGGTTGAGGAACTTGACAAGGACTACGTGCGTACGGCTATGGGCTTCGGCATCCCGAAGGGTGTCGTCATTGCCCGCAACGTGCTGCGCAACGCCCTCATCACCCCTGTCACCGTTCTCGGCATGCGCATCGGCTACCTCATTGGCGGCGCGGTCGTCATCGAGGTTATCTTTAACCTTCAGGGTATGGGTATGACGATTTACAACGCCATCACCTCGCACTACACCATGCTCGTCATGGGCGTCGTGCTCGTGGTCGCCATCACCTTCATCATCATCAACATCATCGTGGATATGCTCTATATCCTGATTGACCCTCGAATCAGGACGGTGTAACTATGGCCAACGCAGTTCTTCACGAGGGTCTTACCCGCAAGCTCGAGCAGAACGCCGGCAAGGTGCGCTTCCGTCGCTGGAAGAACATGTCGGTCTCGGCTCGCGTCGCTTGCATCCTGCTGCTTTTCGTCGTGCTCGTGGCCGTTGTCGCTGTCTTCTGGACGCCCTGCGACCCGTATATGGACGGCATGCTCAACCAGTCGCCGAGCGCCGACCACCCCTTCGGTACCGACAACAAGGGCCGCGACGTCTTGTCGCGCATGATGGTTGGTGCCCGCACTTCGCTCGTCATCGGCCTGGGCGCCACCGCGTTCGCCCTTGTCGTGGGCTCCATCATCGGTTCGATTGCCGCCGTGTCGCGCAAGTGGATCTCTGAGGTCATCATGCGCATCATGGATATCATCATGTCCTTCCCCGGCATCGCCCTGGCAGCAACGCTCATCATCGTGTTCGGCCAGAACCTGCCCACGCTTGTTCTTGCCATCGGCTTCCTCTATATCCCGCAGATTGCGCGTATCGTGAGGGCCAACGTGGTGAGCGAGTATGGTCACGACTACGTGCGCGCAGTCGTTGTCTCGGGTGCCCGTGCTCCTTGGATTCTTATCAAGCACGTTATGCGCAACTGCGCCGCTCCCGTCATGGTGTTCACCATCGTGCTCGTGGCTGACGCAATCGTGTTCGAGGCTTCGCTGTCGTTCCTGAACGCCGGCATCCCCGAGCCTGCCGCTACGTGGGGCAACGTGCTCGCCTCTGCCCGTCAGGGCGTCATGCTCGGATACTGGTGGCCGGCGCTTTTCCCGGGTCTTGCCATCATCATCACCGTGCTTGCCCTGAACATCCTTTCTGAGGGCATCACCGACGCTATGGCTGCCCCCAAGGCCGCCATCAAGCCGAGCGACTCGGACCTCAGCTCCGACCGCGAGGCCGACCGTCTCGTGTCCGACCCCAAGCTGGCCTACAAGGCCCAGGCTGCCTCGCTGCAGGCCAGGCTCGACCAGCTCAAGACTGTTGAGACGCAGCGCAAGGACCGCTTCGCAGCTCACTACGAGGTGCCCCCGGTGCTCGAGGTCAAGGACCTCTGCATCAAGTTCCCGCGCCACGGTGACGTCAACGTCGTCGATCACGTGAGCTTTGAGGTCCGTCCGCGTCAAACGATGGGTCTTGTGGGCGAGTCGGGTTGCGGCAAGTCCATCACGTCGCTCACGATCATGGGCCTGCTCGACAAAAAGGCCCAGATTTCTGGCGAGATTCTCTACAACGGCCAGAACCTGCTCGACCTGAGCGATAAGGACATGAACGCCCTGCGTGGCCATGAGATTGCCATGGTCTATCAGGACGCCCTCTCTTCGCTCAACCCCTCCATGCTCATCCGCGCCCAGATGAAGCAGCTCACCAAGCGTGGCGGCACGCGTACCGCCGAGGAGCTTCTCGAGCTCGTCGGTCTCGACCCCAAGCGTACGCTTGACTCCTACCCGCACGAGCTCTCGGGCGGCCAGCGCCAGCGCGTCCTCATCGCCATGGCTCTGACGCGCGACCCCAAGCTCATCATCGCTGACGAGCCCACCACGGCTCTCGACGTGACGGTGCAGAAGCAGGTCGTCGACCTGCTCAACAAGCTCCAGAAGGAGCTTGGCTTCGCCATGGTGTTCGTGAGCCACGACCTGGCCCTTGTTGCCGAGGTCGCCAACTCCATCACGGTCATGTATGCTGGCCAGGTCGTGGAGCAGGGCTCGGTCAACGACATCCTGACGAACCCGGTACACGAGTACACCCGTGGCCTGCTCGGTTCGGTGCTTTCCATCGAGGCCGGCGGTTCCGCCAACCTTTCCGGCGCCGATTCCGCGACGCGCCTGCACCAGATTCCGGGGTCTGTGCCTTCGCCGAAGGACTTCCCTGAGGGCGACCGCTTCACGCCTCGCTCGAGCCACCCCGACAAGGTGTCGCCCGTCCGTCCCGTGCTTAAGACCATTCCTGGCACGCACCACTGCTATGCAGAGCTGCCGGCAGAAGAGCTTAAGCGCCTTGGCATCGAACCCTATCCGGCAGGAGGTGCCGAGTAATGGCCGAAGAGTTCAAGACTGACCCCAACGAGCCCATCATCAGGCTCGAGGATGTCACCGTCACCTTCAAGACGCGCACCGGTTCGATTCTGCACCCCAACAAGATTCAGGCCCTCAAGGGCGTGTCGCTTTCCCTCATGCCCGGTGAGACCATCGGTCTCGTCGGTGAGTCGGGCTGCGGCAAGTCCACGACCGCCAACGTCATGATCGGCCTGCAGAAGCCCACGACCGGCAAGGTCTACTTCAAGGGCGTCGACGTTACCAACCGTACGGCGGCTGACCGTCGCCGTATCGGCCGCGTCATCTCCGTCGTCTTCCAGGATCCGGCCACTGCTCTGAACGCTCGTATGTCTATTCACGACCAGCTGCTCGACCCGATGCTTGTCCACAAGATCGGCGACAAGGAGTCTCGTGAGAAGCGCGTTTACGAGCTCATCGAGCAGGTCGGTCTGCCGGTGTCGGTCATGGATGCCCTGCCCGGTCAGCTCTCCGGTGGTCAGCGCCAGCGCGTCGCCATCGCCCGCGCCCTGTCGCTCCAGCCCGACGCAATCATCGCCGACGAGCCTACGAGCGCCCTGGACGTGTCGGTCCGCGCTCAGATCCTGAACCTTCTCATGGACCTGAAGAAGGACCTCGGTCTGGCCATGGTCTTCATCAGCCACGACATCCAGACGGTGCGTTACATCTCCGACCGCATCATCGTCATGAACGGTGGTAGGCCTGTGGAGGAAGGCACTGCGGAGCAGGTTTTCAACAATCCGCGCGATGAGTACACTAAGCTTCTCCTGGGCGCAGCACCTTCGCTGCTTTACCCAGATCTGGGCAAATAACCGTCCTGTAGCAAGAAACGAAAGAGTGGACAGATGGATCCCAAGTGCATCAAAGGCGTCATTCCTCCCGTAGTCATTCCGCTGACCGCCGAGCGCACGCTTGACCTCAAGTCGTTCAGCCGCAACATCAACCGCATGATTGATGCCGGCGTCGACGGTCTCTTCTTCCTGGGCTCCTCCGGCGAGGTTGCCTTCCTGACCGACGCCCAGCGTCAGCACGTCCTTCAGGAGGCCGTCTCCATCGTGCGCGGCCGCGTGCCCGTCTTGGCCGGCATCATCGACATGGAGACCCTGCGCGTCATCGACCAGGCTAAGCGTGCCGAGGCTATCGGTGTCGACGGCCTCGTCGCCACGGCTCCCTTCTACGCCCTGGGTGGCCCCAAGGAGACCGAGCGTCACTTCCGCGCAATTCGCGAGAACACCGAGCTGCCGCTCTTCGCCTACGACCTGCCTGTGTGCGTGCACACCAAGCTCGACCCCACCATGCTTGTCCGTCTCGGCAAGGATGGCGTGCTCCAGGGCGTCAAGGACTCCTCCGGCGACGACGTGTCGTTCCGTTGGCTCGTCCTTGAGAACGAGGACGCTGGCCACCCCCTGCAGCTGCTCACCGGTCACGAGGTCTGCGTCGACGGCGCCTACCTCGCTGGTGCCGACGGCTCCGTGCCCGGCCTTGCTAACGTTGATCCCTACACCTACGTGGAGATGTGGCGCGCTTACCAGGTCGGCGACTGGGCAAAGGTCAAGGAGCTCCAGGATCACGTCGCTCGCCTCATGTTCCTTACCCGCGTCGTCAAGGCCACCGTTGGCTTCGGCGCCGGCGTTGGTGCCTTCAAGACTGCCCTGTGGCAGATGGGTATCTTCGAGACCAACCAGATGCGCGAGCCCGTCCAGCCTCTCGTGGGCGACGACGTGGAGGCCATCGTCAAGGTTCTGAAGACCGCTGGCCTCATTGCCGAGGATCAGCCCGTTCGCGCCTAACTAGCGAAGGAGTGCGGGGAATGACGAACGTATCATCCTCCGCCGCCATGAAGGGGGACGAGACCGCTTGTGCGGGATCGTCCCCCTTTTCTGTGGTGGCTCTCGACATCGGCGGCACCAAGGTCGCCGGTTGCATCGCCGTGTATGAACATGCTGGCGCCTGCCCCAAGGTAATGCTTAAGAAGAGCATCCCGACTGATGCCCAGCGTGGCGGTTCCGATGTGCTTGCCCGTGTGTGCGAGCTTGCCGGCGAGTTGGTTGCTGATGCTCAGAAGGCCGATGTGCCCACCCTGGTAGGTATCGGTGTGAGCTCCGCGGGTAGCATCCGTGAGTCCGACGGCCTTGTGGCGTTTGCCAACGAGATTATGCCTGGGTGGATGGGACAGCCTCTCGGTGCCGCACTGCATGAGCGCTGCGGGCTGCCAGCCGCTGTTCTCAATGACGTGCATGCCCATGCCTTGGGCGAGCTGCGCCATGGTGCGGCGAAGGGCGCTCGTGTGGCCCTCATGGTTGCGGCGGGCACCGGTCTGGGCGGGGCTGTCATGATTGACGGTCATCTTCTAGGTGGTGCCCATGGTTGCGCCGGCACGATTGGCCATGCGCTGCATCCCGCGGCAGTGGGATGCCCGAGCGGATGGCCGGGCACGGGACACCTTGAGAGCGTCGTCGCAGGCAGCGGTATTGAGGAATGTTATCGCGCTCTCGGTGGCGAGGCTATTTCGGGCGACGAGATCTCACGTCGTGCCAATGACGGCGAGGCCCTGGCCCGTGAGGTTATCGAGCAGTCGGGTCGCAGCCTCGGTGAGTCCATTGCCTCGTGGGCTGACCTCATCGATCCCGAGGTTGTCGTTCTAGCCGGCTCTGTCTGCAAGGCGGGTCCCATCTGGTACGATGCTCTCCGCAGTGGTTTTGAGGGCTTTGTCCTGCCTGAGATGGCGGATTTGCGTTTTGCCGATGCCGTCTTGGGTGACGATGCCCCGCTTATTGGTGCAGCCGAAAAGCTCGTCGACAAGCTGTCTGCGGCGCAGTAATCCGCTGGCAGCAGGTGCTGATACGTTTAATGTGAGAAAGGTTCCTGTATGAACCCCGTGATTGAATCCATGAAGGGCAAGCTCATCGTGAGCTGCCAGGCATATATGGGCGAGCCCCTGCGTCATCCTGAGACCATGGCTCAGATGGCTCGCGCGTGTGAACTGGGCGGCGCTGCCGCCATCAGATGCCAGGGACTTTCTGATATCGCCGCCATCAAGGGCCGCGTCGAGGTGCCCGTCATCGGTCTGTGGAAGGAGGGCCACGAGGGCGTGTACATCACCCCGACCCTGCGCCATGCCATGGCTTGCGTGAACGCTGGTTGCGATGTTGTGGCCATCGACGCCACCGACAGGCCCCGTCCTGACGGCAGCACCTTCGAGGAGATTGTTGCTGGCGTTCGCGCCCAGAGCGACGTGCTCATCATGGCTGACTGCGCCACCATCGAGGATATCCGTCGTGCCGTTGCTGCTGGCTGTGACCTTGTTTCCACAACGCTCTCCCATGGCGTGGCCGCTATCGACTGCACCATGGCCGACGGCCCCGATCTGCCGCTGCTGCGCAAGGCATGCGAGGAGTTCCCGGGCTTCCCTGTGGTGTGCGAGGGCCGCGTGCACTCTCCCCAGGACGCGAAGGACGCCATCGACGCCGGTGCCTGGGCGGTTGTCGTCGGCACGGCGATTACGCATCCGACGAGTATTACCTCCTGGTTCTGCGCCGCGATGGAGTAGGGTCGCGCGGGGCGGTCTAGACATTGCCCGGTGCTCAAACAGCTTCGCCAAGGGGCTGTAACAAAAGCCCCTATAACGAATTCACGCCCCGTTCGGACCGGTCCGGTCCGGGCGGGGCTTTTGGTTGACCGGTCCCTCGGAGGCAACGAAAAGGGGCCCTAGGCCCCCGCCTTCTCCCTGTGCCTCACCTCCGGCTTGGGGTGGGCGAAGGCGTGCAGCTTGCGTATGTTGTGCCCCGCCGCGACGAGCCTGAACTCCAGCGTGCACTTCTCCAGGCCCCTGAGGGTGAACCTGTTGAACCCGAAGTCGCGCTTGATGTCGCCGAAGACCGTCTCGACGTCGGTCGACCTGCGTTTTTTGAGCTCCTCGCCCCTTTCGGAGTTGAGGAGGGCCTCCGCGCGCCTCCTGTGGGCGTCCGCGGCGGGGTTTATG
>Ga0129308_1003541_pt1 | contig 11041 bp, 4 predicted proteins | sample L827metagenome_FD_94440 | JGI IMG/M metagenome (GOLD analysis project Ga0129308, IMG submission 94440) | Ring-tailed lemur group fecal microbial communities from Wisconsin, USA - L827 metagenome | ecosystem: Host-associated > Mammals > Digestive system > Large intestine > Fecal | place: USA... | reverse complement strand
TGTGCGGGAGCCATAAAGCAGCACTAGATTGAAATCCTCACTGCCCTCCGCGATTGCCTTGGCAAAGGAATAAAACGGTGTAATTCCGCTGCCGCCCGCCACACCGATTACGGTACGGCCATCCCGGATGGGCAAATATACGAACTCGCCCAGAGGGCCGCTTAACGTGATCTCGTCGCCGACACGGAAATGATCCAGCATATAGTTGGATGCGATCCCGCCGGGCACCCGCTTGATCGTCATGGTATAGCGGCCTTCCAGCGCATCCTTCGGGGAGGAGGAAATGGAATAGGGACGGGTCAGCTTTTGTCCGTCCACCTCCAGGAAAATGCTGAGATAACTGCCTGCCTTGAAGTATGCCAGCTTTTCCGTACCACGGCTTGCGTCCGGGACGAAGGTAAAGGTTTTACAGTTTTCATTCCAGACCTTGATATTGGAAATCGTCACATACTGCTTTTCCGGATGCAGTGCTTTGGAGAGCGCATTGACCGGAAATTCAGCCGGAAGCGGCGACGCAGGCGCCTGTTCGATGCGGCGCTTGCGCTCGTTATTGTTGGTCAAAAAGCGCAGCCGGTTCACGGAGCGCAGACTCGGTTTCTTTGCCATATCAGTTGCCCTCCTTTGCGTCCTTCAGGGTCTTTTTACCCTGGATATTTCCGTTCAGATAGCAGAGATTGTAGCCGTCGATATTCTCGCAGGCCGCGCCGGTCAGACGAAGCCCGGGGAACATCTGCTCCTCATCCATGCTGTTCAGTCGGTTGATAATGTTATCCCACTTATATACCTGATAGCCATAGGGAGTTCCATTGGGCGTATTCAGATAGCGGCAGAAGGATGCGGGAGAAGCAAAGGTGATTTCCTCGATATACGGCCGGATGACGATGCCAGTCGTCTTCTCATAGTAATCCACCCAATCCTGCATCCGCTGTTCCTTGACCTTATAGTAATCCTCCGGCTTCACACTGCTCCAGAACTTGGAATCGCCAAAGGTTGTGAAGAACAGGGTACAGGTTCCCTCCGGGGAAGCATCCGGGATAATCAGATTGAGGCAGTTGGCGATAAACACGCCCTTCTCATCGGAATTTGCCTTTTTGTATTGCTCATTCGGATCCGTATCAGACATCACAAGAGTGGAATATTCCGTGATGCCCAGCTCCTGAGCGCTCTTATTGAGGCCCACATACATGGTTTCCAGCTCCAACGCGATTGAACGGGCATTGGCCAGCTTGAGGGATTTTTCCGGCGGACGGACGCCTTCAGGAAGCATCCTGCCCATTACCGTAGTCGGAGAACAGTTGGCGATGATATGCGGCGCTCGCAGCTCCCGCCCATTTTTCAGGCGCACGCCAGCGGCGTGTCCATTCTCAAACAAGATCTTTTTGACCTCACAGTTATACCACACGGCGCCTCCGTGACGGCGAATGACGTCCACCAGCGTCAGCGACAGATTGTGAGATTTTTTGTCCGGCTGGCCGGGATACAGATGGACATACTTGTAAATCATCTGGGCGGTAGTCAAAAAGTCCAGCTGATCCGGCGGCGCTCCCAGATAGCACCAGTAGGTATTCAGAATATCCTGGGCTTTCTTCGGCATCCCGATGGCTTCAAAGCCTTCCTTGGTCGTGATTGCCGCAAGCCGCAGAAAATCCGCGTATTTTGTAAACATGACGCTGTTCTTTTTGCCGGGACTCATGGCATACTTCTGCGCTTCTGCGGCGGATTCTCCCAGACGCAGCAGCTCCGTCACACTGTCACGGCAGCCGGGTACCAGAGCCTCCATCTTATCCGTAAACGCCTTTTTACCGGTAGGCAGGACAAGATCCGTGTGTCCGGGTACAATCAGATGGAACAGGTTTTTCTCAATGTGCCACTTCATGTTGGCACCATACTCATGAAACAGCGTGCGGACGGAACCGGGTCTTTCCTCGGTACCAAGATCACACAGCTCATGCAGCGCCGACTCGAACTCGAATCGTCCCCGCACGAAACTCGTGGCTGAGCCCCCCGGGAGATTGTGGCGCTCCAGCACCAGTGTCCTGAGGCCTCCGCGGGCGGTTGTAGCCGCTGCAGAAAGGCCACCGTTGCCTGCGCCGATTACAATAACATCATAGTCGTTTTTCAATTGGTGTGCCTCCTCTTTGTTTTTATATTTGCCGCGCCCATGGCCGGGCGAAAGTGCACAAAATCTACTACTCCTTCTTTATGTTATATAGGTAGATAGCCGTATTCGGTAGCAACAGTGTTGTGTAGTGTCAAAACAAACTGTTGTACCAGGCGGAATTATCGTGTATAATAAAGAGACCAAAGGGGCGCTTATTATGCAAATAGAACAAATTCGATCCTTTGTGCTTTTAAGCACAGAAAAGAGCATCTCTAGTGCCAGCCAGAAGCTGCACATCACGCAGCAAGGGCTTAGTCGGCAGATCAAGGCACTGGAACGGGAAATGGGAACTGCACTCTTTGTCCGCACGAACAAAGGCGTGGAGCTGACCAACGAGGGGCGCGTTTTGCTGCCGGAATTTCAAAAAATGCTGGCGCATTATGACAAGGGCCTGTGCGAACTGGCGGACTACCGGAAAAATCATCAGGAAACGCTCCATATAGCCGTCTGCCCAGGGATCAAGCAAGCCTTTGGACTGGAAATGTTCCAAACCTTTCAACAGAAGAATCCCGGCATACGCCTCAAGCTGAAGTTCCTTTCTGATATAGATTGTGAAGCTGCTCTCTATGAAGGGCGGGCAAACGCCGCTTTTCTGGACTGGCCTATCCATGCGAAGGAATATGATACCAGCCTGATTGTCAAAAGCCCGCTTGTCGCTGTCATGAGACAAGGACACCCCTTAAGTACCTGTCAAAGCATCAGCATGCGGCAGCTTGCGGGTATGCAGATCTACATCCCCGATGACAGCCACCGGATGTCCCAACGCTTCGCAGCTCATTGGCCGGAATTCTATCAATCGGTTGTGCTTGATTTTACAACCAATGACTGTGAATATTTTTATCAGGAACTGCCCAAACAAGGGGACGGCGTAGCCCTGACATTCCGCTTTTTGTGTGGCAGTCTGGATCCTTCCCTCGCAGTGATCCCAATAGAGGAAGAAAGTTATGTGGAACTCTATTATTGCGTGAGAAAAGATCGTTCCAAAAGTATAGCGTTGGACTGCTTTTCTGATTTTGTCCGCCAGCAAATGCGGATACGGGAAGCGTAATTTACCAAAAAGCCCGCCGGTACCCAGTTTTTCAATGAGTACCGGCGCTTTTGTCTCGTATGCTTCTTAAACAGGCAGCCAAACAATATTTAATTTTGGTGGACTGTCACTTCAGGCAATGGACAATAATGTAAGGAGATTTTAATTCTTCAGCTACTCGATAGGCATCCCTTCTTCCTGCTTTACACAACCTCATATTTCCTGCCTTCAGAAACAACAAAAAAGCCGCAGACCAAGAATCGCCATTTCTGGCAAACTCATTGGCACTGCGGCTTAGCGGCTGGCTCCTGAATAACAGTAATATGAAATTGTTCTACATCTATTAGAATCTCCCTCTTGCACTTAGGGCAAAATACGGGGAAATTCTTCATGATTGTGTCTGCCCTGATTTTATCTCGTGTCTTGCCTCCGCAAACAGGGCACCGAATCCAATCTGTTTTGGGACTATCATTCATTTGTATATTACAGAGGTTTCTTCTGTTCTCCTCCATGATGACAGCCTATATTTACATGGCTCAAAAAACCACTCCCAATCAAACGCAATGTCTCTCATGGAGACGAAGAAATAGCTTGCTTAATTCAACGGCCAACAACGGCAAAATGGAAAACAGAAGAACCATCATCCATTCCTTTGCAGTCAGTAAACAGAGGCTGAAAACAGTTCTGAAATACGGGATCAGCAAAATGATAATGAGTACAAGTGCTGATGCGGCAATGGAAAACGCAAGATGGATGTTATGGCCGTTCCCGGTGGAAAATATGGACTCGACATTCGATCTCTGATTGAGCGCATGCAGCAATTGTGAAATCGCCAATACCAGGAAAGCCATGGTCATGCCAACGGCATAGCCGCCCATATGAATACCGACCTGAAAAGCTCCAATTGTAGCGGCGGAGATAAATGCACCATGCAGACATACCCGTACAACCAATCCGTGTTCAAACAAAGTACCGGATTTCACCGGCTTACGCCGCATGATATTCTTGCTGGCCGGATCTACGCCAAGCGCCAGTGCCGGAAGGGTGTCGGTTATCAGGTTTACCAGAAGAATCTGTACTGCCAAAATCGGAGCATCCCAGTTGAAAAGTGTTGCGATAAACAGAGTTAAGATCTCTGCAATATTGCCGGCAAGCAAAAACTGAATTACCTTTTGGATATTCCGGTAAATACGCCGTCCTTCCCGAATTGCAGACTCGATGGTCGTGAAATTGTCATCCATCAATATCATATCGGACGCATCTTTTGCCACATCTGTACCGGATTTTCCCATAGCGATTCCAATGTCCGCAGCTTTCAACGCCGGAGAATCGTTCACGCCATCTCCAGTCATAGCAGCGGTCTCGCCGTTAGCCTGCAGCGCTTTTATGATCCGCAGTTTATCGGCAGGAGATACACGGGCAAAAACAGTCGCTGTTTTGACATCCTCTTTCAATTCATCATCGCTCATATGATCCAACTCAGGACCTGTAATCACAGTATTTCCCTCTTGGAAGATATGAAGCTGCCGGGCGATTTCCAGAGCGGTGACTTTGTGGTCGCCGGTAATCATGATCACGCGGATTCCTGCTGTATGACAGGTTTCGATTGCCTGGATTACCTCTTTACGCGGTGGGTCGATCATACCTGTCATGCCGATGAAAGTCAGATTTTCTTCTACATTTTCATTCTCGTCTTCCGGTACATAGGTCAGCTTCCTTTTGGCGAAGCCGAGAACCCGGAGCGCTTCTTCCGACATGCTCAAACATATATTAAGAATCCGCTTCCGGTCTTCATCCGTCATATCCCGAACACCATGATCCGTCATGATCTGTGTGCAAAACGGCAGCATTTCTTCAACTGCGCCTTTTGTATAGGCTATAATTTCGTCCCCTGACTGATGGACAGTCGTCATTCGTTTGCGAACGGAATCAAAAGGCTGTTCAAATACTCTCGGCATACTTTCTTCCAAGGCGCCCAGATCCACTCCATGCCGCTTTGCAAGGAGAAGGAGTGCGGCTTCCGTGGGATCGCCAATACACGCTCCCTCGTGATCTGGATCGAATGAGACATTATTGCACAAGGCAGCAATCGAAAGAAGTTCCCGGCTTTCCACCGAAACATCTGCAAGATCATCAACTGGCGTTGCAGTTCCGTTTTGGAGATTTGATTCAAGCGCAATATGTGTGACTGTCATTCGGTTCTGTGTCAGCGTGCCTGTTTTATCACAGCAAATTACTGTGGCGCTTCCCAATGTTTCTACAGCCGGCAGCTTGCGAATAATTGCATTCTGCTTCGCCATACGCTGCACACCCAGTGCCATAACGATTGTCGCCGTAGCCGGCAGCCCTTCCGGAATAATAGATATAGCAAGCGAAACCGCCGTCATAAGTAAAGGAATCCAGGGCCGCCCATACAAGGATCCAATCAGGAAGATGACAATGCAAACAATAAGACCCGCCATGCTTAATGTTTTGCCCACGGAATTCAGCTTTCGTTTCAGCGGCGTATCCAGTTCGTCCTGATTGTCAAGCATACTGGCAATCCGGCCTACTTCTGTATTCATCCCTGTCCCGACAACCACGCCTTCGGCATTACCATACATAACGATGGAAGATGTATAGGCCATATTGATCCTGCTGCCAAGAGGAGCTTCTCCATCCAAAACCACTTCGCTGTCCTTTTCTACAGGAATGGATTCGCCTGTTAATGAGGATTCCTGTACAGCCAGTCGATTTTCCTGAATAAGCCGGAGGTCAGCTGGAACAATGGCTCCATCTTCTAATAGTACGATGTCGCCCGGAACCAGGTCGATAGCTGGTATGATTCGTTCTTCTCCTTCGCGACGCACAACTGCTGTGGGTGCGCTCATCTGTTTGAGTGCCTCCAGCGCATTGGTTGCTTTATTTTCCTGGATAACGCCAATCACAGCATCAATCACAATAATCGTGAAGATTACAACAGCTTCCGTCCACTCACTAAGAACCATAGACAGAATTGCCGCGCCAATCAGAATAAGCACCATAACATCGGTAATCTGTTCCAGAAGCATCTTTCCGATACTCTTTTTTTGCTTTTTGTAGAGTTCGTTTGGTCCATAGTATGCGAGTCGATTTTCGGCATCCTGATCACTCAGCCCATCCGCTCTGGTTTCCAGCTTTTGCATAACAGCTTCTGCTGATTGCATATGCCATGGCAAAGGTACATTGTCTTGATTGTCATTCATTAAAATTGCCTCCATTCAAATTTAGTCTGTTCTGAGAGCTTCTACCGGGTCGCTCTTGGACGCATTGTAAGCCGGGATAATACCCCCTAACGTGGTCAGAATAACGCTGATGATAATCAAAAAGACTGCGTATTTGGCTGGAAGAAAAGCATAAATATCACGAATCTCCGTTGCGCTATGCAGAAAAGCATTCAAAGGAATCATCAGCAGATAGGCCAGTCCAATTCCCATACATCCAGATAAAAGTCCGGTAATAAAGGTTTCCGCGTTAAAGATCTGAGCCACATTATGTCTGGACGCACCCATGGCACGCAGGATACCGATTTCCTTCCGCCGTTCCAGAACGCTGATATAGGTAATCACACCAATCATAATAGAAGATACCACCAAAGAAACGGCGACCGTTGCGATTAAGGCGCTGGTGATAATTTTAATGATTCGCGTCACTGTGGTCATAACAGCTCCCAGGGTGTCCGTATAGGAAACTGTGTTGTTTTCTTCGCCCAGTAAGCGCATATTCTGATTATAGCGATCCAGCACCGCAATAATCTGATCCTTGCTTTCAAAATCAGCCGGATAAATTCGGATGCTTTTTGGATGTGACATCTCTACATATCCCAGCTTCTTTAGATTTCCAGCCAAAGTAACCTTTGTGAAATTGGTCATAGAGAGTATAATATCTGATAATTCCTGGGCATCCAGCTTCATGGAGAACGCACTCAGAAATCGATCCTGGTCAATCGAAATACAGCTTTCCGCATTTTCGACCAGCACGGAGAATCCATTCAAAATACTTTCCGTCACGCCGCTTTTTACCTGCTCCTCAACGGAGTTTAGGGCGCTGTCGGTCTTCTGCTGAACTGCTTGATATTTTTCTGAAATCGCCGCCTCGATCAGCGGCTTAATGGTACCCTCCAGATAGCTGTCCAGCTTTTCCTCCAACTGATTTGCCTCCATCAGTCTCTCTATTTCATTCTGTACAAATATCCGCCATCGGCCGGTTTCCAGATATTCCTGAAACGCGTTTTCAAAATAAGGAAGCGAAGGAAGCCCCACCGTATTCAGATACGCATTCAGACTCGCTAATGTCCTATCTGACAACTCGCTGATCTTGCTCTCCCAATAGCTGTCCTCTTGATTTTCAAAGTCCAATGTATCCAGCCATTCCCGGACGATCTCTGAAAACGCCCCGGAGCTGAAATACGAATCCAGATAATCCGCGATCTGTCCCGCATCCAGATAACCGTTTTCTTTCATATACGCCATGTAGTCGGCAAGAATTTCCTTTATCAGAGAAGTCATATCTTCGGCGGAAAGCTGAATCCCGCCAATCAGGCCCGGCAAATCCGCCTCCAGCTGTTCACGGATACGCTTTTCAATCGGATCCAGAATCAGAATATCCGACAAATTGATTTCCGGCGTATCGATCTGAAAGGCCGAAAGGTTTGCCCCTTCCAGAAAATATTTCTGTACCAATTCCTGATCAACTTGAATGGATGCTTTGATCTGCTCCAGATCGACATCCACCAAAGAGGCAGGGTCTAAATCTCTGGCTGTGCCTTGCTCGTGAAAAGATGTCCCGGTGAAAATATCCACCTCCGGGTGTTCCAGCTGAGCCATAACAATTTCACTGGAAGCCGCAGCATTCACTGTCGCTTGTACCAGTGAGAACGGATAGTCGATTCCGGCTTTCAGCGCGCCCACGCCGTATCCCGGTTTGGGCTGTACAACGCCCACAATGGTAAGACTGCGGCCATCCGCAACCAGGCTGCGCATATAATCCAGGTCATCGCTTCTGCTGCGCCACACCTGGTACTCCTCGTCATAGGTGAAGGTGTCACAGCTGTTGATTACCTTGAACTGAATTCCCAAGAAATCCTCATATTCATAGCGAAGCCCTTCCAGTTCTTCCGTCTCGACCTTCTGCCCATTGATAAATTCCTTAATGTAAGTTTCCATCTTGCTTGGATCGCGCATTCCCAGAACATAGAGCAGGTAATCGCTGATTTTCCCGTCCGTGGTAAGGACAAGGATGCACTCGTCGCTGCCTGCGGGCCACCGGCCTGCTTTCATATCGTAACGATCAAGGTAGAGGCTCTCATGCTCTGGCATACAGTAAAACATATTTGTGCTGATGGAGGACGAAATCAGGGAAGTATCGATGCTGGAAATCGGAAGCCCTATCAGGTCAAGCGTATCGTCCGGGCATACGCGCTTGATTTGATCCCCATATTCCACATAAATCCGCGGCTCCACACTATATACATATTCCACCGTACCATATTGCGAAATGCTGTTTTCATCTTCGTCCAGGTATTCTTTCAGGTTTTCCAGGTCATTGGTATCCAGTGTCGCGAATAGGCGCTCCAAAAAACCGGCAACCTCCACACAGCCGGAATCATTTTCGGCCAGCAGTTCTCCGCTCAAATCGGAAAGGACGGATGACAAATCCATGTTCAGCGTTTCCACCAGCAGCGGATACTGATACGCCATATTCGCCTCCTGATTGCTGATATATGTGTTGACGCCGGAGGACAGCGCCGCAATCAATGCGATTCCAATAATTCCGATAGAGCCAGCGAAGGCGGTCAGCAATGTTCTTGACCGCTTTGCCCAGAGATTGTGAAAGCTAAGAGAAAGCGCTGTACCGATGTTCATAGAGGAGTGTCCCATGTTTTCGCTTACAGCCTGTTCCTGTGCGGTTTCCGGCAGATAGGGGTCGGTATCATGAATGATCTCACCGTCCTTCAGCGTGATGATTCGGGTGGCATACTGTTCTGCCAGCTCCGGATTATGAGTCACCATGATAATCAGGCGATCCTTGGCCACTTCCTTCAGAAGCTCCATGACCTGAACACTGGTTTTGCTGTCCAATGCGCCTGTCGGTTCATCGGCCAGCACGACGGATGGGTTGTTGACCAGCGCCCGGGCAATCGCTACCCGCTGCATTTGGCCCCCGGAAAGCTGATTTGGGCGCTTCATCAAATGGTCTCCCAGACTTACACTTTCCAGCGCCTGTGCCGCAAGGCTTCTGCGCTTTTTTCCGGATATTCCGGAAATGGTTAAAGCCATCTCCACATTAGACAAGATGGTCTGATGCTGAATCAGGTTGTAGCTCTGAAAGATAAATCCAATGGAATGGTTGCGGTAAGAATCCCAGTCTCTCGCGGAATAGTCCTTGGTGGAGATATGATTGATGATCAAATCTCCCGCGTCATAATGATCCAGACCGCCAATAACATTCAGAAGCGTTGTCTTTCCGGAACCTGATGGCCCCAATATTGCCACAAACTCATTGTCACGAAAAGCAAGGTTGATTCCCTGTAATGCGACATGAGCATTTTTGCCGGAACCATAGCTTTTGCATATCTCTCTCACTTCAATCATACTCAGTCACCTTCTTGCCTTTGAATCAGCCGTTTTTTCATATCTTCGCATTTTGTAAACAAAATCTGGAACAGCCGGTCAATGGGAAACGCCAACAGCGTCAGCGTAATCAAAACCAATGCACTGCCAAAATCCAGCGCCGCAACACTGAACCAGTCTGGCAGGATCAAAATGGCCGCAATGAACAACGCACCCATCCCTCCGAACAAAATGCCATGCCATACATTCATTGGCTTGCAAACCCGGAATAGCATCAGGTATGCGGAAACGGAGTAAAGATAAAATGCTGTTGTGGAGGCAAGCTCGGCGGAAATGGAAAACGCATCCGCAAACAGCAGGGACCACTCCACCAAAACCACTGCGGTAAGCGCCGCCGGACAGGCTCTGAACAGAACATTGCGAAGGAATTTCCCTTTGACCATCTCGTGATTCGGCTCCAGCGCAAGGAAAAAGGAGGGGATCCCGATCATAACTGCCGAAGCCAGAGCAATCTGAACCGGTTTCAGTGGATACAGGGATACGGAAACCAGACTGATCAGGCTCAAAATAAAGGAAAAGATATTCTTCACCAGGAAAAGGGAGGCAGAGCGCTGAATGTTGTTGATCACTCTGCGTCCTTCCGCAACAATCTGCGGCATGGACGAAAAATCGGAATTCAGCAGCACGAGATCCGCCACATTGGACGCCGCATCGCTGCCGGAGGCCATGGCGATGGCGCAGTCCGCGTCCTTCAGAGCCAGCACATCATTGACGCCGTCGCCGGTCATGGCCACGGTATGACCGCCCTTTTTCATGGCCTTGACAAGCTCGCTTTTCTGTTCCGGCGTGACCCGGCCAAAGACGGTGTACTCCTGAGCCGCTTTCAGCAGCTCCTTTTTTCCTTCTATCGTAGTCATGTCAACATAGCGCTCTGCACCAGGGATACCCGCCTCCTGTGCGGCCATAGCTGCGGTCAGTGCGTTGTCCCCGGAGATGACCTTGACGGTTACGCCCTGATCGGCAAAATATTGAAAGGTTTCCCGGGCACTGGGACGCACTGGATTTTCCAGCGTCAGCAGCGCCAAAGGCCGCAATGTGCCGATCAGGCTGCCACCTGAGAAGATGTCCGCCTGACTGTTTGGCTCTGCATGGTATTCGGCAAAGATAAGCACCCGCTCCCCCTGGGCCGCATGGATCTCCGCTTCTCCCCGAAGGGTAATCTCTTCTTCAGAAAGCAGAAATTCCGGCGCACCCAGCACATAG
>Ga0129308_1003540_pt1 | contig 11046 bp, 9 predicted proteins | sample L827metagenome_FD_94440 | JGI IMG/M metagenome (GOLD analysis project Ga0129308, IMG submission 94440) | Ring-tailed lemur group fecal microbial communities from Wisconsin, USA - L827 metagenome | ecosystem: Host-associated > Mammals > Digestive system > Large intestine > Fecal | place: USA... | reverse complement strand
CCCAAGTTCGGCGGATTTTTTCAAGCTGATGTGATAGGATGGAGGAAGCAGCGATGGAGGACAGGGATTACATGCAGCAGGCCCTGGCGCTGGCCCGGGAGGCTGCCCGGGAGGGGGAGGTTCCCGTGGGCTGCGTCATTGTCCGGGGGGATGAGATCGTAGGCCGGGGCCGCAACCGCCGGGAATCCGGCAAGTCCGCCCTGGCTCATGCGGAACTGGAGGCCATTGCCCAGGCCAACCGGAATCTGGGCGGCTGGCGGCTGTGGGAGTGCACCCTCTATGTCACGTTGGAGCCCTGTCCCATGTGCGCCGGAGCCATCATCAATGCCCGCATTCCCCGGGTGGTCTACGGCGCCCGGGACCAAAAATACGGAGCCTGCCGCAGTGTGTGCAGCCTGTTTGACATGCCCTTTAACCATCATCCGGTGGTAGAGGGGGGCGTGCTGGAACAGGAGGCCGCCGCTCTGATGCGGGAATTTTTTACACAGCTCCGGATTCAACTGAAAACCAGGCCCAGATGGAGAAGGCCATAACGGAGGGAACAGATTGGAGCAGGTACAAAGCGCCCGGAAATTTGGAATTTCCGTGGTTTTGTTGACGATTTTGTTTCGTGTGTTTGAACTGGGTCTGCCCCAGGGAGCGCTGGGGAGGCTTTCCTGGCCTTCCTTTTCCGGCCCCATACAGAAAGAGACCGAACAGAGCGTTCGGTCCTTTTCTTTTCCATATCCCATAGAGTCCTCTCCCCCCATGAGTGATTCTCCGGAGCCGGAAAAGCCGGTGTTCACCGCCGCCCAGGCCGAGGCGGTGGAAGTAAGCAACTCCAGTCGGGAGAAGCCGGATTACGCCGCCCTGATGGCTGCGCCCCTGGACTGGAAGCTGGAAAGCGCCGCTCCCACCGTGCTGATCCTCCACACTCACACCTCCGAAAGCTATGAAAAAACCGGAGAGGACTATGTGCAGACTGCTGCCTACCGAACCCTGGATGAGAATTACAATATGCTGGCCATCGGAGACCGGGTAGCGGAATGTCTGGAAAAAGAGGGCATTCGGGTGATTCATGACCGAGAGTTTCACGACTATCCCTCCTACAACGCCGCCTACACCCACGCCCGCAAGGGCATCCAGGCCTGTTTGAAGGAGCATCCCGGCATTACGCTGGTGCTGGATCTCCACCGGGACGCTGCCGAGGTGGGCGCAAAGCAGCTCTCCACCCACACCTTGGTAGAGGGGAAGGACTGCGCCCAGCTGATGCTGGTGCTGGGTCTGGGCAATTCCGGCCTGCCCAACGACCGGTGGGAGGATAACCTGTCCCTGGCCTTGAAGCTGCAAACCACCCTGGAAGAGCAAGCCCCGGGCATCACCCGGCCCATGTCCCTGCGGGGCCAGCGGTTCAACCAGGATTTGGCACCCTATACCCTGCTGGTGGAGGTGGGTGCGGCGGGAGACACCCTGGACGAGGCTCTGACCGCTGCCGAGGCCCTGGCCGACGCATTGGCTTCGCTGAAATACGGAACGAAATAGCCAATAAAACAGCCAATATTTAGGGTTTTCTTAAATTCACAGAATGTCTATTGCATTGGACATTGGGGTTTGATAAAATGAGGACGTGAATTTTCGATGATGAAAACCACACAGATACGAAAGGAGAATTCTCATGACGATGTTTCCATATTTTAAGAAACTGGCCGGGGCGGCGCTGGCGCTGCTCTTGGTCTGCACGCTGGCGCTTCCCGGCCTGACCGCCCAGGCGGAAGCCCCCGCCTCCTACTCCGCCCAGCTGAACATGAATCTTGAGGGCCATGATTTGGCCGTCAGGCTCTGCGCCGATTTGGAGAATCTGGTATTCTCCGCCCAGGGTCTGCTGATTGACGAGGACGGTCAGGTTTTGGCCCAGCGGGGGCTGTTTTACAATGGCAGCGCCATTGCCATCCAGGATACCAACCTGCTGGAAGACACCTATGGCATTGATTTGAGCCAGGCCGCTGCAAACCTGCCCGGCTCCGTCTTTGCCCCCGACTCCGGCAGCGTCCTCGCCCTGGATCAGCAGCTCTACGATGCCCTGCTGCCCACCGAAGCGGCGGACATTGCCAAGGAATCAGATGGCGATGTCATTATCTCCCAGGATGAAAACGATTCCCTGTGCATTATCGGCGGAGCGGACGGCCCCACTGCCATTTTCGTCACTGGGGACACCGGTAACTTGCTCTCCACCCTGCTGAAGTCCGTCAGCACCAAAACCGCTCCCGGCGAGCTGATCCTGGACTCCGGCACCATCAAAACCACCGAAACCACCATTACCCTGGACGCCAAGGGCATGGCCAAGCTGGCCGGGACGGTGCTGGAGCAAATTGAGCGTGACCCGCAGGCCAAGGCCGCTCTGGAAGAGCTGCTGAGCAACCTGCCCCGGGATACCCAGCAGACGGATTTGTTCACAGATTTGGACAAAACCGTATCCTCCCTGGAAGACGCCCTGACCCAGGCCGGTGCCGGCTTCGCCGCTTCCATCGCCCGGGATCGGAAGACCAAGGAGCTGCTGTCCGTTTCTGCCAGCCTGGCCTGCGACGGTGAAACGCTCGACTTCCAAGCTGTTCTTCCCGAGAGCCGCTGCTCCCTGGTTCGCAGCGGTGCCGACGGCCAGGCCTCCACCGCAAATCTGAAGGTAGAGGAAAACACCGATGATGCTTTTGCCCTCCGATTCCATACCACCCAAAACGATGAGGAAAGCTCCTCGATCCATTTCCTCTGGGACAAAAAAGCCGGAACCTATGTACTCACCATCAAAAATGGGGACGAAACTGACGAGCTCAGCGGACGCCTGCAGCCTTCGGAGAATGCCCTGGTCATCACCGCCGACGCCGCCAACGGCCAGGCCCTGGAGGACTGCTCCCTGACCCTTCGCCGGGATGACCCTGCCCAGATGCCCCAGTTCCAGGATATTCTCACCATGAGTGAGGACAGCATCCTGCAAATACTCCATAACGTCATTCAGGCCGTTCAGAATCAACTGGTCAGCACGTCCATAATCAGGTATTAAAGGAAGCCCTGTGCACCGCCTTCGGGTCCTGCACAGGGTCTTTCAATCCACGCTTGGCAAAACACTCAAAAAAGTTGCTCGCCAACTGCCTGCAACCATCCCTGCCTTGGCAATATCTTACAAGGAACTTTTTTTCTGTTGAATTATCAAGCGGGGTCTGCTACAATCACTGTAAGCTTACATGGCTTCCGGCCTATGGTTTCCCTTTGTCTGTGGGAAGCAATTTCATCATGTAAGGAAAGAAAGGATGTCACATGAATATTCGTACCCATTCCCAACGTCGCAGCGGCGGTTTGCGGGTTTTCTCCTGGGTTTTGGCCTTTGTCCTGGTTCTCTCCCTGGTAATCACTCCCGCTGCCACGGCTTCTGCCGACCCGGATACTTACTCTGCAGAGCTGGTATTTTCCTCTGAAGGCGTGGACTTCTCCGGCAAGCTGGCTCTGGACACCGCCCAGAATCTGTGTGGACTCATTGCTTCCATAACCACCCAAGGTGAGACAGCCGAATTTGCCTCCGCCTATGTAAACGCCCAGGCTCTGGTCGTGGGCGGTCTTCTGCTGGGCGGGGCCTACGGCTTTGACCTGAGCACTCTGGCCAAGAACCTGCCCGGTTCCATTTTTGCTCCGGACTCCGGCTCCTCCTTCGCCCTGGATGAGGAATCCTACAATACGATTCTCGCCGCACTGAGCGGTGAACTGACCCCGACCATTACTCCCTCCATGGACACCGAGGTCGTAGAGCAGGCTGTCGCTGTGCTGATGGAGGCTTACAGCAGTATCCTCGAGGAGCTTCTTGCCGAGTTGACCATGGAAACCACCGAGACCTCCGTGGACATCAACGGCGTGTCTGTTCCGGTGCTCCAGCTTCGTTGCAGTACCGACGGGGAGGGCTGTGTTAACATTACAAACATTCTGATTGCCCCCCTGGTGGACAATACTGACGCCCAGGCGGCACTTGCCACCCTGATTGACCAGTACGTAGCAGCCTCCGGAAGGGATCTGGGTGTCACTGGCGAAGAGCTGGTGCGGGCCATTGTGACCGAGCTGCCTCAGGGGCTGGATCAGACCAAGGAAGAGCTCCAGAGCTTTTCCACCGCCACGACCATCTGCGTGAGCTCCGCCACTGATGCGCCCGTGAAATTCTCCCTGGAGATTCAGGACAGCACCGAGCAGGTGGCCATCAGCCTGCTGCTCAGCGAGACGCTGGATTTCTTCCGTCTGGAATGCGAGGAAAATGGCAATATTATGGCCGCATTTCAGTTTGAAATCCCGGAAAACAGCGCATCTGCCTTTGCCTGCAAATTCTCCGTCGAGGACGAGAATCAGGAGGCAGCCAGCGTGAACTTTGACCTGAACAAAGCCGATCAGACATTTGTGCTGGACGTTCTTGCCGACGGCGAATCCCACTCTCTGTCCGGCTGCTACACCGTGGAGGATACCCTGCTCTCCCTGACCGTTGATAAGATGGACAGCCAGGAGTTTGGCGGCACCCTCACCCTGAATCTGCGCAGCAACGACTCCATCGCCATGCCCAGCTTTACAGAGCTGACCAAGATGACCGAAGAGGAATTCTCCGCCCTGGTGCAGGCCGTCATGGAAAATATGCAGAGCCTGTCCTCCCTGTTTGCTGCATAAGTCCCAGATATTTCTCTTAGCGAATAATCTCCATGTGAATAGGGCTGTTAAATAACCCCTAAGAAAACAAGCAGATCCTCTCTGGAAACAGAAAGGGTCTGCTTGTTAGAATATCGGGGTTGTGGATAACAGGGATAGGAAAAGAATGAAAGCAACAGGTATCGTCCGCCGGGTGGACGGTTTGGAGAGAATTGCCATTCAAAAAATCAGAAGAACCCTGCGTATCCGGGAGGTATGCACTGGCTATCGCCGGGCGAAAACGCTCCACGTCCCTTCGTTTTTATCTGTGGTGTTCCGGGATCAATGTTGCAACAGAATTCCGCCACACCAGCTCAGGCTGGTAGATGATCTCCTGGGGCTGGCTCAGCAGAGTATCATTCGGCCGATTCAGAATATCAATGAGCATCTGTGCGGAGTTCTTGCCGATGTCCACAATATGATTGTCCACCGTGCACATGGCCGGGCCCACCACGGTGGAAAATTCGTTGTTGTCATAGCCGATGACAGAGATGTCCTCCGGGATGCGGATGCCTTTTGCCCGCAGCGCCGAAGCAACACCAAAAGCGGTGTAGTCCGAAAAGGCAAATACCGCCGTGGCCGGGAAGTGCTTCCCCGGGGCGCACTGCTCTACCCACAGGGACACAGCGTGTTCTGCATCTCTGCGGGAACCGTTGGACACGATCACATGGATACGCTCCGGAGATACCCCCAATTCCTGCAGCTTGGAGGAAAATCCGTTGAAGCGCTCGATACTGATCTGCTGGGCACGGGTGGAGGCAATATACAGGAAGTCCCGGTGACCGTGGTCATACAGCGCCTGGGCAACCAGCTGCCCCCCCAGGAACTCATTGCAGCAAATGTAGTTGCAGTGGTATTCCGGGTATCGCCGGTATGCCAGCACGTAGGGTGTCCCTGTACTCTCAATCTTTTTGAGCAGGCTGGTGTTCAGCAGGGTGGGAACCAGAATCAGGCCATCCACTCCCTGCTCCAGCAGTCTTCCGACAGTACGCTCCTCGATTTCCGGGGTTTCTCTGGTAGTGCCGGTCATCAGCGTGTAGCCGTGCATACGGGCAACAAATTCGGCGCAGTCGATGATCTTACCCATGGTGGGATTTCCGTAGTCCGGAACGGCAATGCCCAGAATATAGGATCGATTGGTGCGGAGCTGGCTGGCTGCCAGGTTACGCTGGTAGCCCAGCCGCCGGGCGGTCTCCTTCACCAGCTTCCGGGTGGCAGGAGAAATATCGGGCATGTCCCGCAGGCCCCGGGAAACCGTGTTTATGGACAGATTCAGCTCGCTGGCTACATCCTTTAATGTAATACGCATGGTTTTCCCCCTTGTAAATCAGCTGCATAGACAGCATTAATTTGTGCCCGTCAGCTGCATTTTTTCATGAGAATTCCGTTATTTTCCATTATTTTCACTTTACCATCTTTTTTCAAAAAAGCAAGAAAAATCTCAATCTCGTTCTATTTCTGTTAACATGCAATAAATTATTGGTTAAAAACTGGTTAAATTGCGAATAAATGTACTCATCGGTGAACGTGCCGCCCGCAATTTGTCAACATTACAGCCGATCTGTTTTTTCCTGCGCCGCATTAATGCGCAGATCCGGAAAATTCATATTGGGGTGTGGTGCTATTTATAAAGCATTAACGATGCAGATTCTAATAATGCTGTATTTGATGGCAAAAAATGTTTAAAATACTTCAGATTGTGTTTTGGCAGGCTTGTACAATTTTTTGTAAAAAATCTTGTTGATTTTTAAAAGCTCCGCCGTTTGCATTGTCCGATTTTGTCTGCTACAATAATCGGGAAAATGAAAAAGTGAAAGGAGCACTTACTATGAAATATCGTCTTTTCCCGGGAACCGGCCTGCAGGTATCCGAAATTTGTCTGGGAACCATGACCTTCGGCGACCAACTGGCCGAGAAGGATGCCATCAACGCTGTGCACTTCGCAAAGGATCGGGGCATCAATTTCATCGATACCGCAGACTGCTATTTCAGAGGCAGCGCCGGTACCAGTGAAACCATTCTGGGCAAGGCCATCCAGCCCATCCGTGACAGCATCATTCTGGCAACCAAGTGCGGCGGCCCCATGTCCCCCGATGTCAACGGCTCCGGTCTCAGCCGCTGCCATGTGGTCTGCGCAGTGGATGCAAGCCTGAAGCGCATGGGCACCGACTACGTTGACATTCTGTACTACCACTTCCCCGACTGGACGGTTTCCGTGGAGAATCTGATTATCACCGCCAATGATCTGATCCGGGCCGGCAAGATCCGTTACTACGGCATCAGCAACTTCGCCGCATGGCAGACTCTGGAAGTTTATCTGAAGGCAAAGGAAATGCATCTGGCGCCCCCCGCAATGACCGAAAGCGTCTACAATCTGCTGACCCGGGGCATTGAGGATGAGATGATTCCCATGCTGAAGAATCATCCCATGGGGCTGGTTGCCTACAATCCTCTGGCCGGCGGTCTGCTCACCGGCAAGCACCGGAAGAACGCCCCTGCCCCCGACAGCCGGTTCTCCCGGGAGAAGGGCTACGCCAACCGCTATTTTCATGACAACAACCTGGATGCCGTGGAGGAACTGAACAAGATTGCGGAGGCTTTCGGCTATAACATGATTGAAATGTCCCTGAAGTGGCTGCTGGCATCCCAAAACGTCACCTCCGTGATTGTAGGCTTCAGCCGTCTGGAGCAGCTGCAGCAAAATCTGGACTGGGTGGAGCGTGAGAGCGAACAGCCCCTGCCCATGGAGCAGATCGATGCGGTCTGGAAAACTCTGAACGGCAACCGCTACTCCTACCATCAGTAAGCGGCTGCCTTCCTGACATTCGGGAAAAAGCCGGCATTCACTACAATCCATTCCCCGGCAGCGGGCCATGCGGCTCGCTGCCGGGTTTTGCTTTTCTTTTTACAGCGTACATCTGTCCATATCTCAAAAACGTTTTTTCAATGTAAAATGTCACAAACTGCTTCGACAAGAATTGACATATCTTACAAAAAAATTTTACACTACTTGACGTTCCAAAATCTATGTATTATTATCGTTAATGCAAAGGATTATCGTTAATGATACTCCTGCAAAAGTAACGAAACACCAGAAGGATTCCCGCAGCGGCTGCACCACAGTCCCGTGTGGGAGAACGGAGGAGTACAGCCATGGAAAACATCACTTTTTCTCCGGATGAATTGGAGATAGCCTTCCGCTACTCCACCATGAAGCCCGGTCCGGAGGGGAAACCCGGCTTCCGCACGCCGGTTTCCGTGTCAGAAAACATGAGGCGGTTTGTATCCGGCGAAGTGCCTGTCTGGATGCCTTACGGCGAGTACCGGGTATTCGGCCCGGAGATTATCCCGGACAATGTGGCGAGGGGCAAAGTATTTGAGGAAAATCCCACGGATGTGAAGGGCGGCCCGGATTTGTTTGGCATCAACTGGGTCTATGACCCTGCGGTACGGGGCTCCATGGTGCGTCCCGGTGTGCCCGCTCTGGAGGATGCCAACGACTGGAAGAAGGTCATCCCCTTCCCGGATGTGGAATCCTGGGACTGGAGGGGTTCCGCAAAGCGAAATGCGGAATACCTGAACGTGGATGTGCCCATCCTGCTGACCCAGTTCACCGGCTATTTTGAACGGCTGATCTCCTTCATGGGCTTTGAAAATGCCGCTCTGGCGCTGATTGATGAGGATCAGAAGGATGCGGTCAAGGAACTGTTTTCTGCGCTGACCGATGTTTACATTCAGATTCTGGACAAGTGCATCAATTACTTCGGTATCAGCTGGTATGTGTTCCACGATGACTGGGGTTCCCAGCGGGCGCCTTTTTTCTCCAAAGCTGTGTGGCTGGAGATGATCGCCCCCTACATCGCCCGGATGACGGAACACTGCCACAAACGGGGCGTGATCTTTGAGCTTCACTCCTGCGGACACTCCGAAATGATGCTCGACGCCATCAGTTCCGTCGGCATTGACCTTTGGCGTCCCCAGCCCATGAATCATCTGAAGCAGATGTACGATGATTTCGGAGATCGCATTCATATTGCAGTATCGGTTGAGTTGCCGCCCAACGCAACCGAAGAAGAGCAGATTGCTGCGGCGCAGCAGGTTCTGGAGCAGTACAATCAGCCCGGAAAATACGTGCTGGTAGAAGCATTCCCTTACCCCGCAGGCGGTGCGGACGCATTCTTTGCCGCACTGTACGAGGGCAGCAGAAAGCGCTACCAATAGCAGGCGCTCCCAAGCAGCCCTGGCGGCTGACGGCAGCTGCCATTCATGACTGCAATTTTATACTATCCTTTAATTAAAAATTCAAGGAGGAAAAAGCGAATGATCAAGTACGTTATCCGGAGATTGCTATTGATGATACCGGTGATTATCGGCGTCACCCTGCTGATCTTTCTTCTCCAGGCGTTCACTCCCGGCGACCCCGCCAGTCTGGCACTGGGCAGCGATGCCACCGAAGCGGAGCTGGAGCAGTGGCGCGAGGAGCGCGGTCTGAATGATCCCATTCCCGTCCAGTATGTAAAATACATGTGGGGCGTGCTCCACGGTGACTTCGGTATTTCCTACAGAAGCCCCAAAAATATCACAAGAACCATCTTTGAGCGCTGGCCCACCACCTTCCTGGTGGCCCTGCTCAGCGTTTCCATTTCGGCGGTCATCGGCATTCTCCTGGGCATTATTGCGGCGCTGAACCGCAATAACTGGATCGACTCCGCGGCACGTCTGATGGGTATGCTGGGTGTGTCCATGCCAAACTTCTGGTTCGCCCTCCTGATGATCATGTACTTTGCGGTGGAAAAGAAATGGTTCCCGGTTTCCGGCTTCAGCACCCCGGCCCACTGGGTGCTTCCCATGGCCACCGTCGGTATCCTGGGCTCCTGCGGATTGCTCCGTCTAACCCGTTCGGCAGTGCTGGACAGCCTCAGCGCAGACTACATCCGTACCGCCCGCAGTAAGGGTCAGAAGGAGAGCAAGGTCGTAATGCACCATGTGCTGCGCAACGCCCTGATCCCCATCGTCACCAGTGTCGGCGGTCACTTCGCCGGAGCTCTGGGCGGCACCATTATCATTGAGCAGATTTTTGCCATCCCCGGCCTTGGCCAGCTGATGGTCAACGCCATCTATCAGCGTGACTATCCGCTGATCCGGGGCAGCGTGCTTCTGGTGGCAGTTACCGCTTCGGTAATTAACCTTTTGATTGACCTGGTGTATGCCGCAATCGATCCCAGAGTCAAGGCTGCTCTCAAAAACAGCGGCGGAAGCCTCAAGATACCCAAGCTGCTGAAAAAATCCCAGAAGTCTTGAAGGGGGATTGAATCATGAATAAGACAACGCAAAATGAAAACCACGCTCTGAAGCAGATCAAGCGCAGGAGCATGATGCGAGAGGCGCTGGAACGCCTGGTGCGGAACAAAACCGCCATGTCAGGCCTGTTTATTCTGCTGGTGATTGCCATACTGTGCGCCCTGGCCGGTGTGATCTGTCCGGAGGGATACGACGAGCAGAATTACGCCATTGCCTTTATGACGCCCTGTAAGGAATACCCCTTCGGCACCGACAATCTGGGCCGTTCCATGCTGGCAAGAATCCTGTACGGCGGCCGGGTATCCCTGTCCATCGGTCTGATTTCCACCGGTATTTCCGCCTCTCTGGGTCTGATCCTGGGCTCTCTGGCAGGCTTCTACGGCAATAAGGTGGACAACATCATCATGCGGACGCTGGACGTGTTCCACGCAATCCCCAGCACGCTGCTGGCCATTGCCATTTCCTCCGCTCTGGGCGGCGGCATTGTCAACGCCATGATCGCCGTGGGTATTTCCAGTGTGCCCAGTTTTGCGAAGATGGTACGTGCCCCCATCCTTGCCATCAAGAATCAGGAATTTGTGGAAGCAGCGCGCTGTATCGACGCCTCCGACTGGCGTATCATTTTCAAGCACGTGGTTCCCAACGTGCTCTCCCCTGTGATTATCACCATTACCGGTCAGCTGGCAGCTGCGGTTCTGGCAGCCTCCTCCCTGAGCTTCCTGGGACTGGGCGTTCAGCCGCCTACGCCGGAGTGGGGCTCTCTGATTGCAAACTCCAGACAGTACATCCGGGACTATCCCTACCTGGTCACTTTTCCGGGTATCGCCATTGCAACTGTCGTTCTGTCCATGAACCTGTTCGGCGACGGCCTGCGCGATGCACTTGATCCCAAACTGAAGAACTGAGGTGTTCAATATGGAAGAACGTATTGAAAATACTGATGAAGTGATCCTCTCGGTTAAGAATCTGACCACACATTACATCACCAGAGAAATTGGCACCTGTGAAGCTGTACGGGACGTGAGTTTCGATATTCACAAGGGCGAAACCGTGGGCCTG
>Ga0129308_1003539_pt1 | contig 11046 bp, 9 predicted proteins | sample L827metagenome_FD_94440 | JGI IMG/M metagenome (GOLD analysis project Ga0129308, IMG submission 94440) | Ring-tailed lemur group fecal microbial communities from Wisconsin, USA - L827 metagenome | ecosystem: Host-associated > Mammals > Digestive system > Large intestine > Fecal | place: USA... | reverse complement strand
GAGGACCGCGATGCAGAAGTTCTGTCCTGCGGGCCTGTGGCTGTATCCCATGAACTGCATGGTCTGTGTCTGGACCATGGGGACCTGGGGGTACTGCATCAGGTGGCCCCTGGTGTCGGGCCTGATCCTGTAGTTGGCAGTGGGGACTCCCAGCGCCTGCTTACCCATTCCCGCACCCATGGTGATACGGGGTGCGGAATTGTGCTCGGGATAGGGAACGATACCGGATGCCACTCCGAGGATGACCATTGGGTCGACCTCCATGTGGGTGTACTTGGGCTCGATCTTGCTGGGAACGGTGAACTCCTCACTGCACCACTTGCACTTGAGGACGATGTCCCCATCCTTTCCGGGGTTCATCCAGTCTGCGTCCATTGGGGACAGCGCGTGGTTGCAGCAGGGGCATCTCCTGGGGACGTCGTAGGCATCGACGAGGACCAATGCGTCCTCTTCCTCCTCGGCGTCGACCCACTCGACGATTCCCTCGCGGAACAGGTCGTTCCACCTGATCTTGCCCTCGCGGATACCCTCGATGTGCTTCCTGGTGATGGCGAGCCTTCCGTTCTTGACGATGAGCAGGGGCCTCCTGAGCCTTCCCTCATCGCAGTTGATTATGACCTCTCCCATCTCCTCGTCGTAGCGGATGTTGATCTCGTTGGAAATGAGACCGCACCTCCTGCGCTCCCTGATCTCGGACACGAGCTTCTTCGCATCTGCGTGGACACCGACGAGGTCTCCGTTGACGTAGACACGGACACCGTTTCCGCTCTTGACGGACTCGATGTTGAGCTCCCTGAGCATCCATTTGATGTCGGACTCCGCGAATCCCTCTGAGATGTCGATGATGAGTGCTGCGTTCTTCACCAGACCGCAGTTCTGACCCTCTGGGGTCTCGGAGGGGCACAGCCTTCCCCACTGGGTGGGGTGCAGGTCACGTGCCTCGAAGTGGGGCTGGCTCCTGGTCAGCGAGGATGTGATCCTCCTGAGGTGGGACATGGCGGACAGGTTGGAGGTCCTGTCGAGGAGCTGCGAGACTCCTGCGCGTCCTCCGACCCAGTTACCCGTTGCGAGTGCGTGGAGCAGCTTGTGGGTGAGCAGGTCGGGACGGATTGAGGATGCGATGTTGAGGTCGCTCTTCTTCCTTCCCCAGTTCCTCTCCAGCTGGTACTTCAGGTCCTTCATGAGGCTGCTGAAGCTGGTCCTGAAGAGGTCCTCCATGAGGTCACCGGAGAGCTTGAGCCTCTTGTTGGCGTAGTGGTCCTTGTCGTCCTCCTTCCTCTTTCCGAGCGCGAGCTCGAGAACGGAACGGGCAACACGTCCGAGGAAGATGGCCTTCTTCATGCGGTCCGCCTCGGTGTCTCCGAGGTGGGGCAGCAGGGACCTGTCGAGGATGCTCTCGACCTTCTTGGTCCTGTACTCCTTCGCCTGACCGGCGGCGAAGTTCCTCTCGAGGAACAGGATGGCATCCTCCTTTGTGTGGAATCCGTTGGGTGCGAATGTCTTCTTGTCGAAGGAGGCCTCAATGTTGGCGTAGACGATGTTCGCCATGGCCTCATCCGACACGATGGTGTCGTAGATCTCCTGATCGGACTCCATTCCCAGTGCCTTCATGAGGGCCACGAGGGGGATGGATCCCGAGGCGACGGGCACGGACACCATGACCATGCCGTCCTTCTTCTTCTCCACGAGAGTCAGTGCGCGGTATCCGTCCTTCTGGGAGAAGACCTTGGCAACTTCGACTGCCGCGCCGTATTTCTCGTTGTACTCGACCATGACCCTGTTGGGGGCCAGGTCTTCGAGTGTGATGAGGACCCTCTCGGTTCCTCCGATGATGAAGTATCCTCCGGGCTCACGGGGATCCTCCTTCTGCCTGACGAGCTCCGCGGTGTACTCGGAATCTGTCAGGGAATGCTCCATGTGCCTCTCCATGACCTGCCTGTTGAGGTTGCATCCGTTGGACTTGACCATCATGGGAAGGTCTCCGACATGGATCCACTTGTCGTTCTCAGGCATCTCCTTCTCGACGCCGTCCTCGTAGACCTCGAAGCGGACGTAAACGGGAGACATGTAGTTCAGGTTCCTGAGCCTGGCCTCCATGGGTGTGAGGTCGTGGCTGTATCCGTTGGCCTCCATGACCTTGGGCTCATCGATGCGGATGGTGGGTTTCGCCTGGAGGTCGATGTTCCCGTCCTCGTCCCTCTTCCTTCCGATGTGGATCTCGATGTTCCTTCCGCCGGTGCGCTCGGGGTCTAGCTTGATGATACCGCGCTCGGCGTCATCCGTGGGGACCCTGATGTCATCGACGATCCTCTGCATCCTGCTGTTGTTGTTCTCTCCGCCGGCTAGGAAGTCGTTGAAGGAGGAGATGTGGTGGTTGACGATGTTGTGCTCCGAGAAGTATAGCTTGACTAAGTCCCTCATAATCCCTTACCCCCTGGTCACGAGCCTGTATGCCACGAATTCCTGGGCGGTCTCGCTCTTCCTTACGACCTTGATCACGCGTCCCTCATCGATGGGCCCGTGGATGGACTCGAGAACCTTGATACCCGGGTCGCTTTTCCTGATTTTAGGCAGCTGGTCGCGGGTCATGCCCTTCCTGGAAAGGACCGCCTCCGCCTCCTCCTCGCTAAGGAGGTGGTGCTCAGGCACGAGTCTGTGCTTGAGTACGTTGAACGAATTGTTTTCTGTTGCCAAGTGAGTCACCTACTTTTGCCCAGCCCGGTCAGCTGGAAACGGTTTTCAGAGAAATGACAATGTGTTCGCCTTCCCCCATACTTGATCCGCCGTCGATCGCTCATGAAGTCCATGGCGGGCCTGAAGGGATTCGAACCCTTGACCACCTGATTAAAAGTCAGATGCTCTACCTAGCTGAGCTACAGGCCCATGGATAGCTTTTAAGCTTGCATTGTGGTGGAAACAGTCATTGTATATAATGATTGTTCAGGTCGTTCGGCATTTCAGAAAAACGGATGCGGAATCCGCATATCAGGCAGATTATGCATGTCCTATACGTACACAATATACAAACCCTAGATTGGATATTATGCCCAATCGTCATATCGACAGAAAATGCTGTTACCTGAGATGGCAGACAAGGGGTACAACTCCGATTTCAAGCTAATGCTGAGATACGACGGTAGCCTCAGGGTGGTCACCAACGGGCTGAGCATCCGCATTCTGAACCTCTTGATCCGCAGGATATGAACCTCACGGAGGTGTCCAGACCCTCGAATCACCGAAGACGACCGTGCAGTCCAACCTCTGCAGACCGGAGGAGGAGGGAATGCACTATCCCGTGAAGGTCACCCGTCTCTGAGAAAACATCCGGATACGGGTGATCAGCCACGGATCGAGAATTTGTCGTCTCTGCGGAGGAGACACGGAACGGAAGCCGAAACCAATCCGATCACGAGAGCGACCGCCAGCATGAGGAACGTTCCCCTGTATCCGGCGATGCCGAGGACCCATGCCGTCGCGGAGACTACCGTGGCTGATATCGCCTGTCCGCCGAACATGGCCGCGGTCATCACGGATATCCATGTGCGCTCGTCGTTCCCTCCGCCGGTACAGAGACGTATCCTCGCGAACAGGTCCGAGTACACCATTAGATCGCCCCATCCGATGAGGATTCCAGCGACCGTGAGCTCTGGGATATCGTGTGAGACGGACATGATGCCGAACCCGAATGCCATGAGTCCCAGTGCGACCGGGACCGTCAGACGGCCTATGTGGGAACGCATCCTGGCGGACAGCAGCCCGGAGATGAATCCCGCCAACATGAACAGGGAGACCACGTATCCGGAGGTCGCATCATCTCCGATCCCCTCCGACTTCATGAAGAGGGCGATCGAGGTGGAGAAGGTGTAGAAGGCTATGTTGACGAACAGCATCGTGAGGACCAGGGTCCAAGCACCGCGGTTGCGGAGATCCCACGGTCCCTCCGGGGTCCTGTCTGCGGGACGCTCCCGATCCGGGAGATACCTCAGCACGAGGAGGAGCTCCGGCACCCCCACCAGATACACGAGGAAGGTCAGACGCCAATCGATGGCGGCGATGTTACCGACGATGAAGGCCGAGAGGAACCCCGTGAGGAACGAAGCCGATGCGGGTATCCCCACCAGCCTGTCCCTGACATCGCCCGTGTAATTCTCACTTATAAGGATCTGTGCGAGAGGCGTGAGGATACCTATACCGATCCCGAGTACCGCCCTCATGAGGATCATCAGGGCGAAATCGGGCATCACCCCTGCCGAGACTCCGCCGACGAGATACAGGACGAGACCCATGATCAGCGTGGTCCTGCTTCCGAATCTGGACACCAGTGCATCGCATATCAGGCATCCGGGAACCACACACAGTGCGGGGACCGTCAGCACCAGCTGTATCGTGGAATCATCCAATTCGGGGAAGGCGGTCTTCATCCCGGCCAATGCCGGGGACACCGCCATCCCAGCGAGGATCGTTATCAGGCCGATCGACAAGATGGCCGCCGCCTTCCCGTCGAAACGGAATCCATCCGACGTGGTCACGCCTTCCTTCCTGATCTCTTCCTGGCGAAGATGAGGTATGCGGTATGTCCGAGCATCTCGAACGAAGGCCTGACGCCTCCGGGATGTACCTCCAGCCCGCGCTGCATGTTCTCCAGGGCATGGACGTTGGCGTACCCCCTCTCGCGGAGGGCGTTGACGATGGATTCCGCCTGGTTCATGTTGGGGACATATGCACAGAGCCTTCCCCCGTCACGGAGATGTGGCTCCAGATTCTCCAACGCGAGCCACGGGTCGGGCATATCCATGATGAGGGCATCCGCCTTGCCATCCATGTTGACGGGCATCTCCCTGGCATCGCCGATCTCGTACGACCAATACTTGTCGAGACCTGTCCTGGCCACGTTCCTACCGGCCCTCTGCGCGTTCTCGGCCTTCAGCTCCAGGGTGTGGACGTGTCCGTTGGGTGCGACCGCATGGAGAAGGGCTGTGGTCAATCCCCCTGAACCTGCTCCGACCTCCAGGATGGTGTCCCCGCACTTCACGTCGCATTTCATGAGTATGGTGGCCGCATCCTTGGGGATGATGACCTGCGCCCCCCTGTCCAGGGACTCCATGAGCTCCATGATGCCGGGACGGAAGACAGTGTACTCCCTGCCGACGATGGTCAATGTGTCGCCCTCGTCCAGGTCCTTGAAACGGGATCCGTCTATCGCGCCCAGGGACTGCACCTTCACCATGCCGTATGATACCCTGACCCAGCTTCTCTTGCCGTTCGCGTCTTCCAGATAGATCATCTCGTTCTCGAGGAATGCCATGGGCCTCGGAAGGGACCGCCCTGCTATAAAGACGTCGTCAGGGACGGGTGAAACGGCGGATGAGGGCACCGCGCATGTCATCGGTCTCGTTGTGAACGCGGTACACGTAGTCGATCTCCCCCTCGGTGCATCCCAGGAGGACCTTGATCTCGGAATCCCTCTGGACCAGGTCCACCGTCACGATGACGGCGGTCGGGATCCTCTCGCTCATGGTGCCGATCCAGACATCGATGCCCTCGCCGTCCGAGGATACCGTGCCGTCCAGGTAGCCGTAGTCCAGCCCGTACACGAAACCCGGGTAGCGGGGATGACCGCTGCCCTTCGGCCTGTCCACCACGACATCACTCTCCTCCACTAGCCTGTCCAAAGCCTCCCAGAACCCGAAACCGTTGGGATCCATACTATCGGTACCAGCAGAGATACTGCCTCCTTATTAGACCCGTCGAACGATATGATGTTCATGACACACGGAATACTCGGCATCATCGCATGCCCCATGCTGGAGGATGAGCTGATCTACAGCCTCGCCAACGACCAGGAGGAGAAGGACGTCTACGTATTGGACACCCCCTACAACGGAAGCCTGAGGAGGAAGATGGACCAGAAGGGCGTCCCGTACAAGATGATGGACGAATGGGACTTCATGAACTGCAATTCGGACATCGACAGGAGCCGTCTGAGCATCGTGATCAGGATGATGAGTCTGGGCCTCCACGCCGAGCCCAAGGACCTGATGAACAAGATACAGGACGACATGGTCATGCTCCAGGGGAGGGTGGACGCAGTCGGACTCTACTACGGGATGTGCGGGAACTACGGTTGGGACATATCCAAGTGGGCAGCGGAGCATCTGACCTATCCGGCAGTCATGTTCAAGGACAAGGAGGGCAGGGTCTGCGACGACTGCGTCGGTGTGGCTGTCGGAGGACTCTGCGGTTACCAGAGGCTAATCAAGGAGTTCACGGGAGTCATGTTGTTCACACCCGCCGTGGCCACCAACTGGGTGGACTTCCTCGGTGCATCAGACATGATGAAGGGATACGTCGGGGTCGGGGACACCAAGGCCAACATGAAGAACATACTCGAGATGTGCGGATACAACTCGGTGGTCCAGATCGACACAGGGTTGGAGGACAGGAAGGAGTTCGACGATGCCACCAAGGACTTCGCCAACTATATGGGATTCAAGATACTGCAGGCATCCGATGACTATGCGGACCTCGGACCCGCGAAGAAACTGTACTCTGAGGCGAAGGCACTGCTCCCGCAGTGAATCCCCGACCTCTAAAATAATAATATAGGGGAGGGAAGGGGAAAGCCCCGTCCTCCCCTGATGTTTCACCCGGCTCACATCGTGTGAGCGGCGTATGCGGGCTTGTCCACAGGCTTGCCGCAGATTATGCACTTGCCCTCGAACTTCTCGGGGTGGTAGGGTGTTCCGAGGATCTTGAAGTCGTAGGTGTCCTCGAACTTGTGACCGCACTCGGGGCATCCGCACCATCCGAACCTGAGGATCTTGTCCTGGGGGATGTTCTCGAGGGAATCGATGTCCTGGACACGGGATTTCTGGACCTCCTGGGCCCTTGCGAGCATGCTCTCGGAGATGTCGTCGAGGATCATCCTCACGCCGGGCACCACATCCTCAGCGGATATGGATCCCTTCTCCCCGTTGTCCCTCCTGGCGAATGCGACGACACCGTTCTCCATGTCGCGGGCACCGATCTCCAGACGGAGGGGCACACCCTTGATCTCCCAGTCGTAGTACTTGCTGCCGGGACGTGCGTCGCGGTCGTCGAGCTTGACCCTGATGCCGGCATCGGTGAGGATCCTGGCGAGGGACTTCGCGGCCTCGGCCACCTGCTCGGTGTTCTTCTTGGACAGGATGGGGATGATGACCACCTGGAACGGAGCGATTCCCGGAGGCATGACGAGTCCCTGGTCGTCCCCGTGCACACCGATCAGCGCACCGACCAGACGCTCGCTCATTCCGAAGGTGGTCTGGTGGACGTGCTTGTGCTCACCGTTCTCGTCCTCGTATGTGATCTCGTAGGGGATGGAGAAGTTGGTCCTGTAGTGGTGGATGGATCCCATCTGGAGAGTCCTTCCGTTGGGCATCGAGGTGTCGATTCCGACGGTGTAGTGGGCTCCGGGGAACTTGTCCCACTCGGTCCTGATGAGCAGGGTGTAGGGCAGGCAGATCTTCTTCGCGATCCTCTCGAGGATCTGGATGTCCTCCTCGATCTGGTCCTGGGCATCCTCCTCGGTGGTGTGACAGGTGTGAGACTCGAAGAAGTGGATCTCACGGACCCTGATGAAGGGACGGGTCTGCTTGGTCTCGTAGCGGAATGTGTTGACGATCTGGTATGTCTTCAGGGGGAGGTCCTGGTGCGACCTGATCCACAGGGAGAACATGGGGTACATGGCGGTCTCGGAGGTGGGCCTGACCACGAGCCTCACATCGAGCTCGTTGAGTCCGGCGTGGGTGACCCAGTAGACCTCCTCGTCGAATCCCTTGATGTGGTCCTTCTCCTTGGCGAACTGGTCCTCGGGGATCATCAGGGGGAAGCAGACCTCGTCATGGTTGGTGGCGTCGAACTCCTCGCGGATGTAGGTGTCGATCTGCCTCATGATCTTCCATCCGTAGGGTGTCCAGACGTTCATTCCCTTGATGGGGTATCTCTTGTCGGAGAGACCGGCCTTCTCGACGATGTCCAGATACCAGTCCGCGAAGTTGTCCTCTTTCATCGACATATCTCATCCCTTCCTGACCGCATCGGCGATTATACCTGCCACGGAGATGTGGGAGACCTCGTTGTCCAGGGTGTTGCAGCAGAGGACGTTGTCCAGGAAGCTGCCCGTGAGCCTCTCGAGGGCGTTGTTCACGAAGACCCCGTGGGTACATGCGACGGAGACGCTGACGGCTCCGGCATCCTTCAGGGCCTGGGCGGCGGCGATGATGGTACCTCCGGTGGAGATCATGTCGTCCACGATGAGGACCCTCTTGCCGGTGCAGTCCATCTTGGCGGGGGCGATGCGCACGTCCACGCCGGAGAGGCGGGTCTTCTCCAGATGGTCGTACTCGACTCCGAGCCTCTCACCGACGTCTTTGGCACGTCCGGCCGCACCGATGTCGGGGGACAGGACGAGGTCGATCTTGCTGTCCTTGAAGTAATCGGCGATGACGGATGCCGCCTTGAGGTCGACGTGGGGACAGGAGAAGTGCTCCAGGACGGCCTCCTTGTGGATGTCGATGGTGATGACCCTGTCGCATCCCATGTTGAGGTGGTTGCACATGACCTTGGCGGACTCGGGCTCTCCGGGTTTGAAGACCCTGTCCTGCCTGGCGTATCCGAAGTAGGGGATCACGAGGGTGACGGATTTCGCGCCCATCCTGTGGACCGCGTCCTGCAGAAGGAACATCTCGATGAGATTGTCGTTGGGATACGTGTTCTGGACGATGATGACGTCGTCGTCCAGCTTCTCGCTGTCGATCCTTGTGTAACACTCACCGTCTGGGAACCTTGTGGAAGCTGCCTGAATGTACGCGCATCCGAGGATAGAGGCCAGTTCCTTGGCCAGGTCCCTGGATGACGACCCGCCTACTATAATCATGATTCCTCGTAACGCATCCCCATTAAAAATATTGTCAGAGGGACATCGACCGACACAACAATCTACCACGTGGACGGTTGAGGTGGCATGACCGAGAGGATCGACGTAGTCACCGAGGAGAGGATCGAGAAGTACCTTGACATAACCGCAAGGGCACTTGCCAAGATACGCATAGCGGCACCCGCCAAATCGTACAACAGACGCCTGGCGGACAGCTTCCTCGAGATGGCCAACTGCTACTACTCCGATGCGAAGCACTTCAGGGAATGCGGGGACATCGTGACGGCGTTCGCCGCTGTGAACTACGCGCACGCATGGCTGGACTGCGGTGCCAGAATCGGACTCTTCGATGTGGACGGGGACGACGTCCTCTTCACGCTTTTCGAGTGACCTTTATCTCCCTCCCGCTGGAGGAGCAGGAGAACGCACGCACGTTCCCCCTCCCCAGCAGGGAGCGGACCTTGTCAATGGGCGCATCGGTGAAGATGCTGTTGCCGAGCATGCACATCCCAGCGTTATAACCGTCCGCGTTCAGACGCATTATGGCCTTCCTGACAGCGGGGCTCTCCAGACCGATCTCGGATGAGAAGCGGTTGGACATGCGGAAGAACATCGAACGGGTGGGATCCTCAAGGAACGCATCCAGAGTGGCGTGTCCTGATTCACGGATCCTGTTCACAGCCTGGGTGTCCCCCAGGATACCTTCGGTGACCATCTTCGGTCCCAGGACCGCCACTGTGAGGGTGGGGAACCTCATATCAGCATTCTCCACAAGACCTCTCGGGGGGAATCCGGCACGTGTCCTGACAGGGACGTCCAATCCGGCCACTATGGCCGTGACATCACCCATTCCTCCGCCGCCCCTGACCTCCGCAACGTGGGCGGCCTCGAAGGCCTTGGTGCGGGAGACGCCGACAACGGATGCCACGGCGATTCCGGATGCGAGGGCACCCGATGCGCTGGTCCCGAAACCCTGACTCATCGGGAGGTCGTTCTCGATCCATATGTCGAATCCCCTCCCCGGAGCGATTATGTTCACCGTCATACGGGTGATATGGGCCGATGAGCTGGAACCGTCGATGTAGATGTTCACCATATCATCGTCCCTCTCCTCCACGGTGGCGGTGGACCCGAGGCTGAGTCTGATGCCCAGCCCCCTGGACCCCGTGCTCAGGGGATTGAGGGTCGGAGACGGTTCGAAGATGCACGAGATGTGCCCTGGACAGAACGCGGTGACCTTCATGTCCTCTTCACACAGAAATCCAGGATGGCATCGGAGACCTCTGCCTTGGTACCGGTGATGTCCTTGTCGGAATCAGATGTCACCAGGATGGCGGATGAGGATTTCATCCCCACCACGTCGATATCGTTGGCGACAACGGCGGCGAGATCGTACTTCTCTATGCGGGACCTGGCCCTGTCCACGAGCTGCTGACGGGTCAATCCGGATTCCGCCTTGAAACCGATGACCACGTCGCATCTTGAGCGGATGAGGGGCAGGACCTTGGGAACGGGATCGAGACCGAGCTCGAAACCGTCATCGCTGGAGATCTTGCCCTCGGTGAACTCATGAGGGGTGAAATCCGCCAGTGCTGCAGGGACGAGGACGATGTCGTGGTCGACCGACTCCACCATGGACACCAGGTCGGAAACGGTGGCGAAACGGCGGGTCGGTATGTAATCTGGCAGTTCCACACTGCATCCTCCCATCCAGAGCTCCACGTCCGCTCCCCTCTCAAAGGCACGTTCCGCCAAAGCGACGGCCATCATCCCCGTGGAACGGTTGGTGATGATCCTCATGGAATCGATGGGCTCCTCGCTGCGCCCTCCGATCACCAGAAGACGCTTGCCCGCAAGGTAGTTGTTGGACAGCATCCTGAAGGTCCATGCTACGACCTCGTCCCTGGATGCGACCTTCGCCCTGACACCGTCGGTGCGGGGACCTATGAAGTGCACGCCCCAGGACCTCAGACGGTCCATGTTCTCCTTCACCGCCGGATTCCTGTACATGGACTCGTGCATGGCGGGGGCGATGGCCACCGGTATGCCGGCACCCAATGCGACCGTTGCCATGGATGTCACGGTGGTGTCATCGATCCCGCAGGAGATCTTGGAGACGGTGTTGGCCG
>Ga0129308_1003538_pt1 | contig 11051 bp, 14 predicted proteins | sample L827metagenome_FD_94440 | JGI IMG/M metagenome (GOLD analysis project Ga0129308, IMG submission 94440) | Ring-tailed lemur group fecal microbial communities from Wisconsin, USA - L827 metagenome | ecosystem: Host-associated > Mammals > Digestive system > Large intestine > Fecal | place: USA... | reverse complement strand
TATAAAATAAATACTGAGACTTATCGTATTCTTGCTGGCAACACACTGTTGCTGTCAAGACGATCCTCTGCCGGGTGGTCTATTATGGGATCGCACGTCCGCGCCACTATCGGCAACTATGGCATTGTAAAATTAGTGGATACGCCGGGAACAGAGACTTCGAGTTCGTACATTGCCGCGACTCCACGTTACGTAAAAAACCTTGCTCTCTGCCCCCACGATCCAGCCCGCACCTACGCCACCAACACTCTCGTCATGCAGGACGGATCCATTTACAAAAGCCTGCAGGACGACAATACCGGCCACGCTGTCACCGAGCCGGAGTGGTGGGAGCAGTACGGCGGGAGCAGTACTTACGACGGCACCATGCAGACTTTTTTTGCCATCCCCGGCGCGTCCGGCAAGATCAGGCTCAAAATCCAGATGCCCGCCGATGCCGACGGCGCACTTATTAAGTACAAGTCTACGGCGTGGGCCAATGGCACAGATACCCATGTAACCGGATCGCTGGCAGTCGATGCCCGTCAAAACTACTATGGTGACAATGTCTGGTATGAGGTCACTGGTCTGACGGACGGACAGGAGTATTACTTCGCAGCGTTTGCCTACAAGGGGCAGTCGTACAACGATAGCATCACTGCGGATAATACGACATTATGTAGGGCGGGCGGACTGGTGCTGGAGTACACGTTTGACAGCGTGTCGGGGACTACCATCAAGGACACGAGCGGTAACAGCAACGATGGTACTGCCCATAATGTTACATATGAGTCTGGCTTTATAGGTGTCGCTGCCGTGTTTGGTGGATACAGCAATGGTGCATATGTCACAATACCAGCATTGCCGTGTGTTACTTGTGTATCGATGCGCATCGATGGATGGCGGCCGCAGGGGTCAAGCGGTGGTAGGATCTTATCAATTGGCACTCCGGAGGCGTATTTTTTGGCTATGTATAACAATATGATAATCGCTTGCACCAGCAAAATAGGCGGCGGAGATTTATGCGGCTCTCGGTATGCATACGATAGTGCGCCCCATCATGTTGTAGCGGACTACAGCAATCTCAGCAATCCCAAGGTATATGTGGATTGCATTGTGCCGCCAGTGGTGGAAACAGTAAAAAATAGCGGCACTCAGCAGTCATATGGCGGTACAAGTACGATAGGAGCGCATAATACCTACAATATGCCGGTTAACCAGCGGCTGGATCAGGTGCGCTTTTACAGCCGACCGCTGGAACAGTATGAGATAACCAACATCTACAACGGCGGGTTTGGCTGCTAACACCCTGCACCACCGTTGTAGAGTGCCGCAATCTCTGTATCTGACAGCACGCGGTTATATACTCGCATTTGATCAATGTACCCATTAAAGTATTGTTCGTCACTCGGCAGCCTGCCTACACTCAATGATTGTGCGGACGCATGACTGTCGGCAGCCAATAAGGTAGCACTTACAACGAGTAATCCGTCCATATAAATTTTAACTCCGTCTTTGCTCGTGTCTCCAGTTATCGCAATAACTATTATGTGCCATTCGTTTTGCGTCGCTGGAAAATCGACAGATACATTATGCTGGCCACTGGTTCCTTTATTCATATACAGCTCAAATCCAGTATTACCACTACGAAAGTTAAATCCATACCCAATTGAGCTATGACCAGTTGTCATTATTTGCCCATATCCGTAGTTGCGTATATATGCCTGGCACAGCACTGTTTTTGCCCCAGGCGGGATTACATAAGATGTTGCAACCGCATAATCGTTGATACCGTCAAAACTAAGAGCGTTACCAACATTACCAGCCGCCGATGTTGCACCGGAGATCTTCATGTCGTATCCCGACCCACTGGTATCACGCAAAGTTGATCCAGATATGCTATCCATCGTATACTCGGCGCACAGCCCTCCGGCAATGCATAATGTCGTATTATCTATAGTCGCCCTGTGGGCGGCAGAAAGGAGCATATCAACATGTTAATAACCATTACCACTGATGAGATCGCAAAATTCCCGGCGGCGAAATATGACTACTCGGATCCTGACAATCCCGTTCTGATCGCTGAACCGCCGTACAGGTTTGTGCTGCTGGCCCAGCGCATGACTGACTACCTCTGCTGCGGAGAGGTAACCGGAGACGCCGATCAATTTGTCGCCTCCGGCATCATGTACGAGACCGTCACAGATATCCCAGCTGGCTTTGCGCAGCGTTGCCTGCCGGGGAGTTACGGGGAGTACCTATCGTATCTGGATATCCTCAAAATCAGGCTGTCAGAGACGGACTATCAGGTCATTAAGTCCGCAGAGTATGCACAGGCCGGATTGCCAGCACCGTATGACATTACGACGCTGCATCAGGCGCGGGAGTCTCTGCGGGAGCAGATACGGGCGCTTGAGGTACACACGTGGCCGGAACCGCCTGCCGATCCGGATCCCGCGCCGGAGGTACCGGCGGAACCGGCTGAAACCCCGGTAGAATAATTGTTTAAGACACGCGCAAGGCGTGTTTTTTTATATCATTTTTTAAGGCCAGACGGTCAGAAAGGAATCATCATGAAAACTATCAACGTTACGAAGAGCAACGGGAAAACCAAGAACTACGAGATCAACGAGGACAATCCGTACATCAAGGCAGCGGTACGGATCAGGGAGCTGGGAAAGGAAAACAAGGTGGACACATTTGTCGCCTGTAAGATGTGGGAACTCGAAAGCGGCATCAGGGACGAGGATCAGCGGGTGGAATTCCTGAGCCTGATCAACGACGCTATCAGCACCGGCGATCCGGAGCTCATGACCCTCGACAAGCTGGCCACGTTGCTGTAGGCGTTATGGCGGCCTTCGGGCCGCCTATTATTTTAGGAGATGGATATGATTGAAATTAAAGAAATACTTGCGCCGGCGGGACACAAGTGCCGGTCAGGGCGGAAGCTGACCGGTTTTCGCGGCGTGACGATCCACAACACAGGAAACGCCAGCAGGGGTGCTGACGCTCTTTCACACGCGCGATATCTGCAGGGAGGGGGCAAGGATGCCGCCGCCAGCTGGCATTACTGTGTGGACGAACACAGGGCCACAAGATCCATACCGGAGACAGAGGTGGCCTGGCACGCGGGGGACGGCAGCGGCCCGGGAAATATGCAGACTGTGGCAATCGAGATCTGCATGAATGCAGATGGGGATCTGCGGAAGGCCACGGAAAACGCTGTGGTGTTGGCAGCGGACATTCTGGCCCGTCACGGGATCAGAAACGCGGAAGGACACCTGTATCAGCATCACGATTGGAGCGGGAAAAATTGTCCGCAGATGATCCGGGCCGGGCGGCCCTACAACTGGCAGACGTTCTGCGGAAAGGTCCAGGGATACCTGGACGGGAAGGAGAAGGATATGACAGAAGCAGAAGCGAAGAAAATCATACAGGAGACGTGCGGCTTTGAGGATCAGACGATCCGGTTTCTGGAAGCTTATCGCTATCACGAAGCGTTGCTTACAAAGCTGGCGGCGGCGATCCAGAAAGGGGGTAAGTAATGATAGAATTAATCAAGGAGTTAGGTATTGGCGCGGTGCCGGCCATTACAGTCTTGTGCTATCTGGTAGCGATGGCGGTCAAGGCAACGGCCCTGGACAACAAGTGGCTGCCGGTGATCTGCGGAGCCCTGGGCGGCATCCTGGGCGTGGCGGCCATGTGGATCATGCCGGACTACCCGGCGCAGGATTACATATCCGCGGTTGCTGTGGGGATCGTGTCCGGCCTGGCTGCGACCGGAGTCAACCAGATCGGCAAGCAGCTGGGCAGGTGATGGCATGAGCACAGAGTTTTGGATCCAAATGGTAGTCTATGCGGTTTCCATCGGCAGTTTCAGCGGGGTTGTATTGACACGGTTAAATTATCTCGAAAAGAAGATGGATAAACACAATGAGCTCCAGGACCGGATGGTTCGCGTGGAGCAGTCCGCGAAGTCGGCCCATCACCGGCTCGACGAGTTGCGGGAAGAAATTAAAGATGAATAAAATTAGCCGGCTGGGGAGCGATCCCTGGCCGGCCGTTTTTTTATTCTCCGAGAATGTCTTCCCAGCTGGCGCTTAAAATTTTGCGTATGCCACGTAGCTCGTGCAATGATACGTTTCTGATGCCTGCTTCGATTTTTGCATAAGTTCCCCTCAACAAGCTGATTCCCGTCAACTGCAATTCGCGAACCATCTCTTCCTGCGTCAAACCTTTCTGAGAACGTAGCTTCGCAATGTTATTTCCAATTTCCTTCTCTGCGTTTATCTTCTGCATGTCTTTCTCCGTTGCTCTATTATCGGAACAAATATGGCTTGATTATACATGGAGCTTCATGGTAAACTTGTTCCGAATATAGAGCAAAATGAAGAGGGAGAGAATGAACAAGGATAGAATTACACCCGAGGAAAAAGAGATGCTCCGCCGCCTGATGGAGACGCCGGGGATCGAAAAGGACTGGGACTTTTTTCAGGACCTGAACATGGACGTACCGCCGCCGGAGTTCTTTATGAGAGGTAAGTCCAGGTCGAGCAAATTGGTATGGGTGATCGTAGCGGCCGCGGTAGTCGGGGCGATCATGCTGCGGATGCGATAGGCCCTATTTTTACTTCATTACAGATTTCGTGTTGTTTGTTACAATATAACAATTTTTCCTTGACCGCTGCAAGGCGGCCAGGGTATAGTTAATCTATCCTTTCGCTTATCAAAGGGAAAGGGAAAGTTCCTTTTTAGGCCATCGCAGGGAAACGATGGCCTTTTTTGTTTTTTTGCGTCTCGTAGCAAGACGATGAGCATCGGGCCAACGTCGGCCCGCAGTTTTGCTAATGCTCGTCGCTTAATGGTTGATACGGTGCTGACCGGTAAGCCCGTAAAATCTGCGATGTCAACCAAGCGCTCATCGTATATGTAATACATTAATATGATCCGGCGCTCCAGGAGTGGCAGCTGCGCAATCGCGTCAAACAATACTTTAATTTCGTCTGCCCGGATCAGCTGCGCGACAATATCCTGTGTCTGGTCAGCCAACGCGCCAGGATCGTCGATATAGACAATGCGGCCGTGGGAGCGCATGTAGTCGACCAGGCGATTTTTCGCGCATCGCATTAGATAACTCCCTGGATCCTTCTTCGAGCGCACATAAAAAATTTCTCTCCATGCCATGGCCATCACATCTGCCACCACGTCCCTGGCCAGATCGTGACTGCCGCACAGAACAAAAATATACCGCTCCAGTGATTGATACAGCGGGTAGATGTCTTCGGTAAAATATTTCAATGCAAGGTTGTACTCGCTATCGTATTCTTTTTGCATATTTTCATTTTAATACCTGCTCAGCTGAATAAAAAGTGGAAAAGGTTGGTAAGTTTTTGGGGCAAACTAGGTTTTCAAAAATTTTTTCAAACTTTTTTTCGATTTTTTGAATAATTTTTGCGATTTCTCCGTGTATCGAGTGAAGGGGTCAAAACGCAGAAATGGAGGCTGATACTATGCGGGTGTCTGGATAGTTAAACCGGAAAATCACTTTACAATGAAGTAGGAGATGGAGGAAATGACATGGAAAAATATCTGGGTGTTTATATTAATGCAGGATTTGCAAACAGCGACGAAATTAAGATTGAAAAGGTTATGTTGATGAATATTCTAAAAGTTTTAGATGGCGATGACTCCTTGATAAGGTACATATCTGCGATTGTGAAAAGTGCTGAAATGAACATTAAAAGATAAGGAAGTTATGGGGAGGGTGGAGGGGACGCCCTCCCTCTTTTGACGACGAAGTTTTGACAAAGTTTTAGCCATAAAATGTCGTTAAGAACTGCTATAATATTAAAATAAATTTTATACGAAGTATAACAATGTGTGTATTTTTCAACGTTTTACTCAATGCTAAACGTGCCACATTTTTTTATCAATATTACGGGACCCGGCCGCCGAAGGAGTGATTCGTCTTAACCCTTCTGCCGGCCGCACCGGCTTCTGCATCGGCCGTTGGCTGCATTGCCTGCTACGTTGCCTGCCGGCCGTACCGTTTGACTGCCGCATTCCCTCTGCGTTGTCCACTGGCCGCACTGTTTGACGGCTGCACCGTTTGGCTGCCGCATTCCCTCTGCGTTGCCTGCTGGCTGTACTGTTTGACGGTTACATTCCTTCCCGGGTTGTCTGCCGGCTGCTCAGGCAAGCAGATTATTGGATAAGGAGATGTATCATTTCTCTTGACAGTCTCTATACAGATAGGATAAAGTGGAATCGTAAAGATTGCCGAGAGTTTGATAGATCGGAAAAGATCAGGCGGATCAACGGAAATAACACAAAATAAATAAAGGGAACTGACTGCAAAGGACGGAGAAATAGCTGTGCCTGAGCGGGAAGGCCGCGGTGACAGAAAAATAGATGGACGGGTGCAGATCCTGCCCATTGTTTTCGCGTATTCCAGCGCGCCTTCGGGCGCATTTTTTTATGCAGGGGTTTTGTCTGGTGCTGCGGTCTGTATGCCTGTTCTCCGCTTAACTAATGAAGGTGATGGCATTGCCTGTCTGGCAACAGTATCTGTTCGCTGCTTTGGCAGCAGCCTGCGCAGTAGATGAGAATGGGCCCAAATGAGTAACTGGCGGCTATTGGTGTAGGATGTGGGAGGGCACCGCATCGGATGACAGCTTGGAGATTGCGCGGTCGGAGCCCGGCTGACGAATTGTGTATTAGGCAACAGCTTGCGACAGGGTTGCCTTGCGAATGACCGACAGGTTGGGAGAGGGTTGGCTTTGCAAATGACCGGTAGCTTGCGAGGACCGCTTACAATTAGTTGGCAGCGTAGGTGAGAATGGAGAAAAAAGCTGGTTTTCACCGAAATCGAGCCGAAATATAGGCGAAAAAGATGCACTTTTAAAAAAATTGCTCAAAAAAAGTAATTTTATGGTAAAAACGGGCTTGAAATAGCAGTGTTTTAGGTGAAATCGCTGTTTTTTAAAGGTTTTCACCTATGAGCTCAACCGGGTGACAACCCGCAGGAGCGAAATGGCTCAACCGGACGGAAGGAGGCCCGCCCATCGAATGTGCAGCAGCGAGCGTCGCCGACAGCCCGCCGGAGCCAAAGCGCCGAACCGAACTGGGCGGCGGCCCGTGCGTGTTTGGACTAAGCCGGTACGGCAGAAGCAGAGAGGAGTGGCATATGGAAACAAGAGTGGCGCTGATCGGGATCGTAGTGGAGGACGCCGCGTACGTGGAACGTCTGAATGAGATTCTGCATCAGTACAGCAGGTACATTATCGGAAGAATGGGACTTCCCTATCATAAGCGGGGGATCAATATCATCAGTATCGCCATGGACGCTCCCGCCGACGCGATCAGCGCGCTGTCCGGAAAGTTGGGCATGCTTCCGGGAGTTACCTCCAAGGCGGTGTATTCAAAGCTTCCGGAAGGGTCCGGCGGGGAAACGGCCCGCGGCGGAAAAGATGAATAGCAGGGGCGGTCTGGAGGAAATGAAAGCGCTGATCCTCAAGCTGGAGGAGAAGCGGATGCTGGACCGGGAAGAATTTGTACGGCTGATCGGCTGGCGCGCCGCCCGCCTAGGCAGGGCGGCGGGATCCCCCGGAGAACAAGAGGGATCCCCCGTTGGATCGCCACTGCCGGATCCGGCGGTGGCCGGGAAATCCACCGGAGGGGCCGCCCAGAATGACGCCGGGAAATCCACCGGAGGGGCTGCCCAGAATGTCGCCGGCAAGGTCACCGGAGAGGCCGCCCGGGATGTCGCCGGGAATGTCACCGGAGGGGCTGCCCAGAATGTCGCCGGCAAGGTCACCGGAGAGGCCGCCGGGAATTTCGCCGGCGAGTCCACTGGACAGGTCGCCCAGAAGGCCGTCGGGAATGCCGCCGGAGGGGCCGACGGGGAGGGGGAAGCGCTGGACGCCTTTCTCTTTGACCGGGCCGACCGGGTGCGGAAGGCGATCTACGGAAATAAAGTGTACATCAGAGGTCTGATCGAATTTACCAATTATTGCAGAAACAATTGCTATTACTGCGGGATCCGCAGAGGAAACGGCAGGGCCAGCCGGTATCGCCTGACGGAGGAAGAGATCCTGGCGTGCTGCCGATCCGGCTATGAACTGGGCTTTCGGACCTTTGTACTGCAGGGGGGAGAGGATCCATACCATACGGATGACAGGGTGGTAAAGCTGGTTGCGGCCATCCGGGCAGAATTTCCGGACTGTGCCATCACCCTTTCCATCGGTGAAAAGAGCAGGGAAAGTTATCAGCGTTTTTATGACGCGGGGGCGGATCGGTATCTGCTGCGTCACGAGACGGCGGACGACGCTCATTACCGGCGCCTGCATCCGCCGGAGCTGTCTCTGGAAAACCGCAGGCGCTGTCTATGGGATCTGAAGGAGATCGGCTATCAGGTGGGATGCGGATTCATGGTGGGCTCTCCCTGGCAGACCGTGGGCTGTCTGGCCCAGGACCTGATGTTTATCGGGGAGCTGGAACCTCACATGGTGGGGATCGGACCGTTTATCCCGCACCGGGACACGCCCTTTGCGCAGTGTGAAGGCGGGACTGCGGAGATGACGCTGTTTCTGCTGGGAGTGTGCCGGCTCATGCTGCCGGAGGTACTGCTGCCCGCGACGACGGCTCTGGGCACGGCTCTGGCAGACGGTCGGGAACAGGGGATCAAAGCTGGCGCCAACGTGGTCATGCCCAATCTTTCCCCGGGGAATGTACGGAAAAAATATCTGCTTTACGACAATAAGATCTGCACGGGAGACGAAGCGGCGGAAAGCCTGCAGAGTCTGCGGGAGCACATGGCCGGCATCGGTTATGAGGTCGCAGTCGACCGCGGAGATCATAAAAAATATATTTGACGAAGCGGCCGAAGGAGACTCTGACAGATGCGGGTCTCCACCGGCGCAGCAGTCGATCCATTATTTCTGAAGGGGAAGGCGCGGCAAGCGGCCTGACCCGGGAGGCCGGCGTTTACGGCAGTGTCCGCCGTGGGTCAATCAGGAGCGATCACATGCTCTGATGTGGACAGAGGCGGAGATGCGCGCGAACGCAGGCGTCTGTTTAAGAAAGGAAGAAAAGAGATGTACGATCCCAAATCAATGAAGGCGGAAGAATTTATCTGCCACGACGAGATCCTTGAGACTCTGGCTTACGCGGAGGCGAACAAAAACAACGAAGAACTCATCGACCGGATCCTGGATAAGGCGCGTCTGCGCAAGGGGCTTACCCACAGGGAAGCGCTGGTGCTGCTGGACTGTGAGATCGAGGAGAAGAATCAGGAGATCTACGCGTTGGCAGAGCAGATCAAGAAAGATTTTTACGGCAACCGCATCGTCATGTTCGCGCCGCTGTATCTTTCCAACTACTGTATCAACGGATGTCTATACTGTCCTTATCATCTGAAAAACAAGCACATCGCCCGGAAGAAGCTGACCCAGGAAGAGGTCAGAAAGGAAGTCATCGCGCTGCAGGACATGGGACACAAGCGCCTAGCCATCGAGACGGGAGAAGATCCGGAAATGTGCCCCATCGAATACGTTTTGGAATGTATCGATACTATTTACAGCATTAAGCACAAGAACGGCGCGATCCGCCGGGTCAACGTGAATATTGCGGCCACTACCGTTGAAAATTACCGGAAACTGAAGGAAGCGGGCATTGGGACGTACATATTATTCCAGGAAACGTATCATAAGAAGAGCTACGAGACGCTGCATCCCACGGGCCCGAAACACAATTACGATTACCATACGGAAGCCATGGACCGGGCCATGGAGGGAGGGATCGACGACGTGGGACTGGGCGTACTGTTCGGTCTGGAGCTTTACCGCTACGAGCTCGCAGGGCTGCTCATGCACGCGGAGCATCTGGAGGCGGTGCACGGTGTGGGACCGCATACTATCAGTGTTCCCCGTATCAAGCCTGCTGACGACATCGATCCCGACGATTTTGACAACGGGATCTCCGATGATATTTTTGCAAAGCTCACTGCCTGTATCCGTGTGGCGGTGCCCTATACCGGCATGATCATTTCCACCCGGGAAAACAAAGAATGCAGGGAAAGACTGCTCCATTTGGGCGTTTCCCAGGTCAGCGGCGCGTCGCGGACCAGCGTGGGCGGCTACGCCGAGGCAGAAAAAGAAAACTCCGCTCAGTTTGACGTCAGCGATAACCGTACACTGGATGAAGTAGTCAGATGGCTGATGGACCAGGGGTATATTCCCAGTTTCTGTACCGCCTGTTACCGGGAAGGGAGAACGGGGGACCGCTTCATGAGTCTGTGCAAGAGCGGGCAGATCCAGAACTGCTGCGATCCCAACGCGCTTATGACGCTGAAGGAATATCTGGAGGACTACGCATCTCCGGAGACGAAGCGCATCGGAGAGGAATTGATCCGCAGGCAGGCGGAGAAGATCCCTAACGAAAAGGTCAGAGGGATCGTCTATAAGAATCTGGAGGCCATCGAGCAGGGCAGCCGGGATTTCCGGTTCTAAAAGCGGCAGATGTTAAAGCTGCAGGTCTTTAAGAAGTTGATCTGTTGTATTGTGAGAAGGGACAGGAAAGCGGCAAACAGCCGCTGACTGTACCGTAAGTTATAAGAGAAGGTGCGGGAAAGGGGCGGAAAGGATGAGTTTGAACAGTACGCCGTCGGGAGACCGGATCCACATCGGGTTTTTCGGCAGGAGAAACGCGGGAAAGTCCAGTGTGATGAATGCGGTGACGGGCCAGAATCTGGCCATTGTCTCAGAGGTGAGAGGCACGACCACAGATCCGGTCTATAAGGCTATGGAGCTTCTGCCCCTTGGCCCCGTCATGCTTATCGATACGCCGGGGCTGGACGACGAGGGGGAACTGGGGCTGCTGAGGGTGAAAAAAGCGCGCCAGGTGCTCAATAAGACAGACTTGGCCGTAGTGGTGGCGGATGCCGGAGCAGGCTTGGGACCGGAGGAGGAAGAACTGATCCGTGTCCTGCAGAAGAAGAAGATCCGCTATGTGATCGTGTATAACAGGGTGGATCTTTTACAGGGGGCGGGGGGGGCCGGGGAGCCGGCCGGCGC
>Ga0129308_1003537_pt1 | contig 11054 bp, 9 predicted proteins | sample L827metagenome_FD_94440 | JGI IMG/M metagenome (GOLD analysis project Ga0129308, IMG submission 94440) | Ring-tailed lemur group fecal microbial communities from Wisconsin, USA - L827 metagenome | ecosystem: Host-associated > Mammals > Digestive system > Large intestine > Fecal | place: USA... | reverse complement strand
ATTGCCGCTGGAAGCTATGGCAGTCACATCCAAAAGATTTCCAAAGACGAGATCGGCGAACTGGCCGAGACGATCAATGAGATGTCCGACGCAATCAGCCGTACAGAGCGGATGCAGTCTGAACTGGTTTCCTCTGTGTCTCACGAGCTGCGCACGCCGCTGACGGCGATCACCGGCTGGGGCGAGACGCTTCTGGCGGACCCGAATATCAATCGCGAGGAGTTTGAGCGGGGCATGGGCATCATGCTCAGCGAGGCCAAGCGGCTGACGGGTATGGTGGAGGAGCTTTTGGAATTCACGCGCATTCAGGATGGCCGCATGACGCTGAATATGGAAAAATCGGACGTCCGTTCGGAGCTGGAGGACACGATTTTTATGTATGCCAGCAAGCCCAAGGCGGAGGGAATTGAACTGGATTATCTCGAAAACGACGACGATATTCCGGAAATCACCTGTGATATCTCTCGCCTGCGGCAGGTGTTCCTCAACATTCTGGACAATGCGGTCAAGCATGGCGGCGAAGGGAAGAAGATTACCGTGGAAATCCGGCGGATCGGTATGCAGGTCTCCATTCAGATTCGCGACTTCGGGCCCGGCATTCCGGAGGAGGAGCTTCCGCTGGTGAAGTCCCGGTTCTATAAAGGAAGTTCCAAAGCCCGAGGAAACGGGATCGGCCTGGCGGTCTGCGATGAGATTGTCAAGCTGCACAATGGCACGCTTACGCTCTCCAATGCGGAGGGCGGAGGCACACGGGTGGATGTTCGTCTGCCGATTGATGAAGAGACAATAGAGGAATGATTATGGCAAAATCTGATAAAAACACAAACTGCCCGGAATGCCAGGAGAAGTTCAAGACGATGATCGGCGGACAGGCGCTGATCGAGGGAATTCTGATGCGCGGCCCGGACCGGCAGGCCATTGTGGTTCGATCACCGGACGGCCTGGTGGAAAAGGTGGAGGAGCTGCATCCGCTGAAGGACAGATGCAAAGTTTGGGGCTGGCCGCTGATTCGCGGCGTGGTCAACTTTCTGGACTCTATGGTCAGCGGCGTGAAGGCTCTGACATATTCCGCTGATTTCTTTCCGGAGGATGAGGAAGAACCAAGTGCCTTTGACCGCTGGCTTGAAAAGCATATCGGGCAGAAAACGCTGGACAATTTGGTGGTTCCGCTTGGAGTATGCATGGGCGTCGTGTTTGCTGTGGCGCTTTTTATGCTGCTTCCGACCTTCCTGGTTGGCCTGATCCCGGCGATCCACGAGCGGCTGCTTCTTCGAAACCTGCTGGAGGGTGTGGTCAAGGTCCTCATTTTTGTCGCGTATCTTGGTCTGGTGTCCAGAATGAAGGATATGCGGCGGGTATTCTCCTACCATGGGGCGGAGCACAAGACCATTCGGTGCTATGAGGCAAAGCTGCCGCTGACGGTGGAGAACGTGCGGCCGATGACGCGCCTGCATCCGCGCTGCGGTACCAGCTTCCTGTTTGTGGTGATTATCATCAGCGTTTTGGTTGGAACCCTGATTCAGGTTTCCAATACGCTGCTGCGTGCTGCTCTGAAGCTGCTGCTGCTGCCGGTCGTGGTGGCTGTCGCCTATGAAATCAACCGGTATGTGGGCAGGCACGACAACGCGGTGACCAGAGTTTTGACAAAGCCCGGCATGTGGTTCCAGTATTTTACAACCAATGAGCCGGACGACTCCATGATCGAGGTGGCCATTCGCGCTTTGGAGCTGGTGATCCCGGAGGAAGCGGGGCGCGATCAATGGTAAAGCGGTATGCAGACCTCTATTTGGATGCGCGAAAGGCCCTCCTCCCGACCGAGGGCGAAAATGCCGCCCTCATTGCGCGGGAATTGCTCTGCAAGCTGTCCGGGAAAACGCCGGCTGCCGTTCTGGCGGATCGGGAGCTGTATGCCTCCGAGGAAATCGGCGCCGGGATGGAGGCATGTGTCCGCCGCATTCTGGAAGGGGAGCCGCTTCCCTATATTCTGGAGGAATGGGATTTTTACGGCATGACGCTGAAGGTCACGCGGGATACTTTGATTCCGAGGGACGACACGATGGCTGTCACGGAGCTGGCAGTCCGCAAGACAATGTTTCTGGAGCAAAATCCCCGGGTGCTGGATCTCTGCACTGGCACGGGCTGCATCGGTCTGGCCATTGCCAAGCGGGTCAAGGACGCCCGGGTGACGCTCGCAGACGTCTCGCTGCCGGCCCTGGATGTGGCAAAGCACAACGCGGCAAAAATGAATTTCGGGCCCCGGGTCAACTGTATTTTGGCCGATGCGCTTCGGCCTGCATCGACCTTTCTTCGGAACTATGATCTACTGGTCTCCAATCCGCCCTATGTGACGGATGCGGAGATGGAAGCCCTGCCCGCTTCGGTGCGAAATTACGAGCCGGAGCTGGCCCTGCGCGGCGGACCGGACGGGCTGGATTTTTACCGCTCGATTGTGAAGCATTTTACGGTCGTTTTGAAGCCGGAGGGCTTTATCTGCTTTGAGTTTGGAAAAGGACAGGGGCCGGCAGTCGGCAGTATTTTGGAGCGCGGCGGCTATGAGGTCCTGAAGTTCCAGGAGGACAACGAAGGGATTACGCGGGCGGTAATCGCCCAGAAGAAAAGTGAGGAATGAATTATGGCATCGAAAAAACCGGCGTATGAAGCGCCAACGCCTGCCAGCGATAAGAAAAAGGCGCTGGACACGGCATTGCAGCAAATTGAGAAAAGCTACGGCAAGGGTGCCGTGATGCGTCTCGGGGACCGCCCGGATATGAGCGTGGAAGCGATTCCCACGGGATCGCTGGCGCTGGATGCGGCGCTCGGCATTGGCGGCGTTCCGCGGGGCAGAATCATTGAAATCTACGGACCTGAGTCCTCTGGCAAGACCACGCTGGCCCTGCATATCCTTGCTTCCGCGCAGAAGATGGGCGGCGAGGTCGCCTTTATCGACGCAGAGCATGCGCTGGACCCCGATTATGCGGCGGCTCTGGGGGTGAACATCGATTCTATGCTGGTGTCGCAGCCGGACACCGGCGAGCAGGCGCTGGAAATTACGGACGCTCTGGTCCGCTCCGGCGCGGTTGACGTTGTTGTTGTCGACTCTGTGGCGGCCCTGACGCCGCGGGCAGAGATCGAAGGCGAGATGGGCGACGCGTTTGTCGGTCTTCAGGCCCGGCTGATGTCCCAGGCGCTCCGGAAGCTGGCCGGCACCATCTCCAAGACCAACTGCGTCGTCATTTTCATCAACCAGATTCGTATGAAAATCGGTGTCATGTACGGCAACCCGGAGACGACTACAGGCGGCAACGCGCTGAAATTTTATGCGTCTGTCCGGATTGATATCCGCCGCATTGAGGCCATCAAAAATGGCAGCGAGGTAATTGGCAACCGGACCAGAGCCAAGGTCATAAAAAATAAGGTGGCGCCTCCGTTCCGCGAGGCAGTTTTCGATATCATGTATGGAGAGGGCATTTCCAGGTTCGGTGAGATGGTCGATTTGGCCGTGAACATGGACATCATCCATAAATCCGGAAGCTGGTTCTCTCTGAATGGAGAGCGCATCGGTCAGGGACGCGACAGCGTCAAGGCATATCTCCAGCAGAATCCGGAGGTTGCCGATCAGGTCGAAAAGCAAGTCCGTGAAAATCTCTATTCGCTGAGCAGCCGCAGCAGAGCCAGGGCCGCGGAGAAGGCAGTAGACGTATCTGCGGACGATTTCAACGATGAAGATTGAGAAAATTGAGAGCACCGCATCCCGTGACCGGGTCAAACTCTGCTTTGACGACGGCTCTGATGTTCGTGTTCCGGTCTCTGTCATGGCAGAGCTCGGCCTTTATGCCGGGCTGTCGGTTGCGGAAGAGGACCTCGCCGCTATCCGGGAGCATGCCGGACAGGCGTCGGCAAAACTGCGCGCGGTGCGGATTGTCGCCGCGTCCGGCGTGTCGGAGCGTGAGCTCCGCCGCCGCCTGGTGCAAAAGGGTGAAAATCCCGGCCATGCGGACCAGGCGGTTCAATGGCTCAATGATTTGAATCTGCTGGACGACCAGGAGACGGCGCGGCAGATTGTGGCCAAGGGCGCTGCGAAGGGCTATGGAAAGGCGAGAGTCCGGCAAATGCTCTATGAGAAGGGGATTGACCGGGAGCTTTGGGAGGACGCCCTGTCCGCCCTTCCGGAGCCGAACACGGCCATCGACCGCTATATAAACGACCATCTTGGACCGGACCCAGACCAGAAGGCGGTAAAAAAAATCACCGACGCCCTGTTGCGGCGGGGCCATAGCTGGGAGGACATCCGGAATGGCCTGTCGCGGTACAGAATGTCGATCGAGGAGGAGTGACATGGCGTATACGGTTTCCATGATTTCCCTGGGATGCGCCAAAAATCAGGTAAACGCGGAGCAGATGCTGTTTCGTCTGCAGGAGGCCGGGTATCGGATTTCCGGCGAGCTGGAGGGCGCGGATCTGGTCATTATCAACACCTGTGGGTTTATTGATTCTGCCAAGGAGGAGGCCATTCAGCACATTTTGCAGACCGCGCAGTTGAAGGCGGCCGGACTGGTTGGAAAGATTCTTGTAACCGGCTGTCTTGCCCAGCGGTATCAGAATGAGATTCTGCAAGAGATGCCGGAGGTGGATGGCGTCCTCGGCACGGGAAGCTACTATGATATTGCATCGGCTGCGGCGCAGGTGCTGGACGGAAAGGTTATCGAGGAGTATGGCGACATTGATGCGCCGGTGGACGAGACGGGCCGCATTCTGACCACACCGGACTATTATGCATATCTGACCATTGCCGAGGGGTGCGACAACCGCTGCTCCTATTGCATTATTCCCAAGCTGCGGGGTAAATACCGCAGCCGGGCTATGGACGACATTCTCTATGAGGCCCGGCTGCTGGCCGACAACGGCGTGAAAGAGCTGATTGTCGTCGCGCAGGATACCAGCCGTTATGGCATGGATCTGGAGGGACGGCATATGCTGCCGGAGCTGCTCCACGGTCTGGCGCAGATTGCGGGCATCCACTGGATTCGGATTCATTATTTATATCCGGAGGACATGACGGATGAGATCATTGACGCCATTGCCTCAGAACCGAAGATCGTGAAATATTTGGACATCCCAATTCAGCATGTCGATGACAAAATCCTAAAGAAAATGAACCGGCGCGGCACCAGGAGCTATCTGGAGGCGCTGTTCCGCAAGCTGCGGGAGCGGATTCCCGGCGTGGTCCTGCGTACCAGTCTGATTGCCGGCCTGCCCTATGAAGGAGAAGAAGAGTTTGCGGAGCTCTGCGAGTTTCTGAAGGAATTCCGTCTGGAGCGCGTCGGAGCCTTTGTGTTCTCCCCGGAGGAGGGAACTGCCGCGGCAAAGATGGAGTATCCGCCAAAGGAAGTGGCGGAGCAGCGCGCGGCCTATATCGAAAATCTGCAAGCCGGGATCATGGAGGAATACAGCAGTGGCCTGATTGGCGAGACGCTGGAGGTACTCTGCGAAGGCTTTGACGAGGAGAGCGGCCTCTACTATGGCCGGTCCTTCGCGGACTCCCCGGATATTGACGGAAAGGTCTGGTTTACGTCGGAAAGACGGGCAGAGCCGGGCACGTTTGTCAATGTGTTTATTGGCGACGTGGAGGACGGAGATCCGGTGGGAGCTGCGATTGAGGAGGAATAAAAGATGACAACCGCGAGCAAAATTACGATGGTTCGGATTGTGCTGATCCCCGTGTTTATGGTGCTTCTCCTGCTGGGGTATAACTATGCCGCCTTCGGCGTCTTCGTTGCGGCCAGTCTGACGGACCTGGCCGACGGCTATGTGGCGCGCCATTATAAACAGGTCTCCGATTTTGGCAAGTTTGTCGATCCTCTGGCTGACAAGCTGCTGGTCATTTCCTGTATGGTGATTTTTGTGGAGTATGGGCGGTTTCCCGCCTGGGCCTGCATGGTTGTCCTGGCCAGGGAATTTGCCGTCACTGGCCTGCGTCTGATTGCGGTTGAAAACGGCCGCGTGATTGCTGCCGGCTGGTCCGGCAAAATCAAGACAACCTGCACGATGGTCGGCCTCTGCGCGATGCTGGTTTTTACAAAATCGCAGACATTGGACCTGGTTGTCATGGTCGTAATCGTCGCTACGACGCTCTATTCCGGTGTGGAGTACTTCGTCAAGAACTGGGACGTACTGGGCCTTTCGAAGTCTTGACAGACGAAAGAAACTTTGCTACTATATTTTCAGCATAAATTTTGAATTTCATATCGCGTTGAATGGAAAGAGTACGGCAACGTGTGGTTTCAGAGAGGGTCCGTCGCTGGCTGAAAGCGGGCTTGACCGGTACCTGCCGGAAGTGCGTCCGGGAGCGAGGGGAGATCCCGCTGCGGCAGCGATATGCCGAGAGAACAAATTGGAGTGGAACCGCGAGTGAATTGCCCGCCTCCTGAAGTCAATTCAGGGGGCGGTTTCTTATTTGAAGGAGAATTGCCATGTATCTATATAATTCTGCGACCCATAAAAAGGAACTGTTTCAGCCGAATCATCCGGATATCGTCAAAATGTACACCTGCGGTCCGACGGTCTATCACTTTGCCCATATCGGAAATCTGCGGTCCTATATCATGGAGGATGTCCTGGAGAAATATCTGCGCTATGCCGGCTATCCGGTCAAGCGCGTTATGAACATCACGGATGTGGGGCACCTGACCTCCGACGCCGACGAGGGCGAGGATAAGATGCTCAAGGGCGCCAGGCGGGAGCACAAGTCGGTAATGGAGATCGCGAAGTATTATACGGATGCGTTTTTCGAGGACTGCCGCAAGCTGAATATCAAGCGGCCGGATATTGTGGAGCCTGCCACCAACTGCATCGACGAGTATATCAAAATCATTGAACGCCTGCTGGAGACGGGCTATGCCTATCGGGCGGGCGGCAATGTCTATTTTGATACCAGCAAGCTGGAAAAATACTATATTTTTAATGACCACAACGAGGAGGACTTGGCGGTTGGCGTCCGCGAGGGCGTAGAGGAGGATACCAACAAAAAGAATAAGAACGATTTCGTCCTCTGGTTTACAAAGTCCAAGTTCGAGGATCAGGCGCTCAAGTGGGATTCGCCCTGGGGCGTTGGCTATCCTGGCTGGCACATTGAATGCTCCGCCATTTCCATGAAATACCTGGGCGAGGACCTGGACATCCACTGCGGCGGCATCGACAATGCCTTCCCGCATCACACCAATGAGATTGCCCAGTCGGAAAGCTATCTGGGCCATAAGTGGTGCAACTATTGGTTCCATGTTTTGCATCTGAATACCAACGACGGCAAGATGTCCAAATCCAAGGGCGAATTTCTGACGGTCTCTCTGCTGGAGAAAAAGGGCTACGATCCGATTGTCTACCGCTTCTTCTGCCTCCAGTCGCATTACCGCAAAAATTTGGTTTTCTCCTTTGAAAATCTGGACAATGCGGCTGCGGCCTATAAAAAGCTGGTGGACCGCATCGCTGCGCTGAATCCGGATTCCGGCGAAGCGGTCGACGAGGCCGCTATGACGGCACTGAAGGCCCGGTTCCAAAAGGCGATGGATGCGGACCTCAACACATCTCTGGCGATCACGGCGCTCTATGACGTGCTGAAGGCAAAAACCAACGACGCAACCAAGCTGGCGGCGCTGGCGGACTTTGACCAGGTGATGTCTCTGAACCTTTTGGAGAACGCCGCAAAAGCGCGGGAAGAGCAGAAGAGGGCAGAAGCGGCGGAGGAGCGTGACCCGGTGATCGACGGCATGATTGCCGACCGCGCGGCGGCCAAGAAAGCAAAGAATTTCCAGGAGGCCGACCGTATCCGCGACGCGCTGAAGGCCATGGGCGTTGAAATCATTGATACGCCGCAGGGCACAAAGTGGAAGAGAATGTAAGCAGAATTCAGAAATTTGGATGGGCGGCCCTGCGCGGCCGCCCATTTTGAGGAGTTTCAACTATGAAATTGATGATTCTCGACGGAAACAGCATTATGAACCGCGCCTTTTATGGCGTCAAGCTACTCTCAACCCGGGATGGCCTTTATACAAACGCTGTGTTTGGCTTTTTGAATATTCTGGAAAAGATGCGTGGGGAAGAAGCTCCGGATGCGCTCTGCGTGGCCTTTGACCTCAAGGGTCCGACCTTCCGGCATCTGAAATATGAGGGCTATAAGGCGACCCGGCATCCGATGCCGGAGGAGTTGGCGGTACAAATGCCTCTGATGAAAGAGGTATTGGCGGCAATGCGCATTCCGGTGTATGCGGTGCAGGGTTGGGAGGCCGACGATGTGATGGGCACTGTCGGAAAGGCGTGCTGCGCGCAGAATTGGGAATGCGTCGTCGTCACCGGAGACCGGGACAGCTTGCAGCTCATCGACGGGTGCGTCCATGTCAAGCTCATCATCTCCCGACCGGGTCAGACGACGGCGACGCTTTATACAGAGGAGCTGTTCCGCGAGGAATATGGATTCGACCCGATTCACCTGATTGATCTCAAGGCGCTGATGGGGGACAGTTCGGACAATATCCCGGGTGTGGCCGGGGTTGGACCGAAAACTGCGAAGGATCTGCTTTGCCGCTTCGGTACGTTGGAAGGCGTCTATGCGCATTTGGACGAGATCAAGGACTCTGTCCGAAAAAAATTGGAGAACAGCCGGGAAAATGCATTTCTTTCCTATGACCTCGCGACCATTCGCTGCAATGCGCCGGTCGAATTTCGTCCGGAGGACTGCCTGATTCAGGAGCCGGACAGAACAGCGCTGCTGGCTCTGTTCGAAAGATTACAGTTTGTGAAGCTGATCGATAAATACCGTCTCCGGGATGCGTCTCCTGCGGAGCAGGCGGATACGGAGCAGCCCCGGCGCCTGGACTGCTTGCCGGAACCGGAGGGAAAGCTGGCGCTCCATTTTTCGGCAGACCGTGCGCGGTTTTCTGTGGCGTCGGAGAGCGGAAGCTTTGAGACAGAGACCGATTCCGCCAAGGCATATTTAAAAGAAGCGCTGACCCATGCGGAGGTGATCTGCCAGGACAGCAAGGCACTGTACCGCATGCTGGATCAGCTCGGATTGCCGCGCCCGGCGCTGGTTTTCGACACGGCGCTGGCTGGATATGTCCTGAATCCGTCGGACAGCGACTATTCTGTAAAAAAACTGGGGGCAATCTATCTTTCCAGAATGGTTGCTGACGACCTCTGCGCAGAGGCTTCTGCGCTCCTCGCAATGGAGCCGGTTCTCCGGGAACGGCTTCGGGAGGAGCGGTTGGAAGAAGTCTACTATGAGATCGACCTGCCGCTGTGCTCCGTTTTGGCGGATATGGAAGAGACCGGCGTCCTGGTAGATAAGGATCAACTGGAGCGCTTCGGTGAAATGCTTTCACAGCGCATCGATGCATCCCAGTCCGCCATTTACAGCTATGCGGGCGAGGAGTTCAATATCAACTCCACAAAGAAATTGGCGGAGATCTTGTTTGAAAAGCTGGAATTGCCGCCTGTGAAGAAGACGAAAACCGGCTACTCCACAAACGCAGAGGTCCTGGAAAAGCTGAAGGGCAAGCATCCGATCGTTGAGGAAATTTTGGAATTTCGTCAGTTGACCAAGCTGAAATCCACCTATGCGGATGGGCTTTTGAAGGTCATTGACAGCGATGGACGTATCCGCACAACCTTCCAGAATATGATTACAGCGACAGGGCGTCTTTCCTCCACGGATCCGAATTTGCAGAATATTCCGGTTCGGACGGAGCTTGGCAGCGAGATCCGGCGGATGTTTGTGCCGGCGCAGGGCTGTGTCTTTATCGATGCGGATTACAGCCAAATTGAACTGCGGGTGCTGGCCCATATTGCGGACGACAGCGCGATGCGGGACGCCTTTCTCAGCGGAGAGGATTTCCATACCGTTACCGCCTCCCAGGTGTTCAATGTGCCGGTCTCCGAGGTGACGCCGCTCATGCGCCGCAATGCAAAAGCAGTCAACTTCGGCATCGTCTATGGCATCTCCAAGTGGTCGCTGTCGGAAGATATCGGTGTCTCCGTCTGGGAGGCCGAGGAATATATAAACAGCTATCTGCGCCGCTTTTCCGGCGTGCAGGCCTATATGCAGGACATTGTTGCGTCTGCAAAGGAAAATGGCTATGTGACGACGCTCTATGGGCGGAGGCGCTATCTGCCGGAATTGAAAAACAGCAATTTCAACATCCGTTCTATGGGCGAGCGTATCGCGCTCAACACGCCGATTCAGGGAACTGCTGCTGATATTATCAAATTGGCCATGCTGCGGGTTTCAAAATCGCTTCGGGCGCACGGTTTGCAGGCAAAGCTGGTTTTGCAGGTCCATGACGAGCTGATTGTAGAGTGTCCGCAAGAAGAACAAGCGGAAGTGATCAAAATTGTTCGCGCGGAGATGGAGCAGGCGGCTTCTCTCAGTGTTCCTTTGATTGCGGAGGCCAAAGCCGGCGGAAACTGGTATGAGGCAAAGTGAGATGGAGATTGTCAGAATGTGCGAGGCCCATGTTTCCCAGGTGGCTGCGCTGGAAAAGCGCTGCTTCTCGATGCCGTGGAGCGAAAATTCCATCCGGCAGGAATTGGAGAATGAACTGAGTCTGTGGCTGGTGGCGGAAGAGGACGGACAGGTGCTGGGCTATGTCGGAAGCCAGACGGCTTTGGATGAGAGCGATATGATGAATTTAGCGGTCTCGCCGGATTGCCGCAGGCAGGGGATCGGAAAGGCATTGGTTCAGAGGCTCTGTAATGAGCTGCAGGCGGCAAATTCTGCCGGTCTGACGCTGGAGGTTCGCGCATCCAATGAGGCGGCAAAGGCCCTCTATGCCGGGCTGGGATTTGCGCGCGTCGGCTGCCGGCCCCGCTACTATACGCGCCCTGTTGAGGACGCGGAGCTTTTTCGGAAGGAGCTGAGAATATGAATATTTTAGCGGTGGAATCCTCCTGTGACGAGACTGCTGTGGCAGTTGTCCAGGACGGGCGGAAAATTTTGTCCGACTGTATCGCCTCACAGGTGGCATTGCTTCGGAAATATGGCGGCGTTGTTCCGGAAATTGCAT
>Ga0129308_1003536_pt1 | contig 11054 bp, 7 predicted proteins | sample L827metagenome_FD_94440 | JGI IMG/M metagenome (GOLD analysis project Ga0129308, IMG submission 94440) | Ring-tailed lemur group fecal microbial communities from Wisconsin, USA - L827 metagenome | ecosystem: Host-associated > Mammals > Digestive system > Large intestine > Fecal | place: USA... | reverse complement strand
TTCATCCATAAATGTGTATCTGGAAACCCTCGGATCCGCAAATACTCTGTCAAATAAGTTAATAGCCAATTCAGATGAGCTAAGATAAGGCGTTAAGCGAATCCATACAAAATTTCTGTTTTTTACTTCATCCAGCATACGATTATAAGGACTACCAGGAGCTTCCTTATACATGAGAATCATCAATGCAATATATCCGATCAGCGTGTTGAGCCTTTCTGTAGCAAACGCAGGACATCCTGCAGATGTCACATCATTAACATAACCATTTTCATTAGCCTCAAACCTAGGTTTCAGCAAACACCTAGGACAACTTGCGGTCACTCCCGGATAAGTAAAAATAACTTCAGCCCCAAGACCATGCTTGTACATTCCTGCTCCAATATATGGAATTCCATACTTCAAACTTAAAATAGAACTACGCTTATTTGCTTCAAAGCTGTCTGTACAACCATAAATCAGATAATCGGTTGGTTTTCTATTCGGAAATATTTTCAAAATACTCTCGAATTTTTCGTCCGACATATCAGCATCAAGAAATTTGTTTACACACAATACCCTGGCATCAGGATTGATATCGTGGATTCTCCGTTTGATCGCTTCTGTTTTATACATTCCCATCTCAGATATAAAGACACCCTGTGTTGCAATATTGGAAGGTGCAATCCTGTCACCATCAATCAGAATATAATTCCGAAAACCATTTCTTGTAAGATTTTCCACAATAGTTCTGGCCCCTCCAACACCGAAAAAAACATTAACTTTCTCCAACACATGATCCGGATAAACACCTTTAATTTTCTGAAAATAATCCGTTGAGTGTATCTCCACGCGTTTATCTCCCCGATTCTTTCTTTTTCTACTCATAGGTGTATGCTCCTTTTTCTTTTCGGCTAGTGTATCCGTTTCTTCTACAGATACTGTTTCATTGTCTTCTTCACAGTTTACTCGACGATAATAATCTTCCAGTTCAGTAGTCGAGTAGACCTCTGTCCATTGTCTAAAAGGAACAAACTCATACTCATCCCTCAGTGCATGAAGCACATAATCAAGATTTACATTAATAACATCTCCTTTTTTTTTCAAATCAAAGAAGTACAGCGTAAACAATCCTTTTCGGTCACTCATAATAATTGGAAGGTAAAAAAAGTCATTCTTAAAAAATTTCATCAATGCATATGCTGTAGCAATATCATCATAAGAAGGATGCTTGTACGACAACGGGTGTGAATGAATAAAGCCAACACTCTGTTTGCCGTTTTTCTTCCATTGTTTGAACACTGCCGTCATCTCTTCAACATCATAAGAATAGGATGCACTTGTATTTTTTGATTTTTTATCAAAGCACCAAGTATCTACTAGATACATATTATCACTGCAAGCAAGCATACCACCTGTTTCTGCCGGATACTGACCAACAGTCTTTCGGAACTCATCGAGCACATTTTGAGCAAACTTTATTGTTGTATCTGCAATGCCATCATATTGTCTGTTTCCTACCTGTTTCTTTTTCACCTTCTTATGCCTCGATGTATCCTTATCCTCTCCTTGAACCCGATTTGCAAAGGACTTCTTTCTTTTCTCATAACATTGAACATCAGCAATCATCATTTCTGCAATATTCTCGACAAACTGCATTATTCCACACATAAAAACCTCTTTCATGAAATTTTGAACTTAATATTGTCTACTGTGCCATAAACAGTTACCTTTTTACCTTTCACCAGATCCGTCTGTCGACTTCTCAGTATTTTCCTTCCGATTACACGGGTCACATAGTGTCCCAGTTCAGATGCACCATATTTTGTTTTATGCTTCAAAAAATCTACTATAAGATGTTCATCAATTCCAACTAGTTCAGCTTCCATATCAGCAAGTGCTTCCCTGGCGAATTTGACGATTACATCTACCTCCGCGTCTTCAGATAGCGGTGCAAATACCATGAAATCCTGGATTCTTCTGCTGATTTCTGGGCGACCACAATATTTCGTAAATGCATCTTTGCACAATTCCAAACGTTCAAATTCAGATGCTGTTGAATATTCTTCCATGTCAATCGGTATATTGGAAGTAAAAAGGAGAATGCAGTGATTCAGATCGATTGCCGGTGAATTATCTGCCATTCCCAAGAAACCAGTATCCATCGCTTCCATAATTGCAACTAACATATTAGGATGACATTTTTCAATCTCATTCACTAGAATGATGTGATATTTATTTTTTCGAATAGGTTCAAGTACCGTTTTTCCTCCATGACCAACATAACCTGGTGGCGCACCAAGAAATTTCTGAACCATGTGTTCCTGCGTATATTCACTCGCTGCAATCTCGATAAAACCATACTGGTTTCCATAAAGTTTTGACATCACATCTGCCAGAGATCTTCCTACTGTAGATTTTCCTGTAGCTGGAGGTCCAAGAATAGCCATAACAAGAAGCTTGTCATTCCTTCTTATCTGATTGATTACTATTGCATCTGCCAGTGCATCTATTGCTGTTTCCTGACCATATACTTTTTGCTTAATTGGATTTGCAATTTCTTCTGGCCAGACAACTTTCTTTATGCACTGTCTTTCTTTAATCGTACGCAGCTTATCACGATTAATGATAGATATCTCTTTATGCATCGCAGTATCTGAATCGTTACTCCCTTTTTCCTTTATCCCAAATTCTTTTGCATCTTCTATGTCCCTTTTTCTGGCACTATCTGAGACTTCTTCATTTGGAAACAGAGGCTGAAGGGAATGGAAAAATTCCATCATCTCATTCATGCAAAGAAACTTAATCTCTCCTTTCTCCAAAAGGATATCAAGGATGCTTCCACTACACTTTGACTCAATCCCTTTGTCAATCATTAACAAATATCCTTCTGGAGAACTCTCAAAACCTATTCTGGACACTTCAGGATTACATCCTTTCGGAAGAACTCTGTTATAATACACATGCAATCCTCCGTCAGAAAGAATACTTTTCAAATCAGCGAAATCAGCTGCAGAAGCAAATGCAAACTCTCTCATCGTATTCTCCTCCTCAACCATCAATTACTGCTCCGATAATCCAAAGAGCAACACAGATCATTACCGCCCAGCAAAAAAACGTTGCTAATACCTCTGCAATCGGAATAATCACAAAACTTCCACACAGGAAACCAACCGATGCGCCCATACTTCCACAAATTGTTTTTCTCTTACAGATCACCCAAATTGCCACTCCTATGTAAGCTACGATAAGCAATACCATAGTCACCCCAATAATTTTTTCCATAAAATAACTCCCTTGATCGTAGTTTGAGTATTTCTGTTTCCTGTATAAACTTTCTTCCACGAAACGTCCCCTTCGGCATCACTTCGATATCCGTCTGCTCTCCCCCACGGAACGTTCCTTTCGGCATCACTTCAGTGTCCGACTGCTCACCTCCACGGAATGTTCCTTTCGGCATTACTTCAATATCCGTCTGTTCGCCTCCACGGAACGTTCCTTTCGGCATTACCTCGGTGTCTGTCTGTTCACCTCCACGGAACGTTCCCTTCGGCATCACCTCAGTATTCACAAGTATTCTGACAACATTTCTTACACAATTTTTCATTGTAATTCCTCCTTCTGACTTAAGTTACATTCTAATATTGCATTTTTCTGCACTCCTTCTTGATACAAGAAAATTATACTACTTCCAGCTCCGCTCTGTTTTTCACTTTTTTCTTCATTTCTGATTATTCATCAAAAATTTCTGTTCAATTTTTTATTCTACTTTGTTATATGCAACCCATAGAAAAAGCCGCCCACTGTCTGTATGACTGAGCGACTCTTCTCTAGTTGACAATTTTTTTACAATCAAAAAATCTTATCTCTGTTTCACGGATGTTTCTTTCACACATGCATATAAGTCCAGTCTGCCGTTCCCCATTAACTATGAACAGTAAGCTCGGAATCTCACAAATCTAAACACGGATTTTTTCTCTATCGTCCCATCCTCCAGATACTTTTCTGTCACACTGCGTTCTGTGCAAGCTGACACCACAGGGATTCCCTGTTTCTGGAAAAGCCGTACGAGTGCGAAAGTCAATGTAAACTCTCCCTGACACATGATTGCGTCTGGTTGCTTCTTTATGATCTCATCCACCAATGTAACTGCCATGCGATATAACTCTTTCTCGTCCATACTGGCAGGAACAGCCGGAAATGGAAAATCCTCAACATACCCCCAGCGCTCTTCTGCTTCCCGGCGCTGTTCCTGTGACCATGCTTCAAATTTGTGGTTAGATAAATTCAATAATATTGCTTCTTCTCCTTTCTGGGCGTATGCTTCCCCTGTCTGTTGTCCTGATATCCTCTGCCATATCCCGATATGTTACCATTTTCTTTTCGTTTTGATGCGTTTCCGTTCCGTTGTGATACATTATCATTTCTCCGCTGCTCACTGCCGTTTCTATTGCGCCGCTGTTCATTATTATTTCCATACCGTTGCTGTATGTGATCACCACATGGATTCCGCTGAACCTGTCGCATCTGTCCTGCATGTTCATCATCCACATAAAAATTCGCCATAGGGAATTTTCCTTTGTCCAGCGTAACCTCCTGCATACCATTCACATACAATTTCTGTGCCTCACCATTAAGTGGCTCCAGATTTTGCTCGATCCGCATTCCCTCCCGTTTGAGTGTTGCCCTATTGCTGTAAGTGACAGAACCTACACCTCTGGTATTCTGACCGCCCCTGCCATATTGTCCTCCCCGGTTACTCAATGCCCCGTAACGGTTTCGCACGAAAAATTCAAACCCTCTATCTTGCAAGGACAGAGGATACGACACCGGGATACGATTGCCATGTTCATCTCGCAAATCACTGACTGCGTCAAATCTCAGCATCAGCAGGAAGTTATCCTTTCCGGCAGCAAACCCGGCGTCTTCATAACACAGCTCTCTCCAATCCTTTTCCCCGGTTTCACCATTACCAAACACTTCCTGATAATCCAGATACGATGGCGAAATACAAAAGCCACCCGACAAATCCGTCCATCTGCGGAGTTTCACTTCCCTGACTGTGCTCTCGCAGGATCCGAGTCCTAACGGTTTCCCCATGCCAATCCGATATCCATATTGCGCCTGATCTTTTTTCTCGTAATTACTGATGTTGCACAGAACGATCAACTGGTCAAGCTGACGCTTCGTAATATTCTGGAAAAAGACCTTATATTCGAACTCCTGCCCTACTTTCAAAAGCCGGACTACAGAATTCCTCGGCGATTTTTCGACTTCTCCGCCCCGGACGGGATGGTGCTCTTCGCCTTGATGCCAGTAAAATTTACGTCCCAGTATCTCTGGATCACTGTTTCTGCATATTTTCCCGTTTTTGTTATAATAATCTGTATTCCAGCTCTCTGCATCCACCGGTTTTTTGAAATAGAATTCCATACTGCTCGATTTTGGACTGGATAGTTCCTCCAAGACTATATCTTTTTCCTGATAAAGCTCCTCCCAGTGCTCTGGAGCAGCTTCTCTTTCGCCCGGATGCCACCTAGCGTCCGTGATTCGGATATTGCTTTTCAATGCATTATTTTTCAAACCGCCCTGTCCAACCATCCCGAACAGGCTGCACGCCGGACACAGCTTCGTTCTCGAGACGCAGGGTTCATGCCCGCTCTTTTTTAGTATTTCCGGAATCGAGTTCTGAAAAATTTCTTTGGAAATCGCTGCCGGCGTGAGATAAATATGATTATAGCCGGATGCCCCTCTTACCTGATGAGCATACACAGGAAAATATTCCCTGGAATATTTTTCATCTTCCCCCTCCGCCATATCCCAACCCATACGGAATTTATCATACTTTCTGGCATATTCTTTATAATGGTTGTGTCTTGGTGCCTTATTGATTCCAGAATCCTGATACAGGCTCAGAATTTTTTCGAACTCTTCCAGCATCTTATCAGTTACAGCAATCCGTCCCATTTTCGTAGGAATGATAAATTTATGATAATGTCTTTTTCTCATAAATTCTGCACCCTTAAAGAAAATTGCCCTACCCCCGTCCACCAGCTCACATTCTGATTTCGGCGGAGCTCCCGTAATCAGTACCGGCTTCACCTCAACTCCCATATATAATTGGTATTCTACTTTTCCATCTTCCCTCTTGACCCGCCGAAGCAGAGAAGGCTCCCCCGGATCAGAAATACGCCGATAAACAGGCCTGGAGCTATCGATCACCGACAGACAGGAGTCCGTTGCCATCTCATAGACCGACCGCAGCATTCCCCTTACCGAACTACCCGGAATGACCGGAGGACAGTTCTTCCAGCCATCTGGCTCCTGTGAATAGTTAAAGAAGTGCACCGTTTCTTCCTGTACCTGTTCTGCGCTGTCTCCGTCTGTCTCTTCTTCAGAAGCATCTCTCCTTTTTCCCGACCTTATGGCTGGCACCATCATACCCGTTCGGTTTCTCAGGTTCACAGTGATGTAACCCGTACAGCGTTCTTCTTCCGGCTGAGACCAGGCGACCTTCTCACAGTTTTTCCCCAACGGAAGGAAATGATAGGGATTTACGAACTCATAATATTTGCTCATAGCCTCAGCCTCCTCAAATTCTCAATTCTGTATATTGGTTTGTATCATGATCCAGCTCATAAATCTTCGCCAGACGTTCGTCAAGGCATTGAAGTATGCCTTTCTCAGAGTCCTCTTCAAAGTAGTAGACAACCGCATACCGCATCCTGCCGGATACTTGATGATCTCCTACCCGGACCACCATGTCATTCATGTAGTTGATTTCCGTCTTCTTATAAACAGTAAGTGACTCATTCTTTTCCAGTTTCCATGCAGATGATGTAAGATGCAGGGAATCATTCTCCGACAAAATTCTACCGCAAAGCTCCCCGCATCTTCGGAACAGACGGATCTCCTGTGATTCATCAAACAACCGCAATTCCAGAAGTGTATTTGCGGACAATTCCCCATCCATGATACATTTCCTGCCATTTCTTCCATCATAATAGCCCAGCGACACCCTGCTCTCCGTCGTACTGTAGATGTAGACAAGCCGATCCCCAAAACAATCCACAAGCAGTTCTAAAAGTGTTGTTCGGAAACCATCATCGCAGGAATCCCCCTGAATCGAATTCACGAATTGAAGTCTTCCCTGTATCAACGCTAATTTCTCCATGTTTCACCTCCGGCTGTGCCCTTCTGTTCCTTCCTCATCTGTATCTTCCCATTTCTTTAACACACTTGTCAGTGCCTGATACCATGGCGTCGGATCTGGAAGCGTTTCCCCGCTCTTTTTTATGCGCTCCTCATCCAATCGGAAAATGCCCCTGCCAATCCCTGTTTCTCCGCCGATTGCCAGTCCTCCGCTCATCAAATCCTCCGCAGCCAGGTAAACCAATGCTTTTTCATAATCTCGTGCATTTCGGACAATGACATGAAGCCAGAACCTGCCATCCAACGCAACACGCTCTGTCAAAAGCCCTCCCGAGGCTACACCTCCGGTAAAACGGTCAATCCGAATGCGTGAGACATCCGCAAATTTGGAAACAAGTTCCTCATCCTCCGATTCCTCAAAGATAATTCTAGATCGAAATCCCTGTGCACTTCCTGTCTTTTCATCCTTTCCCCGATCCTTCTTCGTACCAAATAGCGGTATCAAAAGTACTGTCTCCATCTCAGCCGGTGATAGTGTCTTTCCCCCTGTTTCCCAATAGATCTGTTTCAAAATTTCCTTTATATGGTGCCGGAATGCCCCTGCCCAGCTCGTCCCCGGGATTACAGTGAATGGCTGTTCCTCTGCACGATCCTTTCTGCCTCTGTCCACAGTCATGGACTTGCTGTCCACATCCCAGGTTGACGTATCATACGATCGGATATTCAAAGTCCGATCCAGCCGGAGCGGCAGCCGCAGTTCCCAGTCATCCACACAGTAGCGCATGCAATCCGCAAGCTCCGTCATGGCCTCCAACTGATCCTCTTTCCACCGAAATCTGATATATTCCTGTGCAGCATACCTTACCGCTTCTACATTTTCTTCCGCTCCTGCCTTCGCATCCTTATTATAAAATGTCAGTTTCTTCCACCTCGGTCTGGAAAGCACCACCTTTCCATATCCCCGACTCGTCTTTCCTCCGAACCGAAGCTTTCCTTCCATACCAAGCAGCACAATGTTCTTCAAAATCGTCCCGGCAAACTCTGTAAGTTCCTTATATTTCTCCCGAATCTGAACTTCAATCCGAAAAGAAAGCAGATTCTCGTCACTGGGACTCACCGCTTCCAAATCACGTTTTCCCATGTCAGCAGCCGTCCCAGTCCCCTCTTCTACCGCCACCTGATCCCTGATCATCAGCCATGGCTCAGCCTTTTTGCTGGAAACCGCATCATAAAACAATATCATACTGGAAATCGCAGTTTGATCCTCTCCATTCGCATGGCCCCACAATTGATTAATTCTTTCCTGCTCTCCCGCAGGATATTTTTGCGGGGAATACCTTACAACATCTGAAAAGTAATGGTAGGTCACGCCAGCAATGCTTGTTCCCGGGATGACTGCCTGCCCATCCAGATTTAAAAATACATCCTGATCTGCATGGCGACCTTCCCCGTTTCCCAGTGCAAGTGGAGATACCAACTTCAAATCTGCTTCCAGATAGTAGATACAGTATAGTTTATTGTTGTCCATCCTTTTTCCTCCCGCGCCGGTCCAGCTTTTCCTTTCTGAAAATATCAAGCAGCACATTTGCGAACAACTGATAGAATGCATTTTGATCTTCTGCCTGAAGATACGTTCGGAACATCCGCATTTCCATCTCATTTTCTGCTCTTCGTTCAATTACTGCACTCCATATATACCTGACGTCTTTCCAGCTTTTATTCTTTCTCTTCTCGAACTCCCGAAGCAGCAGCGGTTCACCCTTTAAGAGCAGATACATACGCTTCTGATTTTCTGAACGTCTGCCATCAGAATTTCTGGCAAGCACTTTCTTCACTTCCTTGTCAAAATCCTCAAACGAATGCGCTCGCTCCAGTATTTGTATCCACAACCCAACAAACTGATTATTGTATCGCTTATCGTCAGCTATCTCTCTGCGGATATCCGCAAAATAGTCTCCTCGGCCGCCCTGCTCTGTGTTCTGAAAAATACCGGCAAGCTTATCCATCAGCACACTGCTCATGTATGCATCAAACATTCCGTTGGGCTGCTGCTGTGCGACAACCCGCACAAGAAATTTTTCTTTCATCTCATACTTATCATACAAGCATATATCATCCCATGTTTCTTTCAGGTGCTGAACCTCATATTCCCCGCCTTCTTCCAGCGGTGCGCTCACATAAATCCGTCCATAGCCCTCTCCGATACGCTCACCAAACCGCATCTGCTCCAATTCCTCAATCTGCTCATCTAACTCCATTCCCTGAATCAGGAACACAGAGCCCTCTTCCAACACTTTTTCCTGTGCGCGCGGAAATCCCCACTTCGCATTGAATCCACTCACCAGCTTTACCCTGCTCCAGGCTTTGACACAGACCTGTGGATCCTGCAGCCTCTTCAAATATCGTTCCCGTATGCTTGCATCAGCAAAACCCGTCCGAAAGATTTCTTCCACGACTTGTTTTCCTTCCAAAACCGGCCTTCCATAAATATCCCTCATCATCATGGGAGATAACAGCGTCAGAACCGTCCCAGCTTCCGGATCGCGTCCATTATCCGTGTCCTTTACAGCATCAAACGGTGCGGAAAGGACATCCTGTTCCTCCCAGTAAAAGACCGCCTGTCCGTACTGTACAGATCGACTGGCTCCCAACCGGATGGATGTGCCATTCGGAATGCAGCACTTTAAAAGCTTCAGATCCCTCTCCGTCCCACAGATACTCCCATAAAACTCTGTTCCTTCCTTAATTGTCTCATACTGAAACAGAACACCGCTCTTTGTCCGATCCGTCCCTTTCTTCAAAACATGCCCAACCGTCTTGTCTGTCGGGCGTCTGTGATGGAAATGCAGCCTCCGGGACACTGCCTGCGGGTAAAGCACATCCCCTTCCTCCGATATTCCAAAATACTCATACGGCACTTGACGAAGCAATGACACATCCGTATCCGCTGTAGCTGCCAGATCAGAATATGAGGAAGACTTTAACCTCTTTTTATCATACCGTAAGCTTTTGGACGCAGGCAGCATCAAAATCCCGTCCACATACAGATATGCTGGATCAAACCATACCTGATTGTGTAGAAACAGCTCTGGGAAATGCACCTTCTTTTCTTCAGACGAAATCCAGTCGGCCTTGCAGAAAGCGTTTGCAAAAATGCCAAGTATCTGCTGCCCTGAGATATAATCCATATCCAGGACACACTCCTCCAACAGGCGAATCCTGAACTGGAGCTGTATCATCTCGTCTGCATCTTTACTGTCATACAAATCGCAGAATGTGCAGTCACAGCCCTCTTCGTTTCCATCTGCACATACCTCGCAGCCGCATTCTACCACCCCCCAGCCACGACTTCGGTTGATCCCGATGTGGCGGACTGTCTGGATAGCCTGCGTCAGCAGCTCTAATTCCTCAGGTTCCGGCTCCTGTGTAAAGAAAAGCTTCGCATGGAATACCAGACCGGTTTTCATGACCCTGCTGGAACGCAAACAGTCATCCTTTGCAACCCCGTTCTCATTGATCGCAGTCTGTGTACGAACATACGTAAAATAACGCTGCAGTCTCTCATCCGTCACATAGTTCCGCATTTCTTTGTTTTTCTTCATTTCCCGAAGTCGCTCCAGGAATACCTCATCCGCAATATACGCATTTCCAATGCGGAGAATCCCGATATCCTCTGCTCCGCTCGTTCCGAGCAATCGTTCCTTCACCTTTTTCTGGCCAACACCAAGGAGAATGAGATCCTCCATCGCCTCTGAAAGCAGCCCCTTCAGCCTCCGCCCTGCAATATAAGGAAGACCTTCCTGATACTCAATTTCGGTATCCACAATTCCCAGTGCGCTCTCTCCCGAACCGATGCAGGTATCACTGCACAGCCGTATCGTCCAGATCCTCTCCATCTTTCCGTTCCCCCTTTGGCATAATGT
>Ga0129308_1003535_pt1 | contig 11057 bp, 7 predicted proteins | sample L827metagenome_FD_94440 | JGI IMG/M metagenome (GOLD analysis project Ga0129308, IMG submission 94440) | Ring-tailed lemur group fecal microbial communities from Wisconsin, USA - L827 metagenome | ecosystem: Host-associated > Mammals > Digestive system > Large intestine > Fecal | place: USA... | reverse complement strand
GGCTTTGATCCTCCGTCATTTCGACGCCGCCCTCATCCCCGATATTGTCCGGCGCTTCGCTGCCACTATCTTCCACGGCACCATCCGCTGCTTCGCTTCCACTCTCTTCCCCGGCACCGTCCGCTGCTTCGTTCCCACTCTCTGCCCCGGCGCTGTCCGGTATGTCCGCATCGTCAATGCTCCCGGCGCCTGCCACGTTGTCCGGTGTGTCCGCATCGTCAATGCTCCCGGCGCCTGCCGCGCTGTCCGGCATGTCCGCATTATCTTCATCTGCAGTACTGCCAGGTATGTTCGCATTGCTTTCCTCTGCGGTAACGCCCGGCATGTCTGCATCGCCTTCCGCTGCGCCGCCGTTTGGTGCATCCGCATTTTCCTCATTTTCAGCGCTGTCCGGTGTGTCCGCATTGCCGGTGCTCCCGATGCCTGCCGCGCTGTCCGGCGTGTCCGTATTATCTTCATCTGCAGTACTGCCTTCGTTTCCGGCAACATCTGCAGCCCCAAAGCTGTCCTCAGCCTCCGACACACTCTCCCGGGAAAACAGGACGCCCGCCGCCTGTCGGGCCGCATCCAGCTCCGCCTGTGCGTCCTGCACCTTTTGCTCTGCTGCTGCAAGCTCCTTCGTCAGCCTGTCCACCTCTTCCTGCAAACAGGCTCCGCGTTCTAACCAGGCCTCATACTCCTGCCAGGCTGCTTCCCTGCCCTCGCTGTCCGTAACCGCAGGCGCATCCTCCAGATGTTTCTGCAAATCCTGCTGTGCTTCCTTTTCCCTGATCTTCGCCCTTTCAATGGCAATATCATTTTCGGATGCGGTATCCAGATAATCCTCAAGCAGCCTGTTGGTCACCAGCACTCTTTCCTCATTCTCCAGCCCCTGATTATACTGTAGCGCCGCGATCTGCACCTCCAGCTTTTTGATGGCCAGCTCCTGCTGCGCAATCTGCTTCTTCAAATCCTCCATATCCAGAGTGAAAAGCAGCGCACCTTCCTCCACCTCGTCACCTCTTCCCACCTCAACCGACTCCACTTTAACCGCCGGAATTGTGGACACTGCGTATTCCCGGCTTTGCGTCACCGTGCCATATACTGTGATCTGACGTCCCACCATTCTTTTCTTCGCCGCTTCTGCAGTGATCTGCGGAAGACTGTAGGCATATACACTTTTTGAAATCAGCGTGCAGACCAGCATAAATCCAAACAGTACCGCAGTTATTTTCACAATTTTTTGTTTGCTCTTCCAAAAATCCACGAAAAACACCCCTTCTTCTGTCATTATCCGTCCTTAAACCCATCCCATGGGCCGGTAAAGCACTTTCCCTCCTAAGATTTCATCCCCGACGCAGAAATGCCCTGTTCCAGATAATCCCGTCCAAAGGCAAAGACGCAGAGCGCCGGCAGCAGCGTGATGACCGAAGCAGTCATCGCAAAGCCCGCCTGCTCCAGCCCGATCTGCGGCAGATACAGGGAAAGCGGCCACTTCGCTCTGTCCTTTAAAAAGGCCAGGGGCTGCTCAATCAGATTCCAGCATTCCAGAAAGTCCAGCACCATCGCAGACAAAATTCCGCCTTTCCCAAGCGGCAGCCCAATATAAAAAAAGCAATGCCATTCTCCGGCCCCATCTATCCTCGCCGCATCTACCAGGCTTTCCGGGATGCCGGCAAAGCTCCTGTAAATGAGAAATACCGGAAAGGTAGAAAACACCGCAGGCAGAATGACCGCCCAATGGGTGTTTAAAACTCCCGTTCTGTCCAACACAAGATATTGGGAAAGCATCGTCACCTGAAAAGGCAGCAGCATGAGCACAATATAAACAGTAAACAGCAGTTTTTTACCCCCGAAGCGGTAACGGGCAAACGCCCATGCCGCCGGAACGGCGGTCAGAAGCTGTCCCACCAGAATCAGTCCCGTGATTTTTACAGAATTCCAGAAAAGGATAAAGAACTGGGGGGTTGCAAAGAGCAGCCTGCCAAAACGGGAAAAATCGGGAAATTCGGGAATCCACCGCCAGCTCACATAGCTGCCGTTCTCCTTCATCATAGGACAGAGCCGCTCATACATTTCATATTCTCCTGTCAGGGAACCGGAACACAGAAGGACCACCGGCAGGCAGATGATCAGGGAGAAAACCAAAAGAACCGCCGCCGCCAATAAGCCCCGAACCTTTTTTAAGCCACAATTTCTTTTCGCTTTCACCCTTTATCCTCCCACAAATGCTGCAGCAGTAAAATTGCCGCCATCATGCCCCCTCCTGTGACCACCGCTGCTGCCGCCATTTTATCCAGGGACAGATCCACAAACCAGTTGTTGAACAGATGCTGAAGCAGGTAAATGCTCTCGTGGGGATAAGAGCCCGCCACGAGATAAGCCTCCCGGAATACCTTGAAAGAGTTCAGGAAAGACAGCACCGTAATCGTATACAGATTGGGCAAAAGCTGCGGAAAAACTACCCTCCAAAAAAGCTGGACCCGGCTTGCTCCGTCCACTCTGGCCGCCTCCTTTTGCTCCTTTGAAACCGAAAGCAGCCCTACAAACCACAGCGTCACCGTATACCCCAGATTTTTCCAGATATAGCTTGCCACCAGCACCCAGAACGCCGCTTTGCTTTCCATATAATCTGTTTCAAAGACGCGGCCCAGGCCCGCCGCTGCAGCCAGGTCATTGAGCAGACCGTTGAGCAGGCCCCTCTTGTCAAAAATTATTTTCCACACCAGCACCACCGTCGCCGACGGAACCGCCATGGGCAGCAGACAGGCAGACTTAAAATTCCAGAGCGCTTCATGCCCGGCAAGCAGCGCCGCCACCAAAAGCCCAATGCCTATTAATAGCGGCAGACAGCACAGTGCAAAGCGCACCGTATTTTTCATCGCAAGAAGAAAGGCTTCATTTTTAAAAATCGTTCTATAGTTATCCAGTCCCCTAAACTCCCCGGTCACGGCAGTCAAAAAGGAGCGGCGCACCACATCAGCAAACGGAATCAGATAAAAAAACAGTACGCCGCACAGGCTTGGCAGAAGGAAACTGTATACGACAAGCTTCTTCTTTTTTCTCACAATTTCATCTCCTTCCGGGCGCTTTTTCTACTCCGCCATGGAAAGCTTCACCCGGCTTTGCACTTCTTCCAATGCGCTTTTGACATCCAGCTCTCCACCCAACAGCTTCTCGCCGGTCTCAAGCACGGCTGCTTCCAGCGTTTCATTTTGAAGATAAGGGGTCTTTAAATGTTCCAGCATCGCATATACCCGGTCAACCTCACCCGAGGTGAGATTGTAAATGGGCATTTGCATTTCGTTCGTTCCCTGCATGGCACTCTTAAACGTTCCGTCGCCGCCGTCGTTTGCCTCTATTATTTCTGCCATTGCCGCTTTGTTCACAGAAAAGCCTTCTGCGCTGGCAGCCTCTTTGGAAAGCATCGTTTTCACAAACTCTTTCGCCAGCTCTGCTTCCTTCGACGAAGCGGAAATTCCGGCGATCGTGTACGGATAAAACACCTGCTCTGACTGCCCTTTGAGCGTATCGCACCAGAAGCCGTCTCTCCCCCGACAGGCGGACAACAAAATTTCCATCGACCACATATCGTTGATATACCCCATCCCCATTCGGTTTTCCTGTGCAAACGCATAATAGGCATTGTTGTCAATCAACGCCCACGCATCAGTTCTCATCTCTCCGTTTGGCCCCGAAAGGTAAACTTCGCTCCACGCTTCCTGCTCCATGCGGGTAAGTCCCGCACTTTCTGCAGCAAAAACCCGCTGTGCCTGCACAAAAAACTCCTCCACAGCTTCCAGATTCACGCTGCCATCCGAATTTTCCCATGCGGGCGCGCAGGACATGGCCAACAGCTGCAGGGTGGGCTTTTCTCCTTTAGTGCCCGTCACACTTCCGCTTTCCTTCTTCTTGCGAAGGCTTTCCGAGGCGTCCGCAATTTTCTCCAGACTGTCCGCCTTTTCAAGCTCCTCCGCCGGCCCGATTATCGCGGGGATCTTACAGCGCATGGGAATTGCACGCAGCTTCCCGTCCTCTTCGAACGCACCTGCAATATTATAATAGACCTCTTCTTTTTCTTCCGGCTGCTCAAAAATGTCCGAAAGATCCGCCAGAAGCCCCTTTTCCGTATAGGAATCCATCGGAAAACCGTCCAAAATCAGCACATCGGGGCCATGACCTGCCAAAATTTCCGTATTCAGCGTTTTGATCACATCTTCCTTCGTCTGTCCGGTGTTCTCATCCAGCCCCACCTCATAATTCACATAAACATCCGGATTCGCTTTCTGAAACAGACTCACCGCCTGTTGTACCACATCGTCCTTTTTCAGGCTGTATACTCTCAATTCTTTTTCCGGCAGCGCAGGGATGTCCGCATCATAGCTGTAAGTGCCCACCTCATCCTGATACATCACCAGAAAACGGTTATCCTCCAGCGGCAGCATTCCATAGATGCCCCGGGACGGATCCCCCAGTGTGCACAGGCTTCCTTCCAGGAGTTTTTCCATCATGCCTCCGCCCAGCGTGTGACAGTAAATCCCTTCGTCGCAGACCAGGTACAAATTGCTGCCTTCTCCTGCCGCCAGATAAACATTATAACTGCCGTCACCGTCATATTTCAGCACGCCGCCGTTTAACTCCGCCCTATCCTTTACAAACGCATCCAGGATCTCATCGCTTTCCTTCATCGCTCTGCTCTTCCTGTCATATAGGAGCACGCCCGTTGCTGTAGCCACGAGCATCGTATCATCTTCCAGAAAACAGATCTGTTCCACGCCTTCCCCGGCTTCAAACAGAGGTACCAAAGTTCCTCCCTCTTTGGGCACCTCATACACGAAGCACAGATCAGCGGCATAAAGCGTCCCGTCCGGCGCATACCAGCAGCCCGCCATAATATTGTCCCCGCGGCTGCCGTTTAGCTGTTCCAGCGCGACCATCCTGCTGCTTCCGTCCGGTTCTATCAGCTGATATTCCATCAGGTTTTCCTGCTCTCCCTCTGCTTTGGAGAAATCAAAATAGCCTGTGAACATCGTCCCGTCCGGTGAGATTGCCACACAGGAAAAGGAGCGGTTATCGAAATTTTCCTGATACCACTCTTCCTGCCAGGGTTCCCAGGTGATCCCTTCATCTGACGATACACGGGGACCGTTGTTATAGGAATATACGGCAAGCCTGCCGTCCTTCAGGCGGGTCAGAGAAATATATTTGCCAAGCTGTGCGTCAATCTCAGCCAATTCTTCCACATACCTGCCCATCTGCGCTCCGGCGCCGCCCTCTGCCTGTGCACCCTCACCTTCACTTATGTTCCCCATGCCGCAGCCGCTCAAAAGCATTGCAGCAGCAGTCAACAGAACGATCAGTCCCTGTCCGCATTTTCCAATTTTCATACAGGCATCTCCTTTCAGCTTCCTACCGCTTATCCTAACAGGAAAAATTTTAAAAAGTCTGTAATTTTAAAATAATTCTACAGACTTTTCTGCTATACTGATAACAGTTTGGAAAAACCTTTGGGAGGAAATTACATGCGGATTCTGGTGGTGGAGGATGACCGCAGTCTGTGTGAAGCTGTGGCATACTGGCTGCGCACCCGTCAATACAGCGTGGACGAATGCCATGACGGTCACGAAGCGGATTATTACAGAAAAGAAGGCAGCTACGACTGCATATTGCTCGACAGAATGCTCCCGGGCGCTGATGGCATCAGTGTCCTGAAAAATATGCGCATGGAGGGCGACCCCACTCCGGTCATTCTGATCACGGCGCTGGGAACCCTTGCGGACAAGCTGGACGGTCTGGACAACGGCGCGGACGATTATCTGGTAAAGCCCTTTGAATTTGAAGAACTGGAGGCGCGCATCCGAAGCGTCACGAGGAGACGCTTCGGCACCGGAGCGGACCGCACGCTGCGCTTTGGCGACATTTCCTATCTTCCGGATGAGTTACGCCTTTTCGGCCCCGGCGGCTCTGCCGTTCTTTCCAAAAAGGAAGGACAGGTCATGGAAATTCTGATTCAAAATGCCCCAAAAACGCTCGCGCGCGAAATGATCCTGAGCAAAGTCTGGGGAATTCACAGCGATGTGGAGATGACCAATCTGGACAATTACATCCACTTTCTGCGAAAAAGGCTTCGGAGCTTAAAGTGCACCGTAAAAATAACCAATGTCTGGGGTATTGGCTACCGAATGGAGGATGAAGCATAAATGTTTAAAAAACTCCGCATGAAACTGTCCCTGCTGTGCAGTGCCATCACCATAGGTATCCTCTGGAGCATGTCCGCTGCATTCCTTCTGGTGTCGGAAAGCAACCAGCTGGAAAATAACTTTCTCTCCTTCCAGGCGGATATGAATTCCCTGCTCACCAGTCTGGAGGGTCAGTCCATACTCTCCCATTCCTGGCTGAAAAAAATGGAAAATGGAAAGTACCGCATTTATCTTCTGGACAACGATAAACCTCTGCTGTTCAATGAACTGACATTTTCCAAAGAGGAACAGGCGCTGATCGATTCCCTTCTTTCCCATTACAGAGAAAATCTGTCAGACCAGACCCCTGCCAACAGCTTCCGCCCGGCGCACTGCGAATTTTCATGGTCAGAAAAAAAGGCTGCCAAAAGCGCACTGCGCACATCCAGCCATTATGTCAGCTGCATGACCTGGCTGAACAATTCCGTGCCCATCACAGCAGTGGTATATGCTTCCCAGCTTCCCCAAAAAAGGCACTTTTTCATGCAGCGCATCCTGTTTGCAGGGCTGGATCTGGCAGGTGCCGTATTTCTTTTTGCATTCTCATATTTTTTCACCGGAAGACTGCTAAAACCGGTGCTGGAGAACCAGATGCGTCAAAATGAATTCGTTGCTTCCGCCTCTCACGAGCTGCGCACGCCGCTTTCGGTCATTCTCGCATCCGTTTCCGCCTGCGAAGCGGCCCCGACAGAGGAACAGGCCCGCTTTTTTGCCGCCATCCGCCGGGAGGGCAAAAGAATGCAGGGTCTCATATCCGATATGCTTCTTCTGGCGAGCGGTCAATCTGATCGCTTGCGCCTTAACAAAACACAGGTGGATTTGGAAACCCTGCTGCTGAATCAATATGAAAATTTTGAACCTCTCGCCAGGCAGAAACAGCTTCTCTTATCCATCGATCTGCCCGATGGGGATTTGCCGCTCTGCCAGTGTGATGAAGAAAAGATCGCGCAGCTGCTGTCAATCTTTCTCCAAAACGCATTAAGCTATACCCCTGCCGGCGGTTCTGTATGCCTCAGCGCCCGACAGGTTTCTAAAAATATTCTTCTGTCCGTAACCGATACCGGTTTCGGTATTTCCAGGCAGGAAAAAAAGCTGATCTTTGAACGCTTCTACCGCGCAGAAAAAGCGCGCAGCCAAAGGGATCATTTCGGTCTGGGGCTTTGCATCGCAGCTGACATCGCCAAAGCTCATCACAGTCACATCACCGTGACAGACAATCAGCCCACGGGTTCTGTTTTTACGCTGACGCTGCCCTGCACTCCGCCATTTTGAATCCTGAGTGAACTGCTGCTGTTACCTGTTTGTGCCCTGCAAAGACGCACCGTCTTCTTCATCCAGACAAGGGAAAGTGACCAGCACCTTGAACAGATCGCCGTCCAGGTAAATGTCGAATTTGCCGTTCTGCAGCTCTGTCAGATTTTTGGCGATGGACAATCCCAGACCGCTGCCCTCCGTACTGCGGGAAATATCACCGCGGATGAAGCGTTCGGTCAGTTCGCTGGCATCGATATTCAGCGCCTGAGCCGAAATATTTTTCATGGAAAAGACCGCAAACCGCTTTCCATCCACCACAGCCGCTTTCACATCCAGATAGACCCGCGTACCCTCCAGAGCGTATTTATAAGCGTTGGAGAAAAGATTTTCCACCACACGCCAGATCCGCCTGGAATCCGCCTCTATGTAAAGCGGCCCATCCGGCATGCTGAGCACCATTTCCAGGCACTTCTCCCGGAATTTATCCGAAAATTCACCGCAGGTCTGGTTCACCAGCTCCGCGAAATTGATCCTCTCCATCTGCAGAGAAATATTGCCGGATGTGATCTTGGAAGCTTCCACCAGATCATCCGTCAGCTGCTTTAACCGCTGAGACTTCGCATCCAGAACATCGATATAACCGCGAATGCGCTCATCTTCTATCTTCTCCCGCTTCAGCAGATTGACAAAATTGATGATGGAGGTCAGCGGTGTCTTAATATCATGAGAGACGTTGGTGATCAGATCCGCCTTCAGGCGCTCATCCTTCATGCTCTGCTCCACCGCTGTTTTGATGCCGTCCCCAATGCCGTTGACCGCCTCAGCAAGCTCTCTGTTTTCGCCGTGCAGCTTCTCTGTCCCGATCTTTAAATCAAAATCTCCCTGTCCGATTCTCTTGGTACGCTCCACGATCTCCCATAGGGCCTTCTTTTCCTGATATAAAAACAGGATCGATGCGATGTCAATCACCGCCGCTGTGAGGATTCCCGGTATTCCAAAATCTCCGAGAACCAGATTCAAAATCAGAATTACGATAAAAGGAACCAGCGTCCTGACCAAAATGTGGCTATGATCATAGAGAGAAAAGATTCCCGATCTGATTTTCAGCAAAATCATCCTGAGCAGAGAATTGGACCAGAAGGTATGAGCCTTTGCCCTGCGCACCATGCTCAGCCAGAAAAACATGACGCCATAATCCACCAGGAAGGCAACAACACCGGCTGCAAAGGGCAGCCAGAAGCTGTGCAGCGCATCCTCCCAGGTCCTGATGCAAAATACAAATGCGAGATAGCTCAGGTAACAGGAACCCACAACGAACGCTGCTGCCAATATCAAAAACAACTCCGTCCTTACATGGTCTGCCTTGTGCAGCACAATTCGGTATCCTTCCCCTTCCGTCTCCCGCCGTCCTTCGTATCTCGTCACATGAAGGAACAGCACAAGGCTGAGCGCGGCCAGAAGCACAAGCAATGCTGCCAGATAACCATAGTAGGGCATCAGCCGGTTATAGGCCTCCCGGGCCATCCAAAAACCATCCGCCGCCGGATAGGAGGTATCCACCGCCAGCCATACTCTGGTATTATCCCCAAACGCATACTGGTAATATTTCATTTCCTGCTTCATCATATCCGCATTCAGGCTGGTATTCGTCTCGATCTCCGCGCGGTCCGCATTGTAATAAATATATCTGCCGTATGCTTCAAAGTCCCGGGTGATCTCTTCCAGCTTTTTCTCTTCAAACCGACCTTCCAGATTGGTGAAATAGCAGATTTCTCCATCCACCGACATGCGGTAGCAATACCTGATATTGGTGGCATTCGCGGAATAGGCGTTTTTATTCTCGGAATATTCTGTGAAATTATAGAAAAGCTCTTTGGAGGTGGTCTTTAAATCCTCCCTCAGCTGCACATACTCTTCCACATTGGTGGCATACTCCGCCAGATCCAGCCCTTCCACCGACAGATACCTGGGGACCAGCACATTCAGCTCCAGGATTTCGGCATCGCCCACGTACTTGCCCAGTTCTTCCGCCATCCTTCGATACTCCTCCTCGCTGGAAGGCAATTCCTCGATCATACGCAGTGACAGAGTGGAGGTTTCCCCCTCCTGAGCCAGCCGCTTTAACAATGTCCGGGTTTCTTCGGACTGACTTTTCCAGTCCGCCACCGCATTTTCCGTCATTTCATTCTGCAGGGAAAAAACGCTGCTTCCATTTGCAAAATAGGAGTTTAACTCATCCTCTGTGGCACAGACCGTCTCCGTCACAAAGCCATAATTGCCCCATTTGATCAGATCGTCCAGATAAAACTGTGCTGTAGCGGTCTCTCCCGGCAGTTCCTCCTGACGGTGCGCAAAGCTTGCCACATCGATCTTCTTCTGACCATTATACGAGCCTTCCGTTTCCAGCTGGCTTTTGATTACCGCCATGCGCGTGATCACCCGCACCTCTTCCTGCAATATCTCGTTAAACAGTGTTGAGTTTTCAAAGGAATCTCTCTTTTCAAAGGGACTTATATTCTGCCTGTAGACCGCTCCGTTGGATTCCACCGTAATCGTGGAATTGCAGGATAAGGCCACGAAAATTACCACTGCCGCCGCCGCAAAAATCCTCCTTAAAATCAGCCAGAACGTTCTCTTTCCCTTGCTCATAACCTGTCGCTTTTTCATCACGCCGCTCCTTAAGCCTGTTTTTCAATCTTATAGCCCACGCCCCAGACCACCTTCAGATAGCGCGGCTCCTTGGGATTGATTTCTATTTTCTCACGGATATGCCGGATATGGACCGCTACCGTATTATCCGCTCCGATGGCCTCCTCTTCCCAGATACTCTCATAGATCTGGTCGATGGAAAAAACCCGTCCCTGGTTTTTGACCAGAAGCAGGAGAATATTATATTCGATCGGAGTCAGCTTCACTGCATCCCCGTCCACCGTCACTTCTTTGGTCTCATCATTGATGACCAGCCCGCCGGCCTTGAACACCGCGTTATCTTCCGTATTCAGGTTGCCCAGCTTCGTGTAGCGGCGCAGCTGTGACTTCACACGGGCCACCAGCTCCAGCGGATTGAAAGGCTTTGTCATATAATCGTCCGCCCCGATATTCAGCCCCAGAATCTTATCCGCATCCTCCGACTTGGCAGAAAGGATGATGATCGGAATGCTGCTGTATTCCCTGATCTTTAATGTGGCATGAATCCCGTCCAGCTTCGGCATCATGACATCGATGATCAAAAGCTGAATATCATTGCCCTTGAGCGCCCTGATGGCCTGTTCTCCATCGTATGCCTTGATCACATTGTAGCCTTCCTGCACCAGATAAATTTCGATCGCTTCCACGATTTCTCTGTCGTCATCACATACCAGTATATTCGTCATCTTCCTGTACTCCTCCCGACTTACTCTTTGATTAAAACACGAAAAAATGAATGAATGTTCATGAACTTTCTTAAAAATTCATTAATTCAGCATCAGAAACGCCCCAAAATTCCCCCGTTTTCCGTGGCTCGCCCGGTGGGAAAACAAATAATCCGGATTATGACAGGTGCAGATGTCTGTCACAGACAGATTTTCTCTGCGGATTCCCGTC
>Ga0129308_1003531_pt1 | contig 11073 bp, 8 predicted proteins | sample L827metagenome_FD_94440 | JGI IMG/M metagenome (GOLD analysis project Ga0129308, IMG submission 94440) | Ring-tailed lemur group fecal microbial communities from Wisconsin, USA - L827 metagenome | ecosystem: Host-associated > Mammals > Digestive system > Large intestine > Fecal | place: USA... | reverse complement strand
GCCGAATTCCAGCATATTCGTATTTGCGGATTGATGGGCATGGCTACCAATACCGATGATACGGGGTTGATACGGGAAGAATTCCGCAATATCCATGATTTATTTATCGAACTGAAAGAGACGCTCTGTAAAGATAATGTCAATTTCAAGGAGATATCCATGGGGATGAGCCATGATTACCCGATCGCTATCCAAGAAGGAAGCACCTTGATACGGGTGGGTACCAGTATCTTTGGCGAACGGGAATATTAAAGTAATTATTAAATCTAAATATAGGCAACATGATTGACATTAAAACCCAATACGCGGGGTTAACACTTCGCAATCCGATTATCGTAGGGAGCTCCGGACTCACCAATAAGGCGGAACGTAACAGGGATTTTGAGAAAGCAGGCGCTGGAGCTATCGTATTGAAATCTCTTTTCGAAGAGCAGATCGAGATGCAGAGCGAGGCTTTGATGCAAGACTCCGATTACCCCGAAGCGGCGGATTATATCCGTGGTTATGTAAAAGCGAATCAAGTAAATGATTATCTGGAACTGATCAAGAAGAGCAAGGAATTATGTACGATCCCCATCATCGCCAGCATTAATTGCTATAAGGCGGACGCTTGGATCGACTTTGCCCGCCAAATTGAGTTAGCGGGAGCGGACGCTCTGGAATTGAACGTGTTCTTCATGGAAACCGAACTGACCGAGGATTTCGAGAGTATCCGGGATACGTATGTCAGCATCATCCGCAAGGTAAAAGAGACCGTATCGATTCCGGTTATCATGAAGATCGGAAAGAATTACAGCAATATTCCTTCGCTGGTTAATTTGTTGAAAGTAAACGGTGCTGATGGTGTCGTGCTATTCAACCGTTTCTATCAGCCGGATATCGACATCAATAATATGCAGATCGTTTCGGGTAATGTATTTAGCAATCATTCCGACTTGAGTGACACGATTCGCTGGACGGCTATCGTATCCGGAAAGATCCCGGGAATCAGTATCGCTTCCTCTACCGGTGTGCATGATTGGGAAGATGTCGTTAAATGTCTATTGGCCGGTGCTTCCGCCGTACAGATGTGTAGCGCTGTCTATACACATGGAGCGGAAATCATCTCCCAAGTATTGACTTGCGTGGAAGAGTGGATGCATCAGGCACATTACCAATCCCTTTCCCAATTCCAAGGCAAATTGAATTACGCCAATATCCCGAACCCGGCGATGTATGAGCGTTCACAATTCATGAAATATTTCTCCAACAGAGACTAAAAGAACAAATCCTTATTAGTAGAGACGGGGCGTGCCCCGTCTCTACTATAGGGCAATATACAATAGTCCTAATTACTTTCTACTAGAAAGTTTTTTTATTAGAAAATAGTTATATCTTTGCATCATCAAACAAGTTATAAAGAAATATGGAATCTATTTGCGCTATAAAGGATATTTACAAGATACTGTACCAGTTCGAGAAAAATTTCTCGGAAGTACATGCTATCACCATCAACGAGGCCATGTTGCTTTGTTGCTTAAAGGATAATGAGGCAAAGTCGGCGGGAATGATTTGCGATTATATCGGTCTTTCAAACTCCCGGGTCTCAAAGGTGATCACCTCTGTCGAGAACAAGGGGTTTATCCGCAGGAACATCAATAAAGAGGATAAGCGGCAAATGTTTTTCTCGCTCACCCCAAAAGGGAAAGAGAAAATACAACAGATGATGCAGGCCGAGCTAAACATGGATAGCCTGTTCAATCAACTCAAAGAATACATACAGAAGGGATGAATCCTTTTTTTTAACTAATTATTGTCTACTAACAAATATGTATAATACAAATTAAATAAAAATAGATATGAAGTACTTGATTATTGGAGGTGTAGCCGGTGGAGCTACCGTAGCAGCCCGGCTGCGTAGAATGGACGAGAAAGCCGAAATCATCCTTTTCGAACGTGGAAAATATGTTTCTTACGCAAACTGTGGATTACCTTATTATATAGGAGACACGATCAACGACCGGAATAAATTATTCGTACAAACCGTGAAAGGCTTTACGGATCGATTCCGCATCGATATCCGTACGGAGCAGGAAGCAACCCGACTCCTTCCCGAATCCAAGCAAGTAGAGGTAAAGAAACTCGGCACTGGAGAAACCTACACGGAGACTTACGATAAACTAGTGCTCTCTCCCGGTGCGGAACCATTGCGTCCTCGTATAGAAGGAATCGAAAGTAAAAAGATATTCACGTTACGTAACGTGCCGGATACGGACACGATCAAGAATTACGTGAACACGGAAAAGCCTCGTACCGCCGTTGTTGTAGGGGGTGGTTTCATCGGCTTGGAGATGGCGGAGAATTTGCATGAGCTGGGTATCCACGTCACTGTCGTGGAAATGGCTAACCAAGTGATGGCACCCCTCGACTATTCCATGGCCGCTATCGTACATCAGCAATTGATCGGCAAGCAGGTAGGCTTGATGCTGGAAGATGGCGTATCTCGTTTCGAGGAGACTTCCGGAGGCGTGACCGTTCATTTGAAAAGTGGGAAGCAAATCCCGGCGGATATGGTTTTATTGAGTATCGGTGTCCGTCCGGAAACCCGATTGGCCAAGGAAGCGGGACTTACGATCGGAGCACTCGGCGGTATCGCTGTCAATGAATATATGCAGACCTCGAACCCGGATATTTATGCGTTGGGAGATGCCGTGGAAGTACGCCACCTCGTGACAGGCAAACCAGCCTTGATCCCATTGGCGGGTCCGGCGAATAAGCAAGGACGCATCGTAGCCGATAATATCGTATCCGGCAATAAGGAAACTTATGACGGGACGATGGGAACCTCTATCGCCAAGGTATTCGACTTGACGGTCGCCACGGCGGGAGCTAACGCTAAGCTGTTGAAACGGGAAGGAATCGCTTATCAATCCTCCTATACGCATGGAGCCTCGCATGCGGGATATTACCCGGGAGCCGTGCCTTTATCGATCAAGATATTGTTCGCGCCGGAAGACGGACGACTGTTAGGGGCGCAAGTCGTAGGTTTCGGAGGCGTAGACAAACGGATCGAGATGTTAGCGCAAGTGATCCAGCGGAAAGGTACGGTCTATGACCTGACGGAGTTGGAACATGCGTATGCTCCTCCTTATTCAGCCGCTAAAGATCCCGTAAATATGGCCGGTTTCGTAGCGGAGAACCTACTTACGGGAAAAGCGAAAGCGATCCAGTGGAGAGAAATCCAGAACTTATCGCCAGATACCGTACGTATCGATGTCCGTACCCGTGACGAGTACAGCTTAGGGACAATCCCCGGCTTCATCAATATCCCGGTTGATGAGTTAAGAGAACATTTGGCGGAACTGCCCAAGGATAAACCGATCGTAGTGACTTGCGCCGTTGGATTAAGGGGCTATTTGGCTTATCGCATCCTGACTCAAAATGGCTTCATGAATGTCCGGAACCTATCCGGTGGTTACAAGACTTGGAGTGTAGCGACAGCAAAGATCAAGAATGAGCCGGCCTGCGCACCTTGTTCGTCCGAAGTTGTTTCTGATAAGGCATCTGGTAAAAGTAGCTCTTGCAAATCGACTCCGGCAGCTACGACGATTAAGGTAGACGCTTGCGGATTAATGTGTCCGGGACCGATCATGCAGTTGAAAAAAAACTATGAGAACTTGCGGGAAGATGAGTCTTTGGAAATCACCGCAACGGATCAGGCTTTCGGGAAAGATGTCTCTTCATGGTGTAAGATAACCGGGGCAGAGTTAGTCTCTCTGGAAAATAAGGGAGGTACGATCGCCGCCACGGTACGAAAAAAAAAAGCTGAATGCAAAATAGCGACTAGTGGTAATAGTGCCGACAACAAGACATTGATCGTTTTCAGCGATGACCTCGATAAGGCGTTGGCCTCATTCGTCATAGCGAACGGGGCCGCCTCCACCGGAAAGAAGGTGACTATGTTCTTTACTTTCTGGGGACTTAACGTGATTAAGAAACGGGAAAAACCTGCCGTATCAAAAGATATCTTCGGTAAGATGTTTGGCTGGATGCTTCCGGCAAATAGCGAAAAGCTGAAACTATCTAAAATGAATATGGGTGGAGCCGGCAGTTGGATGATGCGCCTTATCATGAGGAAGAAACGGATCGACAGCTTGGAAAGCCTTATGGCACAAGCCGTAGAGAATGGTATCGAGATGATCGCCTGTACGATGAGCATGGACGTAATGGGCGTCAAAAAAGAAGAACTGATGGATAACGTTGTCCTAGGAGGCGTAGCCACCTATCTGGAACGTGCGGAAGACGCGAACGTAAACTTATTCATCTAATTCATTCAAAAAAAATATCCCAGCATATCCACAATAAGGACAATGCTGGAATATTTTATAAAAAAGAGATTATACGAAGTCCAATGTTGAACGTTTCACAATAAGAGGATAACGTTCTGGATGTTTCAAACTTTCGATCTCCAAATCAACATCTAACTCCGGCCATTCTATCGCATTACGCCCAGCCATCCGAACATTTAACACATTACTAATACGTGCTTCTTTCAACCATGGAACACGATTATATGACAGAAAATAATCCCGTCCTAACACCGAAAGCATAATACCCTGCGCATTAATCATTAATACGTTTACCGATGTGTTCATCAAATGATTTGATGCTTATTTAATCATATCAAACCCAGTGTAAGGGATCAACGCTTTCGGGATGCGGATGCCCTCGGGGGTTTGGTTGTTTTCCAATAAGGCGGCTACGATGCGAGGTAAAGCCAAGGCACTACCATTCAAGGTATGGCAAAGTTGCGTTTTCTTATTCTCGTCACGATAGCGGCATTTCAAGCGGTTGGCTTGATACGTATCGAAGTTGGACACGGAGCTGACTTCCAACCAGCGCTGTTGTGCCTCGGAATACACCTCGAAATCAAAGCAAAGGGCAGCCGTGAAACTCATATCGCCACCACAAAGACGAAGGATGCGATACGGCAACTCCAATTTCTGAAGTAATCCCTCCACATGATTCAACATCTCTTGGTGAGATTGCTTAGAGTGCTCCGGTTTATCGATCCGAACCAACTCCACCTTAGAAAATTCGTGCAAACGATTCAAACCACGTACATCCTTGCCATAAGATCCTGCCTCACGACGGAAACATTGTGTATAAGCGCAATTCTTGATCGGTAACTGCTTCTCATCCAGAATGACATCCCGGTAAATATTTGTCACGGGCACCTCCGCCGTCGGGATCAAATATAAATCGTCTACCTCGCAATGATACATCTGTCCCTCCTTATCCGGAAGCTGTCCCGTACCATAACCGGAAGCCGAGTTCACCACCGTAGGCGGCATGATCTCCAAGTAACCGGCGTCACGAGCCTCATCCAAGAAGAAGTTGATCAACGCACGTTGCAAACGAGCGCCCTGTCCTTTATAGACCGGGAAACCTGCTCCCGTGATCTTAACACCCAGATCGAAATCAATCAAATCATATTTCTTCGCCAATTCCCAGTGCGGAAGAGCGTTCTTCGGAAGTTCCGTTTCCATACCTCCCATTTTCTCTACCACATTGTCCTCGGCAGAGGTACCCTCGGGCACCTCATCATAAGGTACGTTCGGGATCGTATAAAGTAAGTTCTGCAACTCCTCGGCAGCCTGATCCATCTCAGCCTGCAAAGCCTTGCTCACCTCCTTGATCTCGGAAACATGTTTCTTAGCGGCCTCCGCCTCTTCCTTCTTGCCCTCTTTCATTAATTGTCCGATCGACTTCGAGGTTGCGTTTACCTCCGCTAGGTTCTTATCTAATTGATTTTGTGCGATACGTCTTTTATCATTCAATTCCAACACTTTATCGATGCTTTCTTTTGCACCCTTAAAATGTTTCTTTTCCAGTCCACGGATTACGGCATCCGTGTTTTCAGTGATTAATTTGATTGTCAACATATTCTATTTATGTTTAATAGTTTTTCTAAGACGCGAATTTAGTAATTTTATTTTACCCGACCACCCGTTAACCAAGTTCTTGTATAATAAGGTTCGCTAAGGTTACTTACCATCACGCCACTGGAAGTACTGGTATGGATGAAGCGCCCATTTTTCAAGTAAATCCCCACATGATTCGGAACGCTACGCTTCCCGCCACGGCCCGTCTTGAAAAATACCAGATCTCCTTCCTGCAATTTGGCACGACTCACTTTCTTGCAATTATACTTCAGCATATCCGCCGAGGAACGAGCCAGCTGTTTTCCGTATACCTCCCGATAAACGATCGATACGAAACCGGAGCAATCCACGCCCCGCTTCGTGCTCCCTCCCAATTTATGACGTACACCTAACCAACGGGCCCCCTCGTTGTACAAGAATATATTATCTTCCGGTGTGATACGTACCCCATATAAGCGAGCCAACTCCTTCGGTCCCTTGAAATCGGCGGGCAAAGCTACTTTTTGTTGTTTCTTGCTACCGCACGAGGTCAGACATATAAGCAGGATAAAGATCCGGATAAACCCTAAAGGAATGCTATTCTTCATATCGTTTTCTCTTAATTAAGGCACGAATATACACATAAAGTTTAGAATGCCCATTATAAGGTTCCTACAATGGGCATTGTAAGGTCGTTAGAATGCCCATCGTAAGGAGCTTTGAATGGGCATCCAAGTTCAAGAAGGTTGAGCAGCTTTCAGATAAGCGTTGAACGCCTCTTTGTAGGCATCCGTCACGTGGATGATCTCCTTTCCGATATAAACGCAATTATTCCGATCAACGGAACGGATCTTATCCAACGCCACGATATAAGAACGATGTACCCGCATAAAGCGACCGGTAGACAGCATCTCTTCCATGGCCTTCATCGTCACGTGGGTGATAAGCGGACGGGCCTCCCCTTCCAGATAGATCATCACGTAATCCTTCAAGCCCGTCACGTATAATATCCGGGAGATTTCCACCTGCCGCAACTGGCTATCCACCCGCACGAAAAGGCTGCCTCTCTCCTCCTTCACGCTACTCATCTCAAACCATTGGCGGGCCTTCTCCGCAGCTTCGAGAAACTTATGGTATCGGATGGGCTTCAGCAGGAAATCGAGGGCATTCACCTCATAGCTATCAAAGGCATACTCCTTAAAGGCGGTCGTGAAGATCACCCTCGTACCGGGGGGCACCATGCGGGAGAGGTTCAGCCCGTCCAGATCCGGCATCTGGATATCCAAGAAAAGCACGTCCACCGAAGACTCACGCAACGTGGAGAGTGCCAGTACCGGATCATTGAAGGAAGCCGCCAGCCTCAGATAAGGCGTACGGCTCACGAAGCCCTCCAGCATCTTTACCGCCAAGGGCTCATCGTCTACGATCATGCAAGTCAGTGTTTTCATAAGCAGTCTCGAAGTGTTATTTGAACAAAGTAACTATTTTCCCGAAGCGCTTGATCATATCGGTAACGACCGGGATAAGCCAGATCCAGCCTACGCCTCAGATTCTCCAGCCCGATCCCCGATCCGCTACGGTTCACGTCCGGTTTCGGATGGTCGCTATTCTCGCAGGTAAAAACAAGGTCATCTCCTTCCGCCTTGAAACGAATACGTACGAACGACGGCTTACGGCTATTCACGCCATGCTTGAAAGCGTTCTCTATTAAAGAGATGAACAAGAGCGGAACGATCCTCATCGGTTTAATCGGGATCTGCAAATCTACTTCCACGGTAGCCAACTCATTGCAGCGCAATCTCATCAGCTCGATGTAATTATTCATGAACTCGATCTCGCCTTCCACCGGTACCAGCTCATGGTTCGACTCATAGAGCGTATACCGCAACAAATCGCTCAATTGCCCGATACTTTCTTGCGCCGTATCTTGGTCTATCTGGACCAAGCTGGATATATTATTCAAGGTATTAAAGAGAAAATGCGGATTCAATTGGTTCTTCAGCCAAGCCAATTCCGCCTCGGCGTTTTTCTGCCGCTCCTCTTTCAAACGCATCTGCATATCGCCCCAGCGTACGATATAACGGAACCCCACGGCACATCCAATCACTAGCAAATGTAAGAAGAACGCTCCGAAAGCGACCATATACATTCCCGAACGCCATTCGTCCGGGAAATCCGCCTTAGGAGAAAATATCCATAGGTTAGCCCCCGTGATCAATAGCAAATTCATCAAACCAAAGAGCATCTTCCGATCCCGATAAAGCAAATAGGGAACCAATACATAGAAATTAGCGGTGAAAACAATAGCCAACGGAGTAATGAACCCCGTATTAATCTTCCACACCTCGAAAGCCGAGCTCGGATTAAAGCGTATGAAAAAATCGATCGCGGGAGGAATCAGCCATAAGGTGATCCACAATAAAGCCTGTCCTCCCGCCAATATATAATCTTGCCTCGTGAGTTTCATAATACCGTTTTTTATAAAAGTAAGCGAATCTAACGCCTGCGCCTATGAACGCAAGCGTTTATTCGACGAGTGGCAAGGTTGCTTTAGACGAAAAAAGAATTATCGTTTCTGGATACGAGCCGCATAGCCTCCACCGGGAGCCATATGGATCTTTAATTTGCGATCTGTCGGGACTGGGATTACCTCCTTCTTATAATCACGGGCAGCACGATCGGCGTTTATGCCATCCTTGAATAATTCCAAAGTATAATCACCTTCGCCCAAGAAAGACAGGTCTAAATCCAGCTCCCTCGGCGTCCAGTTGGTCAACGCCCCGATATACCAATCATTACCATGACGGCGGGCGATCGCTACATACTCGGAGACCTTTCCATCCAATGCGACCGTCTCATCCCAAATGGTGGGTATATTAGAGATAAATTCCGTACATTCCTTTTCCCTTCTGTAATTAGACGGGGCATCGCACAGCATATTGAAAGGAGACTCGAAGATCACGTAAGTAGCCAACTGTCGGCAACGGGTTCCTTGGCTCATCGGCTCCGAGTTTACCGGGCGATAATTATCTTTAACGGCGTTACGCATAGCACCTTGCGTATAATCCATCGGGCCGGCGATCATACGGATGAATGGGATCGTGACATCGTACGTCACCATATCGTAAGACTCGGGAGACCATTTCAGTTGCTCCAAGCCATTCACGCCCTCATAGTTCAATACGTTCGGATAGGTCCGTTGAAGACCTGTCGGCTTGAATACGCCATGGAAATCCACAAGCATCTTATATTTCGCGCATACCTCGGAGGCTTCATAAACAAAGTTCACCATTTCCTGATCGTCACGATCCAAGAAATCCACCTTGAAGCCTTTCACGCCCATGTCCGAATAATGCTTCACGACATTCTCCATATCACGGGCAAAAGCCCAATAACCCGCCCAAAGGATAATACCGACATTCTTGGACTTACCGTAATCCACCAATTCTTGAAGATCGATCTCCGGTATTACTTGCATCATGTCCGCTTGCAGGTTCACGGCCCAGCCCTCATCCAAGATTACGTACTCGATGCCATGCTCGGCGGCGAAGTCTATATAATATTTATAGGTGGGATTATTGATTCCGGCACGGAAATCCACACCGTATAGATTCCAGTCGTTCCACCAATCCCAAGCCACCTTACCCGGCTTGATCCAAGAGATATCGTTTACCCGGGAAGGAGAAGCCAGGCGATAGACCATATCGCAATCGGCCAACTCCTTATCATTCCGGGAGATTATAAACGCACGCCAAGGGAAAGAACGGGTTCCGGATGTTTTGGCGATATAGTTCTCACGCTCTTTCACCAACATCTGTAACTGATTATGGCCGCCTTGCTCCTTCACTTTCGGATAAGGCGCATGAACCGCTTTCAAGGAAGGTTTTCCCGTCTCGTTATTCAAGAACATCCCCGGGAAATCCTCCAGATCGGCTTCCGTGATACAGACCTTGCGACCATCTCCCAGATCCACCAAAAGAGGCAGGATCTTCAGGCGTTTATCATTTAGGCTAGAGATCGTCTCGTTTACGTAGGGCTGCTCGAAGGAGTTGAAGAATTGCTCCTCGAACGTCGGCTTCGTACTATTCACGTAAGCGGTGAATGTCTTATAATCCGAGGGGAAGTTATAGACGGCCTCCTCGTCGGCGATAACGATCGGTTCCTTTCTTTTCGTCGTGAAACGGTAAGCGACTCCATCGTTATACACCCTAAAAACCAACCCGTAGTTTCCCCGGAACGAGATTTGCATCTCATTATAGATATCCTTTACTACGTCCTTCTTATAGAACGGAGAGGGTATTTCCTTGTCTACCGAGGTCTTCGTCACTTTCGAGACTTTCGGGTTAGCGCCAAGTACCTCACCTCCTTGTAAAGTCATAGATACGGCAGAATTCATCACCTCCGAATGATCCTGTACGATAGCGAAAGTAACTTTATCGGCTACCGTAACCTCCACCTTTATATCCCGGTTCGGAGACTGGACTTGATAATTCTTTTGAGCGATCGACGGGATAGCGCCCATTAAAAAGAGAAAAGCAAATAAAATGTTTTTACTCATGGTTTATTGATTTAAGTTTGTTTATGAATACAAATATATATTATCTTTGTCATATTCATAACAAAAAACAAATAATACCGAAATGATGAGACTTCACAAAATCTTCTTAACGCTCGTATGTTTCACGGTTCTCTCCGCTCACGCACAATGGAAATGGCTCAACCCGCTCGAATGTGGATTCCCTGTCATACAAAACCAAGGATGGACCGAAGAGATCGGAGACCGTTACGTTCGGCTTCCCCAAAGAGCCGAAGGCAAGGTACGTAAACCTGTATGGGATTTATCGCGCAACTCCGCCGGGTTGGCGATTCATTTTTTCAGCAACGCCCCCGAACTAAAAGTACGCTATCAAGTAAGCGGATCGCTGAATATGCCGCACATGCCCACGACAGGCGTATCCGGTGTAGATCTATATAGTATCGATAGTGACGGCCAATGGAGATTTTATTTCGGTGGTTATCCTTCCGGCGATACGCTTCAATATCATTATACGAACATAGGCAAAGATATATATCATGACAGGGGCTATGAGTTCCGCCTCTACCTGCCTCCTTATAATACGATAAAGTGGTTGGAAATCGGCGTGCCCGAAAATGATGAGCTTACGTTTAT
>Ga0129308_1003530_pt1 | contig 11086 bp, 8 predicted proteins | sample L827metagenome_FD_94440 | JGI IMG/M metagenome (GOLD analysis project Ga0129308, IMG submission 94440) | Ring-tailed lemur group fecal microbial communities from Wisconsin, USA - L827 metagenome | ecosystem: Host-associated > Mammals > Digestive system > Large intestine > Fecal | place: USA... | reverse complement strand
TCCTTTTTTAATGACACTTATAGGGGCTGGGAAGCGGAGCTTTTGAAAATCTGCCGTAAGGCTGATAGAATCGCACCCTATACCCCATTTTCAGAGATGTAATTTTATCAACAGTATGACGGGGCTTTGCCCCTGTCAGCCTCATATATCAACCGTATAACGAAAGGAAAGTAAAGATGAAAAAGCATATACTGCGTATTGCGGCGGCGGCGACGGTCTGCGCTATGGCTTGCTCGGCTTCCGGCTGCTACTTTTTCCCCGAAGAAGAAGAGCTGCTTGAACCGCCCGTGCTGAAAGTCGAGGATGTTACCTATTCGACCTACAAAGCGGTAAAAAAGACTATCGTAAACAAGGCGAGCGCTGTCGGCTACTGCGTGTCCGAGCTTCAGCAGGACTGCTCTTTTACCGAGCGTGACGGCACGCTTAAAACGATATATGTAAAAGCCGGCGACACCGTAAAAAAGGGCGACCTTATCGCCGAGTACAACACCGGCGACCTTGAATATGAGCTTCGCACGCAGGAGCTTGTAGTTCAGCAGGCTGAAAATACATACAACGCAAGCGGCGCCGAGAACGACCGCCTCCAGCTTGAGATAGAAAAGAACAAGCTGGCGCAGTATCAAAGCGAGCTTGACGGTTCAAAGCTGTACGCACCCTGCGACGGACTTGTCAGCTTTGCCGAGAGGATAGCCCCCGGCTCAAAGGTTCAGTCGTACAAGGTGATAGCTACCATAATAGACCCGACCAAGATATATGTAAAGGCGAGCGTCAACGAGGACCGCAAGTTCAAGGTAGGACAGGAAGTTACCATTACCATTGACGAAGAAGAGTTCAAGGGTACTGTTGTGAAGACTCCTATTGAAGCTAAGGAACAGGGCGACGAGGATACCTCGTCTGTCTACGCCGAGTTTACAGGCGATCTGCCGAGCTTCACAAAGGTCGGAACGGTTGCGGATATATCATATATCAAAGAGCAGGCGGAAAACGCAATAGTTATCCCGAAATATCTTGTCAAGACTCTTTCGGGACAGACTTATGTACAGGTCTACAAGGACGGCGTCAAGACAGAAGTCAACATAGAAACCGGAATAAGCAACGCCACCGAGATACAGATTTTGTCCGGTCTTTCTGAGGGCGACGAAGTCGTAGTGAAATAACACGGATAATATATACCAGTCAACTTATCGCCGGAAGGAATAATTACGATGTTTACTCTGTTATGGCGCAAGATGCGCAACACAAAATGGATGGTGCTGTGCCTGTTTATCGGCTTTCTGCTTGCGGCAGGCATGATGAGTACCATACCTATATATATGGACGCCTCCTTACAGCGTATGCTGATTAAGGATATGGAGCAGTACCAGCTTGACAACGGCAAATTTCCCGGTCTTTACTCCGTGCAGAAGATAAATCAGATAGGCATGGATATAAACTCCCAGCAGTCGCTTATAGACAAACTGGTGAGCGACTCGGATTCGAGAATAGCCGCTGTCGGCATTGCAAGCGAAAGCACAAAGGCAACGCTTATCGACGACTGCCTTTATATCATCAATGGAGAGAAAAACGGTGCCGAGCTGTCAACAAGACTTAAGCTCATCGGCATGACCGACTGTCTTGACCATATGAAGATAGTAAGGGGCGAGCTTCCCTCAAATACTCCCGTTGACGGCGTATACGAGGGCGTAGCTTCTGAGGACGCACTCAAGACGCTCGCTATCAATATCGGCACTACCTACAAGGTAGTTTCTCTTGCGCCGGGCGTTGAGCCTTACTATGTAAGGATAACCGGCGTATATGAACAGAAAACCGATAACGACAGCTACTGGGCAGAAACGCTCGACAGCTATCTTAATGCGATATTCATAAACTACGATACTGTAAGAAACGACCTTATACCTAACGGCAGATTCAACGCTATCACCGTATCAAGACGCTATTCGCTGGACTATCACACCCTCGATATGAACAGGATAGCCACTGTCACCGCAGAGCTTGAAAAGGACGAGGAGTTCTATAAAGAAGCAGGCTATGAGCATGAGTTCAATGTTGCGGATATTATCGGCAACTATACCGAGCGTGCGGAAAAGCTGACAAGGATACTGTGGATACTGCAGATACCTGCGATGGTTATGCTCGCATTCTATCTGTTCATGGTTTCACAGCTTAATGTAGACCGAGAGAGAAACGAGATAGCGGTATTCAAGAGCAGGGGCTCAAGCTCTCTGCAGATATTCGGTATGTATGCCGCACAGTCGGCGGTGCTCGGACTTGCCACGCTTATTATTGCGCCGTTCATAGGACTTGTGCTGTGCCAGTTCTTAGGCGTGTCCAACGGCTTCCTTGAATTTGTCAACCGTACCGGCATTGCCGCTAAGATAACGGGAGTAAGCATACTGTACGCACTTCTTGCTGTGGTAGTATTCTTCCTTACGACAATGATACCGATAATACCTGCGTCAAAGCTCACTATAGTACAGTACAAGCAGAGCCGCACAAAAGTCGTCAAGATGTCGCTGTGGGAAAAATGCGGCGTAGATATCATACTCCTCGCCTGCTCATTCGGTTTCTTATTCTTCTACACAACAAAGCTCACCGACTCAATAGCGGAAGGAACATTTGAAGCGACCGGCGAGCTTGACCCTCTGCTGTTCATATTCTCCACGCTTATGATACTCGGCTTCGGTCTTCTGTTCATAAGAGTGTACCCTTATCTGTTAAGGCTGGTATACTATGTATTACGACCGGTATGGTCGCCCTCGCAGTATATGGCTATTACTACCGTATGCCGTTCGCAAGGCGGAAAGGAACGCTTCCTTATGCTGTTCCTTGTTATGACCTTCTCGTTCGGTCTGTTCTCCGCTAATACAGCAAGAGCGATAAACAACAACATCAGCGACAGGATATATTACGAAAACGGCGCAGATGTGGTGCTGTCGGAATATGCGCTCTCCACTTCGGAAGACGGCGGTACAAGCGAATTTATAGAAACCGATTTTTCACGCTATGAAAAACTCGCAGGCGTTGACATTGCTACAAAGGTGCTTGTCAACGATACCGTAAAGTTAAGAAACGGCAAGAACGGCAACACAAAGCTCACGCTTATGGCTATCGAGCCTGACAAATTCGCACAGACTGCGTGGTTCAGAAACGACCTGTTGCCGATACACTGGTGGAACTACTGCAACGCTCTTGTTGAGAGCCGTTCGGGCGTTATCATCTCAAGCGGTCTTGCTAAGGACGCAGGAGTAAAGCAGGGCGATATAATTACGCTCAAATGGGGCGGAAACGATAATCTTGACACTACGGTAATGGCGATAGTTGACTACTGGCCGGGACTCAACCCCAATACCTGCGACTTTGCCGTTATGAACTATAACTATGTCCGTGCAAGGACAGAGCTTGAACCGTATCAGATATGGCTCAAGATGGCTGACGGCGCAACAAGCGAGGCGCTGTACCAGAGCATTGAGGACTCTATGCTGCCGCTTGAGAGCATAAAGGACAGCTCGCAGATGCTGATAGCAGAAAAGACCGACCCGTCTTTACAGGGTATGAACGGTGCGCTCACTCTCGGCTTTGTCATCATAATGGTAATGACTATTATCGGCTTCCTTATCTACTGGATACTCTCAATAAAGGGCAGAACGCTCCAGTTCGGTATCCTTCGTGCAATGGGCGTATCCTTTAAGGAAATTATAGGCATACTGGGCTATGAACAGCTTTTGGTATCGGGCGTTTCGATAATATTTGCGTTTATAATAGGCGGCATAACGAGCGACCTGTTCGTTCCGCTGTTCCAGTATATGTATGATGTCAACGACCAGATACCTCCGTACAGAGTAGCGGCAATGCAGGCGGACTACATAAAGATGTATGTACTCATCGCACTTATGCTGCTTGGCGGCTTTGCGATACTCGGCGCTATCATACGCAAGATAAACATAAACAAGGCGCTGAAACTCGGCGAAGACTGATAGGAGGACTGTTTTGGAGCTTGCTCTGGCAATAATCAAAAGATCAAGGCTGTTTTTTGCGGCGATCGCCATAGCTGCGGCTGTTATCGGTATAGCTATGAACAATGATACCGCATATATCGTGTGCATTATAGCGATAGCGCTGACTATAGCCGCCGATGCGACGGTTATGGTGCTTAGCAGAAAACTCGGCATACAGATAAAGTATCACGAGAATATGTACAAGTTCAAAAAGCGGGACAAGAAATAATATGCAGAAGATAATGGGATATGTCCGCAGAGCCGTACAGGAGTTCGGCCTTATAGAAAAGGGCGACAAAATAGCCGTAGGCATATCGGGCGGCAAGGACAGCCTTGTACTGCTGTCGGCACTTGCGGGCATGAGGAGATTTGAGGCATTTGACTATGATATAGTCGCAGTTACTATCGATCCCAGCTTTAACGGCACGCAGAATAACTACGATGCGGTAGCAAGACTCTGCGACAGGCTTCAGGTGCCGTTCAGCCTTGTTCATACGCAGATAGGCGAGATAGTATTCGATATAAGAAAAGAGCCTAATCCCTGCTCGCTGTGTGCTAATATGCGGCGTGGTGCGCTTCACGATGCGGCAAAAGCCGCAGGCTGTAACAAGCTTGCGCTGGGGCATCATAACGACGATGTTATAGAAACATTTATGATGAATCTGCTGAAAGAAGGGCGCATAGGCTGTTTTTCACCGAAAACGCACCTTGACCGCAAGGATATAACGGTCATAAGGCCGCTTGTGTTCGCTCCCGAATCGCAGGTGTCAGCCGCCTGCAAAAGAAACGATCTTGAAGTGGTAAAGTCGGTCTGCCCTGCGGATAAGACTACCGTAAGACAGCAGACGAAAGAATTTTTAGCCGATATGGAACGCCGTGACAAAGGCGTAAAGCAAAGGATATTCTCCGCTCTGAGAAAAAGCGGGATCGACGGCTGGGGATACCCCGACAGGCAATAAAACACAAGAGGTGATCTGCTTTGGCTGTAAAAAGTCAGAAGCTGAATATACCCGAGCAGGCTTTGCAGGTGCTCCGTCTGCTTGAGCGTGCCGGCAACAAGGCATACTTTGTCGGACAATGCGTAGCTGAACTGCTTAGAGGCGGCTCGCCGATGGATTATGATATAATCACCGACGCAGACTTTTCCGAGATGCTGTATGTTTTCCGTGAGATGAGGATAGTATCGCAAAACGAGGAGCTTTGCTCGGTCATGGTGTCTTCGCTGGGGCTTGTTATCCAGGTGTCCTGCTATTGCAGTGAGATAAAGGACGGAAAGGCTGTCTACACCGACAACTACCTGTTCGACCTTGCACGCCGTGATTTTTCGGTGAACGCTATAGCCTATCACCCGAGAAAAGGCTTCAGAGACCCCTTTGACGGTATGGAATGTATAAAGGACGGAGTGACAACGCTTAAAGCTATCGGCGAATATCCCGTAGTGCTGTGGCACGAAAACGACCTTGACGGTAATGAGCTTACGCTGAAGCTGAGTCCAAAGTCGAGCATCGTTACCGATCCGATGAACATTCTTACTGCGCTGACACTGTTCGGCACGGAGAATTACGAGATAGACGGCATAACAGCCGATTCGATAAAAGCAAACGCAAACCTGCTGTGCCTTCTCCCCGAAAGAGAGGTTTACCGTGCGTTTACCAAAATGCTCCTTACAAGGAATATATCAAAGGTGATGATACGCTTCCCCGAAGTATTTGCCGCACTCTCTCCCGAGCTTTTAAAGGCACAGCAGTATAAAGACAGGTATTTTGACGGCACTCTGTGGGAGCATATAGCAAAGAGCGTAGAGTTTGCGCCGCCTGCGCCGCAGGTGAGATATGCCGCATTGTTCCACAACTGCGGTATACCCGACTGCAAATGCCGTGACCCGCACGGGAATATATCCTACGGCGGTCACGCAGAGCTTGGCAGAATTACAGCCGGAATTTTTCTTTGCAAATACCGCTCGGAGCAGTCGGTAAAAAGCGATACCGACATGCTTATAGAATATCACGATATAAGCTTTACCGAAGACAGAGTCGCACTTAAGCGGCTGTTCGGCGAGCTTTCATACGAAGAGCTTAAAAAGCTGATAAAACTGAGGATAGCCGACGACATGGCAAAGCCGTCTGTTCACGAGGGACAGGTGGCGATGTACCGACGGATATCCGCCTTGCTCGACGATATAGCCGCATCGGGCGAGTGCTGCAGCAAAGAACAGCTTGCGGTAAAAGAAAAAGACCTTATCGCCCGCCGTCTTGTATCAAACAAGGCGCAGGCGGCTGCGGTAATTAATTCACTGTTCGAGGCGGTGCTTGCAGAGCCAAAGCTGAATGTAGCTCCGGTACTGCTTGATATGGTAAGAAAAAGCGTACGGCGCTGAGCCTACGCTGACGGAAGGATTTGATTCAATGAAAAACTGCTGTCTTTGGATAGGAGGAGAAAAGGTATCCGACCTTGCGGGCATCAAGAAGAACTTCTGCATCACGGATGTAAAGGGATACTATCTCGGAGGCAGATTGGCAGACTGGCTGAGAGCTCACGGCGCCGACAGAGAGGCTCAGCTTGTTGAAGCTATAGATAAAAACGGAGATGTTGATACTGCGCTTGAAGATATCTTCAAGGATAAGCCTGCTAAGGATGTGTTCACAGCCTATCAGTTCAACAATGTTACTCCCCCGTTCCTTGCAAGCGGTAACGGCGCAGGACTTTCACCAAACGGCTCATTCGGCGGCTACGGCTCTATGTCGGGCTCATTCGGCTCATTCAGAGCAGCAGGCTCGTTCAAAGCCGGCTCATTCGGGGTTGGCTCATACAGTCACAGCCATGAGTATGAATATGAATACCGGAACGGCTCATACAAAAAGACGAGCTTTACGGCGACTTCTTTCGGATACGGCAGTTTCGGCTTTGGCAGTTTTAAATACGGCAGTTTTAATTTAAGCAGTTTTATCTTCGGCAGTTTTTCTTATGAGGATCTGTGCGAGGGCGGAAGCTTCACGCCTGCGGCGCTGATGCTGTTCTTCTCGTCCGAGCCGCTTAACAGATTCGGATACGGTATACATCTGATATGAGGGGATTTCATTCTTTTTCATCTGCGGCGTTTTTCGCAAAACATCCGGGCGAGAAGCTCACTATGAGCCTGCCCGATATATATTGTACGATAATTTCGGCTTTGCAATGGCGCAAAAACGGCAATACTATAAGTTTGCTTACAGACAGCGCCGGCGCAGAGTTTTTTTCGTCGCTCGGGATAAACGATATCTGGGATGAGATAAAAGTCGTTATACCCGACGACCTTGACGGTATCGACCCCATAATGTTCTGGGCAGGCGGCAAGCTGCTTGCTCTGCAACAGTTCCCTGCTCCGTGTGCAATGATAGACACGGATTTTATCGTGTGGGAGAATCCCGAATTTGCGGATAAGATCATTGCGGCGCACGAAGAGGAGCTTATGCCGTCTGTTTATCCCGATATCTCTACATTCCGCCTTAAAGGCAAGGTGCTTGACGACGGGCTTGACTTTACCGCATTACCGCTGAACACGGCATTTTTATATATGCCCGATGAGGACTTCAAGCAATATTACACCTCAAGGGCGATAGCGTTTATGAAATCTGCCGTATACGGCGGCGACTATCTGACTTATATGGTATTTGCCGAGCAAAGACTCTTGCCAATGCTCGCAAAGCGGTGCGGTATGCCTTATACCACACTTCTTGACAAGGATACTCTGTTCCTTCCGCAGAACAAATACACGCACCTGTGGGGCGCAAAGCAGCAAATGCGTGACGATCCCAAGCAGCAGGAGCTATTCTGCAAGCGGTGCAGGGAGAGGATAGCTAAATCTTACCCCGGCTTAAAGCTGGATCTAATTCCGCCTTTGAATTAGTAGTGCGTGGCTAAGGTACACTTAACGGCGGGGTTTAACGGATGATTAAGGGGGAGCTAAACTCAAAGTTTCGCTCAAGCCTTTACAAAGTGCTTGCATACGGTCATTTGTGTCGCTGCGTCTCTGCATTTGTGGTCGTATGTGGTCGGCGCATCGTGCGCCGACTCTGTTCGACCACTTGTAAGCTTCCTTGCTTAGCGACTTTGTGTGACCGTTATCAAGCATCCATGCTTGAGGATTCCAAAGGCAGAGCCTTAAACCGCTGTCCGCAGACAGCGGAATACTCTTAGACAAAACGATCTTTTGAAGGGTTAGGGGAACTTTTCTCACGAAGAAAAGTTCCCCTAAACTGTATTATTAATGCTATTGTTCCTCCGCAAAAGTCAGTATCAACACGATCAAGCAAAATGTTTTCGTCTGCCTCCCGATTTTCAGCAATCTATTATTTTCAGATATATTCCCGATGTTATCTTATAAGCAAAGATGTAGAATACGGCAAATACGGCAAAGCAGATGATATTGGATATCAGCAGCAGAGGAGTATCGGCAAAGCCGAACATCCTTATTGTTTTTGATATTATCGGGAAAGCTAATGAAAGGTGTATTCCTGCCGCAATCAGCGGTGCAAAGAACACGGTCAGAGTCTGGGAGTTTATGCTCTTTTTTATCTCTCTTTCGGTCATTCCGACGCTTCTCATAGTAGCAAAGCGATCTCTGTCCTCATACCCCTCGGATACCTGCTTGTAGTAAATAATAAGCACAGTCGCAAAGACGAACACAAGCCCTAAGAATATGCCGAGAAACAAAAGTCCGCCGTAGGTAGCTACAAGCATATCATAAGTCATGCTTCTCGCTTCTACAAAAAATATCGTTCGCTCATCGCCTCTGTATTTGTCTGCAAGGTCGTTCTCGACACAGCCGGCAAGCCTTTCTTCCTCCGCCGAATCACCGCCGACATCGAAGCCGTAATAACGGGTTATCTGCGAAGCTCTCTCACCGTATACCTCGTTGTTCATAAGATACATATCATACAGCGCCTTGCTGTCGGGGAGTACAACAAACATCACTTTGTATATCGTTTCTCCGTAAGTGATATCCTGCGGCATAGGCACTTGCTTTGCGCTGTACTGCGTGCCGTTTATCTTTATACTGCCGCCTGTGATCTCTTCGCCTGCAATAAGGAGTTCTCCGCTTAATAGCTTCTCGCTGAGATTGTTTATCCTGTTGTAGTCGGAAAGGGTGATATAATAAATATCCCTCATCTGATTTGCTAAGGCGTTATCTGCGACTTCGACAGGCTTCATCTTTATCTCGCCGTCAACATACAAGCCTCCCACTTCAAGATAATCGTAGCTGAGAGGGTTTTCGGGTTCGCCGCCGTTTTGCTTTACCGTGTCAAGCGCTGTATCGCAGTATTCTGTCAGCGTGTCGCCGAGCTTGTCCGAGCTGTACTGTATCAGCAGGGATATATCACGGTTTCTGATAAGCGTGCTTGTCTGTATCCCCGAAAAAAGACTTATGGTCGATGTCAGCATAACAAGCACCATAGTTGACAGAATACATATCGAAGCAAGTCCGGCACCGTTCTTTTTCATACGGTAAGCCATTGTCGATACCGACACAAAATGATTTGCCCTGTAATAATACTTCCTGTTTTTCATAAGTATCCTGCACAGCGATACAGAGCCGCTGATAAACAGCAGATAGCTTGCCGCTATAACAAGGATAACAGCGATAAAGAATACAAATATTGCGTCTATTCCGGCATTCGCCGTTACCGATAAATAATAGGCGATGCAAAGAAGTACAGCTCCGATAAGTGCGGCGAAAATATTGCCTTTAGGCGCTTTCTCGCCCTCTTTTTCGCTGTGCAGGAGCTTTACCGCACTAAGCCTTCCTATACGGACAAACGAGTATAACAAAAGCAAAAGCAGGATAACGGCAAATATAAGGAAGGTAATCAATACTGCGCCGATATCAATAAGCAACCCCGAAACTTGCTCTGTTCCTATCAGCTTATACAGACAAAGCTGTGCAAGCCGTGATAAGAGTATACCTGCAAAAAGTCCGCACAAAAGAGAAATTAAAAGCGTATATATGCTCTCCCACAGCATTATCCGTGCAATGTTGCGCTTGTTCATGCCAAGCACATTGTAAAGACCGAACTCACGGCTTCGGTTTTTTATCAGTACTGAAAAGCTGTAGAACAAAAACAGTAAAGAGAATAAAGAAATTACGATTACTCCGAGCCCCAGACATAGCTGCGCCCAAGCGCCTCTGGGGGTATTCGCTATACTCTCGCTTCTTGCAAGGTACAGCGTGATGTACATCATCATTACCATTACCGAGCAGGTAAGCAGATAAGGAAAATACAGCCTCTTGTTTTTCTTTATCCCGTTAAAAGCAAGCTTTGGATAGAAGAGTATTTTCATCGGCGATCACCGCCTGTAGCAAGTACGGTAAGGGTATCGTTTATCTTGCCGTAGAACTCTTCGGTCGATGACAGGCTCTTATATATCTGGTGATATACCTCTCCGTCCTTGATGAACAGCACACGGGAGGCACTGCTTGCCGCCTTTACCGAGTGAGTTACAATAAGAATGGTTTGCCCGTCCTTGTTTATTTCGGCGAACAGCTTAAGCAGCTCGTCTGCCGCCTTTGAGTCCAGCGCACCGGTAGGTTCGTCTGCAAGCAGTATATCGGGACTTGTTATCAGCGCACGGGCAACGGCGGCACGCTGTTTCTGACCGCCCGATATCTCATAAGGGTATCTGTCAAGAAGCTCGGTTATTCCAAGCTTTGCGGCAATAGGGGTTATCCGCTGAGCCATCTCCTCATAATTCTTCCCCATAAGCACAAGCGGCAGAAAAATGTTGTCCCTTACGGAAAAAGTGTCCAGCAGATTGAAGTCCTGAAATACAAATCCAAGATGCTCCCTGCGAAACAGTGCCGCATCGCTGTCCTTTATTTTTCCGATGTCGATACCAGACAGCATTACCGTGCCTGCGGTGGGCTTATCCAGTGCGGCAAGAATGTTGAGCAAAGTAGTCTTGCCTGAGCCGCTTTCTCCCATAATTGCGATATATTCGCCTGCCGACGCAGAGAAATTGACATTTTTAAGCGCAGTAGTCGGCTTTGCACCAATACGGGAGGTGTATATCTTTTTCAGTCCCGTAACTTCAAGTATATTCATATCGTTCCTCCT
>Ga0129308_1003529_pt1 | contig 11090 bp, 11 predicted proteins | sample L827metagenome_FD_94440 | JGI IMG/M metagenome (GOLD analysis project Ga0129308, IMG submission 94440) | Ring-tailed lemur group fecal microbial communities from Wisconsin, USA - L827 metagenome | ecosystem: Host-associated > Mammals > Digestive system > Large intestine > Fecal | place: USA... | reverse complement strand
TTCCGAGCTGCTGGGGCTGCAGATCATCCGGTTTACAGCGCTGGTCCCGGAAGTATTTCTGGTAAAAAATCTGGTTTGGATCTTTCTTGCGCTGGGGGTCAGTATCGGCGCCGTGGGAAGTATCATTTCGATGAGAAGATTTCTGGATACGTAGGGGGGACAGGAGATAATGGTACAAAAGAAAAAACACAGACTGATCTGTTACGCGCTGTGCGCGGCGATGCTCACTTCCTTCTGGTCGCTGGGGCTCACCTTCGCCGGAGAGACCGACGATCTCAAGGATCAACTGGATCAGGTCAACGCCAGCAAGACTCAGATTCAGAACCAGCTGGACGAAGGTAAGAAAGAGGCGAAAAAGCTGAATCAGGAGATCTCGGATCTGGAGGCGCAGATCAACGCCACGCAGAAGGAGATCAACAATATTCAGGGCGATATCAGCCAGACGAAAAAAAGCATCGCGGCTACGGAGAAAAATCTGAAAGAGATCCAGGAACAGATGACCATTCAGAACAGCAATATGAACGATCGTCTGGTGGCCATGTATGAAAACGACGACATGAGCATGCTGGAGGTACTGCTTGGTTCCGCCAGTATCTCGGAATTTCTGACCAATCTGGATCTGATGCAGCGGATCTATGAAAGCGATATGGAACTGCTGAAGTCCATGCAGGAGACCCACGATAAAGTGGAGAAGCAGAAAAAAGAACTGGAGAGCATGAAGGCCAAGCTGGTAGCGCAGCAGCAGCAGCAGGCCGCCAAGCAGGATTCGCTGGAAGCGGATCAGAATGTTGTGGAGGCCAAGAAATCCGAAGTGGATAAGAACAACGCGGCGCTGACCGCGCAGGTCGACGCCTTCAACAAAGAGGCGGCGGCTCTGAGTTCGCAGATCCGGGCGCTTCAGGGAGACGGCGTGTATTCGGGCGGAGCGCTGTCCTGGCCGGTCCCCGGAGTGACGAGGACCACATCTGAGTTCGGATATCGCATCCATCCTATCCTGAATACCAAGAAGCTGCACACAGGTCTGGACATCGGCGCGCCGAAGAACAGCACCGTGTGCGCGGCTGCCGACGGAAACGTTATTATGGCAGGTTGGAACAACAGTTACGGCAATGTGGTCATGATCGACCACGGCAGCGGTATGGTAACTGTTTACGCTCACAACACCTCCCTGTTGGTCAGCAATGGGCAGACGGTGACGAGAGGCCAGGCCATCGCGAAGTCGGGCACCACGGGCATGTCCACGGGTCCCCACGTTCACTTTGAGGTCCGCATCGACGGAAAGTATCAGAACCCGCGGGACTACCTGTAAAGGCAGGGGCCGCAGTGTGGGCGGACCGAAAAACTTTGAGATAGAATACAGAAATGAGATCTGAACAGGGAGAGGGAGGCGCAGGCCTCCTTTTCTTTGCTCTGAAAGGATAAATACAATGGCACAGACCAAAAAGCGGCAGTGGATCCTGCCTGAAGATACGGATACGGAGGAGAGCGGAGGAGGTAGGCAGAACCGGACGGCCGCCGGCGGAGCCGGTGCGGAGGCCGCGGTCCATCCCGTGCTGCGTCGTCTTCTGGCCGGGCGGGGCGTCAAAAGTCAGGAGGAGCTTGAGGAATTTCTCTCAAACCGTCCCCAGCTGACTTACGACCCTTTTCTCATGAAGGACATGGAGACTGCCGCGGCGAGGATCCTCACGGCGGCCGAAAGGGGCGAGCTGATCTGTGTATACGGCGATTACGACGCGGACGGCGTCACTTCGTGCAGCCTGCTGCTCACCATACTGGGAAAGCTGACGGAGCGTCTCATGTACTACATACCCTCGCGTTTTGAGGAAGGTTACGGACTGAACGAGGAGGCGGTGCGGTCTCTGTGGGAGAAAGGCGTCGGCCTGCTGGTCACCGTGGACTGCGGCAGCGTTTCCTGGAAGGAAGTGGAGCTGGCAAAAGAGCTGGGGATGGATGTGATCGTCACCGATCACCACAACATCAACGGCAGCCGGGCAGCGGACTGCCTGCTGGTCAATCCGAAGCAGGAACAGTGCGGGTACCCCTGCAAGGTCCTGTGCGGCTGCGGCGTGGCTTTCAAGTTGGCTCAGGCCATTCAGCGCCTGATGGAGAAGCGGGGGGACGGGCGGCTGAAACGATCGGACGTGACGGATACGCTGGATCTGGTGGCCGTGGCCACCATCGGCGATATCGTTCCGCTGGTGGGTGAAAACCGCAGTCTGGTGAAATATGGGCTGAATATACTGAACCAGGGAAAGCGGCCGGGGCTTCGGGCCCTGGCGGAGGGCGCGGGGCTGAAGCTGGGCGAGATCGGTTCCGAGCAGGTGGCTTATATCATCGTTCCCCATCTCAACGCCGCGGGTCGTATGATCTCCGCGGACAAGGGAGTGGAGCTGCTCACCGATACGGAAAAGGGAGCGGAGGCGGACCGCAGAAGAAAAGAGTCGGTGGAATTTCTGGTAGAGAACAATAAGGAGCGGAAGCGGGTACAGGAAAAGACCTTTGGAGAATGCAGGCAGATCGCAACGGAAAATCATCCGGAGGATCTGTTTCAGGTCATCCACGCGCCCCAGGCTCACGAGGGGATCGCAGGGATCGTGGCGGGAAAGATCAAGGATGTGTATTTTCGGCCCGCGATCATCGTCACGCCTTCCGGCGACGGTTTCCTGAAGGGGACCGGCCGCAGTGTAGAGGGGATCGACCTTTACGCCCTGTTATCCTCCCATTCCGATCTCTTTCAGCGGTTCGGAGGACACAGCGGGGCCTGCGGTTTTCTCATGAAGCAGGATTTTCTGCCGGAGCTGCGGCGGCTGCTGAACGAGGATGTGGCGGCGCTGACCGGAAAAGAACCGGATCTGCTGACAGAGCGCATCCGCATCGAAGGCGTGCTGTCGCCCGCCGATCTGACCCTGAAATTTCTGCGGGAGGCCGATAAGATCGCTCCCTTCGGACATATGAACCCTCAGCCGGTTTTTGCACTGAGGGACGTGGAGATCAGAAAACCTTATTTCATGGGGGACAACAGGCAGCATGTGAGATTTCAGGCCTGCCGTGACGGCGTCATCGTGAACTGCATTCTGTTTCAAAACGCGGCTGATTATGAGGAAATGCTCCGGGAGGGCGCGCGGGCCGACGTGGCGGGCTGTCCGGGGATCAACGTCTGGAATGGAGTTTCCAAAATACAATTTGTAATCCGGGATATAAAGTGATATATTGGAAAAGTAATAATTACCGGGAGCACGGGGCTGCTGCGGCGCCGGGGTACTGCGGGAGCCGGCGGAGGGCGGCAGAGATCAGCATGGCCTTTCACGGCGAAATGCGGGCGGCGGCGCACGGCAACGATAGATCGCGCCCGGAAGAAAGGGATTATGCAGGATGCTGGAGATTAAAAAACGAAATTTGATCTTTCTTATCATCGTGGCGCTGCTCTGCGGCGGCGCGGGGGCCGGAGGGTTCGTCTACTCCGTGATGAGACCGCCGGAAACGGCGATGAAAGAGATCAGCCAGACGGATTACGAGGAATATCAGTATTATAAAGATACTTATGCAAAGCTGGACGAACTGAAAAAATTCGTCACCGACAATTTCTATGTCAAGGTGGACGACGAAAAGCTGTTCGATGGGATCTACAAAGGACTGTTCGCAGGCACCGGCGACATTTACTCGGGCTACTATACAAAGACGGAGTATGAATCCATGATGGTCAGCACCACCGGCGAGTATTCCGGTATCGGCGTGACGATCTCACCGGATGAGCAGGGATACATCGTGGTGGTGGCGCCTACGGACGGCACGCCCGCCGACAAAGCAGGTATCAAGGCCGGCGACCGGATCATCAAGGTGGACGGCGAGCCGTATACGGGCGAGACCATGGACCTGGCGGCTTCCGCCATGCGGGGAAAGGCCGGCACCAAAGTAGAGATCACGCTGCTGCGGGCGGGGAGCGGAAAAGAAGAAACGCTGACGCTGCGCCGCGAGAAGATCGTCAGCAAATCGGTGTCCGCCAAAATGCTGGAGGATAATATCGGCTACATCCGCATCAGCGCTTTTGAACAAAACACGGCGAAGGATTTTGAGACGGAGCTGCACAACATGGAAGTGAAGGGCGCGGCCGGCGTGGTCATCGACCTGCGGGGCAACGGCGGCGGGCTGGTGGACGCCAGCGTGGATATCGCCGATCGCCTGCTTCCTGAAGGGACGATCACCTATACGGAGGATCAAAAGGGAGAGCGCCAGTATTACAAGTCCAAATCAGGCGCAACGGAACTGCCCTACGTGCTGCTGGTGGACGGCGGTTCGGCCAGCGCCTCGGAAATTCTGGCTTCGGCGGTGAAGGACAACGACGGAGGGCTGCTGGTGGGCGCCAGGACCTTCGGAAAGGGCATCATTCAGATGATCGAGCAGCTGAAGGACGGAGACGGGATCAAGCTGACCATTATGCAGTATTTCTCTCCCAACGGGACGCCGATCCAGAAGAAGGGCATCGAACCTGACATTGAGGTGAAGCTGACCGAGGACGATTATGATGAGGACGGCGTGCTGGTAAACGACAGACAGCTGGAGAAAGCGGTGGATCTGCTGAAGAAGGCGGAATAGGCCAGACAGACACTGATCCAGGAAAAGGACAAACGACGGGGACTGCCAGAGGGCAGTCCCCGTGTGTTTTCGCAGACTGTTTATCGTTCAGTCTCCTCAAGTCGTTTTTCGATCTCCATGTACTTTTTGTACACATAGGTCAGCCATGCGGCCAGGACGAGGGCGGAGACAAGAAGAAGCGCGATCAGCCAGAGCTGACCGGGGATCAGATACGCGCAGATCCCGGACAGAGCGATCAGCAGAATGGGGGCGTAGGGCATGATCGGAGCGTATCGTCCGAACAGTTTCCGATAGACTCGTTTTCCCCTGGCGGCGCGGCGCTGATCTTCCTCATAGCCCTCTTTCGAAAGAGATACGTACAGTCCTTTCACTATAATGTACAGGAGGATGGCGCACCAGACGTAATCGATCAGTTCGCGCTGAGACCTCATAATGGTGTAAATCAGACACCCCCCGCCGATGAAAACTGTGACAAACAGCGTAAAACGGCTCTGAATTTTCATGCGGCGCCCTCCCTTCAGACTGCGATCTTTCTTTTCTTCATTCTAGCACAGGGGCTTTATCTGAACAAGATCGATTTCCTTCATTTTTCTGGATGGAGCCGGAGACAGATAAGGGCCGCATAACATCAGACAGCACACGAAGTCATGAAGACGGGGACGTTTTCCTCTATTATGGACTTATGCGGAAAGGAATAAAAAGATGGATTGGATCAGAGGAATACAGCGGGCTGTGGATTATGTGGAAGCGCACATGACCGAACCCATCGACTACGAAGAAGCGGCCAGACAGGCCTATTCGTCCAGCTTTCACTTTCAGCGGGTGTTCAGCATTCTGTGCGGATTCACACTGGGCGACTACATTCGCATGAGACGGCTCACGCTGGCCGGCAGCGAGCTGGCATCGTCGGAGATCCGGGTGATCGACGCCGCGCTGAAATACGGGTATGATACGCCGGAGAGTTTCAGCCGTGCTTTCACACGTTTCCACGGGGTGACGCCGACACAGGCCAGGCGCGGCGGCGCGCCGCTCAGATCTTTTTCTCCGATTTCCGTAAAATTAATTTTAGACGGAGGAAATACGATGGATTACAGAATTGAAACAAAAGACGCATTCCGGATCATCTGCAAAAAGAAGCGGATCTCGGGCAAGGATGAGATGACGACGGAGGAGATCTCCCGCTTTTGGCAGACATGCAGCGCTGACGGAACTATTCCGGCGCTGTGCAGGTACGCTTCGGAACCCAGCATGTTCGACGGCTGCATCGTCGGAGCAAGCTTTGGAAAAGACGCGGCACAGAGGGAGTTTCCCTACGCCGTAGGCGTTCCGTACAACGGGATTCCGGTCACAGACGAGGGACTGACCGTAGAGGAGATACCGGCTCATACCTACGCGGTGTTTCCCTGCGTGGGAAAGATGCCGGAAGCATTCCAGGCTCTCTACCAGCAGATCCTCAGTGAGTTTTTCCCTTCCAGCGAGTATCAGCCCTGCGGAGGAACGGATTTTGAGGCATATCCCTCTGCAGACGTGAACGACCCCGACTATGCCTGCGAGATCTGGATAGCGGTGGAAAGGAAGTAGCGAGACTTTCCAACACTGTCGGAGTTTTGTTGCGCACACTGCGGCGATATAGTAAAATTTAATTCACAGCGGTTTTTTGTAAAGGTTAAATATATGAATGATAACTATAAATTTCAGTCTAAAAAAATAACGAACGTTATATTTTACAGCCTGATTATGCTGGGGGTTCTTCTAACGGTAATAAGATGGATAAGCGCCTTCGACAGCCGTATTGTTGTCATCAATGAAGAAATAAATTCCCATATATCAAACTTGTCACTGAGTTTGATATCTTACCTTGCTATAGGTTTTACATGGATATTGCAGGGAATGAAATTTAAAAAGATAGTCATGTTAGGGATCGTTATAATCATTACTAATCTTTTATGTGAAACAGTTATGGGTTTTATGAATACGCCAGATATAATCGACGCCGTATATGGTGTTGTCGGAACGATAATAGGTTTTTGCTTTCTCGCTTTGGCTGAGCGATATGGTTTAGACACCGTTCAGAAAACAGATTAGAAAGTCTATATCTTTTCATTTGCCGGGCAGTCGCCGTTTTGTGACGACTGCCCGATTTTCATACTCTGTGCTATTTCCCGTCCCCGGAGAGGGAAGCGATCAGCGCGTATACCTGCCGCAGGGGCAGTCCGTGTTCCTTCGCCAGCCTGACACAGTCCTCGTATTCGGGTTTCTGTTTTTTCCGGATGACGCCGCCGTTTCGGTCTGAGGGATCTGACGCCATGTTCAGGCCGTCGGGCAGACAGCTTTTCACGCGCACGTCGCCCAGAGACGTGGAGATGGTCTCCTGAGACCGGGAGAGCGTCATGCGTTCCGTCTGCCGGTGGCGCAGGCCGATGGTGGAGGTCTCGCTGAAGATGACGCGGGCCATATCCTGCAGCTTTTCGTTGGAGCAGAGAACGGTCAGTTTGACGGCCGGCCGGTTTTTCTTCATATAGATGGGAGTGTAATAGGCGTCCAGCGCGCCTTCTTCAAAGAGACGGTCCAGAACGTAGCCCAGCACCTCGCCTGTTTCATCGTCGATGGTGGTCTCGATCACGGTAACCGTGTCCCCGCTGGATGAGTCGCGTCCGCAGGGGCTGTTGTCCGCGTCACCGGAACGGACCCCCATGAAGACGCGAAGCGCGTTCAGCATTCCCGTGTCCCGCTTGCCAAAGCCGTAGCCCACCTTTTCTACCTGCATGGACGGCATGGGCCCGCACTGCTCTGCGGTGGCTTTCAGGATGCCGAAACCAGTCGGCGTCACCAGCTCGCCTTCCACATCGCCGGTGATCATGGAGAGCCTGCTGTCCGCCAGCATTTCCGTGACTGCGGGAACGGGAACGGGCAGCATTCCATGCTGACAGCGGATGAAACCGCGGCCTTCATGGATGGGGGAGCAGTAAACGTGGTCCACGTTCAGCTGATCCAGACAGATAGCCGTGCCCACGATGTCCACGATGGAATCAACGGCGCCTACCTCGTGAAAATGAACTTCGTCCGGCGTTTTTCCGTGGACCTTGCCCTCCGCCCGGGCGATCTCCGTGAAAATGTCCAGTGAGAGACTCTTGGCCCGGGGGGAGATGTGGCTGGCCTCGATGAGTTCGCGTATATCTCTCATACTGCGGCCGTGGGAGTGTCCGTGTTCATGGTCGTGTCCGTGCTCATGGCTGTGCCCGTGGTCATGCTCATGGCCGTGGCTGTGTTCATGCCCGTGCTCATGTTCATGGTCGTGTTCATGGCTGTGTCCATGGTCGTGCTCATGCCCATGGTCGTGTTCATGTTCATGGCCCTCCAGGTGGACGTCCACATCCATACCTGTGATAGCCTGGCGCTGGGTCTCCTGGATGTGAAGGTGATAGCCGCCTACGTTCAGCTTGGCCAGCTCGCGTTTCAGAATCTCCGGGTCCGCGCCCAGGTCGATGAGGGCGCCCAGAGTCATGTCGCCGCTGATGCCGGAAAAACAGTCAAAGTATAATATGCGTTCCATAGAACCGCCTCCTTTATTGATTTGCAGTGTATTGATCGGCAGCGGGTCTTCGTGCCTGCCGCCGGTGGTCCGGTTATCCGGTTACAGACGGTTGATGTTGGCGGCCAGACAGCCGGCGCCAAAACCGTTGTCAATATTGACAACGCCCACGCCGGAGGCGCAGCTGTTCAGCATGGTCAGCAGGGCGGAGAGACCGCCGAAGCTGGCCCCGTAGCCGATGCTGGTGGGCACGGCGATCACGGGCTTGTCCACCAGGCCGCCCACCACGCTGGCCAGCGCGCCTTCCATGCCGGCGACGACAATGAGCACATTGGCGGCCTGCAGGCGGTCCATTCGGGCGAATAGCCGGTGGATGCCGGCGACGCCTACGTCGTAGATGCGATCCACCGTGTTTCCGAAAGTCTCGGCGGTGATCGCCGCTTCCTCGGCCACGGGAATGTCGGAGGTACCGGCGGTCACTACGGCGATGACTTTATCGGACCGGGGCTGATCTGTTTTTTTGATGACGATGGCCCGGGCCGCCTCGTGGTAGATGGCGTCGGGGGCGACCTCCTGTACGGCTTTAAAATGGGCTGAATTGGCCCGGGTAGCCAGTATGTTGGAGTTGTTCACCATCATGCGCTCCACGATCTTCGCCGTCTGTTCCGGAGTTTTGCCTTCACAGAAGATGGTCTCCGGGTGTCCGGTCCTCACGTTCCGGTGCTGGTCGATGTTGGCGAAGCCCAGGTCCTCGAAGGGCAGGGTGCGCAGCTCTTCCAGCGCCTTTTCCGGAGGCAGGTTTCCACCCGCCACCTGATCCAGTATTTTTTTCAGATATGTCTGATCCATTTTGATCGTTCCTTTCTGCCGCTGTGCGGCCGGAAGCGGTACGGGCAGCCCGCGGCTTTCCGCCGCCCGGCCGGAGGCCTGCTTCCGATCGATACTCTATCTCAACCTTTTGCATCCGCCTCCGGCTGCTCCGAAGGGCCGGCGTTCCGCAGGACCGTGTCCTGCAGATCAGCATTCATGTTTCCCATTTTATATCCTCCCAGATCCAGAGCCGCATAGGTGAAACCGGCTTGTCTGGCGGTCCGGTCGATCAGGTCCATGAGAGCGGTATCCAGAAAACGGACCCTGTCTTCCGGCAGAACTTCGATTCTGGCGATCTCGCCGTGATGGCGCACCCGGTATTGGGCGAAGCCCTGCCGGCGCAGTTCCTGTTCCACAGCGGCAACGGCCCGCAGCTTTTCCGCCGTGATCTCCTGACCGTATGGGATGCGGGAGGCGAGACAGGCGAAGGCGGGCTTGTTCCAGACCGGCAGATCCCGCTCTTTCAGCGCCAGGCGGATCTCTTCCTTTGTCAGGCCCGCGTCCTTCAGCGGACTGACGACGCCCAGCTCTTTCAGGGCGGCCAGTCCCGGCCGGTAGTCTCCGGTATCGTCAAGGTTGGTGCCGTCGGCCACGCAGTCCGCTCCGTTTTCCTTCGCCAGCGCGATGATTCTGGAGAATATGGTTTTCTTACAGATGTAGCAGCGGTTGGGCGGATTGTGGGAAAACTCTTTCATCGCGTCTTCCCCCAGGGCGATATGAAGATGGCGGATATCTCTGGACCGGCAGAATTCGTCGGCCTCATCCATTTCTTCATCTGAGAAAGCAGGGGAGGAGGCGGTGACGGCAAATACGCGGTCTCCGATCATTTCCCGGGCAAAGGCAAGCAGAAACGTGCTGTCCACTCCACCGGAAAAAGCCACGGCCACGGTGCCTGCCTGCTTGAGATTCTGCCCCAGCAGATCCAATTTTTTGTTCAATATTGTCTTATTCATCAATTTTTCCCTCTAAATAAAAAAATCCATAAAAAATCAGGGCGTTCGTCGCCGAAATCCTTCATGGATCCAAAATTCTTTTCTATCATATCAAAGAGAGCGAATGATTGTCAACAGGAAACGCCGCCCTGATTCCGTTCATGTTCATTCGGGCATCAGCCATATTTCCATATAGCTGAACGCTGCGCTTTTTTGATAGTACTTTTCTGCCATAAATGGTTTTGTGATCAGTTTGCGGCGGGGAAGCCAGGTTTCAAAAAGATACCTGATCGCCTGATCCAGCGCGGTCGTAACAAGTTCTTCAAAAGATTCCGCCTCAATGCGGCACACTACATATTCGCCTGCCGGTAATGTATATCTTATCATATGTTCGGGACAAACAGCTGTTGATGATACCATACCGCCCGCAAAATAAAGGAACGTTCCTTTATCGGGGTCTGCTGAATGAGATACGCCCAGTTCAACATGACGGTCAAAGATGTCGTCCATTTTCTGTGCGTGGAATTCACGCCATAATTGACCCGGAGCGTCGATCCCCGTACTTTCACCCACAGGAATTTGTCCGGCGGCATTCACGGCTTTTTCCAATCCGAAATAGGTTTCGCTGTTTACTGCTGTTTTCCTTTGAATTTCCAGGACGATCCCTCCTGCGATCAGAGGGATGTTTTCATCGATCGCGGTATAATAAGAAGACAGTTCCGGCTTGGCAAATGTATTTAACATAGGAAGATCCCTTCTGTATTCATCTGGCGTAATATGATAGGCGTCTTTAAACGCTCTTGTGAAATTGGCATGATCTGAGAAACCGCATTGCAGAGCGATGTCTAATATTCGTTCCTCCGAATTGCGCAAAGCTTTGGCGGCCACGGCTAAACGCCGGAGTTTGATGTACTCGTGAACGGACTTCCTGATCAGTCGTTTAAACAGGCGCTGGTAATAGAATTTAGAGAGACAGGCGATTTCTGCCAGTTCCTCTGTCTCGATCTTTTCATTTAAATGCTGCTCGATGTAATTCAATGAGACCTCAATATTTTGATATGCGTTCATATGCGCACCCCCTTTTTCTGATTACATTGTACATGAAAAGATCCAATGCTGCTTGTCGCATAATGCCATTATAAAATTGCATATAAAAAATCCCC
>Ga0129308_1003528_pt1 | contig 11092 bp, 10 predicted proteins | sample L827metagenome_FD_94440 | JGI IMG/M metagenome (GOLD analysis project Ga0129308, IMG submission 94440) | Ring-tailed lemur group fecal microbial communities from Wisconsin, USA - L827 metagenome | ecosystem: Host-associated > Mammals > Digestive system > Large intestine > Fecal | place: USA... | reverse complement strand
TCGAAAAAGCTTTTTCGACAGCCTGAGCAAATTTGAAAACATGAAAAAATGTTTTCAAATTTGTACTGATTGAAAAGAAAGGGAACCCTGACGGTTCCCTTTCAAACTATCCTTCCCTCCGAACCCTTGAAGAATCAGGGTTTATTGACAAGTTGAAGTGCCGGCCTGTTTGGCCGGCACTTTTCACATGACTGACAGGGTACACTGTATTAAGTTCTTTTGATTCTTTTCTTGCAAGAAAAGAATCCACAACGTCATCATTTCCCCACGCAGAATTTGGAGAAGATGCGGTCGGTGACGTCCTCCCGGACGGACTGGCCGGTGAGCTCACCCAGGGCGGCCAGGGCCTCCTCCACGTCGGTGAGGAGGGCGTCGGCGGTGACGCCCGCCCCCAGGGCCTCCCAGGCCCGGACCACCGCCTCCAGGGCGCGGCGGGCGGCCTCCTCCTGGCGCTGGTTGGTCAGCAGCTGGCCGTAGGGGACCTCCCGGTCCCGGGGGAACAGGGCGGCCACCGCCTCCTCCAGGGCCTCCAGCCCCGTCCCATCCTTGGCGCTCAGAGACACGGCGGGGAGGTGTTCGGGCAGGTTCAAAAAGGGAACGGGGGCGGAAGGCAGGTCGGCCTTGGACCAGACCAGAATGGTGGGGGCCAGCGCCATGGCCTGCTCCAGCAGACTGGCGTCCTCACGGGTGAAGGGAACGGAGCCGTCACACACCACCATCAGCAGCATGGAGGACTCCATGGCCGCCCGGCTCCGGGCTACCCCCAGCTGCTCCACCGGGTCGTCGGAGTCCCGCAGCCCGGCGGTGTCGATGAGCCGGACGGGCAGACCCCCCAGCTCCACATTGACCTCCACCGTGTCCCGGGTGGTGCCGGGGACGTCGGTGACGATGGCCCGCTCATAGCCAGCCAGGGCGTTGAGGAGGGAGGACTTGCCCGCGTTGGGCCGGCCCACAATGGCGCAGGGGACCCCCTGGGTCAGCTGCTTGCCCCGGCGGCAGGAGGCCAGCAGGCGGCGCAGCTCCCCGGCCTGCTGCTCCAATATTTTGGACAGCTCCTCCATGCGGAAGGGGTCGATGTCCTCGTCCGGGTAGTCCAGCACCGCGTGGAAATGGGCCATCACATCCACCAGGGCGGAGTAGATGTCCCCGATCTTCCGGGACAGGGCCCCGGTGAGCTGCCCCGCGGCGTGCCGGGCCCCCTCCCGGCTCCTGGCCTCCAGCAGGTCGCCCACCGCCTCGGCCTGGGCCAGGTCCAGCTTGCCGTTTAAAAAGGCGCGGCGGGTGAATTCCCCCGGTCCGGCCTGGCGGGCGCCTTGAGCAAAGAGGGCCTCCAGCCCCAGGGACAGGACCATGGGGGAGCCGTGGCACTGAAACTCCGCCGTATCCTCCCCGGTGTAGCTGGCGGGGCCCCGGCTGTAGGTGCACAGCACCCGGTCAATGGGCTGACCGCCGCTGTCCAGCAGGTCGCCATAGACCAGATAACGGGCCGGATAATCGGTCAACCCCTTGGGCCCCAATGGTTTGAAGCATTTCTGCGCGATCTCCGCCGCCCGGGGTCCGGACAGGCGGAGGATCCCGATGGCGCTGGGAACAGGGGCGGTGGAGATGGCGGCGATGGTGTCACGTTCCAACGGTAAAGACCTCCTGGCTCGATCAGGAAACAAATTTCGACAGATTTGGAATCAAGTCCTGCAAAATGTGTCCTGCTTTCTTTTTGGCGAATATTTACCCTTGACAGGCGTTATGGTAACTAAAAACAAGAGAGAGTTGTATTTGAGTTGACATAACCATGTGTGGAAAACCCTGTGGAAAATGTGGACAACCCTTGGGAAACGGGGGAAAACGCCGCCGCATAACGGGATTGGGCACATCCACGGAGTTGTACGGAGGGGTGTCAAAAAATAAAGGCCGGGCGCGGGGCGCGGACGGCGGGAATGAAGGAACCACCCGCAAAATGAAGGGAAACCGCCCCGCCTGAAGGACAGACAGGGCGGTGGAGCGCATGGGTGTTCCGGGGCCGCAGGCGCCGCGCCGTTACAGCCGCTTGCAGATGGCCCGGGCTGCCTGGACCGCGTCGTCGCAAAGTACGCTCTGACTCGGGACTCCCTGGCGGGAATCCCTCGCGCCGCTCCCTTGCTCCTCCTTTCCAAACGGCACCCACTTCGTTGGGCTGCCGTTTGGGGCCGCCTTCGGCGGCTTTTTTACAGCCGCTTGCAGATGGCTCTGGCTGCCTGGACGCCGGAGGCGCCGGCCTGGGCAAGGCCGCGGGTGACGCCGGCGCCGTCGCCGGCGGCAAAGAAGTTGGGCAGGGCGGTCTCCAGCTCCTCGGAGAGCTGGAGCCGGGCGGAGTAGAACTTCACCTCCGCGCCGTAGAGCAGGGTGTCGTAGTTGGCGGTGCCCGGGGCGATCTTGTCCAGCTGGTAGATCATCTCGATGATGTTGTCCAGCTGCCGCTTGGGCAGGGCCAGGGACAGGTCTCCGGGGACGGCGGCGGTCAGGGTGGGACGGACGAAGGACTTGCCCATCCGGTGCTCGTTGGTGCGCCGGCCGCCCACCAGGTCGCCGAAACGCTGGACCAGCACGCCTCCGGCCAGCATGTTGCTCAGGGAGGCCACGTGCTTGCCGTAGCGGTAAGGCTCGTTGAAGGGCTTGGTGAAGCGGTTGGACACCAGCAGGGCGAAGTTGGTGTTCTCGCTGCGCAGGGCGGGGTCGGCGTAGGAGTGGCCGTTGACGGTGTTGATGCCCTCCACGTTCTCCGCCACCACGTGGCCGTAGGGGTTCATGCAGAAGGTGCGCACCTGGTCGCCGTACTGCTTGGTGCGGTAGACGAACTTGGACTCGTAGACCACGTCGGTAATGTGCTCGAAGACGGTGGCGGGCAGCTCCACCCGGACGCCGATGTCCACCTGGTTGTTCAGCAGCTCCAGCCCCAGGTCCTTGCACTGGTTGGAGAACCACTCGGCGCCGGAGCGGCCGGGCGCGGCGATGAGATAGCGGCAGGATACCTCGCCGCCCTTGGCCAGGGTGAGGCGGTAGCCGCCGTCGGCCTGGGCGATGGTGGTCACCTCGGTGTTGAACCGGAACTCCAGCTTGTCCTTCAGCCCCTCGTAGATGTTGGTGAGAATGCGCAGGTTGTTCTCGGTGCCCAGGTGCTTGCACCGGGCCTGAAGCAGGTGCAGGTCATAGGCCAGGGCGCGGCGCTCCAGGGCCTTGGCTTCGGGGGTGGAGGTGGAGAAGCACTGGGTGGTGGCCCCGTGGGCCACATTGATGGAGTCCACATAGTCAATGAGTTCCATCACCTTGCCGGGGTCCATGAAGTCGGTGAGCCAGCCGCCGAACTGGGTGGTGAAGTTGAACTTGCCATCGGAGAAGGCCCCGGCGCCGCCGAAGCCGCACATGGTATGACACACAGGACAGTGGATGCACTCCTTCACCTTGCCGGCCACAATGGGACAGCTGCGGTGATAGATGTCCTGGCCCTGGTCCAGGGCCAGCACCTTCAGACCGGGTTGGAGACGGGCCAGCTCATAGGCGGCAAAGATGCCGGCCTCGCCGCAGCCCAGGATGACGACGTCGTAGTTGGCGTTCATGGGGGAACTCCTCTCAGTTGTAATAGTCAGTCTTGTTGGGGCGAAAATCCGCAACAATACACCTTAGTATACCATGAAACGCGGGAAAAGAAAAGGGGTGATCCGCTTGGAATGGACGAGGCGGCGGCAGCCCGAACCGGTCTGTCCCCTAAAGCTCGTATTGACATTTTTAGATTTGAGGAGTATTATAAATCAAAGAAAGTTGATTTGAGGTGGCGGCGTATGGCAAGCGTATATGAGGAACGGGCCAAAGTGTTCAAGGCCCTCTGTGACCCGCGGCGGCAGCGGATCCTGGAGCTGCTGCACGGCGGGGAGAAATGCGCCTGTGTGCTGATCGAGGAAATGGAGATGCCCCAGTCCTCCCTCTCCTACCATATGAAGATCCTCTGCGACTCCGGCATCGTCTCCAGCCGGGAGGAGGGAAAATGGACCCACTATCAAATCAGCCAACAGGGCAGCCAGCAGGCCATCCGGCTGCTGAAAGAAATTACGGCGGTCACAGAGGAAAAGGACGGCGGGAAAATCTGCTGCAAATAAAGGAGAAGCCATCCCGGTACGGCGATGGCTTTTTCCGGGCAAGTCAAATCGATTTTTTTTGATTTCATCAGGAGGCGGGGGGACAATGATGCGGGCATGGGAAGCGGGATGGAGTTTTTTTCAGAATGAAGTCCTGGGCATGAAATGGCTGGACCGGTGGATTGGGAGGATGGTGGAGGCGGCCGGCCTGGATACGGCAAGCCGGATCGGCGGCAGCATCCGCTTCTTTTTCTATGATGTGATCAAAATCATGGTCCTGCTGGGCGTTCTGATCTGGATCATTTCCTACATCCAGAGCTATTTCCCGCCGGAGCGGACGAAAAAGATCCTGGGCCGCTTCCGGGGGCTGGGGGCCAACTGCGCTGCGGCCCTCCTGGGAACGGTGACGCCCTTCTGCTCCTGCTCCTCCATTCCGCTGTTTATCGGATTCACCGGCGCGGGCCTGCCCCTGGGCGTGACCTTCTCCTTTCTGATCTCCTCCCCCATGGTGGACCTGGGCAGCCTGGTGCTGCTGATGAGCATTTTTGGGTGGAAAGTAGCGGTGGTCTATGTGGTGCTGGGGCTGGTGATCGCTGTGGCGGGCGGCACCCTGATCGAGACGCTGCATCTGGAGGACCAGGTGGAGGAGTTTATCCGCCGCGGCCACGCCGCGGAGCTTCCCCAGGAGGAATTGGGCTTCCGGGACCGGATGGGCTACGCCTGGACCCAGGTGACGTCCACAGCCAAAAAGGTGGCGCCCTATGTGCTCGTTGGGGTGGGCATCGGCGCCTTGATCCACAACTGGATCCCCGAAGCGTGGATCGTGAAAGTCCTTGGGACCGGAAATCCTTTCGGCGTGATCAGCGCCGCGCTGGCCGGCGTGCCCATGTATGCCGACATTTTCGGCACCATCCCCATCGCGGAGGCGCTGCTGGCCAAGGGCGCGCAGCTAGGCGTGGTGCTGTCCTTCATGATGGGCGTGACAACCCTGTCCCTGCCCTCCATGGTCATGCTCCGCAAGGCGGTGAAGCCGAAGCTGCTGGGGATCTTCGCGGCGGTCTGCACGGCCGGGATCATTGCCGTGGGTTATTTCTTCAACGTCATTCAAAATTTGATTCTGTAATGGGGGTATTATGATGGCATTGTTCAATTTCGGGAAAAAGAAAGAAGAAACCAAGGCTCCCGCCTGCTGCTGCGGCGGTGGGAGTGCGCAGGCGGATGGGGAGGTCTCCACATCCTGTTGCGGCGCGTCCGTGGATGGCATCTGCTGCGTGAAGGTTCTGGGGGCGGGCTGCAAATCCTGCCATGAGCAATATGAGAATGCAAAGGCCGCCGTAAAAGCCCTGGGCCTGCCGGTGGAGGTGGAGTATATCACCGATCTGGAAAAGGTCATGGAATACGGCGTCATGTCCATGCCCGCCATCGTGGTCAATGAACAGGTGGTCTCCATGGGCAAGGTCCTGAAAGCCGCCGACGTGGAGAAGCTGCTGCGCAAGCCGGGATGCTGAGGCGAATATTCCCTGTATGGTCAAAGGCGGCATTGCTCTCTCCCTGATCACCTCATGAAGCCCAAGAAGGCGGGAGCCGCCTCAGAGCATAGGAAAAGCCCCGGAAATCCAGGATTTCCGGGGCTTTTGATAGGCATTGATAAAAATCAGCGCTTGCAGAACTCCGACAGCCCCAAATGCACCATGCTGAATGTCAGGGAATTTCTTCGTTTTCTGCCTGATTTTCAGCGTAAATCAGCGGTTTTTAGATGTATTCGATTATGATTTTCCTGCTCGTGGATTGACCACGAAAAACTGATTTTGCATCCTACGAGTTCCTTGTGTACAGCTGCCCAGGGCTTCACAGGGCAACGAGGGAGAAGTAAATCAGCGTGCTGTTATTTGATTCACCTCAAAATCAAATACACATATGGAGGACACATATCATGGAAAAATACATCTTTGACAAGAATAACGGCCTTTGGTACGAACTCCAAGGTGACTACTACATTCCCTGCCTTGCGCTGGATGAAACCGATACTACGCCCATCGGAATGTGGGGCAGAAAGCGTCTGCGGTATATCAAGCAGCATCACCCGGTGCTGTACACCAGCTTAGTGGTCAGCGAAAAACTGCACAGCTACCTTGCAGAGATAGACCAGCGAGCAAACGAAATGCTCGACCTTCTGATAAAGCAGATGGCTGAACGGGAGGACATCACCGAGCAGCTGAAAGCACAGGATCAGATGGCTTGGGTCGGAGCCATGAACAGCATCCGCAACCGGGCAGAGGAAATCATCCTCAAAGAACTGATCTATGGGGAGGATGCGGTATGAGAATGCCATGAAGAATGACATCTGCAACAAGGACTATTCCGATTTCGTGGATATTGTCCGGTACAAGGACAAGAATCCTGACAAACGTGATCGGAACAAGTTTACTAAAGCCGAGATCAAGCGGCTGTGGGAGCTGGCAGATGACCCGTTCTATCAGATCGTGCTGATGCTGATCTACAATGGCTGCCGCATCTCGGAGTTTCTGGATTTGAAAAAGGAAGATGTCCATCTGGAAGAACAATACTTCGATGTGATTGCCAGCAAGACAGAGAACGGCCTGCGGAAAGTCCCGATTGCAGACAAAGTGCTTCCGTTTTACAAGGCATGGTATGAAGGCTCCAAATGCGAATACCTTCTGCATACCCCCGATCAAAAGCACTTTGACTACAGAAACTATTATGACAGCTATTTTACACCCCTGATGGAGCAGATCGGCTTCAACCATACGCCCCACGACACCAGACACACCTGTATCTCCATGCTGACAGAAGCGCATGTGGATCAGACCATGATTAAGAAGATTGTCGGACACTCCGGTGCCATGACGCTCACCGAACGTGTTTACACCCACCTGGATATTGAAACCCTGGTGGAGGCAATCAACCAGATTTAAGAGAGTACACCATGAAAACAGCTGAGAACGAAAAAGCAGGAGATGTTCTCCTTACGGATACATCTCCTGCTCATCAGGTTTCGGTTTTCGCTTGCGATATTTGTTCCTTGCTTGCTCCTTGCTCGCTCCTTACGCAGTCAAACACAGCACAATCCAGGAACTCTCAGAATTCCAAAAACTTCGATAAATCCAACGAAACAGCGCCCTGAGACGGACTGAAAAGCGATGGAATTTATCTCTTGGGGAAGTCTGGTTAACGCTTGGAGTTCTCAATAGATATTTTTATAATATTTTCTATCGTTCATTATCATTACATATTGTTCAATACACCATGATTTCATGGGCATTTGTCAGGGTTTCAAGCCGTGATTTGTGCTTGTGTTATCGTGGTGTATTTTTCGTTATCGTTCTCTATCATGGTTTCTTGTTGGGTGTTGGGTTTTTGTTGGGTTTCAAACGGAGGGGGGTGGGGGATATAGGGCGGCACACCATAGGCGGGCAATCCGTTTTCATACCGACAAAAACAAAAAGGCATTTTCAAAAATTCCGCAAGAAAACAAAAAGGCGGTTTCTGTCAAGCTTGATTTTCGGGTAGTGTTCTATCTAAATATATTTGGTCATTTTGGTCAATATCTAATAATCATATAAATACATAATATTTTAATAAATAAATCACGATTATTAACTATAAAATATAGATTTTTGTAACTTCGCCCTTGACCATTCATTTGGTCAAGCCTTGGTCACTTTGGTCAAGTCCCGGGCTGCTGGGGCTAAGATAGCGGCGGCTCTGGGTTTTGGTGGTTTCATTTTGCTCATTTCTATCTTGTGGGTCTTTACATTTCTCTTTCGCTGTGATATCATACTATAGAAAAAGTGAATACACCATAGTTAATTCTACTGCAAGCAACAATGACTTCTCTGCCGTGAAAGACCGGATACCATTGTGATCGCTTGGCTGCTGTTTATGATCGTACACCTGACCGGATTAGTGAGGGTCTACCCCTAAACAGTGAGCTATAGGCCTTTGTTGCTTGATTTGTATTATTAAAGCTGTGGCCTTATGTGTTGGTACATAAAGCGCATTAGCAAATAGCTCCCTGCCGGGGGTTGTTTGGTGGTGCGCTTTTTTGCATTTTTAAGGAGGTAATGACAGAATGTCAAATAATAATGTAGCCGCCGAGCAGGTGCTGTCTGAAAAAGCAAGGCAGGCGCAGAGAGCCTATAAACGGGAGTGGCGAGCTAAAAACAGGGATAAGGTTAAGGCTTCCAATAATCGCTATTGGGAGAAGAAAGCCAAAGCCATGCAGGAACAGGAGGGGGGCGCACAATGACCAGAATACCCGAAAAGCCGTATATGTCAATTAGAGAGGCTGCCCGCTTTACGGGTCTGTCTGAGAGTCTTTTGAGGGGTATGCAAAAGCGTGGAACATTGCCTGGTATTTTCAGCGGTCGGAAATTTTGTGTAAATGTTCCCGCTCTGCTGGCTCAGATAGAGAATAGAAATACGGGGGCGAGTGCGTGAGCGAAAAGAAATATCGGCTAAATATTCAGGATCGTTATTTTTCGGATGCCCAGGGCAACACATATTTTAGGGAGCCGCTGAAGGATGCGAGCGGGTACACTGATATCCCTTTTATGAATTTCTGCCCCCAGCTTGTGCAGCTACTCCGTCGGGATGATGGGTTTACCATTACCGAAAAAATCCTGTTTTCTGCTTTCCGTGGTGGGCAGAATGAACCGCCGGTTGAGCTTGAAAAGCGGGATATGATCGGAAATCAGCCTCATGTGAAGTTTTCTCCCGGATGCCGTGTTTTTCAGGGCAAGGGAAATTGTGCCAAGTGTGGCGAAATGATGGGGATGCAATGCGAGGATGCCGAAACGAAAACGGTGTACACTCACACGGGATGGAAGATAATTGACGGTCAGCGGGTTTTCCTGAATGGTGAAAACAGCGTTACCGCTGGGGGCCTGACAGATCATTATAGCGTAGAGCTTGCCCCGGATTTGTCCAGGTGCTACCGCTTTACCCCGTGCGGAGACAGCACGGACGAATGTTTCAAAACGCTGTTGGAGCGAATGCCCAAAGCTGCCCCGGATTGGCTGATTATCCCCAGCCTTGCCTATTGTTTTATGTCCCCGCTCAATGGGATGCTCCGGGAGCTTGGTGCTGAACCGTCATTCAGTTTTTATCTGATAGGAAAAACTGGCAGTTTCAAAAGCTCATGGAGCAAGGTGCTGTTGTCGTTCTTTGGGCGGCTGGGTTATGCAGAAACGGCACCATGCACATTTCTGGACACACAAAACGCCGTAGGGAGAAAGCTGGCCCTTGCTGCTGATGTGCCGCTATTGCTGGATGATCGCCGCCCCACATCCAACGCCGCCGACAAGTTGCGTTATGAGGGACTTGAAAAATTTGCATCAAGCGCAATCGGTGACAGAGCAGCCAGGGGGCGGGCGAATGTTGACGGCGGTTTGCGAGAGTCCTATGTTGCCCGCTCTAATCTCATTGTAACGGCTGAGGAGGCATTTTTGAACATCGGTTCTAGTGCTGTTGCCCGCTCCGTTTCGGTGGAGTTACAGCCTGACAGCGTGATTCTTGAAGGATTGCAGGAGCTTCAGGCCCGCCCCGAACACCTTAACAAGATTATGCAACTGTTCATTCAATGGCTGATTGAGCGGTGGGATGATCTGCGGGCTTGTGTGCTGGACAAGCTGGCAGAGTACCGGGCCATTTTTGCGGATGCAGGACATCCACGGTTAGCTACTGCATTTTCTCAATTGATGTTTGGTTATGCCATGTATTTGGCATTTTTGCAGGATCATGGACAGATTGATAAACTGGAAGCTGTCACAATGAGAACAAGAGCACAAGCGGTTTTTCTGGAAATGTGCGAGAGGCAGACAGAAAAGGTTGAAGGTGAAAAGCCTACACGCTTATTTGTCGAGCTGCTGCGGGAGCTGTTGGAAACAAAACAGGCTCGGTTGTGTGATGCACGGCCCCGCACGGTGGCGGGTATTACCACGGAAAATGATATTTCCATGCCGAACACAATCGGATATGAAGATGATGACTTTCTTTATTTGATCCCCCGGACGGCTTATAGCGCAGTAACGGCCTTTTATGCAAAGAGCGGTTACACCTTCCCGGCTTCACCCTCTGCGCTCTGGAAAATGTTCATGGATGAAGGGGCGATAAAGCCAGACGGAAAACGCCCTGACCGCCGCCACACTTTCAAGGGAAAATCTGGACGATATATCCACCTTTATCGTCATGCGTTGATGGAGGGGGAAAGCAATGAGCAATGAGACCCGTGAACCGGTGTCGGATAATCGAAAGTATCTCCGTCAATCAATGCTCATGTGGGATTTGCCGCCCATTGATATCGCTGATCCTAAAGCGGTTTGGGAGCGGGGATTGTGGTATATCAATCATTATTGCCGGGAGAACAATTTGAGACCCGGGGTAGAGGGATTGTGTTTTGCTTGGGGTATCAGCCGCCGCACATTTTCGGGATGGGCTTCGGGCGCACACCGCTCCCAGACACACACTCAAATTGCTCAGCAGTTCAAGACGCATCTTGAGTCCCTGTTGGTGTCGGATATGATGGACGGGAGAATTAGCCATGCGGTGGGGATTTTCTTTCTAAAGGCTCACCACGGCTACACAGACAGATTTGACCTGGAATTGAGCCAGGGCCAGCCCGGCCAAGATGCTTCGCTCAGCCCGGAGGAATTGGCGGAGAAGTACGCCCCGTCCATGGCGGTGGAATAGCTCAGTGGAAAGCAAAACAGCGGGAGGCTGCATAAGGTGGCTTCCCGCTTTTGTGAAAGAGAGTGTTAATTTGTGACTGTAGGTTTTGTATATTCAAAACAAGAACTTTATGAGCTGTGGCTTGTGTTCCGGGATAATCAAAACGCTGTACAAATGGCAGGTGTTCGTAAAACAGTGTTAGCCCAATAACACAAAATGAGCATCTGTCAGACAGGATTGGTCAACGAAAACACGCCATATTCAGCTTCAAAGGCTGAGTATGGCGTGTTTTTTCG